>WNFQ01000805.1_pt1 | contig 22365 bp, 12 predicted proteins | sample 5400171 | NCBI WGS metagenome assembly WNFQ01 (sample SAMN13153356, study PRJNA577476) | soil metagenome | isolation source: 20 cm soil under Madrone tree | place: USA:California | collected 2016-06-14 | reverse complement strand
CGGACGGCACAAACAGTCTGAACGGTGGGCGGTTTACGGCGATTCCCAGGAGCGACGACGACACGGCGGGAAGCGATCCTAGCAATCCGCCCTCAAGCATATCCGCACGTCTTCAAGCCATCGCCTTCACCGCGGGATTCCACTTTGCTTTCATCGAGCAGGGGGGCACCAGTCTGTACCCGACTCTGGCTCAAAAGGTGACCAACTTGGAGGTATTGCGAGTCTTGCTCAGCATCGGCCCGAGTGAGACGATGCACTTTCAGACCTGGCAGGACAAAGCCGGGAACGCCAATCAGGGTAACGCGCCGCTTACAGTGACCGATCCTGCGAACAAATCCACGGTGACCTTTTTTGACCTTCACGTCGCACAGGGAGAAACAAACCCCGAATCGACCAACGGGGACACGTTGCAGGCCAATCTGATCATGCCGGAACCGACTCACTTTCTTGATAAGAATTTCGGTCCAGTGGCCATCATCCGGCCGACTTCTACGCTCAATGGTGGGGCCGTGGCCTCGGTTCAAGCGTTCGCTAACGATGGACTCTTTCTGGATCCCGCCACCGGAAAGAATACCGGTATCGTGGCGCGCCTGATGCGTCTCGCCGAGGAAGCGGACGAAGCGCGCCGCAGGTTTTAGGAGATAACGAATTACAACCACGGTAGCAGGCTCGTGCGTTCAATAATGCGGCACTTTGCGGTGCAAGGTTGACGCCGCGTCTCGCTCCCCGTCGCGCTCAAGGGACTGTTCCGGGCTGACCATCAATACAGACGGGGTTGCGCGTTTACAAGAAACTGCTCCCATGAGAAGGATTAGCCCAAGTTCGTCACTGAGAGGGCCAAAAGGGGGTTAAGTCCTTTGAAATCAGTTTAGGCTATGGCCGAGTCCTGAATCGGCTCTAAACGTTCCGGCAGTTGAAGTCGTAGCTGGTGAAGAATTCTTTGCTGCTGTTCATCGAGTTTGGTGATACGTCGCAGCCAGATCTCTCGGCCTTCCACCGTCGGCAGCACGATGTCGACACTACGGATCTCCGCCAGCCATTTCAGCGCTTCGGCCGGTGAATACTCTGAAGCACTCCGCTTCAGTAGGTGCTTGAGTGTTACCTGCAGTGCATAACCCAGAAACGCCACCAGCACGTGGGCCTTCACCCGCTTTTCCAGCTGATGAAACAGCGGCCGGATGGCCAACTCGCTTTTGAGCGTGCGAAATGCCGCTTCGACTTCTGTCAGCTGCATGTACTTTTTCCAGAGATCTGCAGCACCGTCGACTGTCAGATTCGTGCGTAGCAGATAGGCTCCCTCTCGCGCTTCGAGCCATTGTTGTTGCTCCGGCTTCTGCCGCCAGACCAAGCGTGGCCCTTCTTTGCTATCCTGCACCGCCATCTCATAGAGATCTGCTACCTGCGGATGCGAAGCCTGAATGCGGCCGAGATTCCGCTCCATCTTGAAGCGATCTCTCAGCTTGCCTTCGGCAATGCGCTTCCGCAGTCCCGCAAGTGCTTTTTCGATCTTCGCTACAAAGCGATTCCGGATGGCTTTCTCTTTCTCCTTCCGTCCGGCCGTGCGGCACAGGATATAGGTCTCTTCTCCGCCGGGAATCCGGATCTGCTTAACCTCTACCTCCGGGCGGATCTTTTCGAAATCATCCTTGAGCAGTTCCTGTTCGAACTGTTTGAGCTTGCTGCGTGGCGTGCCCACCAGATACTCTCCGCCGCGCTTGCGGATGGCTACCAGGTTCTCTTCACTCACCACCCCGCGGTCAAAGATCCATACTCGCCGTGCTTTTCCATGTTTACGCTCCACCGTGCGCAGGATCGCTTCGATGGTAGAAACATCAGCGCGGTTCCCATCAAACAGTTCGTAGCTGAACGGAAAACCGTCCTGATTGACGATCAGCGCCAATACCAGTTGCTCGCAATCGGGGCGATGATCCCGCGAGTAACCCCGCCGCATCATGGGGTTCGCTTCCGCGGCTCCTTCCACATACGTGCTGGTCAAGTCATAGAGCAGCACATCAAATTCGGCCTGGAATAACTCGCCGAAGCGTTGCTTCAGATGCTGTTCGATCTTGGTCTTCAGTGGCAGGAGACGATCCAGGCAGCGATAGAGCCGCGTGTCGTTGATCTTGCCTTTCGCGATGTGCAACAGATCGTCCAACGCTGTGGACGGATACCAGTGCTGTTCCACGGCCAACTCGCTGCCCGGATCACACAGCCGGTTGATCGCCAGCACCGCGGCAATACGGGACCAAGGTACATCGGCATCATCTATATCCAGATGTCCAGCCAAGAATTCAGCGAGCCCCAACTGCTTCCACAACTCCAGGCCGAGATAAGAGTCGCCAAATCGACGCGTGCGCTCCACCCGGATCTTCTTCACCAACACCCGGGCTACGTTCGGCTCATCCGATGCTTCTGCTTCGGAGGGAAACAGTTTCAGTTGTGTTGTTTCGCCCTGCTCGTTGAACACTTCGACAGTCTTCTGCCAACGTGCATGGGCCGAACCGTTCAGTTCACCGAGATAACAAAGCGTGCGCTGGCGCGGACCATCCGCCGTTCGAATGGTCTCGACCAGCGACCAGTATCCGTGCTCCTTGCCATCTTTAAGCCGCTGATGCTCTCGAAGAAACATCTCGTGCGCATCATGTCAGCAGAAACTCCGTGTTTCAAGACGGTTGGTCTGCACTACATCACGTTTTCAATCGATTAAAATTGAAAACAAAGTACTTCCAAAAGAAAAAAGAGAACACAATGTCAAAATCTCACTGTTGGTGACGAACTTCGGTTAGGTAAGCTTCCTCGGGGCGAGCTCAACAGGGAGGTCAAGTACTATGCCAAGGTTTCACTAGTCCTATCCTTGACCTCCGGACATATTCGCGGTAGTGTCGCTGTGCCCAAGTTGAACTTGCGAACCCAGCTCATGGAGCACTTTAGGATCTTTGTTCACGACCGACAGTATCTTTCTCTCGCAGTTCGGTATTGAGTCCCCACAATCCTTTCGTTTTGAGCAGCAGTTGCGGGTAAATGCAAGCGAGTGTCCGAGGAGGCATTTGTGCGTTCTACCCGTCTATCGCTCTGTCTATCCATCACCTTGATTGTGGCCTTTACTGCCATTCCCGCGAAGGGACAGACACCCGGGGACAATGTCAACATGGTTTCGGGGACCAAGTGGCCCGGTGGTGACCCGTTTCTGCAGCGCCAAAATGAACCCGCTCTTGCTGTTTCCACGCGCAATCCAGGGCACCTCCTGGCTGGCGCAAACGACTATCGCTCCGTGGATATTCCCAACCCAAACGCGACCGATGAAAGAGGGGATGCTTGGCTGGGCGTATTTAAATCCTTAGATGGTGGCGCGACTTGGGGGAGTACGCTTCTCCCGGGCTATCCTCAAGATCAATCCGCAACTGGCCTGGCCTCTCCACTTCATGGATTTTCGACGGCCGCCGATCCGCTGGTGCGCGCGGGTACCAATGGTCTTTTTTATTACAGCGGAATTGCATTCAATCGCGGCACCAATCTAGGCGAGATTTTCGTTGCGCGGTTCATGGACCTCAACAACAAGGAAAACGGCGACGCCAGCCAGAACCTCGATCCCATCCAATATGTCAACGCGGTCGTGGTTGATTCAGGTACGTCGGGGCAGTTTCTCGACAAGCCGTGGATTGCCGTGGACGTTCCGCGCGGGACCGCCACATGCACCATCCAAGTTCCGCAGGGCGGAACAACGTTAGCGCAAACGGTTCCTGCCGGGAATGTTTACATCGTTTGGAGCCGATTCACCGGTAGCACCAGCACGAAGATCATGTTTTCGAGGTCGCAGGACTGCGGAGCATCCTGGAGCAATGCGGTGAAATTGAGCGAGACCAATTCGATCAACCAGGGAACCACGATGGCGATCGACCCCAGCAGCGGCGCTATCTTTGTGGCGTGGCGGCGATTCGTGGCCAGCAACCAACCCGACGCCATCGTCAGTGTCAAGTCCACCGACCTTGGACACACGTTTACCAAATCCCTCGACGTTGTGGATTTGCCGGTCTTCAATGCCGGCACCCCCAATGCTCCTTCCTTCTTCGATCAGGGCACCACACCCGGTTCGTTCCGGACGAGCGCTTATCCGACATTAGGAGTGGACCCCAGAGGGACGGTGTATCTGGCGTGGTCGCAGCGGGGCCTCGCGACGGGGCTCCCGGACGCGCGAATTGCCATGTCGACTTCGCCTGATGGCTTGAATTGGTCTGCGTCCTTCGCCGTGGACAATGGCGCGCTGAGCGACGGAAACCAACTGGTGCTGGACAGTTCGGGACACACTCTCAGCCGCGGGCACCAGGTTATGCCGCAGATCACGGTTATCGGCGGAAAACTGTTCATCCTCTACTACGACTTTCGCGAGGATCACACCATCGCCCGTTTCCTGCCCCATAACCCCTTCCTCTCCGATGCAAACGGCAATTTCTATAGTGAGGACCGGCTCCTTGAGGGAGAGCTGCCAAACAGTCCGGTACAAATCTTTACTCCCTTCCTGACGGATTCCGGGTTAACGCAGAGACGGCACACGCTTGACCTGGTTGTGGCGCAAGCCGATACCAGCCTGACCCCGTTCGCCTTCACCACCGCGCGCGTCTCCCGTTACAATTTCGGCCTGCGAAACGACGCCAGCGATCTGCCCGGATTCCTTCAGCAATTGCAGGTTGATCCCCCGAACTTGCCATTGTTCGAACAGGGCAACGATCCCTTCATGGGAGATTACATCGACATCGCAGGGCAGACATTCCTTCCTCCCAGCACTCCGCAGGGCTCCTGGACCTTCAACACTTCGGCGGCAAACACGCCCGTGGTTTACGCAACGTGGACGAGCAACCAGGACGTGCGGCCGCCCAAGGATGGAAACTGGCAGAACTACACTCCCCTGGGCGGGGGAGGTAACAGTATTTTCAGTCCGGGCACGACCACGCCGGTATGCGCCACCGGGCAAGAAGGCATGCGAAACCAGAATATCTACAGCAGCCGCATCACCCAGGGCTTGGTGGTGAGCGTTCCGCAGAACTCCAAGCCGCTCAGCACAACGCTGCAACGTTCTTTCATTGGCCTTGTGCAGAACTTTACCAACTTGGACAGGTTTTTCCGGCTGACGATCCCCAACCAGCCCGCCGGAGGAATGGCCTCTTTCCTCCCTGTGCCTAATAATCCGCTTCCGAGTCCGCTGCCTCCGCCGACGACTACACTTGACGTAACCCTTGCCGCGCACTCTGGAGCTGTTCGCCCGATCTTTGTCTTGTCGAGCAATCCCACGGCTGCCATCACTCTGAATGTAGTGGAGATCAACGCCCTTGGGGGCACGCCGGTAGCAGGGGGGCTCAGCAGTTACGCGCTTCTGAACCCTGATCCCACGGCGCCTGCACTGATTAACCCCGACGGGAACACGGCCGGCAGTATTTCGACCGCGGAGATTTATAATGCGAACATTTCGAATCCCAACATCAACGCGAATATTTCCAATGCCAACATTTCCAACGCAAACATTTCGAATCCTAACGTCAATGCCAACATCTCCAACGCGAACATCTCCAATGCCAACATTTCCAATCCCAACATCAACGCGAACATCTCCAACGCCAATATTTCCAACCCTGACATCGCCAGCGCGAACATCTCGAACGCCAATATTTCGAACTCGACGATCACCAACGCCAACATCTCAAACGCGAACATCTCGAACGCCAATATTTCCAACGTTCCGGTCAGCGACGCCACGTACACGATAACGAATACCGGCAATACGACCGGTTCTTACGCTGTGAAACTGGCTGGGAACGCGCCAAGCAACGCCAATCTCCAATTGATTCTCAGCAAGACTTACCAGACGCCCACCAACTTGAACTGTCAGCTTGCGCTGCAGACGCAAATCGTCCCGGTGGTCAACGTGAATAGCCCGCTTGTTCAGGGTTTCTCCACGACGAGTTTAGCCGACCCGGCGATCACCGATCCGACGATCCCCAACGCCACGGTTACCTTGGCGCCCGGCGAATCAGCCCTAGTCACCGTGAGGGGCAACCTCGACGCGACCGCCATGCAAAACGTCCCGACGCTCCTCGCGCCAGTGGTTGTCGCCCATGAGGCAAACACCAATTCGGACACCAGGAACTTTGTCATAGCGCTCTTCATTCCTTCGGCAACGCTTCCCGCCGGGACTGTAAATGTCCCCTCGAACGCAACGCTGCAGGCCATCGGAGCGGTTCCACCTTACACGTGGACGGTCCCTGGGCTGCCGGCTGGTCTGACGCTTAATTCAACGACGGGGGCGATCACTGGCGCTCCCGCATCCGCAGGCACTTTCACTTTCACAGCGTCGGTCTCTGATTCGAGCTCACCGGCGGTTACAACCAAGAGAGTTGTGACCTTGATGGTGCAGCAGGCGAGCACCGCAACGGTGCTGGCTTCATCGGCAAATCCATCGGTCTTTGGACAGCAGGTGACGATCAGTGCGACCGTGGGAACCGGCCCCGTCTTTCCCACCGGGACCGTGACATTCACCGATGCTGCCAGGACATTAGGAACGGCGACGCTGAGCAATGGGGTTGCCACTCTGATGACTTCGGCGCTGGGCTTAGGGAGCCACTCCATCACGGCTACTTATGCAGGAGACGGGAATTTCACCGGCAACGCCTCGCCCGCTCTCATCCAGACCGTAAACCAGGCCATTTCGCTCACGACTGTGTCTTCATCCTCAGGCGGTTCCGCGATTTTTGGCCAGCAGTTGACTCTCACTGCTACCATCACAGCCGCAGCGCCAGGCGCGGGGACCCCCACCGGACTGGTAACATTTGCGGATGGCGCGACGACTTTAGCCACCGCAAACTTGAGCAGCGGCACCGCCACCTTCGCAATCTTGACGCTTACGATTGGGAGCCATTCCATCACCGTGCGCTATGCAGGGGATGCCAGCTTCGTCGCCAGCGTATCGACACCGCTGACGCAGATCGTGAACAAAGCCAGCACAGCGCTGGGAGTTTCCTCCCAGACGAATCCGTCCGTCTTCGGCCAGCCGGTCACGCTAACGGCGACCGTTGGCGCAGCCGCACCGGGAGCAGGAATTCCAACCGGGACTGTCACGTTTACGGATGGTTCGACAATATTAGGAACAGCAAACCTGATTAATGGCGCCGCCAGCTTCACAAGCGGGCCGCTTGGGGCCGGCAGCCACGCGATCACGGCAAGCTATGGAGGCAGTGGCAACTTCCTGGGCGGTGTTTCTGGAGTAGTAGCACAGATTGTGAACAAGGCAAGCACCACGACCACGATTACTTCTATTTCGCCGGATCCAGTGGTCGTGGGGCAGCCGGTGAAACCCAGCTTCAGCGTCATGGTGAATGCGCCCGGCAGCGGCAGACCTAGCGGCACAGTAACTGTCAGTGATGGCGCGGGAGCTACTTGCGCGGCCACGTTGCCGGCGACTAGCTGCTCGCTGACCTCTACAACAGTCGGTTCTAATACGTTGACGGCGGCGTACTCCGGCGACAGCAATTTCGCTGGGAGCTCGGGGACTTCGACGCAGCAAGAAGTGGTCAACTACCTGTTCACGGGCTTCTTCTCGCCGCTGGTGAGTGCTGGCACGTTCTCCCATCCTAGCAACTCGGGCACGGGCAATCTGGGGCACGCGATTCCGATCAAGTGGTCCCTACAGGATGGCGCAGGAAACTTCCTCAGCAACCTGAATACGACGGTTCTTCTCGAGGCGATTGGCAACCCAAGCTGCTCGGGAGCACCCACTGGGCAGGCTACTCTGCTCTATTCGCCAACGGTCGGTGCGAAAGGCGGGAGCACATTCCGATTTAGCACCAACCAGTTCGTCTTCAACTGGGATACGTCAACCGGAGTGACGAGCGGTTGCTACACCATCGTGCTGCAGCTGAATGACGGCTCGGCGCTGAAGGCGACGACGATCTTTCTGAAGTAGAGCTCCGGCAGGTCTGGCGACAATCCGCGTAGGGTTTGCCGCCAAACGAGCGATGGACCCGAAGGGCAAGCCAAGCCTCAATGAATGGCGAGCCGGCGGCGGGTATCTTCGAGGAGCGGGTCGGCGTTGCCTTTTTCCCAGATGGCTGCGAAAGTCTTGTACGAGTCGGTCGCCGCAGGGGTTTTCATGCCCTCTTGCGCGCGACCCAAATAGTAGTAAAGCGTCGGGAAGAGGCGATAGGTGGGCTGTTCATCCAAAAAAGCTGAGGCTGCCTCGCCCCGCCGCTTTAGACAAATTTCAAATTCCGAGTCTGCCTCAGGGAATGCCCCTGCCGTCAGGTAAGCCCGGCCAGAGTCGAAGTGGCCAATCCAGGTGTCGGCATCTTTCTGCGCCTGTTGGAACAGACCAATTGCCTCTCGAGCATTTCCTTTCTTGAGCGCTGCCTCGCCCTGGATCAATTTTGCATAAGCCTGGGGATCGGGCTGCAATTGGCCGGCGAGTTGTTTGGCAAGGGCGAGGGATTTGGAATCCTCGCCAAGCGCGGTATAGACGCGTGACGCCCAAAAGAGAACGCTGATGTCCTGACTGCTCGCGACGGCTTTCCCCGCGGCGGCTCGTGCGGCGGCGGAATGACCGGAGGCAAGCTGGGTGTTCCCCAGCATAGCGAGCTTGTTCCCTGCGGCATCCAGGTTCTTGTCTTTCAAATCTATCGCAATCGCGCTGTCCAGAATAGCCACCGCATCCGCGGTGCGGTTCTCAAAGAGGGCCAGGTCAGCCAGGCCGTCAGCAGCCGACGAAGCGCCCCGCGCATCAATCCTCTCCAGTTTTTCGTATGTCTTTTTCGCGTCCTCCACTTGTCCTTTTCCCAATTGGGACATAGCCAGCCCTACATACGCGAGCACGAAGGACGGATTCATCTGGAGTACGGCCTGCTGTTCACGGATCCCTGATTCAAAATCGCCGTTATAGGTGGCGAACAGCCCCAGATTGTTTCGTTGTGGCACGTTATGCGGCGAGATGTCCACGGCGTGCCGTGCGTCCTCGACGGCGTGGGGCAGGTCGTGGTTGAGCTCGTAGGCGAGCGCCAAGTTGGCGGCGCCCGCCGAATCCGATGGGAATTGCTTCACCAGAGAGCTGAACTCCCCGACGGCTTTCTGAGGTTCGCGCATCAGCAGGTAGTAACCGCCGCGCGTCCGGTACTTTTCGCGATCGCTCATGCGGTCCAGGTGGGTCATCGCTGCTTGATAATACTTCTGCGCTTCTCGCTGTTGCCCGATGTTGGCGCTGACGGCCGCAAGGCCGGCATACGCTCGTCCGAAATTCGAGTCAAACTGAACCGCCTGGAGATAATGCTGAATGGCCTCGTTCCACTTTCCCTGCCATTGGAGGTCCTGTGCCAGGGCATAGTCATGTGCGGCTTCCAACGATTGAGTCGTGTAGGTTTCCGCAGCGGCAATCTGTAAAGCCTCCGGTGTCGTGTCGCCGAGCGCGCGGCGCGTCTGAGCGGCAATCTTGCCGATCACGCTGAGTACGTCCTTTTTATCGGCGGCGTCCTCCTTCGTTTCCATCACAAGCCTTCCGGTGGCATTTTGGAGCGCCCTAGCCGAGACTACATAGCCGCTCCCCTTTTTCGCTATAAGACCGGACACGATGAAGTTAATTCCTTCGCGGTCCCCTACGAGCCGTGCCGTCGATTCCTCCAGCCCGGTGCCCGGTCGGACCTGCGCGGCAATTTTCTTGGCCTGCCCCCGATTGTAAGAGCTGATGAACGATGCGCCTTCAAGCGCGACGCTGAGAGGTGGCTCGAGAGTCTCATCGAACACGCTGTCACCTGTGGTGTTGGCGAAGTCTGCCACCAGGACGGAAACCGGAGCGTGCGCGGGTGCAGGCTTGGATGGACCCCACACTCGAAATACAACTAGCGCCGCCACGAGCGACACCCCGAGGGCTCCTGACGCCCACTTCCAGTAAGCGGGAGCTCCCGGCGCGGGCAGAAAAATCGTTGAGCTCCCCGCCGAGGGTCCCAGCCAAATCTCCAATTGCTGGGCCATTTCCCGGGCACTCGAGAGTCGTTTCTCCGGTTCGATCTCTAGCGCGCTCATGACGATGTCGTTGAGGGCTTTCGGCACGGTCGCATCGATTTCTGCAGGTGGTTTTGCTTTGTCCTGCAGGCGCTTCCACAAGGTTCCTAACGGCGCGTCAGCCGGATAGGGTGACTTGCCGGTCAGAAGTTCGTAAAAAATGACCCCGAGGGAAAAAAGATCGGAACGCTCCGTCAGCTTCTCGCCACGCGCCTGTTCTGGGGACATATATTCCGGTGTCCCAATCAGGGCCCCTGTCTGCGTCATTCCAGGCAGGTACGCGGAACGCGCTATGCCGAAGTCCATGACGTACACTCGCCCGTCCGGGCTCAACATGACGTTTTGCGGCTTCAAGTCACGGTGAATCACGCCTTCCGTGTGGGCGGCTTCCAGGGCCCTGCATATCTGCAGCATGACTCGCGCCGCTTGCTCGGCAGGAAATTTACCTCTTTCCAGCAACAATTCACGGAGGTTTTGCCCCTCCACAAAATCCATGGTGATGAATTTGATTCCGTCGGATTGCCCCAGGTCGAAAATACGAATGACATTCTTGTGCGTAACCTGGCGAGCGAGAATTAATTCCTGTTTGAAACGCCGTAAGATCTCCGGGTTTTTCGCGAGTTCCGAGCGAATCAGTTTAAGTGCGACGATGCGGTCGAGCTCAGAGTCGCGCGCCTTGTAGACTGCGCCCATGCCGCCTCGCCCTAGCAATTGAAGGATTTCGTAGCGGCCCGCCAATACTGTTCCTTTCTCTAAATCATCCCCTGCCGGTGCCACCCCAAGGGTCTGGGATGTGACCGCCACAGACCAAGCTTTCGGTGCTCCGCCTTCGTGGAGGGTTTCTTGCGATGAGTTAACGGGAAAGGGCGTGTGGCATGTGCCACACTGCATGGAAGCGTCTGGGTTTCTAGTCGCGCAAACTGGACATTCCATAGGCTAGGTGATTGAGCTCCGATTGACCTCCATTATGACCCCAGCCCAGTCGAAAGCAAGCGGTGTTCGCAACTCCAGCTCGGGCCTCAGCGTTCTCAACCTTGGGCGTACTTACCCATACTCAACAACTCTTCTGTGCCCGTTGAGTGGCCCGGTAATGCCCTGCCTCTGGAAGAGGGCCTACTTCGCGTTTCGATTTGAGCTATTTTGAGTTAAACCCCGAATGGTCGGCCGGATGACATTTTTCGGAAAATGGCATGACGGCTAAGGGTGGCTCTCGCTCCCTGTTTGCTCACTGCCTCCCTATGGCGATCGCGGAACTATTCCTCAGGCAACAATCGCTCCAAGTTGCTCCAAGATTTCGGAAGAATCGGCTGTCGAATTGATTTTGCAACTTTAGCAGAATCAAATAACTAGCCAGGAATGCGCCCTTAACTCGGTTGGATAGACCGTTTGCGCATACAGCAGATATTCAAGGCCTCCAAAATGGTACCGTCACCCGCGACAAGTGATTTAGAATCAACATAGCCTGTGCGCCCGTAGCTCAGTTGGATAGAGCATCTGCCTTCTAAGGAGCCGCTACTTCAATCTAAGTCGTTGCTTCGGTTGCGCTTATGAGTTCGGGGCCATCCTTGGCCTGCTCCAAAGTTGCTCCAAACCTTTACAGATCAAGATTCTCCGTTATTCGCAAATCGAGGCGTGAAGCCATGCGCTGAAAAGGAAGGCGAGGCCGTCGAACTGAGAACCGCGCCGCCGAATCGAAGCAGCAATTTAGAAAAACACCGCCGGAGAAACATTAAATCGTTTGCTCAATTTCTCGATGTGGGCTTTATTGAGGTCACGTTTCTTATGCAAGACTTCGGATACGATGCTTTCAGAGCCAAAGATTGGAACAAGATCTTTCTGGCGCAGACTATTCGCATCCATCAATGTGCGGAGGACTTCGACCGGAGAAGCATCAGGAATGGAATGATGCTCCTCCTCGTATGCTTCGATTAGGGTCATCAAGACTTCGGCATACTTCTCTTCTTCAGTTGTTGGATTATCTTTGCTTGCCAGTTTGTCCAAGACGCTTACGTACTGTTCATGCTGACGCTCGGATGTGATCGGCGTTGGCGAGCCAACTTCGAGTGCGTATTTTTCGGGCACTGCAATCATCATTTCTGCCACTCCTTCTCGTGGTATTCGGCGTGACTCAGAATGCATCGGACGTAAACCATTCTCCATCTGTATTTGATAGTGGCAATCAGCCTGCATTTGTTATGGCTTATATCGAAAACAACGAAGCGCCCGACAACATCTGAATTCCTCCAACTGTTCCGAACCTCAGCAAAGTTTTTCCAATCCGCGTTTTTCGCGATCTTGTACCAACCGTTTAGAGATGCGCCCCATTCGCTGTGCCTTGCGGTCGCTTCTCTAATCGCCTTCCGGCTGACGATCCGCATGACAAATCTTCGCATTTTGCGAAGTTGGAGTCAAGCGGAAAATGATGGGCCGTTTGGCGAATTGCCGTCAATCATGAGAAGCAAGCGCCTTCAGTAAGACATCAACAACTTCTGAATGCGATGTCGGTGACGTTCTCGTTCGGATTGGAACCCGACATTCGTCTTGCGGAAGCGGAGTAAGGTGGCGTCTGTTTCTCCGTTCCACCCTTTCCAATTGGCGCCAAGTTGCTTCAAGAATACCCAAGGCCCTGCAGTCTACTTACCGCATCGGCCCTCATCGCATTTCACCCATTGGCCGGTTCCGACAGCCTTGCCAATCGCAACAGTGGCTTCCACAAACCTGGCCTGCAGTCCTGATTTCGACCCGATATGATAGGTGTCGCTCCAAACTTCTTTTGTCTTTCCATCGATCGCAATTCTCACCCCAACTCTGGACGTATGGAAACCCCACGCGAAGGCTCTGTCTTCGAAGTTGAAGAAATCTGCTTGGTCAAAATCCACGAGCAGACTATGAATTTGCTCTTTACCAATGACGACCTGTTTGGGGCCTCGGTCTCGAACGAAATGGTCGCCCACATAATCGACCGTCCCGTTCCCCTGAATCGTAACCTTGTAAACAGGGCAGCGTATTTGGCAGTCTGTCCGCCACATTTCGATGTTCAACGATTCCGGATCTCTCGCGTGGACGAGAACATACCCTTTGCCAGGTAACCACAAGGCGGCGAGCACCCCAAGCGCCAGCGCCGAAGACACAAGCATCCATTTACCTCTACTGTCACTGCGCTCCATCGGGGTAGCAATTTGCGGGGAACTCTTGAAGTAGAGCAGCCATGCGGCACCGTATACGACATAGATCAGCAGGAAGACACGGGGCGAATACACTTCGTAAAGTGGCGTGATTGGATTTGCATCTCTCCATAGTATTGGGAGCCAAAAACAGTAGTGCAAGAGAATCAGGAAACCAATTGCCCAGGCGGAAAGAGGGCGCCAGCGATACAAGAGGAATAGAAACCCAATGCAAATAAACTCCGGAGCAGCAATGGCCCATATAGGGCTCATCGTCGGTTGTTTCCAGTCGGCATGAAAGATGCAAAGGTAAACACCGGGAAGAGCCGACAGGACGAGAAAGCTTGCAATGGCATTCGCAAAAACCGCCAACGACCGATCGCGCGAGAGGAAACGGAGGAAAAGCAACAAGATCACGGTCAGCGCAATCGTGGAGATCGCAAACGCAAGATCCACCCCAACTTGGCTTCCCGGATTTGGCAGTCTGCCGTACACAGGATTCGAAGAACTGAGATGTAGGAGATTATTGATTCTCACTGCGCCGCGAAGGAAGTTGTAAACGAACGCATAGCCATCACTCGAGCCCTTGCTGTAGGCTACTTGAGTGAAGTTGTACATCGTAATTCCGTAGGAGAACGCAAAGGCGAGATTCAAAGAGAGTAGAATCTCGTAGGAGGCCCGAAGGTGGTCATTATTCAGAGATGAAGTTCTGGCCATTCAGCGGTAAGCTTACAACTCAGCGGAGCAAATGCGAACTGGCCCCTCTAACTATTTGACACCAGCCGCATGCGGAAGTTCCTAAGCACAGTTATCCGTTCGATTTCTTGGGTCGGCCCCGAATACTCGATTGTCGATGTTCAAAGAATCGATTCCCCTTTTGAGTTTTCAGCGACGCAGAGGCTTGCGAAGGCAGAGTCAATGGGCGTCCGTTTCAACGTTTCCCGCGTCTAGTTGCTCCAAGTGCCCCAAATTCTCGGAAGAATCGAACCCCAAATTGGTGTTGCAACTTTAGTGGAATCAATTGTGCAGCCAAGGATGCATACTGAGCTCACTTGGATGGAGCGTCTGCTCCTGCGGCAGAAGGTCAATCCGTCCAAAACGGTGTTCACGCGGGGCGCAAATGCTTTAGAATCAGGGTTGGCAGCGCGCCCGTAGCTCAGTTGGATAGAGCGTCTGCCTTCTAACAAGGGAGGCGAAATTCATAAATGCTTTGCTGAGCGTCGCTTACGGGCCTCTTTCTCCTAAAATCGCACCTTCAGCTGTACCGAAGTTGTACCGAACTCACGCTCCAACGACCCCATACCGGCGCACTCTGATCAAGATGGTCTAGCCAAGTTACCGAGAAATCCGCTAATCACCCTCGCGAGACGTTCCGCAGTAATGGAGTCGGGGAGGGGGATGGCGAGAGTCGGACGTTGGGTTTGCGCGTCCCGCCGGAGTAACGTGGAAAGGGCCCGTTTGATCGGTTCGAAACCCTCTGTCGCTCTTGCAACCTCAGCGCTGCTCGGGGAGGAGAGCGACTCTAAGAGGGTCAGACCCGCTTCCAGAAACCTAGCAGCAGCCAGGCTGGGGTCCGGTACGAACGAGGCGGACTCTGCATCGCCATCTTGGGTTACACTCTGGGCAAGGGGCATCGTCCCGTCCACTTGAAACTGAGGTCTTGTCCCTGCCGGAAGCTCGCGGGCGTATCCGTTCTTCACTGCGGTTTTTCCATTCCGCTTCGCTTCCGTTACGGTCACGGGTTGGGGCGACTCCGGAGTGAGTACAGGCTTCGGCCTGCCAGGCTGGTCGCTGAAGACTTCTTTGATCACGTGCATCATGCTCTTGCGGCCGAGCTTTTCAAAACTAATTTCGTCCTTCGCCTCATCGAATAATCCCGTGAACAACGCCTTTTTGAGCCTGAGAGTCTCCCAAACGCGTTCCTCGATGCTGTTCTCGGTCAAGAGATGGATCACCTGTACGGGCTGCGTCTGGCCGAAGCGATGAACACGGCCGACACGTTGCTCTAATCTGGCGGGGTTCCAGGGGGGCTCAAAGTTCACAACTGCCGAGGCCGCCTGCAAGTTCAACCCGACTCCGCCAGCATCGGTCGAAAGAAACACCTTGCAGTCGGGATCCTTTCCGAACCGGGCAATCAGCTCGCCGCGTTTCCGCGCAGGCACGTTGCCGTGCAACGACACCCAGCCGATTTTCAGCTTCGTCAGTTCCTGGCTGGCCAGGTGTGTCATTCGTTCGTATTCGCTGAAAACGACCACCTTGCGCTTTTCTTCCATCGTCAGCTCGTGAACAATCTCGCGGAACTCCTCAAGCTTGGGGGAGAAATTGGTCATTTTGTCAAACAAGAAGGTAGAGTTGCAAAGCATGCGCATGTTCTGGATGCAGCAAGTGATGCGACGCAGGTCGATCTCGGAGAGCCAGCCCTGTCGCTGCCATTTGTGCATCAGCCTCGCGAGAATGTCGCTTTGTTCCCAGTAGGGACCTGCCTGTTCGGGCGTCATACCGACACGGAAAATTTGATCCGTGCGTTTGGGCAGTTCAGGAAGCACCTCTTTCCGAGTTCGCCGGAGCAGGATCGGTTCGAGTTGTTTGTGAATTTGATCCAGGCCGCGATAGCCGAGTAATTTCCCTTCTTCGTTCTCCATGCGGTGTTCCTTGAGAAAACGGAAGGCTGGCCCCAAACGGCGACCGTCCACGAACTCCACGACCGAATAGAGCTCCTCGAGCTTGTTTTCAAGAGGTGTACCAGTCAATACAAAGGCATAACGACTCTTCAATTGTTTGATGATGCGGGCGGTGGCTGTTGCCCAATTGCGAATACGCTGGGCTTCATCGAGGATGATCAAGTCCGGACGCATGTTGTGCATGTCTTCGATGTCCTTCAGGACGAGCTCGTAACTTGTGAGATTGAAGAAGGTCGGGTTGGCGTAGAGCTTCTTGCGATACGGCATCAGCCCGTCAATGACTTGTGCGGGAAGCTCACAGAACTTCTCGATCTCTGTTTTCCATTGGTACTTGACCGAAGCGGGAGCAACCACCAGCACCCTCTCAAGGCCTCGATGGCGCCGGAGCAGCTCAGCGCCAGCAATGGCCTGAATCGTCTTGCCAAGACCCATATCGTCGGCGAGGATCACCCGACCGCGACAGGCGGCGAAAACGGCTCCGCGAATCTGGTAGGGAAAGAGCGGCACCTTCAACAGGGCTTCGAGTGGGCGCTTGCCTTTCTTTAGCTGCTTGAGGTACCGGCGCTCGTCTTCGAGCCCCGAGGCGAGTTCGTTCTCACGGTCAATGAAATCCAGTACATCGCTGTAAACAACGGCCGTCTCGTCCACAGCTCGAAGCTTCTCGAGGACTTCCTCGAATTGTCGAAGGTTGTTCTTTCGTAGGAACCCATCGGAATCGAAGTACTCGGAGACAATCTTTTGGAGGTCCGACGATGCCTGAGGGGGGAGCCGGACGCGCACGTTTAGGGTGTCGCCATAATGGAGAGAAAGCGAAGCCCGCGTGCGCTGATACTGCTGGCGATCGAAGGAGCGACCAAAGCGGCGATGCAGACAAAGCAGCAGGGCTTCGATGTGTTTGCAAGTGCCAAGGGTGTTCACTGCAAAATCGGCGCACGAGCAGAAGTTTTCAAACAGACTCGGACCGCGCATTGCCACGCGATACTCCTTGCCGCTTGCCGACTTCACCAAGTAGTCGCCATAAGCCTGTCCGACCGGGCCCGTAAGAATGTTCTGGATCGCCTTTCGGGCGCGCTGTTGCCGCGCGGAGATCTGCTCCTCGACAACGGAGATTTGTTCCTCGACGATCATATTGAGCCTCCGGGAGATGGCGAATCGCCAAGATAGCAGGAATCAGGGAATCGCGTGAATGGGTGGGTTGTGGAAAAGTAGATTCCAGAGTCGTATTTCTAAATGAAATCCATCGACTCTCAGTAATTGACTTCTGCGAAGTCCTGATTCGGAAACAGACGCGAGACTGGATCTACGACGGAGACAGGAGCGAGGCAAGGATCCAAGCGACGAGTTCATCCAGCGCTTGCCAGACCTCCAGAGTCATTAAGAAGATCTCCCTCTCGGAGACCTGTGAGGCGCAAAGAATACGGGTCGGAGACTTCAACGTCGGCTGTACCGAATGTACCGATGACGGCGGCTGAAGACGCAAAGGACATTTGGGCGTAACTGCTTCCAGCGCAGGAGATCAAAGCGCTTGCGCGCGTACGCCCAATTCGAAGGAGCGTCTGTCCTTTACGCAGAAGCTCGATCCGTTCAAAAGAGTGTCCGTCCGGCCCGTAAATGCTCTAAAATCAGATTCAGCAGTGCGCCCGTAGCTCAGTTGGATAGAGCGTCTGCCTTCTAAGTGGACGCAAACTCAATCTAAGTCGTTGCAACGGTTGCGCTTACGAGTTCCGCGCCTTCCTTGGCCTGCTCCAAAGATGCACCAAAAACTCAGAAGGCGGGCGGATCATTGTGGGTGCTCGGGATGTTTCTGCGGCCGCTACACATCCGAGTGACCCGCGCACTTCTTCATTTCCCACAACCCCGTTTTCTGGCCAACTTCCGAGTAGCCGACTACTCGCCCTGTATGTTTGGCGTGATGGACACTTCTGCAGGCCTTCACTCCTTGACAGGCGGAAAGCATTCCCTACCTGCTGAAGCGTCGGCCAAGCATTGGCGGTTCCGCCTACGTGTGCCGGTCACTGCGGCGAAGAGATTAAACCCATCTGCCGCATGACCGAAAGCATGTCCCAAACGCTCCACTCCTCGCAAATCTTCCCCGCCTTGAAGCGGAAAATGGTCATGCCATCAACCTTGATCTTTTTGCCCGTCGCCGGAAATCCCATTCCTTCCTGAGTGTTGGTGCCCGATGCAGTCCAATGCACCGCCACGAGATCTCGCTCCGCGAGAATCTGGTTGACCCTAACATGCATGTCCGGTAAGGCCTTGCGCTCTTCCCTGGCTGCGGCCATGTCATCGTCCAGGGTGCCATCGCGATTCTCCCCGTGCGCGACAAAGTCCTTAGCATGGGACTCTGCGTATCTGTCGAAGCGTCCTTTGTCGAGCACCTCTTCGAAAAAGCTTCGGGCAATCTGCTTGTTTCTTTCCTGATCACCGGCCTGCTGCGCCTTTGCGGGCACGCAGATCACAAACAACAATAGCAAAGACGAACCTTTGCGCATACGATCCTCCTTGTTCGTGAGCCTCTCCGTGTTCAGATTCCCAGGAATCGACAGAGTAGAATTTCAGAATCGCCCCGTCATCTTGAAACTGTAACATGTGTTACGCTAATAAAAAAGGAGTTCCGCATGGCGAGACCACCCAATCCCGGCATCCGCGCAAGGCTCCGCGACCAAGCTGTCGACTATGTACTCTCGCATGGGGTCGGAAACTTGACCCTTCGCCCCTTGGCAAGGGCCTTGAAGACCAATGCTCGAATGCTGGTCTACCACTTCGGCTCGCGGGAAGGATTGATGCGCGAGATCCTGAGCCGCTTACGTGAACGCGAGGACGCTCGCATCCAGGCTTGGTTCCAGAGCGGCGAGAAGCCGCGCACGCTGCCCGAGTTTCTAAGCTGGTACTGGAAGCGGTTGAGCGCACCCCGCGCGCGGCCTGCGGTGCGCCTCATCTTCGAACTGTACGCGCTGGCGCTCCGAAATCCGCGCGACTACCCTGGCGTCCTCGAAGATCCGCTCGCTTATTGGCAGAAGCTCACAGAAAAAGCCGGCATTCCCGCGAAGCCGGATGCCGTCGAGGCGACGCTGCTTCTAGCGGCCACCCGCGGTCTCCTCTTGGACCTCTGCGCGACGGGAGATCGTGCCCGCGTGGAACGGGCGCTGGAGGCACTCGCTCAGTTTGTTGAGTTGCGCGTCACGCCAATAGAAATGATGGGACGCGAGCCAAAGGAGTTAAATGGTGGGTAGCTCCTGCAGATAGAAGGAAGGGACGCCCTTCGTTGCGCGTTAGCCGCGCCTCGGAGTCGTCCCCGGATGACGGGCAAACAGGAAGGAACCGGATTACTTCTTGTTTGCCGACCGATCGGGAGTTATCAACGGTCGAACCGAACCATTTATCCAGCCCGCCATACAAACACGCAGTCGCCAAGAGAATCGATAAACCTTTCCATAGGGCAGCACTATTTCCAGTCTGTTGGGGAGGGGGATATACGTGCCATTCAAATAGTCAGAAGCCGTTATAATCGCTTGCATCAAGAGGTTCTAAAGTGTCGTATTAATGTCCTGGCGGACATGTCTTGACTAGGCCTACGGGCGTGACCTCCGAAGGCTAGTCTCCCCCTGTCCGCTGGTTAAAGGCCTGGGGACGGATTGGGGCCGGATGACTGAACGTTCGCCAGTTACTAACTCGCGTCAGGCACCAGTGATATTCGGACGGCCAACTGAGCGACATCTTTCCCGGAGGATCGCTTCAACGGTGCGCCGCGTGCGTCTAACCCGGCAATGAGGCCTCTGATTACCTTCTGGCTGATCACAACAGCAGCACTTGCCCAGAACACTGCTCCCCAGCTCACCGCTGATGATGCTGTCCGTATCCGCGAATTCTATTGTCTCGCCGCCCAGATTCAGAATCAGATCTGGCCCGACTGGAGCCGGACGCCTGCACCACTGTTACTTGTGACACCGGACACAGAATTCTTGACGCATCACACCGAGCCACCCAAAGGCTTCGAGAAAGCTGGAGATGACCTTTATGCGCGCCCACGCCAGTTCCCAACGAACCTGCTAGCCACTTTCCCCGCTTTCGGGCCGCCATCCGTTATCGTCATCGGCGAACCAAAAAACACAACCAGCAAGACCAGCACCCCCTGGCTGATCACGCTCATGCATGAGCACTTTCACCAATTACAGAACGCTCAACCCCGCTACTTCCAAGCGCTACAAGATCTCGGGCTAAGCCACGGCGACAACACAGGTATGTGGATGTTGAACTACCCATTTCCGTACGAAAAGCCAGAGATAGCGGAATCCTTCGCGTCTCTTCGTGATCTGTTGCTCAGCGCCGTGAATGAAACCGACAAAGAGAAATTCGCAAAACTCGGAAAGCAGTACATTCTTGAGCGCAAGAAATTCTTGGCGCGACTCTCACCCGACGATCACAAGTATTTAAGCTTCCAACTCTGGCAGGAAGGGACTGCTCGTTATACCGAGATCAAGGCCGCGGAGGCTGCAGCGCAGTACCAGCCAACCGCGGAGTACGCTGCCCTCTCCGACTTCGAGTCGTTCACAACCTATGCTGCAAAGGTTAGAACCGAGACTCTCAACGAACTCAGGGAAGCCGATCTCGCCAAGATGAAGCGCTTGGCCGTCTACTCGTTCGGCGCTGCCGAAGGCCTGCTGCTCGACCGACTCGACTCGAAATGGAAGGACGGATATTTTGAGCACTTGCTGTCAACGGATTCGTTCTTCGAAAAATGATGGCCTATTCTTGAAAGCGACTTGTCCCGACAGAACGCATGTAGAGAGGTCAGGGATCGGCGAATTGCAGTTCATGCGACGCACTGTTTGCACGACTTGATGTCTTGCTCTACCTTTGGATTATGAATACGAACGTCAGCGCTCATTCCCCGCAGCCGGACGTGGTTTTTTACCTTTCTTTCTGCCCCGTTTTCTTGGGGACACGAGAGAGCGAGGGGCGTGGAGTCGCAGGCTAGCGTCCGCTTTATGGGAGGGACCTATGCTCGGATAGAGGATTCAATTTCGGCCGGCGGCTGCTCCTAGAGCATGCGCAGCAAGACATGCAGGCCGAACCCCACCACCATGCTGGAGACTATGAGCATCAAGATCCCTAACCCGGTCAGCTTCTTCACCACGATTCAGTGTACTCCTAGCGCAATCAAGGCAACGTTTATGCATAGATTCGCAATAGTTAGCAGCTGGATCTCCCCGTGCGCGCCGGTTTGTCTCGCCGATATCACTCCCAGCACCCGTTCGCGAGCGTCGATTCGAACGGGATACCATCCTGACCAGAGTTTTTTTTTGCAGATTTCTGCGTTCACCCGCTTATCGGACAAGGAAAGTCATGTAGCAACTTGCGAGAGGAAGGAACCATGGCCAAGTCCAGTCCTCCGGGGATAGCTTCGGATCTCGCGCGAGGAGCTTGCATTCTATCAGTATCCGATTACAAGCGCCGCTCCCGATGTATTCGATCGAATACAATGAGCGCCAGAGCAAGCACGAGGAAAGCCATCACACTTGCTTCTGGTCCGACCGGGCCTCCGGTTAGCCAGAGGGGGCCATGGAATGAAGAGTTGAGCAAGCGTCCAGTGTAGATGGTTCCACTGTCGGGAGCGGATAGGAGGAAGTCCTCAGCAAAGATGCCGCCTGCGTGCAAGCCCACTGAAAACCAGAGATCACCTGTGCGGCATATCGTTAAACAAAGGAAGAACCCCTGGAGGAATATGGATATAAGGCCGAGCTTGTTCTCGCCGGCGTTGGCGAAATGGCCGGCGGTGAAAATCCCAGTTAGCAAAAGGGCGGCGGGCCAAAATCTGACCACTGAAGTTAAAGTAAAAAGTGGGTAGCCCAAAATCGCAAGATTCTCTGCGAGCCCGTTGATCAAGGCGGCAGCGGCCCACAAAAGTGAGTACCGGACCAGCTGGGGACCAGAGATTGCAAAGCTCCCGAATGAATATCCATGATTGAGCCAGATCAGCAAAACAATTCCCCCCGAAACAGCCAAGCCCCACCCCACGCCTTCCCAGAAATTTCGCCCGAAAGCACCTTTTTTCGGTATCCAATAGTCGGTTAGAGAGCGTTTTTCGATTTTGGCCATCGCTGCCATGGCGACTAGTGCTGACACAAGGATTAAGCATTGGCCAATCAGCAGGCTCTCCACGCTTTCCGCGCCTGGCGGATGATTTCCGAGCCGCCAGTGTAGGGCCTTCAGCAAAGCACCAGTACCCTTGACCGAGAGGGCGAGGCACGAGATTAGGAAGACAGAGTAGATCAGTAATCTCCAGCCCGCGCGCATTCCGTGGGATCCGAACAGAATCTTTCGGAAATAGGAGCTAGATGTGGCGACAGGCGGGCCAGTCACTTCGCTGTTGTGAGGCATCAAAGCTTTCTTCTCATTTTTCATTCCTTGGAACTAGACTTAAGGAATGCCTCAATCGCTTCATGCAATTGCTGCAAGGGAACGGGATCATAGTGCATGCCGTA
>WNFQ01000944.1_pt1 | contig 22382 bp, 12 predicted proteins | sample 5400171 | NCBI WGS metagenome assembly WNFQ01 (sample SAMN13153356, study PRJNA577476) | soil metagenome | isolation source: 20 cm soil under Madrone tree | place: USA:California | collected 2016-06-14 | reverse complement strand
CAAAACAGATCCGGGCAAATCGCGACGAACCCATGCGCCGCGTACCAGTCGCAAACGTTTCGCAGGTACTGATTGACGCCAAAGATTTCCTGCAAGACGACAATGCCCGGACCATAACCACCGGCGGGCAAGACCAAATGGGCGTCGAACTCACCAGCATCAAACGATTTCACTGTGATCATTTCTGTAGCTTTCCTCCGCGCGAAAGTTTTATACGCGAAGTGCAGTGGATTGGCCAACTTTTTGGAGTGCGCCGGCAGAGAGCGAAGCGGCGAAGGCGCTTTGGATTAGCTCCCTGAGCTTTTGCACAAAACGTCTTTCTGTTAGTCCGCCTCAGCGGACGAATGACAATAGCCCAGCAGTTCAGAGTCTGTGTCAAAACTTGAATCCCCAGCGCCAAGGGCGCGAAATGTAATAGCCCAGGGCAACGCCCTGGGTGAGAACGCGTATTAGTCTTCAAGCGCCGAAAGCGCGCCTGGCGCATCGAAATGGTCGGGCATTAGAGTGCCACGTCGATAATTACGCGCTTTCAGCGCTCGGAAACTTGATTGAACTTGTACCTGGGCCGATGGCCCAGGCTTCTATATTTCGCGCCTTTGGCGCTACGAAGCTGAGTTTTGACACACTCTCTTCACTGCTGGGACAACGAGCAAAGAGATACGTAGTCCGTGGCGGACGTCTGAAGCGATCTCCCTTGGATAGCTGCTCTTTTTCAGTCGTCCGCTAACGCGGACGGAGCGCTCAGCACTTTTTTTGCAACGCCCGCTCCCCTGCGTCACCGATCCAAAGCGGTGTCGCGCTTGCCACCGCACTCCAAAGCTACCGGTTCCTGAGCCACTCACGTCCCGCGGGACACAAGTCAAGAAAGTTGCAGATGCGACAGTGTATCGCCGGAAGAGGTGGGAAACGATCCGCGTCGATCGTGCCGTCCAGTGTCGCTATCGACAGCATGGCCTCATCAATGGCTTGGGCGCAGGTTTCCAAATCCAACAATACGGCCGGCAAGCGGATCTCGATGTTGGGATCGATGAAGTGAAGGGTGGCGGTTAGGGTGTTGATCTTGAGTCCGACTTCTCCTGATGAATCCATGACCCGGTCGCTACCGCTCCCGGTTCTGACTCTGAGCAACTCGCGCAACGCCAGGGCATATGACTGCATTTGCAATTGATAATCACGCGCGACCTGCTCGGCTTGCTCGGCAATCGAAGGCTCAGACTCTGAAGTTTGGAGCTGCGCGGTCGTGACCGGATTAGTAAACGATTCTTCGACAACGGTATCGAAGTTAAAGAGGGCCTGTGCGGGTTGCGAACTTACCGCACCTCGTCGTGTCGCGATCGGCTTCGCAGCCGGCAAAAGTGGGGCCGCAGCAACAGCAGCGGTTTGCGAGTGCGCCGGGGCCGGGTGCGAAATCGTGCTAAACCGGTTGGTCTTGAAATCAATTATCTCAACATCAAAGCCTTCGCCATCGCTGCTGGGAGTGATCAATAACTTGTCGATCGTTCCGGTGAGAATTCCCGCGGGCCGGCGCAGCCGAAAGCGTAACTCGCTCCAGAGACCCGGCGACGAAGAATTCGGATTCCCGATTTCAAATTTCGAGTCTGACTCGCCCGTGAATCGATGCGCTGCGGTCACGCGCCGAAATACTTCGCTCGCCAGGTAGTTTTGCGCCAGAGGCAGCAGATCGCGCACGGCCTCGGCCGGCTCAATCTCGAAAGCGCGGCCGGCAAGTTCCGCCTGCCGCTGTGCCACGATGTCATCAAAGCTGGCCCGCAAGCGCGTTTCAGCATCGTCGCCCTCACAAAAAGTTTCGCAGAAGCGGTGAATCACGGCGCCTTTCAAGGTGGCGGTAAGATTGGCGGGCGGCTCAGGAGCTTCGGCGTCGTTCCAGACGGCGCGCTCTTCCTTGCCCGGCGCTCTCAAAGTTCGATCAAAGTAATATTGCCGCGCGCAGCGCTGAAAATTTATCAGTTGCGTCACGCTAACGCGCCTCAGCATTTGCCCGGGCTCAGGTGGCACCTCCTGCAACAAAGGAAATAGCTCTGCGAACGGGCGCGAAAGATCGATAGCTTCCGTTTCGCCTGATTCAGTTGCAGGAGGAGTCGGTCTCAACGACCACAGGCCCTGGCGCTCACGATCGACAGTGACCTTGATCTGCACGGTCTCGTCAAACTTCAGCACCCCGCTCTGCGCAAATTCGTCCAACTCAAGTGCCTGCCAGATCCACGCCAACCATTGTTCCTTCGGCGTCCTGGTTAGATTCTTCAGATCTCTCTGCTCCACTGCGCCGGAAAAGATCAGGCGATCCTCGGCCCGCGTCGCTGCGACATACAGCAAACGCATGCCTTCAAACTCTTCGCGCCAGCGATTACGCTGACGCAATTCATTGAAGAGCGCGCCGCGCACAGTCTGGCCGCGCCCATCCGGTATTCGCACGGTCATGCCCTTATGCCGATCAAGGATGAACTGGTTTTCGCGCCGCGCCGGATCACGATGCAGATCCGGAATGATCACGACTGGGAACTCCAGACCTTTAGCCTGGTGGATTGTCATCAAGCGCACGACGTTGGCTGACTCGTCCATTTGGCCTTCGCCTTCGCGCCCGCCAATGGCTTCGAATTCCTCGACAAAGCGCACAAAGTCGCGAATCAGATGGCCGGATTTATCGAACTGCTCAGCCAAACGGAAAAGTTTTTCAACATTGGCGACGCGTTGCGCGCCATCAAAGTTCGCCGCGATCACCGTCGTGAATTCCGAGGCCGAAACCGCATAGCGCAAGAGCTCAGCAATGCTGTAACGATTTCGCCGCGGGATCAGCGAGTCCAGCAGCGAGGCGATCCGATCAAGGGCGACCTGATCATCTTCGTCGATGAATTGAATTTCCCCGCGCAGCCGCAGCGCCCGCAGCAGATTGCGGCGGTGCAGCCGATCCAGACCTTCTTGATCGCCGATCCGCGGCGCGCAACGCAGCGCCAGCAGAGCGTTATCGGAAATTCCGCCCAGCGGCGAGCGCAGCACAGCGGCCAGTGCCAACTCGTCGGTGGTGTTATCAAGAAAGCGCAGCAGTTGAATCAGATCGGTGATCTCTTCACGCTGATAGAAACCTTTTCCCTGTACGGTCAAGTAAGGGATGCCGGCGCGGCGCAACGCACTCTCGTAAGTCCACAGACCGGTGAAAGCGCGCAAGAGAATGGCGATGTCGCCATAGTTGAAGGCGCCGGGATTTGGGTCTGGCGAGGCTTGGTTCCACAGACTGAAGTCTGCGCCACTCACGAGCGTTCTAATGCGCGCGGCGATCTGTTCGGCGTCGCGCTCCTGTGCTCCCAGGGGATCCGGTTCTTCCTCACTTTGATTTTCAGAAGCGGTGTGGGCCCCGTTGTCTTCGGGCAGAGCACTGATCAGCAACTCAACCAGCGGCGGTTCGTGTTCAGCGCCACGCTCGGCCTGGCTGGGCTCATGATTGACATAGCCAAGTTGGCCCAGCGAGGCTTCCGGCACTTCGTTACGCGCCTGAAAAATTCTGGCGAACAGAAAATTGAAGCATTCAATCAGGGGCTGCTGGCTACGAAAATTCAGGTGCAAAGGCTGCTGCGCGCCTCCGCGATTTTCAATCGCCGCGGTCATCTCGGTAAAGACATCGACGTCGGCGCCGCGAAAGCCGTAGATCGATTGCTTGCGATCGCCAACAATAAACAGATTGGCCCCGCGTACCAGCGCCAGTCTGCTCAGCAGATCGCGCTGCAAGCTGTTGGTGTCCTGAAATTCGTCGATGAGAAAGAATTGATAACGCTCAGTGACGCGACTAATCACTTCCGGCAATTGCAAAAGTTTCAAGGCTCGCACTTGCAGATCGTCGAAGTCGAGGACTGAGAGCCGTTGCTTTTCACTATTCAGACGGCGATCGACGTCGCGCAGGACCTGGAGCAACGCCAGCGAGTAATCTTTGGCAAGCAGATCAAAACCTATCGTAGGCACGCGACCCCGCAGTCGTTCACTGGTTGACGAATCAATTCCCCAAAGCGATTCGTCCAACCGCTCGATCACCGGATGACTGCCTTTGTTCAGTCGTGTTTCGCGGAAATCTTCAATCGCCTGACAATAGATCCCAATGCTCTTTTCGGTGGGCGGTTGCTCGAGGATTGCGCGCAGTCGCGGCCACTCGAGCGCGGCCCTGTCTCGCTTTTCAGCCGCTCCTTTGGACAGCTTGCCCGCGGACAACAGAACCGACATGTGCGCGTCAAGTTCCTTCAGGGCCGCAAAATAATCCGCTTCCGAAGAGTGATTCGCGCTGGTCAGTTTTTCAATAGCTGCCGGCGACAAACCTTCGCCGCGATACTTACGATGAAGTTCCACCAGCGCCGTCGCCAGTGCCGCGCGGCTGGTGCCCTGAGCTAACTGGATTATCTTTTCGTTCTCATGATGAATGGCGTCGGCCAGCGATTCTTCGACCACCGCCTCGAGCAGCATTGCGGCCTGATGCTCGTCGAGCAGCATGAATTGCGGATCAATATTGGCTTCGACGGGAAATTCGTGCAGCAGACGCGAACAGAAACCGTGGATCGTCGTGATGACCGCGCCTTCGAGGGCCCGCTTGTGACGCAGCCAGGTTTGCCGTTCACTACCGGAAGTTTCGCTTAACAGCGTGTCGATCTTCCGGCGCACTCGCTGGCGCATTTCGTTCGCGGCGCGGTTCGTAAAGGTGATGGCGACGATGTTGTCAACGGAAACTTTCTTTGTCCGCAGGATCTCCAGATAGCGTTCGACCAGAACGAAGGTCTTGCCTGAGCCCGGGCCGGCAGTAACAGAGAGATGACAGTCAAGCGTGTGCGCCGCCGCGGCTTGCTCAGGTTTTAGCTGGCGAGGTTTTGGATTTGAAGGTTCTCGCTTCATACCGAGAGTTGGATTCAATGAAGGGTCTACCTTTGCCTAACAGAAGTTCAGAGTCAAGCACTCGCCAAGCCTGCGAAGCAGGCGGCAGAGTTTAGCCCAGGGTGGAGCGAGCAAAGCGAGCGGAACCCTGGGTTTGGACACAAACAAACTTTAAAGCCCGCTTTAGCGGGCGACAGAATGGCTTGTCCTCTGTCGCCCGTTAAAGCGGGCTTGAATGTCCCGTATGGACGGTACCCAGGGCTGCGCTTCGCTCCACTTCGTTCCGCTACGCTTGCCCTGGGCTAAATTCTGCCGCCTGCTTCGCAGGCTCATTGAGTGGTTCGCCCAGTGATCGCGTCCGACGGACAGTCGCGCTAAATGAACCTGGTTGGAAAGCCGCGTGTTGGCAGCTAGAATCCGCCGGGGGCGTTCTGTGCCTGCTCGGCCGCAGCTTTGGGATCGAACGGAGAGTTGATGAACTTCTTCGCGGTGGCCTGCGCATTGTCATAGTCGCTGCCGGACTGCAGCGCTTTGTTGTATTCATAGACAGCTTTGGGGCGATCGCCCTTGGCGTCGTAGGCGTTGCCGCGTTTGATGTGGGCCCACGTTTCGATCCAGGCAGCCTTGCTGCTGCTCGCGTCGATGGCCGCCTGAAAATTGTCCAACGCCAGTTGCCAGTTCTTCTGTTCGAAATAAACGAGACCCAGATTGTAATAAATCCAGGCGTTGCTACGATCTAGCTTGAGCGCCGCTTCCAATTGCTGCTGCGCCTCGGCATACTGGCCTTCCTTGAACAATTCGATACCGCGACGCGCCACGATCGAAATCTTCAAATCGTCGGACAGCCGCAAAATCTTGTCGTTCGGATCGACTTCGGCATTGATGGGCTGGCCGTTTGACTCGAAATCAAAATCTTCACTGCGGCCAGCCAGAAACAAAACTTTCGTTTGCGAGTCACCCTCTGAATGCAGGGTCAACTCGACCGGCAGGTTCAGGTTCTCGAGATTTTGCCGCACTGTTCCGCGAGTGCGGAACTTTCCTGCACGCGTGCGAATGATCTGATAGTCAATGCTGAATTCAGGCACGCCCGTCCCTTCGACCCATTGCGCGAAAAAGTAGCGCATGTTCCGCCCGGCCACCTGAGTCGCCAGTCGCTCGAAGTCGTCAATCGAGGCGCTCTTGTTCCGGTATTGTTCGAGGAACTTTCGCATTAGTTGACTGAACTGATCCTTACCCAACGTCTCGCGCAACATGCGAAAGACCATCGCGCCCTTGTAGAACACGATCGACTGGTAAGCCGAGGATTGATCGTCTAAGGCCGACGGCGCCCGCACGATAGACGAAGTCTGTTCAAAGGTCAGCGCGCGTTCCTGCTCTTCGCGCTGCACGGCGTCAAGCCGGGCCCCATTCAGCGCCGATTCGCGCAGGGCGAACGCGCTCCACTCGGCCAGACCCTGCGAAATCCACGCATCGTCGAAAGACTTCAGCCCCACCGTCTGACCCCACCATTGGTAAGCGACTTCGCGGGTCAGGCGCTCTTCTGCCGGCTTGGCGGTATCGAAGAACTTCGAAGCCAGGAAAAGCATGCCCGGCCCCGAATAAGCCTCAATCGTGTCATCATCGGTTTGCGCAATTACGATACGCGATCCGAACGCCGGCGATCCATATTCATTCGTATAGAACTCCAGCGCGTGGCCCATTAGTTCGCCATAGTTACTGATCCGATTCTCACTGCCCGGCTTAACAAAGAACTGCAACTCGTACTTACCCATGCGCAGCGATTTGACCACATATTGACCAGCTACGAAGTTTCCGATCAGCACTGGTTGTTTGTTGACGAATCGAAAGCGCGTGGTGCCGGTCTTATCAACCTGCGGATTAACCGGTTCGTCGCTAATCCCGCCGACCTGCATGCCCGTGGGCACGATCACAGTGATATCGGCCGTAGCTCGATCCGCCGCATAGTCGTGGAACGGAAACCAGCGCGAGGCATACATCAGGTAAGAACCTTCGGGACCCACATACGCCAATCTCTTGGTCGCCAGCGGCCCGCCTTCAGGAGAAGTCAAAGCACCGCTCCAACGAACCCGAATCGTCACCGGAGAACCCGGCTGCACGACCTGGCCGAGATCGATTCGCACATTCGGACCGACCGCGCCGGCGCCCACCGAATCCTGCACAAAGCCAGTCAGCGCCTTGCCGTCCTTCTCGACGCTGTCCACGTGCAGCGAACCGTTCAACTCGAAGACAATCGAACGCGTGGCGTCCAGAGGCATGAACGTGACGTCTGCGCCCGCGCGCAAAGTATGTTCGGCCGGATTCAACTGGACCTCGATCCGATAGTTGGTTACATCGTAGCGAGAACCGGGAACGGTTGGAGTTTGGGCCCGCGCCGTGATTCCGAAAAAGCAAAGAACAACTGCCAGCGCGGCGACTCGAGACCTCAAATTCGGGATCTCGGAAAGGCGACAGGAGAGAAAACTGGGTCTAAGCATAGCGGCGATCGGTTCAATGACAAGCATCATAATTCTACGTATATTCGCTCGCCAGTGCGGGCGAGAGCAACCTTGGGCGTCGTCTTGGATGGCGGGAAGGCAGATTCGCGTTGGCTGATTAACAGCGAAAAGTCAGAACAGCGGGCATGGACTCGGGGCAGTAGCCCGACCGTCAGGGAGGGCTCAGTTCTAAATCCACAATTCCGCTAGAGCCGGTGGTGTTTGAGTGTTCTACTGATTTCAGTTTGTTCCGCTGTCACCTGCTCAGCAGGACCACATCCCAGGCCCAGCGTCCGACATGGGTATGCTTCGCGTCGTCGACTTTCGCTCGATAACGAAAGTGATTTCCGTAGTGATCGGTCCGTTTAGACTCTGTATGGTCCAGTGAAATCGATTCAATATTGAGCGAAGGCAACGTGTGTAATTCATTCGGCTCAGAGATGCCGTTGTGATTCGTGTCCTGCCACAGGCGCAAGCTGGAGAAGATGGCGTCGTGTTCGTCAATTTCTCCGTCACCATTGCCGCCATTCGCTGGGTTGTCGAATTCGGCGAGCGCCAGGAATCCATTGCGAGCAACGCCTGGCGGCGGTTGTGGCTGAGCTGTGTGGTTGCCAAACAGCTCAGTCCCATTATCGATTGTGCCGTTTCCATTTCGGTCGAGCGCCAGCCACGCGTCGTCAGAATTCATCGCAGTCCACGAAAGATGTTCGGCGATCCCGTTGCTATCAAGGTCGAAGCTGACTCCATTAGCGGCGTCCGTGAGGCTGAACCCGTTACCTAAGATGTCGATAAGAATCGGAGTTTCCGCGGCACAACAACACCCGTTGATATTGGTTTGATCCGGCGAACAACCATTACTGTCTGGATACGCGCAGATGTTTGCGTCTCCAAAACACGTCTGACCAAATGCTTCAAGATCGGAACAATGGCTAGTACACAAGTCCGGTGTGGGTGCCGGGGTCGGCGTGGGTGTTGGTCTCTCCGCCTGAATACATCCGCGTGCGGCGGTCGCGTCGCCAGCTTGAACGGTATTCGTTGGCATTGTGGCGTTTTGACAGGTGGTGTGGTCGGGATCTACATGCGGGTTATTCATTATCGTCGGAGGTGAAGGACTCTCGCCGGCCTCGTCCAGACCGAGGAAGTGACCTATTTCGTGGGCTACAAATGCCGCGCCGGCATTAGAATTGTCTGCCGCTCTCTCTGACCATGCTCGACTGTAATTGACTATATGCGTACTTGAATCATGAGCGATGCAGCCAAAAGTTAAGCGGGTATCGTCACTCGGCGCAAACTGCAAGTCTCCTGCAGAACCACTGGGCGCTAAGTCAAACCTGACCTTAGTGGAGCTACTGAAATTATTCCATTGGCCTATTGCCAAACCAATCGCAACTTGGCTGTTAGCAGGGATATTTGAATCAGCAAAGCTGTATGTGATGTGTATGATGCCATTGGCATCGGGTGTCTTGTTTTTTAGAGCGGGTGCTAAGGGAAATTGCGTCCGATTAGCACATTGCTGGGCTCGGAGGAATGTAATCGTCCCAGCGCCTAGACTGACCACTATAGCCGTGAGAAGCAGCAATGACTTTATGCTTTTGAGCTGTGGGAGTTCTCTTATCATGTCGATCCTTTCTACAAATCATGTTGGAACTAACCTCGTCTTAGTTGCAGCAGGTTGTCGCTTCAGGGTACTTCTTTACTGCTGCTCTGATTTCTTTCAAAAAGGCATCGCCAGCTTGGTCTTTGTGTTTGCGGACCGGATCAAGAGGATGACCATTTGGCTTGATTAGATTCGTCTTGTTTTCGATTTCAAACAGTCCTTGGCTTCCTCCGAGTACGGTAAAAGTACCGTCCACCGCCAACATAGGGCTCAGGAACAGAACATATTTCCGGTCGTTCTGCATTCCTTCCAAGTCCGGTGTCTTAATCTCAGCGGAGGTACCATCTTCAAAGGTCAGTTTGCCGCCCGGCAAACTAACAGTTACGGTTTCGTTTGGCTGCAGCTTGCCCTTCAACGCCTGCCGGATTTTGATTCGATACCAGGTCGTGATCAGTTGACCATTAGCGCTCAAATGGACCGTATTATCGATCGGGCTGCCGATGATGATGTTGCCGCTATGCGCGGCCAGAGACTCGAGGTCATACTTGAGAAAATAGCTTGTCGTCCTGAACCCAACATAGTGGCCTCTAATACGCGCGGCTTCCCTCAGTCCGCCTTTTCTAATTGCCTCCGCATCGTCGGCGTAAGTAACCGGCGGAGTGGGTTCCTGGCTTCTTACGGTTTTAACAAGAGTCAACGTGCTTAAGCCGAGGAAGGCAAACCCGATAAGCCCGATCAAGACAATCAACTGTTTTTGCGGTTTAGCAATCATAAGGATCTCCTAGTTCACTCAACCGAGAGTGGCGATTGAGAAGTCTTGGTTGCGAATTATTTACCGAGGCTGACTACCGAGACATCTGGTGACGTGGGGTAAGGGAGCCGATTACTAGGGTCACTATACTCGCATATTTGATTCCGTCAATATAGTTCTTTCTGTTGCGTAAACAGGACAAACACTAAGGAAGAGTTGAGAAGCAACATCATTGCCTGGCGAATAATGAACAGAAACCCAGGCATGAGGCTCTCGGGTAATTCGATCTCATCGTTCGCCCTTATCGACACCTGGGTACTGGGGTAATCGTGTATCGCTACCGTCGGGTCGTGACGCGGGGCACTAGCCCGACCGTCAGGGAGGGCTCAATTTAATGCACCCGGAGCCCTCTGCGCAGACATACCTAGCCGCTCGTCAAATTTAACGTAACCGCCAACGAACGATCAGCGTTTCTTAGAGCTTGAGACTGGGATTCACTCGCCTGCTTGACAGGCCGCGCAGTCAAGGCTAGATTCAGTTTTAGTTTCGCTTTCCGACAAAAGCTTCGAAGTAAGTCCTCGGTAAAGGCCGCATCGTTGTAAATCAAACAATCCGCAGTTCTGCTGCTCGATTCTAACCAGGAGTTAATCTATGAGACTGCATCAGAAGTTTCTCAGCGCGACGGTCCTCTTCGCGTTGGCCGGCGGCGTGACGGCCCAGACCGGCCGCGGCGTTCACGTTGATCTGAAAGAGACGCGGCTGGCCAACGGCCTGCGCGTGATCACCGTCGAAGATCACAACACCCCGGTCATTGCCGTAAACGTCACCTACAACGTCGGCTCGCGCAACGAACGCGAAGGCCGCACTGGGTTTGCTCATCTCTTCGAACACATGATGTTCCAGGGTTCCGAGAACGTGGGCAAGTCAGAGCATTTCATGCTCATCCAAAACAACGGCGGCACGATGAACGGCACCACCAACGAAGACCGCACCAACTATTTCGAAGCCCTGCCGTCAAATCAGCTCGAGCTGGCGCTCTATCTCGAGTCAGATCGCATGCGCAGCCTGGCGGTGAACCAGGAGAACCTGGACAACCAGCGCAACGTGGTGCAGGAGGAGCGCCGGATTGGCCTGGACAACGCGCCCTATGGCAAGAGCGGAGAAATTCAGCAGGCGCTGATGTACGACAACTTTGCTTATAAGCACGACACGATTGGGTCGATGGCCGACCTGAATGCGGCTTCCGTTGCCGACGTGCAGGCTTTCTTCAAGATGTATTACGCGCCCAACAACGCCGTGCTCACCCTGGTTGGCGATTTCAAATCGGCGGACGCTCTGGCGACGATCAAGAAGTACTTCGAGAATATTCCGCGCCAGGCCGATCCTCCACCAGTTGATATGACTGAGCCGGAACAGAAGGCCGAACGTCGCACATCAGTTGACGACTTGCTGGCGCGCGCGACGCGCGTTTCCATCGCCTACAAAACTCTGCCCGGGAACACCGCGGACTTCTATGCGCTCCAGGTCTTGGCCAATGTTTTGGGAGGCGGCGGCGGTTTTGGCGGCGGTGGCGGCGGATCGAGTTCGCGTCTCAGTCAGAAGCTGCTGAGAGAGAAAGAGATGGTTATCAGCATCAACAGCAGCGCCCAGGAAAATCGCGGTGTAGGTGGCTTTTTTGTCACCGGCACTTTGCGGCCTGGCGTGAAAACTGAAGATGTCGAAGCAGCAGTCTATGAGGAGATTGCGCGACTTCAGAAAGAGCCAATCGCGGACTGGGAGCTGCAGAAAGCCAGGAACGGCGCCCGGAGAAACTTTATCAATGGTCTGCAGAGTTCTCTGGCCCGCGCGAATTCGATTGGACAGTACGCTGTTTACTATGGCGATCCCAATCTGATCAATACGCGGCTCGACAAAGTTTCCGCGGTCACCAAAGAAGACGTGCAACGCGTCGCCAACAAGTATCTGGTGCAAACGAATCGGACCGTGGTGATCACGGTGCCGAAGGGCGGCGGCCGCGGCGGCATGCAGTCCGGCGGGATGCAGCAGCAGTAAGGGGAGGATGGATCAATGAAAAACACTGCAACTACCAAAATGAAATTACTAACAGCGGTGATGGCCATCGCTTCTTTTGCCACGACGGTTGGCGCGCAGGGCACGCTGGCCCCGCAAACCGGAACCATGAAAGGCGCCGTGCTCAAAGGCCGCGCGCCGGTAAACAAAACTCTCCTGAGGGTCAAGTTGCCCAAAGCCCAGGAAGCCACGCTCAAGAATGGTTTGCGCGTAGTGGTGCTGGAAAATCATCGCGTGCCCACCTTCTCGATGGAGATGGTCTTGATGAACGGAGGACTTTCGGATCCTGCGGACATGCACGGACTGGCGGGAGCCACCGCGGCTCTTTTACGTGAAGGCACGGCCAAACACACCAGCCGCGAGTTGGCTGAACAACTGGACACGATCGGGGCGACGATCGGAGCCAACTCTGGCCTGTCGTCGTTTACGACCAGTGTTACCGCTGCCGGTCTGTTGGAAAACTTCGATCAGGTCCTCGACCTGTTCAGCGAAGTGGTCCGCACGCCAAAGTTCCCGACTGAGGAAGTCGAGCGGTACAAATCACGCACCATCTCGGCCCAGGGACAGATTCGCGGACAGGCGGCTTTTCTGGCGCTAGAGCGCCTGAACCAGGCGATCTATGGAACTCATCCGGCTTCGCTGGTCTTGCCGCCCGCTGAAGGCATCAAGAAAATCACAACGGCGGACCTCACGCGCTTTCACGATGAAACCTACGTTCCCAACAATGCGATGCTCGCGATTGTCGGCGACGTGACGCTCAAAGAAATTCTGCCCAAACTTGAAACAGCTTTCGGCGCTTGGAAGCAGGGCAATGCGCCGGCGACGGTCATTCCCGCGGTGCCGGCCCAGTCGGCCGCGAAGATTTATCTGATCAATCGCCCCGGCTCAGTCCAGACGGTTTTCCAGATTGGCGCGCTGGGAATTGAACGCACCGATCCGGATTACGCGGCGCTGGCGGTGATGAATCGGATCCTGGGCGGGGGCGGTTCTTCGCGGCTGTTCCTGAACATTCGTGAGGACAAGAGCTATGCGTATTCGGTCGGCAGCAACTTCAGCAGCTCGAAGTATCGCGGCACGTTCGTGGCCAACGCTCCGGTCCGCACCGATGCGACCGAAGGCGCTTTGCGCGAGTTCATGAATGAGTTCAATCGCATCCGCAACGAAAAAGTCTCAGCCAACGAGTTGGAAAACGCCAAGCGTTCGATCGTAGGCGGCTTTGCGCTCTCGCTGGAAAACCCGGGACAACTGTTGCAGAACATCATCACGCAGAAACTCTACAGCATGCCGGCCAACTACTGGGACACTTACCCACAGAAGGTCGAATCGATTACCGCCGACGACGTCCAGCGCGTCGCGCAGAAATACATCGACCTGGGTCATCTGCAAATCGTAGCGGTAGGCGATGCGACGAAAACCCGCGAAGTCCTGGCCAAGTTCGGCACCGTTATCGAGTACGACGGCGACGGCAAGCCCATGCGCACAGCGTCAACCTCGGGGCAGTAGCCCCAACCGTGAAGGAGGGCGCATCGGATCGGGGCAGTAGCCCGACCGTCAGGGAGGGCTTACCACTCAAGACAACAACACCCGCAAGCTCGCAAGAGCCTGCGGGTGTTTGAGTATTCAGTTAGATCATTCGTCAGTGGCTTACCAGGAAGACATCCCAGGCCCAGCGTCCTATATGTGAGTGCCTGGCGTCATCCACCTTCGCGCGATAGCGAAACTGATTGCCGTATTGGTCGGTTCGCTTCGACTCTTTGTAATCGAGCGAAATCGATTCAACGTTGAGCGAAGGCAAGGTGTGCAACTCGTTCGATTCAGAAATGCCGTTGTGATTCGTGTCTTGCCAGAGACGCAATGAAGAGAACATGGCATCGTTCTGGTCGATCGCTCCGTCGCCGTTGCCGCCCCTCGCCGGTTTGTCGAACTCGGCCAGCGCCAGAAAACCGTTAGGATTAGAAGATGGTGGTTGTGAAGTGAAATTGCCAAACAACTCCGTGCCGTTGTCGATAATTCCATTACCATTTCGATCGAGGACAAGAAAAGCGTCATCAGATCCGGCGGCAGTCCAGGCCAGTCCTTCCTTGACGCCGTCTGAGTTGAGGTCAAAGGAGACTCCGTTTTCTACATTTGTCAGGTGAAAACCATTGCCTGTTACGTCAACTATGATTGGACTCATATCACATACGGCTTGAGTGGAAGTGCACTTGCACTTACGCTGGCACCAAATTTGAGCGCCCTGCTCGCAATCAGCGGCTTTGGCTCCACTCAAGCAGTCGCAGTTGCCCGTCGAGGGATTCCAAACTTGCAGGATGTTTCCACAATCAGGCGTCGGAGCCGGCGTCGGGGTTGGCGTTGGGGTTGGTGTCGGCGTTGGAGCGGCGACGGTTAAGGTAGCTTGCTTTGGCGTTGGTGGAGTAATGGTTATGTTAATGCCTTGAGGCACACTAGATAAACTGTCCAGTGTCACCTGGTAGGCAACGCTGCCAGCTCCGGTATTCTCATTGCTCACGGTGAATTGAACTTGTGTCGTTGTGGAAAGGCCGCCGCCCTGTAGTGTGGCGCTACGATTAGTTCCTTTAGAATAAGTTATGCCAGTGTTTGAAAGTTCGGCCAGCGAAAAATTAGCAACTATGCCGACATCCGGTACCGTCTCTGTCGTCGCAATAGAAATTGTTAGCTGAGAGGTTGGCCCAGCTGTCGGTGACTGAACGTTCGTCACAGTTGAAGGAATGAAACTGGCGGCACCGAGAAAAACTTGCATGGGTGGCGGGTCGTCTAATAATCGAGCCCGGTGTGGGATGTTGCTGAAAGTTAAAGCAGTAAGGACAAAAAGAAGTGTCAGGGCGAAGATTCCTAACCTCATGTGAGTTCCTTTCGATTGGGCCAAAGACATAACCCCCTAAACGGACTCTTAGGGCACCGTCTAGCCATGATTTCTTTGTACCTTGAATGGGCTGGGTCCCCGCAGACGAAGAAGGACTACGTCATACGCTGTCCCAATCTTTCTATGATTCGCTCCGTAGACATCAGCTTCATACCGGAACAGGTTGCCCCATTGATCGCGGCGCCTGGATTCTCGATGCTCCAGCGAGAGTGCTTCGACTCCGTAGGCGGCCAACGTGTGCAACTCGTTCGCCTCCGAGACACCGTTGTGATTCGTGTCCTGCCATAGGCGCAGTTTCGAAAAGAACGCATCCCTTCCATCAATCAGGCCGTCACCATTTCCGCCACGTTCTGATGAATCGTAATAAGCGAGGCCGAGAAAACCGTTGGCTTCGCTCGATGACGGTAGCTGTGGGGAGAAATTGCCCCACAGTTCATAACCATTATCCACCGCCCCGTTTTCATTCCGGTCTAGAAAAAGAAAAGCCGCGCTGGAGTTGGCCACTGTCCACGACACTCGCTCTTGCTTTGTCCCGCCACTAGTATCGAGGTCGAAGTTGACGCCGTTTTGGGCGTCGGTAAATTCGATTCCCTTACCAGAGAAATCGATCAACAGAACGCTGTACTGACACGTGCAATTATCCGGGTGCTCGTACCCCCCAAAACCGCAATCCATTGGCCTACAAATCTTTGCAAATTTATCAGGGGTCTCTTGGCTTGAACCTCTGCGCAAACCGATAAGGTCGGCGGCACCAATTCCGAACACCATCACCAGCAACGTGATTGTGATTGTTTTTATACGCATAGGAATTTAGTCTCCAGAAAGAAAGGCTGAACGCTGCTCCTATTTTAAAGGACAGGAGAAAGCACTACGTCAGGCGGTCCCAATCTTTTGTGATTCGAAAGAATTATGATCTTTTTCATTTCTGACTCCCGAGGACCAACAGAAGGTAATGTGGTCTCCCGTCAATGCAAGGACGGTAGTAGTCATTAGTGGGGGCGGTCAATTGGAAAGACTAGTCCAAAGTGGCTATTCTTTGGCCGAACTGGCTAAAACCTAAAAGAGACTACCAAATCGAAGGAGATTCTTGGCTGCGAGCCCTGTATTGAGTTGGCGATAATCCACACTCCTCCTTAAAGTCGCGCGCGAAATGACTGTTGCTACTGATCCCCACGTGATGCATAATTCTTTTACGCTCAGCAACGTAGTACGCAAAAGCACACGTGCTTTTTCCAAGCGTGCGTCTTTTCGGTATTGCCCGACAGTCTGACCTGTCTCGGCTTTAAATAAGTGTCGCAAACGTGACGAAGAGAGATTTATGGGGAGCGCTAAGTCGTTTGAATTCAAACGAGTTGCTGGATCTTTCTCAATTGTTGAGATGATAAATTGTATTCTTTGATCCATGGAGGTCTCCTCTGGGACTGAAAACGCTTACTACCGAGACATCCGGGATGGGAGGGTAGTGAGTGAGTTAGTGAAGCAACTATACTCCCTCGGTCGGGTTCGTCAAGCACAATCGTTCAGGGCTAGCAAGTGAGGCGAACAGAAAGGAACGGCTCCAAGCAAGTACCATTACAAGCAGTATCTTGACTGGCACGAAGAGGTCCTAAGACTTCAAGTACATGACCGAGTACTACACGCGGATCTCGGACCATAGATCAGATTGGTGACGGCGTGGGAGCGCTCGCAGTCGCAAACCCGGGCCCGATCTTGTCGTCGAGTCCTTCCAGCGAACCATTGACCTTCTTATAAACCGTTTCAATCACTGCACGTCGCGCCGGATCGGGAGCGCCGGCAACGTAGCTCTTGATGTAATAGAGCAGCGCCTGATCGTTCTTGCCGGTCGCTTCGAGCGCGCCACCCAGATGCCACAGCGCCGCCCGCCACAACGGCGTGCCTTCGGGTGCGGCGTTGACAGCGCGCCGCAGACGGGCCACTGCGTCGTTCGCTTTATCCAGTTTGAAAAGCGCCACGCCGGCGAGATCTTCGATGCGTCCACGCAGTAGTCCTGACAGAGCGGCGCGCGGCGCTTCGGGAATCTGCGGCGTGCCGCCCTGGGCCAACGCGCGCGCGCGAATGTCGCTGTATTCGCCAGGCTGCACGGCGAGGGTGGCGTTCGGCACGCTCAACGCGGCTTCGACGCCGCTGGTGGCCTGATCCATTAAGTCGATCGCCGTCTCCAACCCTACGCCCTTGCTCAGGAATTTTTCGGCTACGTAAATTTGACGGAAAGTGCGCATGGCATCATTACCGGCGGTGAAGTCTTTGGCCATGGCCGCCAGATCGTCTTCGTTAGGCATGCCGGCTGCCGGCTGATTCAAAGCTGTGTTCAGGGCCAGCAGCGCCTTGAGCATGTTTGCATTCGCATCCGTGTCGGCTGGCTTTGATTGAAAGATCACGGCGCGACGCTCGGGACTTAACAACTCAATAAAGCCGGCCGCGCGCGCGGCATTACGACCGGCGAGCATGGTCTCGATTTGTCCGCCCTTCAAAGAAAAGGTGTGCGCGAGCTCGGCGGCAGCGTCGTCATACAACCCAATCGCCGCGAGCATGTTGGCCAATTCATAATCAATCGTCGGAAAGCGGCTGTACTGCCGTACGAAGCGCAGTGATCGTTCAGCCTCCTGCGCACGATTGTTCGCGATCAGCGCGCGCGCCAAAGCAATCTGGCCCCAGGGATATCTGGGCTCGAGATTGACTGCCATGTTGGCCAATTCAAGTCCGCGGCCCGAATCGTGCGCCACAAACCAGTAGGCTGCGCCCACCAGCAACTGAAGGTTGGGCGCCTGCTCCTGCTCTTTTAGGGCAGCGCTGAGTTCAGCCTCGGCCTCGGTTGTTTTGCCCAGCTCAAGCAGCGCCACCACGACACCCGCGTGGGCCGCGTTGTTCTTCGGATCAGTTTGTAACTGCTCGCGGTATAGCGCCAACGCCTCTTCAAACTTACCGGCGGCGCGTTTCAGATCGGCTAGTGCGATCCTGGGGCTGGCCCACTTTGGCTCGAGCGCCAGCGCGCGCGCGAATTCTGTCTCGGCATCGTCGAGACGCAACGCGATATGCCGGGCCTCGCCGAGCGCTTGATGCGCAACCGCAGAGTCCGCTCCGTTTTGCGTAGCCAACTCAGCCAGCCGGGTCGCTTCATTTACATCTTCGATCAAGAGATAAAATCCGGCGACCGCTGCCAGGCGTTTCGGATTTAGCTTGGCGAGTGCCTCTGCCTGATGGGCCGATTCGATCGCCGCCGCTCTTTGGCCGCGCAGGAAAAGGTTGGCGGGAATGCGCGCGATAACTTCCGTGAACAAGCGATCCGGCATGTCGGCAGGGGCCTCGGAGATCGCCAAACGGAATTGCTGCAAGCCGCCGTCAACATCTCCCGCTTGCAACTTCTGATCGCCCAGCAGGGCGTGCGCCACCACGATTAGCTCGCCGGCTCTCGGCGCCGCCACAGACTGTGGATGCGCTGCGATGAAAGCCTTCAACGCGTCGATTCTTTTGTCAGGCGGCAAAGCTAACGCAACTTCGACGGCTTCTTTTTCGTCGTCGGGATTAGCCGGCGTGGTAATTGTCGTCTTGCGATCCGTCGATCGAACCGGTGTTGTCGAACTATCCGCGCGCGCTTCACTCGTGCTGTTTGTGGCGGCGGGTGAAGCTTGCGCCGCTGGGCTTTCAACCGGGGTCGCGTTCTTCTCGACGATAGCCGCAGGGCTCTCAGTTGTTCGCGGCGAGGCGTTGGGCGATGCCGTAGCAGGCACTGCGATTGGCGTTGCAACTGCCGGGGTTTCCGCAGGTTGAGTTTGCGGCGACGCCGAGGCCTCGGGTGTTGCGGACGCTTGCGGAGACTCATTCGCGAGCGCAACGGTAGCCGTGGGTTCTGCTTTCGGTGTTTCAGTCGGCTGCGCTTTTGGTGTTTCAGTTGGCAACGCGTTCGGCGTTTCAGTCGGCTGAGCGGCTGGTGTTTCAGTTGGCCGCGCAACTGGTGTTTCAGTTGGCCGCGCAACTGGTGCTTCAGTTGGCCGCGCAACTGGTGCTTCAGTTGGCCGCACGACCGGTGTTTCGCTCGGCTGCGCCTCCGGGCTAGCGATGGTTCGTGGCCGCCGTTGTTCGGCGATCAGGTTTTCAGCCGGGGGATGATCAAGTTCTGCGAAGGTAAAATTGCGTGCCTCGCCCACCCCATCAGCAAATGCTCTGACCCCGATTAGGAGACCTTCGCCGTAGGCGCCTTTCTCGAGCCTGGCCCGCATCCGTTGGCCCATGGTGCCGATGAGACCTTCGGGAAGGTAAGTTCGCGCCGACCGGGTTGCTTGCGTGAAAAATCTCCCGTTGTCAGCCGCTACGACCAGCAAAACACTCTTGTCCGCACCAGCCGGAGCGCCGAGGTCCCAATCGTTGGCAACGCGCAAAGAGTAGTCATAGAGATCTTCCGAGCTCGCAGTCTTCACAGTCGCAATTACAAAGTTGAGCTCTGTTCGCTTCTGGAGATTATCCAGGATTTTTTCTAAACGATCCCTGGTTGCCGCATCCAGGACTTCCGCTAAATCGTTAACGTGCCCGTTCGGCCGCGGGAGTCTTGCTTGCGCCTGTACGACCGCGCGGCTGCCGAACCAGGACAAGCAAATAAGGGCGAGCATTAGCGCAAAAATGATTGCGCGCTGATTAATAAAAGGTAGTTTCATTGGATAGTTTGCTTACGATCTGTGATCTCGAATCTCAAAAGGCAGAAATTTCAGCTATAGAGTTGTGACTGATTAAGCCCTCCCTCACGGTCGGGCTACTGCCCCGATTCGATGCCTTTCACTAATCAAGGCCTCTGACAGGACCCGGCCGACCGAACAACTGGGCGCCTGCACTCTGAGCAAACCCGCAAGCGTCGGCGCGATGTCTGCCGGCGTCGCTGGTTGGGTATATCTGCCATTGGCAAAATCTCGACCCATGATAATCAATGGAACGTGCGTGTCATAACTGTAAGGCGAGCCATGCGTGGCCGTCGGGCGGGGATCGGTTGGGTCGTCGGGAGGATCAAAAAGAATGCTGTAGGGTTCGAACACCACAATGACGTCACCGCTGCGCGAAGGGTAAAAGCCATTCAGCACCCGCCGGGCAACGGCATCGCTGGACAAAATCTGGTTACGTTCAAGTTGGTTGCGCGTGAAATAGCGCGCCACGCCCGGCATGCGCATAGCCAACTCACCAACCACGCGTTCGCATTCGTCCAGATCGATTCCGTCGCGTTTCAACGCCGCCCGATTGAGATACAGATTGCCGTTGAGGAGACCCGGTTCAGTCTCTGCTCGATTCGTAAAGCCTTGAATGTAGTCAGCGGCCGGACGATCCTTGCGCGCATATTTGGCTTTTAATCCGTCCTCCACAATTTGCAGCAAATCGGATCTTTGATAACGACGGCCGGGAAGATTCATCAGCGCCGCCTGCTCAGGCACCGGCGATGCTCCGTGATCCGCGCTGAAGATCACCACCGTGTTTCGCAACCGATTTGCCGGTCGACCCGCAGTGTCATGTCCATCGCTTCATGACTGTACGGTCCAAACCGATGGCCGACGTAGTCGTTGGCCGAAAAACTCAGCGTCAGCAGATCAGTGTCCGCATTGGCCCCGAGTTCTTCATTAGTGATCGCTGCTTCGGCGAAGGCGACGAGCAGATCGTTCGCAAACGGAGTGTAGTCCAGCGCCTTATAGAACATCTTGCTCGGGCTCGCCGCACCGCCGGTGATCACATGCGGAAAAGAGTTTGTGTCCTTTGAAGACTTGTCGAGGTTCTCCCAGGGCACATCGTCTTTGCCCGCTCGCTTCAGGTATTCGGCTTCGGGTAGCAGGCGATCCCAGCGCGCGCCGAAAAGCTGATCGGCCAGGCGGCGACGATTGAAGCGCTCGACCCATTGTGGTTCCTGATTGAAATAGTAGCTGCTGGAAACCATGTTGCCGTTGTCGGTACCAAACCAGTAGGCCGCGTTCGCGCGCCGGCCGGAGGGCAAAATCGCCGAGCGATCCTTGGTCGAGATTCCAATTACTTTTGATCGGTCGCCGTCGGCCAGACGGACTTCGTCGCCCACGGTCGAACAGAGCAGACGCCGCGGGCTGTACCCCTTCTCGCCGGGAAGGCCGGCGAGTTTGGTCGTGCCGTCGTCGGTCACTGACTTAACTTTTCTGCCGGTATCGCGCTCGTACCATTCATTGGCTATGATGCCGGTCTGCGACGGCCAGGCGCCCGTCATAAACACTGCGTGGCCCGGCGCGGTGTAAGTCGGCATATGATCGAAGTTGGCTTCAGTCCAGAAAGCGCCTTCGCGCATCAACCGCCCGATGCCGTTCGCGCCGAAAAGATCACCGAATCTGGTCAAATAGTCGTAGCGAAATTGATCGACGACGATCAGCAGCACCAATCGCGGACGAGAGTCTTTTGCAATCGCCCGTGGGCTTATCTTCGGTGCTCTCTGCGCCTGCTGGGCCGACAAGAAAGCGGCCGGAAATAGAAGGAGAATGAGGAGAACCACGCGGGCGTAATTTCTAATACGGGAGTTCTTCATTAGATAATCATCGCCACTGAAGAGTGTGAAACCGACATAATACTATGGAGAGACAAACAGGGCGGGCATGATAACATCGATCCGACGGCAAACGGAAAAGACGATTAGCGCCGTTTAGAAGCGGGCTACAGCCCGCTTGGTCGGGCGGTAGCCCGACCCTAAACAGCTCACGACCTTTATCAATGAGCGAACTCGAGGAAGCATGGGAGATTGCGCTGGCTGAAGCAACGCGACGCGCGCGCGGTGCTGGTCACGCTGATATCGCCAACTATCTCGATCTGCGTTCGAAGAATGATCTGCTGCGTCGCACTGCGATCGACTGGCTGATTGGCACGCTGACTGCACTGGCCGGCGAAGCCAATCGCAGAGGCGCGGGCATCCAGATCGAAAGACAAGAGGCGCACAGTTTTCGCCGCGGCTCTGCGACGATGATCGGAAGTCAACTGACGTTGCGCCGCGGAGTGCGGGCACTATCGCTCGAAAGCGGTTGGCCACGAAAACCGGGTGACGGCTTTGTGCGCGGTGACGGTCTGGCTTGCGCCAACATCAAACACTTTGGCCGGGGTCGCTCGAATGCTGAACTCATTCTGGCTCACTCGACGAAAGGCCGACCGCAGTGGCTCGTCATCGATAAAAGTCAAAAGAGAGCGCCTCTCTCAGAGGCCCAGATCCGGCATCATCTTTCGCTTTTGCTAAGCGAATCATAACGTTTGGCGCCTTTATTGTATTAAGCTTAAGACTTACTTGTGATGCCCGCGCTTTTTTCCACGAGCGCACACCTTCCTTCGCACGCACACATCGCATCATTGGGTGTTTTTGCACTCGCTTAAGGAGGGTAGAAAAATGAGACACAACATCTTAACGAAGCCGTTGATGGCAGCGGCTCTATTAATCTTGGCAATTCCTCTCGGAGCATCGGCTCAAGTCTATCGTGACCAGTACAATCGTTACGACAATCAAGATCGTTACGATCGGGTGAATCGGCAGGATACCCGCATGGTCATCAATCGACTTGAGGGCTTGAGCGCCCGCTTGGAGAATGACGTGAACTTCACGCCCAGCCGCAGAGTCCTGGGTATCTTCCAGTTCAGGACCGTTGACAGCGACGCCGTTGCGCAAGTACGAGACTTTCGGCGTGCGGTCAGACAGCTAAGAAACAATACTGACTGGCGTGATCAGAATCG
>WNFQ01002835.1_pt1 | contig 22393 bp, 39 predicted proteins | sample 5400171 | NCBI WGS metagenome assembly WNFQ01 (sample SAMN13153356, study PRJNA577476) | soil metagenome | isolation source: 20 cm soil under Madrone tree | place: USA:California | collected 2016-06-14 | reverse complement strand
CGCCATTGTAGGGCAGCAGACGCGTGGACACCCGAGGGGCGATACCGGCGAAGTTGTCAATCTTGATAGTTGTCATGGGAGTATCCTACACGCCCCACTTGGCAAAGAGATAATTTTCGACGTTAGTAATTTCTGTCGGGGTTAACACGCGATTATACACGATCAATTCCGCTAATTTACCGTTTAGAAAAAATACACCGCCTGAAAAAGGATTGTACCCCAACGTGGTCAACCCCGACGTAATGGCTTTAATGTTTGTTCCGCTGGCATCCGCTGCTCGTGCAATTCTCATGGCCCACGCGCCAGTCGTGTCGTTGTATGCACAGTTGGCCTGGAACCAAACTCCTGAAGTCAAGGTAGTCGCACTGTCGCCGATTACAGCAATGAGCGCCTTAGTCAATTCGAGTTTACCGGTTGAGTTGATGCCCCATTCATACGCGCCGCTGCCGCCAGCTATGAAATCAACAGAAGCCGCAGCCACGGTAGGATTAAACACGATAAAAACGGTTGAATTGTTTAAAGTAACAAGAGGGGTCGTTAGAAAATTATATTCACTCGCGGTTGTTCCTGGGAAATTAACAACATTTTTGGAATTGAGCGTTGCCGCAGCACCCGTAGCGCCCGTACTGCTTGATGCAGCCGATGGGAAAAATCCCGGCAGATACCCTGAATTCGGCATTTGCGGAAGAAAATTCCCTATGACTAAATCGGCTTGAAACCAATAAACGATATTAGGAATAGTGCCGGGCAACGCTGGACCGCCGCCGCCGCCGCCAGAAGAACCAGCAGGCGGAAGTAACTCTATTACCATTTCGCGCAAAGTAGATGTGTTGCTAGCGCTCGCAGTACCCCATTGAATCGTTGCAGTGATAGCTTGAGCGGTCGTTGTATCAACGGTTATCGCCGCAGTATTCTCGACATTGGTTGTGGCAGAGGCCGTTGTGCTCGTTTGAAACAACATCACGCCTTGTGACTCTATTGCTCCAGAAGCGCCTATAGAATCAATGATGAAAGTAGCCGTAGCACTCCAGCCGACGTTAGTATCGCCAGCGACCAACGGGGAAATCACGCCAGTATCGAGCATAATTGTCGAACCGAATTTGATCTTTACCCGGATGCTCGGAGCAACTAGAGCAGTGCTATACACCCCGTATAACGTAAGCCGGATGACCGACCCAGCAACAAGCGAATTAGCCGGGATCGTATAGCTGGAAGCGTATACCGTTTCTGTCGCTGTGTTTGCGACAGTATTGCCAGCGGGCACCGTCGTATTGGCATAAGCTAGAGCGCTAGCACCCGAATTTATATACCATCCTTTCACACCGGAACCGTTAGTCCCGTATAGGTAGTTATTACCAGGAGAAGCCGTGTCTCCAGAAAGTTTCAAGGGCGACCCGGACGTACCGTTACCGATAATCGAATTAGTCACGGAAGCTGTTTGTAGTGCTGTTCCGCCAGCCGCGATGTTGGCCACCTGAGTAGATGACAAATCTATTGTGGGCACCGTAGATGTGCCAGCGACGGTTAACGTTGAACTTGTGATCGAAGTAACACCGCCGCTAGATGAAGTCGCCCATTTCAATCCGGGCGTTTGAGTGCTATCCGCTGTCAATACTTGTCCATTTGTTCCGATGGGTATACGCACGTTCGTAGTGCTGTATCCCCATATATCCCCCTTTGTGTTCAACGGGGAAGTCAGGCCGCTCGGCAACGAAAAATATCCAAACGAGCTACTACCGTTCGTTCCGTAATATTTGCTCGCTCCGGGGGCCGCTGAATCACCAACCAATTTTAGCGGCGTTCCGGTACTGCCATCGCCCGTGATGGAGTCTAGGACATTGATAGGACCGCTACCACCTTTAGCGATCTTGTCTCCAGGAGAGACTACGCCCCCGAGAAATTTGATGATGCCAGCATTGATCAGTTCGCCGAGCGTCACATAACTCTGCAACGGATTTCCACGGAGGCGCTGCGCCGTCTCCGTGGTCTCTTTCAGTTGTGTCAGTACAGTCTGATGGTTGCTGAGATCAGGAGTCGGCGCGCGGATCGCGGTGGGGCCGGGAGTTTGGTTTGGGCCTGCCACGATTCACCTTACAACTTCATGATGAAGAACACCGCAGTGTACGGCGGCGATTCGATGGTGTGCGTATGCGTAGGAAGCAACGCACCGGTAGGCGTAAAGGGTTGACCAGTGGTGCCACTCTGCGGGGAACCCGCAAAACTATGTCTAAACGCCGTACCGTTCCCGGCAAATAAATACTCATTCGGCATCGTAAATCCAGGTATACCGACTACGTCAGGACCGTTCACGTTATTAAATCCGTAATCAAACGGGTGCACATGAACCGGTAAATTTGCGGCGGCTAATACGAGCGGATTAAAAGATGGCGTACCTCCACTAGTTGGATCACTTACATGCGCGAAGCTGCCGGTCACTGCAAGAGAACCACCGCCACCGACGATGAATTGATCACGAAGGTCAGGAGTTCCGCTGAGACCATTGCATAGCGCCCAACCTGCGGGGACTGCGGACGACAAGCCGTGCCACATAACGATCATATTCGTGACGATCAGCGCGGTGCCGGTGGGCACGTTCGCGGCGAGGTTCGCTTTCGTGAGCAATACCGAGCCGCCCTCGGTCGCGGGGCTGCCAATGGGAATCAAAATCTGATTGCTCGTATCACCGGGTTGACTGCGCAGAGCGGTGCCAGCAAGCTCGCCACCTTGAATAGAGCCGCCCGAACCGAGCGATAATACCCCCGACAAAGTCGTAGTCCCGGAGAGCGTGTCACCACCTTGCTTCTGAAGTAACGACGCAAGAACTGCAGCAGTGACGCGTTGCTCTAGGCGAGAGCCAGAGGCGAAAACAGCGGCCGTCGTACCCTCTTGTGCACGAACGATAGTCAACGTATCACCAGATCGGCCAGTTGCGTAAACGACTTCGATGTTGCCGCTCACATCTTCGAGCGTACAAGCTGCGACTTGCCCGGCGCTGATCGCTGGGAACAGCGGGCCTTGACCAGCCTGGCAAGTCACGGTCGTACTAGTCGCCGTGATCCCTGATGCGATCAACGTAGAAGCATTATTCGAGAAAACAAAAATGCTCATTACAGTTTCTCCGCCAGCACGAACTGGACGATGTCTTCGAGAATTTGACCGATGCTGGTTGTTGCCAAGAACTGCACTTCATACTGGCAATTATTACCTCCAGCCGACGCATAAAACGCGGCACCTAATACCACGCCATTCACAGGAGGAAGCAATGCGGTGTTATTGATCACGAAGGCCGGTACACCGGTTGTCGGACCAGCGGTCTGAACAATGTTGACCGCGACGGACGAGATCGATTCGCCCGACGCCAGCTGCAAGGTGTAATCCATCACGTAGCGCTTTGTTTCGACAGGCGACTGTGTGAAGCGGGCTGAGAGCATGGTCATGTTTTCACCGTAACGTTTTCCTTGGGCACATATACTCGCGGCTTGATTCCCTTCGCGTTTATCAGCAACGTCGGCGGGAATACCGGGGACCCAACGAATTTACCATAAACCTTCTGTAAAAGTCCCGTTGAGACAACGATGTTGACTAGATCGCCGAAATTGGCCAAGGTCCCGGGGGCCGGGGTCTGACTTACAACGAATCCGGGCGGCGAACTAGATGAAGTACCGACGGTTCCAACCACTAAGCCAGCCGCAATGATATCGGTTGTTGCCTGAGCCTGCGTCTCTCCGACCACATTCGGAACCGTCTTGTGAGCCAAATCAGAGTTTGGTCCCCAGTGCCAGTTCCTCACCGATACGCTGGTTGATCCTGAGCCGGTAAAATACGAACCGGCCGACCATGTTTGAAGTGTCGCTGCACTAACCACTGCTGACACATCTTGCGTAGCAAGTAGTGCCAATAGACCAGTGCTTTGATTGATCGCGTAGACTGATGCGAGAGTTCCAGATATAGACAAATATTGCGTCAAAAAGGTCGCGCTGGTGTCGTATGGTACGAGGGGAGAAACATCCAGCGTATACCGACTCTCGGCGGGGACGCCATTACGAACCGCGAACACAACTTTATTGAGGAAACCTGGAGTTCCAAAGCTACCCGGCGATGCAGTCAAATAATGCGTGGCATCTAAAACGAAGCCTACGAAAATTGAAGTGGCGTTACCGGACACTAAGCCAACATCCATGCCGACGTACACATTATCAGTTTCAGGACCAGATGAATTGACAGAGAACATCGACAAATAAGTGGAGCCGCCGATGCCATTGGTCGTGACGAATAAGCCACCAGATACAGTGAAAGAATAATCACCGTTCGCCATTCCATTGAAGTACGTGAGTTCACTTGGATTGACGAGCGGAGCGGTGCCTTGAAAGCTCATGCTTGAAAATACCCGCCAGCGGCTTGATCAAATCCAACAGCATAATTGAAGCCAAGCGGCTTAAACGGAAACCCAACTCCGTCAGAACTATAGTAGATTAGCGGTGACGTTGCCGGAGTACCGCCATTGATGTAAAGCAGCAGCGCGACCACAGTAGCCGCCGATGCAAATGCATTGAACTGCGGAATCACGCCATAGCAGATACCGTTCGTCTGTGCGAGACCAGTCATCGCCACATCCTTCATCACTGCACCCACCGGCACTTCTGAGAAAAACTGATGGCTCGGTTGCGGTGCGTAAGCAGCGTTGACCAACACCGCATGTACCGCCGCAGTAGGCCAGTTGATCTGACCAGTAGCGAACATAGACCGCGCATTGTTGTAGAGGAATGTGTTCTGGTTGGCCACTATCCGACAGCCCTCGGGATAACTTGAGCGCTCGCCTTACCAGCGAATGGCGGGAAGCGGACCCCGGTATCGGCAGGACCGTAACCCCTGTTGGCAAGATCGCGGTACAAGAGAATTTCCTGCCTATATTTTTTCTCGAACATCATCCCAAGCTCTTTGTCAGACCAGGGGCGTTTGCTCATGAGGTACAACCGCGAAAGCGTGCCCCAGATCAGCGCATCGGCGTGCTGTGTGTAGCTCTGGTCCGGCAATTGCGCGGCCAATGACGTGGGGACAAGCGAAGCGTAGGCGAACAAAATATTGCCGTACGTCTTGTCGGGTTTAGGAAACAGGATCATCTGATCGGGCTGCTGCATGTAGTAGCGCGACGGCGGCGCGGGTGTTCCGCCGAGGAACTGCCGCGTGCTGGGAAATAGCGTCAACGGGTCCTGCGCGTTATTGAAAGGAAATAAGAATGCACCGAGGACGAACTGAAGCCGCGTATTCTGGTCCACGGGGTTAAGATCAATTCGCGCGACTCCAGCGACTATATTGTAAGGGCCGACGTTTGCTCGCCATGCCGTGGAGCGCGTGTAAAAGTCATTCAGGACGCGCGTGAGCGTACTTTCGATCAGGGTGTCCGGTGCGCCAGCGATCTGCTGAGCGACGTACTGCGCCACGTAGGTGATCGTCTGACCGCCAAGGGCAGCACTAGATTGTCCGCCGTCGAGTGTAACTTGTGCGATTTGATTATCCTCCTCTCGCCCGCTTCAAATAAGCGAGGCGCAATTCAAGCTGTTCGACTGAATCACCTAGTAGCCCCATTCCGGTATTACGTTTTGCGCATAACCAACCACGAAAAGCACCAGTAGTATGGTCATGATCCAACTGCAACGCATGAAATGTTACTCCAGCGCGACTGCGCCGAGGAGTAGGTGGGCCGCCGCATCCTTCACATCTGTCTGGACATGTTCTGGTCGGTTCTGGTAACCCTCGTCGTTTGCGTTGAGCGTCACGAAAATGATCCGGTCTTTCTCGGTATACTCTTCGCGACCGAAGTTTGTTTTCGTCGGGATATAAAGCCTTCCTACGAATTTTGCATTTACGTTCGCTGGCACGTACTCGCGCGTAGGCTTCTGGTCCGAGACGCTCCAGTCGAGTCATGGCTTACATCCCCTGCAACTGTTGCTTGAAACTGAGCAGCAATTGCTGCGAGCGAGCGGTCTCGGTGTACTCGTCATCGGAAAGTTCGATGCGACCAGCGATGTAAGCCACCACCGGATTGAAAAAGAAACGATCATCAGCCGGGAAAGGCGTAGCCGGAATGGGGGGTACTAGATTCTTCACACCATCAGGAGCCTGGAGGTCCGTCGTATTATACGTCAGCACCGTGGCTTGGGTCAGGATGCCTTGCGAGAAGTTCCCGATGAAGGCGTCTGGCCTCACCGAGTACAGCACACGCAATCCTGAGTTTAAATATGCGAGGTAGAGCGTGTCCGAGTTGCGCGTCGGACTCAGCACCCCGTTGACGAAGGTCGCGTCATTGACCATTGCGCGGGCCTCAAGAATCGCATCGTCGATTGTTTTGCCGGTTGCACTACTCACGGATTCACCCACTCATGTTGAATCGCAATCACTTCATGCATGCACGGTATTCGCAAATGCGCCGCTTCCGCACGGGCTGCTTCTTCCGTGTGGAACTTCGTCGCGAGATCAACGGCCGAACCCCACGTGCCAGGAGCGGTGTAATAGCACGGCGAGGATCGTGGCGTGGTGAAAAGTTCAATTAGCCAATAAACCATGTTCGTGTCTCCTAAAAGAAAAAGGGACCATCCCGTGAGAGATGGCCCCCTTGTACACCCAAGAGGGCGTGTCGGCTTAGAAGCCGCTATTCACTACAATCGCCTGTCCGATCAAGGTTGGGTTCACAACCTGGAAGCCCCAGACCTGAAGACCGCGCATCAAAGTACCGAACGTGCTTTCAGACCGCAGAGTCTCAACCTTGGTCATCTGCGACGCAAAGGTCAATCCCAAACTGTGTCCGAAATAAATCGCGTACTCAGTGCCACCAGCAGCACCAGCAGCCGCAGCCGTATTCAACGCCGTGGAAGCCAGACCGCCTCCGTTCGCAGCCGACGCCAACACCGGGTACGCGGTTCCAGTCGCCTGAACGTTGCCCGAGTTGCCCACCGGCAGCAAGTTGGACACGTAGATCATGTATCGGTCGATCATGCCGAGCCGACCATTGCGCGCGATGGACACTGCGTCTCCAGTCAGGTAAGCCTGTTGGAACGCCGAACGCTTGATCATCGCAGCCGCCCAGGGCGGCAGAACGATCCAGCGGCCGGTTTCCGGTACACGCTGTTCGTCCAACACCAAGCCGGTGTCGATGATGAAGTCAACGATCTTTCGAACGTTGAACGTCGCGGCTGAGCCGGTTCCGCCAGCGCCGGTTCCTGCGCCGTTGGCAACAGAGCCAACGTAAAGCGGGATGCCAGCAGTACTAGCGGCCGTCAGCGTATTCGCGCTGTATCCGAGATTGATCGAGCTAGAGATACGACCAGCGGTCGTTCCCATATTCTTCGGATCAGCATTGTTGCCTAGACTGTCAACGGTCAAGATGGCGGTATCGACGTACACCTTCATCTGCTCGGACGCATTGTCCGCCCAGTTCGACAGCAAATCAACGTCGGCCTGAATCTCCATCACGTCGTCAAGGACGGTGTTGAAGTAGGCACCCTGGTTGATCTGCAACTGAACCAGCGGGCTCGACGGACGCTGCACGGTGAGTGCTTGGTTCGCCGCGTACGCATTGATCGTGATCGTCGGATGCGTGCGGATATTGATGGTGTCGCCGAAATTGCGAATCTCACCCTCATAATCCGTGCTGGCGATTCCGCCCAACACCGTCGCATCGTAGAACTTCTCAACGAACTTCCCGGACCAGATGGTCGGGATGAAAACGCCACTGTACGCAGGACTCGGGTTAGAGCCAAGGTACGGGGCACCTGAAACTGGATAAGTAGCCATCGTCAAAACTCCCGGAGACGCACTCCGATATTAAATTCAACTGTTCGCGTGGTGGTCGCGCCGATCCGGCTTGATCCTACCTTCTGCCGTTGCGGATGCGATCTCGGCACTGAACGCAGCGTACTGCTCCTCCGAAACCTGCTTCCGTCTCACACGTGAGTAAAAGTCCTTTATCTCGCTCTCGGACAAAGATCGATGGTCGGTCCCGAGGTTGATCTGCGAACAGAGTCTTCCTGCACAAACTTCTCGAAGATTGCCACGACCCGTGCTGTGTCGAGGTTCTGAAAAGCGGCCTCCAGGCTTCCCCTTCGGCTTGCTCCAGAGAATATGTCAAGTTGGTCTAGCCATGCAAGGAAATTCTGATCCTCGTTGATGGCTGCCCAGTCCGGCACGCGGGCCTGGAGAGTGGCAAGCAGTGATTGCTGGCCGCTTTGCATCTGCGCTTTGGCCACGGTGCCGGCCGCTTCCTTAGTCTTTGCAAGCTCGCGCTCCAGTTTGGCAGCAGTGGGCTTGATCATGTTCTGCGCCATACGAGCCATGATGGGAAGAACCTCACCGTAGTCCTCCAGTTCCTTGTCGGTCACGCCGAGGGAACGTAGGAAGGTGGCGGGGTCTTCAGGGACAGCGGGCGGCGGGGCTACGGCAGACTGCCGATCCTGGATCAGCTTGTCCATGGTTGCTTGCTGGCTCGCGAGGATTTCGCGGGTCATGCGGACTTCCGCGTCGTACTTCCCTTGAAGCGTGCGATATCGCGCCTCCCATGGCTCGATCTCCGTCGCGGCAGCGGTGGGCGGAGGCGGCGCGGCGGCGCGTGGCTGCTGGTCGGAATGGCCCTGTGGCTGAGCGGTCGCCGTCGGCGACGCGGGCTGCCAGCGCGTCGGCTGGCCAGTGGGCATGGTGCCAGGAGTTTCGGACCCGGGCATTACTTGAACCTGAGTACCGGCAGGGATCTCACCAGGCTTGGCATTCAATTGGGCGATCAAGGCGTTGGCGTCGGCAACCTGTTTCCTTATGGCGGGGGGCATGTTGTTCTGGGGAGGCAAAGGCGCGGGAGTGTCACTCATTGGGTGGTTCCTTTATTTTGGTGAATGGTTTTGAGAAGGTTGAGAAGTGTCCTGCATTCACCGCGCAGGGCTTCATCTGGATGATCTGAATTCAATAGCTGTTCGACCCGGGCGTTATAGATCGATTCAAGGGTCTGTACATAATGACTCCAATGGGCGTTTCCGCTCAGGCGGGCAAGATTGTCCGCCAAATCCTTTCGGTTGAAGCTCATATGCGTCCGAACGGCCCCAAGACTTCCGTGAGCAAATCAGTGTCTTCAGGATCGCGGCCCACTTTCGTGTAGTCGCGAGTGTAGACCCGGCTCGTGGGTGCCTTGTTGATGTCGGCGACGCCGCCGTTGAACCGGATGGTTTCGCACTTGATGCACTTACAGCCGGGGCTGCACTTCATCTTGGTTCCGCCATCTGGTGCTTTAGAGAATTCGGCCATGGCTTACTTCTCGTACGACTTTTTCAGAGGGTACGGAGGGGTCGTCACAGTCGGTTCGTCAGATCCCGACGGCTTACGACCATGCGGATCGAAGTCCTTCTCGGCATGCTGCCCCATGCTCTTTCCTGTGCCGTACTCACTGGCCTCGGGGAAATTGATCGCGGGATCGTTGCAAGTGAAGGTCGCACCTTCGGCCTGAGAAACGATGGTCCCATCGGTCTCGGTCTTGCCGTGTTCCTCGCCCTTGTTCGAAAACTTGGCGGGAGAATTATGATCAAACGTCGGTCCGGTGACTTGCGACGTAATATTCCGCGCCTTGACTTTTCCAGTGCTGCCGTATGCCATTTTAAAGCCCTTCGTATTCGTCTGAGAAATTGAACATAACGCGATCCTACCCGTGTGCCAGGTTTGTTGCAACAGTGTTCGTGGGGACTACCTGCGGACCGGGCTGGAGGCCGGGGACGCCGCCCGCTCCCGGGGCGGCCTGCGCGGGGTTGGGCATGGGAGTGTTGTTGCCAGTGGGGTTCGGACCGCCACCCGGCACCGGGGGAGGGGGCGGGGCGGGCGGGGGCGGAGGGACATAAATCCCCGGAGGCGGCGCACCGGGCATGTCGCCGGGTTGCTTGATCTTTATTTCCATGCCGGTATTGTCCGCGACCTTCTGGAGAATCCGCGCCATCATGTCCGGCCCGATCAAAGTCTGGTAGTTCGGGTTGTTGATCAGGTTCAGGAACTCCATCTGGCGAGTCAAGTCCTGTTCCTGCTTCGCCGCTTGGCGCACGCCATCGACCACTATGGTCTCGTCGCCACGGAGCATTCCAGTGGAATCCGTGAGCATAATGAAGTCGTAGAGCATTTGCAGCAGCGGTTCGAAGATGTCGTTGTCAATGTTGTCGGCAACGTTCTGGAGAGTCTTGTTCGCATTGTTGATCAGCATCGATAGTCCCGAGGCCGTGCGACCAGCGCCGCTGCCGGGACCCGAGCCAGTCAGGTAGCGTGGGATTGTGGACACGTCATCGAGCATCGTCGAGAACTTATCGATGATCGCGATCAATTCCTGCGCATTCGAATTCGGCTGGAAGAACGTGACCGGAGTGCGATTCGGATTCGATGGATCACCCGTATATTTCCAGACTTTCCACGGCGACAGCGATGCATCCTGTGTCGGGCTGATCAACTCTTCATCGATCACAGCCTGCGGGCCGGAGGCGATGGAGATGTTGTTCACGAGCGCGCGAAGCGTCGCGTTGATCACGTCGGTGAGGTCGTTCGCCAGCGCTGGAATTCCATTGCCGTACAGAGTACCCGGGAGTTTGTCGAAGGAAGTGACGTAGTACGGCACGCGCAGGCGCGGGCTCGGGTTCATCATCACCTTGAAGATGCGCTTGTCCACCATCCAGGCCGTAATGAAGTATGGCTTGTAGGGATCATTCACACCGGGGACGTTGTACTCCATGAGGTAGCGGCCAAGAACATGGCCGTGGAACTCGATGGCATTGATGAACGTGTCGTCGAGGACGTTGTTGCGCCCTTCCATCTGCGCGCGCTCGTAATCAAAAATCTGAATCCACTCTTTGAAACCCCGGCCCTCATAGGCCTGAATAATTGCGCGAATATCTTCCTTGCGATATCCAGGCAGGCCGATCAGGTTGTACAGGTCCATCACGCTCATGCGCTGGCGTTCGAACACTTCGGTGTTCTCGATCTGCGTCGCACCCGGCGAGAACCAAATATCCCATGGCGACACGCGCTGCCAGTAGAAGCGGGCTTCCTCGCGAGCATGCATCTTTTTATTTTTATCCCAATGCAGAGTCGTCGCGCGGCGAGTAACCGGTCCTTTGATCACAGCATACTTATACACCGGGAGGTCCGATAGGAAGTCACTCAGAGCCCGGTAAAATTCTCCTTTTTCCAGTACCTCGTCGATCTTCCGCTGCGCATCCTTCACTTCCTCTTCAGCTTTCTGGCGCTCCGCCAGCTTCACCGCTTCATAGAGGTTTTCGAGACGCTGATAAATCGCTTCCTGCGGGACTGTGTTGCCCTGCTGGTTGGCGGACATGACCTCTTGATGTACCAATGTCGCAATATGCGTATCAATGCCATCGGGAATCTCGGGGTCAGCTGACGGCGAGAGCGTCCATGGACGATCCGAGTTCATATACACGTTGCGTAGAAGCGCGGTCGCGCCGCGACACTTCATCGACATGAGGCGAGAGAATACAGCCGATCCACCAAAGCTCTCAATTTCCTGGAGTTTTCCCGGATCGTATTGGCCATTATAGCTTCTCATATCACGAATCAACTCATCATCTACACTTATCACGCGACGATGGCGAACAGCTTTTTCAAATCGCTGCCGGATATAATTCGCAAGGTCTGAAGCTATTTCGCTATCAATTTTGGAAAGGTCAATCGAACGCTTGTGCGCAGCATCTAGTTCGTCGTTGCCGATCACACGCAACAAACCTCTACCTTGATGACGCATTGGTTCAAGGCTCTTATCAGGTTTCCTATTCGACTGCGCGCCAGCGCCATCGAAGACCCCGGGGATCGGTGAGGCGGCGCGGGCTGAGTTCCCGAGAGCGGCATTGGCGTAGGGTTGCGGTGTGTCGCCGCCTATTCCGATTCCGGGAGTCGCCATGCCCGCTGGGATTGCTGCCATTTGCTCTCTCGTAGATTATGTCAAGATCGTATAGTACGAAGGATACGCCATCAAGTCCATCCCGCGCTAGACTTAGAACGCGGAGCCGCTCTATCATGGCGTGTACGCACAAGCCTGGCAAGAATAGTCCCACTATGCCCCAGTACGGCGTATTGAAACGAATCTGCTATGTCGCTCCACGGGTGCCCCTTATCCGGGGTCGGCTTCAAAATACCGTCGCCCTTATTGCGAACATAGCGGTATCGACTGCGCAGCGCTGTGATCAGCGTGTGGCAATGCGGGCTGATCAAAAGGGCCGCGCCGCCGTCGCGTTGCTGAAGTAACCATTTCTCGACGGCGCGCAGCCGGGGCTCGATGTTGTTCGTTTGGGCGGGCTGAGCCGACAGGCCGAGACGCTTGAGCGCCGCGAACACCGACTCCTCGCCGATCTGCGAGCGCGCCACGCCGCTCGGGTCGCCACAGACGCCTGCAGGCAGCCGTGCGTACTTAGGCTGCGCCAGGAGCGGCCTGAGCCGCGTGATGACGAATTGCTCGACACCCATGCCCTGCTCCACCAACTCGTCCAGCACAGTGAGACGGCCACGTGGGTCCATCTGCGTGATGACGGCGGCGGGGTTACGGCCGAAGTCCATGCCGATGATCAGCATGGTGCCGGGGATCGGTATAAGCTCAGCTTTGGCAATATGAAAATTTTGGTTAAAACTGGCTCGGAACACCGCTTCTCCTGAGAGGCTTGGTGTGATCCGATTGTCGATGTACTGCTCGACCCACTCGGGTGAGTTTGACTCGATCAAATCCTCGTAATATCCAGGCACGAGGTTCGCCTTGTTCTCCGCGACAGCTTCGCGGGCTCCGGGCTGAGTCCAGTAGCCCCACGTAGCCGGGAGCGGCTTACCCATCAAATCTTTTTCTTCCAATATTGCATTCCACGGTGAGTCCTCGCTGAACGAGTTTGTTTCTCCAATAACGCCATACCAAGTCGGACCACCGTTCATCATTGATGGGTAACGTCCACAACGCGATAATACATCGAGCAAAATCTGCGGGGGCAACTCCCGCAACTCTGAGAGCCAGCCTGCGGTCAAGTCTAGTGATAGCAAGCGCTGGACGTTTTCGGGCGTGTCTAAAGGGAGCATAATCCATTCGGACTCCACGTCGCCAAACTTGATGTCAAAGCTATGATCCTGCGCCCTATAAACGGCGACACCGCGCAGTAGCTCATTTATAGTCTTCATCGACGTAGTCTTCAATTGCGGCATCGTGTTTCGAACGATTACAAAGCGGGTGCGCCGAATCCCATCCTTGGGATCAGGGGCTTGCTCTAAAGCTCGCCGCAGTAACTCCATGACCATGGCAGACGACTTACCCGACCCCACCGGCCCGCGCACAATTCGGATGCGCTGATTAGAGCGCATGAATTCCGCGAGGGTCGGCGGTGCCGTGTAGTTCAGATCGCTCATATCATTCGGTAATGCTTACGCAGCAGGAGTTCCGTTGACCGCTTCACTCGGCCCCGGCGTATTTCCGGCGTCACTCGTTTGCGCAAGGACGGCGGGAGTTTCGACATATGCCGCGTCATTTGCCGCTGAAGGTTGGCTGTTTCCAGCGGCGTCAGAAAGAGGGTCAGATGCGGTCGCCCCCGCGACGATCAGCGCAGTCGCTGCTTCGACGTTGGTCTCGTCGGCCAGTACCACGTGCAAGCCCGCGATCAGTGCATCGAACTCGGGGAGGTTCGCTTCCATCGAGTCGATCTGCAGCTTCGCGCCGATGGTTTGTCCGATCTCCTGGACATTGCCATTGAACGTTTTGGTGAGAAGCTCGATGGCGTCGAGGACGGCGGAGTCGGTCGGCAGCGCCTTTTTGCTGGCGGCAATCTGCTTCACGATCTGCTCGCGGTTGTTCTGCACGTTGGTCAGAACTTTGTTGAGGATATCGATTGTCGTGGACATGGGTCAGGTTCCTTTCGGTAGATTGAGGTCGGCTTCAATATCAATACGCTTCTCCGCGCGCCGAATTGCGCGAAGGGCATCAAGGCGGGAAAGCAAATCGGCGTTGACTCTATCGCGCGCTTGACCTTCAGCGTGCATAGTTTTGATCTTTTGGTCTTGAGCCCGAAGGACGGCGCGGGCTGTCTCCATCTTCGTGCCGAAGTCGCCCCATGACTCCTCGGACATGATGATGATCCGCACGGTGTGGTCGGTTCCATCTTCGAGACCGCCAGTGCGATAGTTGTGGTCCATGACGTAGACCTTGCCTTTGACCGGTGCGCCGTAAGGGAAGTCCGGCTCAACTTCTACATTAGGCTGGACGACTTCTTTAAGGGGCTGTGAGGATACTAGTTCCGACATTGGGAATCTCCGCTACTACTGTGATGGGTTTGGTATCACCGCCGATGTTGATGGTGATGTTATGTTTCTCCATGGTCGCGCCTTCCTTCGGCACGTTTGTCACCGTGGAAATTTTTGTAAGCTGTTCGATGGCTTCGAGCTTCGCATTGATCGAGACGCCATCCTGCGTGATGATCCGAAACAACGTCGGTAGTGAGTCTTCCAGAAGGAACTGTGCCTTCAACTGAATGCGGGTCTTCGCATTCATGTCCGATTTCCACACGCGTTCCGCCTCGCGATACGCACCGGCCCAGATGCCGTTGCGGGTCTTCGCCACGAGGTCGGCAGTCGTCAGGCCGTAGTCTGCCAGCACCTGACTGCGCGGGCGGATGTTAGACACCAAGTCCCATATCAAGCGGGCGTCGTGGGACGTGATGCCATCCGTCGCGGTCGGAGAAGCAGGAACTTCTGGCAACTGGATTTGAGAAAAGTCTTCGCTGGCGTCAGTCATGGTTTTTTGTGCGTCTCGTCTAGGTCATCAGTCTTATTCGCATGAATCCAATTCACCACGGCATCACCAATCCGAAAGCTAGCAAACACGCCGCCGACTAGTATTCCATACTCGTTGCCAGTCATTCTCCTGGTCAAGCACAGCCAAAATGCGCAGATGCATATCAGCAACGCAAGATGGTAATTCCGTCCTAGGAACTTCGCAAATATCGTGTTCATGCTCATGGCACATCCATCGCCCTTTCTAATAGCTGGTTCGCCGCGTTCTGCCATTGCTCGACACTCGCACCGTAGGAAATCTCAACTTCAACACCATACACATTTGTTAGTGTGAAGCAGTTGGTACCAAGGCCGAGATGACATAATGCTTTCTCCGCGATGGCGACGATGATCGGGTCCGTCGGCACGCGCACTGGGTCTTTCGCTGCGCGAGTGACATGCACACCGCGCTTGATCGTGTCGCGGAATGCGTCTCCAATGGTTGTGTGCAACGGCGCTTCAACGTTTCGCATGAGTATATACCGGGGAAAATATCCAGAGTTTGCCGAACGCCTTGACGAACACGCCGAAGGTTCGTGTACCTTTGTACGGCCGCGCCAGGTCGATCATGATCGCGCCCACCGGAGGTAGGTGCATCTCCTGGATGTATTTGAGCGGGTAGGTCTTGAAGGGACCGAAGCTCGGTAATGGATGGCACTCGCATTCGTCGTATCGAAGCATACCCCATAGCTTTTTCATCGTCGCACCTCTTTGATGATGATTCCGTCGGCGATGGCACGCGTACCCTCTTCTACGACATACTTTCGCACCGCGACTCGGATCAGTTCCGAGTAGGTTGTGTTCTTCAGGGTGGCCAGCTTTTTCAACGCCTCAAGCACCTGCTTGTCGAAGTAGAAGTTGATCCGTTCCCTATCGCCGACGCGAGTTCGTGTCATACACTCATTATGTCCTAACGTCGAGCAGTCCGTCCAGCCATATCTTTCAGAACAGACTGCACCTCGTCGAACGTATAGTTCTTCGAGATGCCGGACTCGGCACCGGCTTTATTCGAGACCAGCCAGTAGTTGATCACCCAGCGGGCTTTGACGCCGTGCATGATCAGCAGCGCCGTGACCCACTCGTCCAGCACAGGAGCACCAGAACCGCTTACTCTAGCCACACTCACAATGTCTGAAACATCCGGTGGGGGTACAGAGACTGCAAGATCGTCGTTTCCGGCCATGACTTCCTTAAGCGTCTTATTGGGTTTCGGTTGAGCGGGCTTTGCCATTGATTCTCCAGCGCGAAAGTTGTGCAGATGCGATTTGCGCATCGAGTGAGTATAACGTGTGTATGTGGTTCGTCAAGGGCAAAGAAAAGCCCACGTCTTAGGTGGGCTCAGAAATCACGACTTCGCTTTGATCGCCTTGTTCCGAAAACCACCCGGTTTGCTCGGGGGATTCATCGGCTGCTTCGGCTCTGACTTCTTTTTGGAAGCCATGATCAGAATGCCGCCGCTGTAAACAGCAGTACATCGCCAGACACAATAACCGCCGATGCAGTGGTCGTGCAGGAGATCGAACCATTCGCAGTCACTGTCGGGGCGGTATACGCCGTCGCAGATTGCGCGAATAGTTTCGCGGTCGTAGTGATGTCAATCACCCAGCACTGCACGCCCAGCAACACCGGAGCGAAGGCAGACTGTGAATACCCGCTACCCGCCGTACCGACGGCTCCGCCAGCGCCCAATTTCGGGATGGTCCAGGTCAGGACAGGGTTACACGCGGTCGTGCCGACCGTGGTAATGCGACCAGCGCTCGCTCCACCAGCGACCACGGGGGCCGAGGTATTGCAACCGGTGACGGTAGGAGGAGTCCCGAGTGACACATCAAGGCCGGGGAAGCCCTGAAGATTGGTCGTCGGGCTGAAGCCCACATCAGCGTGCTGAGCAGTGACCGACCCGGCAAGGCCGAGGGCAAGCGCAGCAGAGGCCAGAAGAACTTTGAATCGAGTCAACATTTTGTTCACCTATAGGTTAGAAAACAAGAGCGTATGTACGTACAAGAGCAATCCTACAAGAACCGCCCCCCGGCTTCAACAACTGCCGTAATGGTGGCGCGCCAGTCGTCAAATGTCACCAGTTTGGTGCTAACTGCCCACTGCCTGTCATTTAGGACGATTTTCCAAATAAACCCGGTCCATTTGGCCGTGCAGCCCGCCACACCCAGCAACGCAGTGATCTCCGGGGCAAGCACCGGCTGGGGCCTGTAAGAGGCATCATCGGGTATCGGGTGATTAACTAGCCCGGATAGTTCCCGATATACGCCGGTCACTTGCGTCTTCCTACGACAGCGTTGGCCTCACGGATCGCGCGGCCCTCGTTGCCAGTCTTCTTCAACACGCCGTTGGCTACATCACGCCACTGCCTTTTCTTTTTGGCACTCGACGCTTTTCGCGTCTTTCGTGCCGCATCGCTCGGTGTCCACGGCATGTTACTTCTTCCCTTTCCTGCCGGCTTCCGCTTTTCGCGTCATGCCGGCTTGGCCATATTTCTTGCGGCCGATACTGGCAGCAATCGCAGCAGCCCGCGAAGCGGGAAGTTTCTCCTTTCGCTCGATCTTGCCTTGCAGTTTCTTGAACGCGCTCATCTCACTCACCTCCTTTGGTTTTGGCATAGTCTAACAAATGTCCGATCAGTTCGCGCCAGGTGCCTTCGGCATCGCCGATGTATGCCTGCTGAACCCTGATGTAGCACAGCCCATCGCTTGTCGTGACCTCCCAATGCGGAACATCGTCGCCGTCGATGAATGGTACTGCGCAGGCTCCCTGCAATTCCAGAATTGGTACGATGTTTTCCGGCACAGGCGTGTTGATAATCCGCGCACCCCGCATAGAGGGCTTCATCGCTTCGATTATAGGTTTATCTAAAGCCATCTCAGACTCCTGGCCAAAGTTGTGTGAACAGTTCGAGCCACGCCGCTTCGTTTGGCAGCCATTCGAATCGTGCTTCGCAATGTACATAGGCAACTATATCGGAAGGCGTTATCGCTCTTCGTATGAACAAAATCGTGAAGAACCTCGGGGATACTTTATAACGGTCTATGATCACGCGGATGTTTAGTAGTGTCGCCAAAGCGAGCATCGCTTCCGGCAATTCTTCGCGGGCTTCGCATGAGTGATTCCAAAAATCCGGGGTTAATTGTTTCACGTGGAACATGCTGCGTTACTTCGCCATATACATACATTATCTCAAAGTGCTTTTGAAGTCAAAAATATGTGCGAAGGAGATGAAGCGGACTGGCACCCCCTCCCCCCTGGTCCATCCACCCAAGGGGTCTTAACATAATGCACCGAAAATCCCACTAACTGAGGAATCGACAACCGCAGCTAGGAACCCGGCTCGAAACCTTGATGACGCGGCACATGCTAGAGCATGGTGCGGGAATGCTGAATGACTGCCAGGGCGCAAGCCTCGCAGCCCGTAGGCTCCGACAAACACCACGCGGGACGTGTGACACATCACGCCAGATACCTTGTAACTCAAGGTCTAAGACTCCTGGCCCGCTACATCGCGCAGACTGTGCCAGCAATTCGTCATGGGACGATTGACTCAGCAAGCATCCGGGAAACCGAAAAAGCGCTAACTTGGGGGTTATTCTCTCAAGCTCGTGAGATCACTTCGCGGGCTTGAGAGAATAACCCTCGGAGCAACACATGATCGAAGTACATGGCAAGAAGGTCGTCATCGTTGGCGGCCGCTGTTTCGCTGTCCGCAAAGACTTGAGTCTAGCGGAGCGCGTCGCGAATCAATCTCAGGGCCGCTCGAACTATCAAGACTCTATGCGGATTCCTGACGCACGGATGCGCAACACTCGAAGCATCAAAGTGTAATCCCAGTCCGGGCCGCGTCAGCAGCCCGGACTGGGATTACACTTACCGCAATTCATACCCCCAGTAGATTCTGTCATGAACTTATATTCACGGTCACAGATTGGCTCGAAGGTCAAAGCGATTGTGGCGATGGCCCGCGCAACCGATACAGAGCTTCACGTGGTGCTGTGCTCGATTCTCGATCATACCCGCGAGCATGGCGACTACACGGCGTTGTTGCCCTTGCTGAACGGCTTGCCGAACGGCCAGCGCAAGCAGGGCATCGTCGCGTGGCTGAAACACTTCAGCGGCAAAAAGCTCAACGCCAAGCAAGGCGAAGGACGTGTTTGGGAATGCGAGTTGAGCAAGGATCGCAGCGACGCGGACTTCAACATCATCGGCGCAATGGCGATCACATTCGGTGACTTCACCGCCGAGCCCGTGCCGACAACGCTCACGGTCGCGCTTCTGGTCAAGATGCTGGAGAAGAAAGCAACCAGCACCGAAACCAACAAAGACGGCTCCCCCAAGGTATCAGCCGAAGCGCGAGAATTCGCGTCGAAGCTGGTAGCCACGGCGCGCGAACTGATCGCTGCTTGATAGCAGGGTCTTGTCATGTAGCCCGCGTAGTAATCTACGCGGGCTATTGTCAGGGTCTTCAGGATATGCTGTAGCTATGTCGCGCACGTTTTGCACCAGGGGGCGGCAAACCGACAGCGCTAAGTCATTGATTCTTATATATTCTATATCCTATATTGTATCTTTGTATCTTTGTATCTATATATAATAGGTATTAGGGACAATTAGCCTTATGTGCAGTGCACCATAGTTACGCGGCGGGCTGCTTCGCCCCGAGCCCGCGTAGGGCGATTTTCTAGGATTAGCCCGCCAAGGCTACAAAACTCCTATTGATCTAGTCTATACAACGGCTTATCATGCAAGCGCTATCAAACGGCAGTTTCAGACAAACGGACGGCGCTACCAATGTACACACTTAGATACATACAGACGTATTCCCAGAAGTTCGATAATGAACGTACCATCATTGCTACCAATGTCTTGGCAGCAGTGATCAAAGACAATCAGGATCTTCATCGTCAGTCGGTGAAGCAAAGCCATGATCTTTCGGTAGCCCGAGCAGAGATAGGCAATCTGCGCCGCCGCGTCCGCGAACTAACAGGAGTGATCAAATGAACCAGGACCTAGCGCCGGGTAAGCCAACGGACTGCGCGATGGCGCGCATGATCAGGGCATGGATCAGGTTCCATAAAGAACCCAACCCGGACCCGCCCTGCTTCGAAGACTGGTACATCAGCACCGTACCTGCGTTCCTGCGCCCTCAAGCGGAGTAACACATGCGCGCCATGGTCTTTGGTGATCTGTTCCACGTCGAAGATCGGCCTGTGCCGAATAACATGCCCATAGGCTCGGCATCCGCATGGAACAGCCAAACCGAACAAGGGCAGTGGGATCATTTTTATGGACCCGAGCCGCGCTTTGTATTTAATTATTGGAAGTGTTACTTAGCCAGACTCCGTTGGGATATGCTCGGCATCCCATTCAAAGAATAACCCCCTGGCAGCCGGGGCATGACTGCCACCAATTCTATAGCAGCAGGAGACCACGGATGAATTACGCTCGATAGGCCGAATGCCTCGCCACACGTCAACCGAAGCCTTTAGGCTGGCCGGATGGGTAGGACTCCTCCACGTGTGCTTGTACATTTTGTGAGTACCTAGGGTGCCTGTAGCCCAAATTGAAGACCACAGGCTGCGAGACCGCAGCGCGGTTCCTCGACTGGGACGCCAGCCCATTGAACCGCGCTGCGCTCAATATGATGACAAGAAAGCCTGCGAGCATTAGTATGCCATCGCGGACTCTCCCGTGATCACATTGAATAGGTACCAAGACCATGGCAACAGTAACATCGAGTATTGATATTGTTACGACAGCTGCGAGTACCATCGCAGCCCTGGACGCCAAAGTCGCATCTCTAGTAGGAGACGTGACCAAAGCCAAAGGACAGGTCGTAGCCGCTCTCCAAGCGCACGTTGCGGCCCACAGCGCCGACATCGCCAAGCACCAAGCAGAAGTGGACGCGGCAGTGGCGATCATAGCCTCGGCCAGCCCTGCATCGACCGTAAAGGCCGATACGGCGGCAGCGCATATACTCACTTCAAGCTCGAAGGTGCAGGGTGTGGTGAATTTCCTGGGACGCAATTGGCGATACGTGGTCGTGGCTGCCTCGCTGGCAGTGACCGGCTACGGGTACTTCCACCTGCATTTGTTATAAACCCCGGTTCGGCCTGACGGCCTCATCCACGGGTTACATGCAAATCTGATTTGTGGGAGTAGTTTCCAGCCCGCTCAGACGGCTGCTGCAGCACGACCGTTACATCCGGTGAATACCGGCGAGAATGACTGAGCGGGCTTTCTTTTTGGAGAGATATCATGCAACCAATGGTATTGGGAGATGTGTTGCACATCGATGGGGACATACATTGGAATGTGCAATTACCGCCCGAGTCAATACACGGTACAGTGTGGGACTCGCAGTGGATAGCGGCCAGTTCATGGATTTACTATCTCAAGGGACATGCGACAGGAGTATCACATGCGAGAAGTTCAGATCGTAGTGTGTGAAGGAGGCTGGGTGCTAATCGGCGAGCCAACGCTCGGTGGCGGTGCCCTCCAGCTTACCAACGCACACGTGATTCGTCGATGGGGAACCACCAGGGGTCTTGGTGAGATCGCATTCAATGGTCCGACCAAGCAGACGGTGCTTGATAAACTCGGCGTTGCATTCATTCAGCTTAAACAGGTTCGTTTCACGATTCCGTGCGACGAGACCAAGTGGAAGCTGTAAGGCCCGAGGCGCACTCAGAAACGCGCACACTCGGAGCAGGACTTAAGGATGGCGCTGGCGATGGCGCTGGCGATGGCTATGGCGATGGCGATGGCGATGGCTATGGCGTTGGCGCTGGCGCTGGCGATGGCGATGGCTATGGCGCTGGCGATGGCGATGGCGATGGCTATGGCGCTGGCGCTGGCGCTGGCGCTGGCGATGGCGATGGCTATGGCGATGGCGATGGCTATGGCGCTGGCGTTGGCGCTTTCTTCACATTCGATTACTTTATGCGGTTGCTTCTACAGCCCGCGTAGTATCAGGAGCCTGCCATGAGAACGATGTTATTGGGCGATATCCTGAATATTATGAAGGATGCGCCCCACATCGACTACAGCTACTGGAACAAATGGCAAGGTCCATATACTGAACCGAACGGCTGGGCGTGGACAGAACTGGACACCATTGACGGCAAAAGCCGTTGGCAAATATATCTCGATGCACTTTGCAAGGAGCTTGTATGAATGATCTTTATTTTTGGTTCGCGTATTTCGTCGCATGGACATGCGTTATTATCGTGATGATCGATCCCTCACCATGGAGCAGCCCGCATGAGTGAAAAATCTTACGTGACTATGGAGTCCAAAGTCTGTATTACGTGCGGTTGTGAGTACAGCACCGGCGCGGTCCTACTAGACAAAGGCCTACAAAACAGGTTCGAGCGTGACACCGTCACGGGCTGGGGGTTGTGCGACGCGCATGCCAAAGCCGCACAGGAGGGGCTCGTGGCGATAATCGAAGTCGATGAAGCCAAGTCTAAGGTGCGTGACGGCATGCTCATGCCCGATGACGCATATCGCACCGGCCGCGTTGTGTTGGTCCCACGTGACGCGTTGCGCAAGGTAGTCAACATAG
>WNFQ01003363.1_pt1 | contig 22397 bp, 28 predicted proteins | sample 5400171 | NCBI WGS metagenome assembly WNFQ01 (sample SAMN13153356, study PRJNA577476) | soil metagenome | isolation source: 20 cm soil under Madrone tree | place: USA:California | collected 2016-06-14 | reverse complement strand
CTCTGTAATTGGTTCAGTTGTGGGACTAAATTTGAATCACAGAGTCTTTTATCGACGCAGTTTTTCATGCTCACGTTTCTCCCTCAAAGTCATCCGCAATCCTATCTGCCTATGCTTTTCCGATTGTGGGAGTCTATCAACTCTTATATGTACGATGAGCGCATGCTTCAGTTCCTCGCTCAACTTGCGGAGATGCATGTGGACCCTGCGATCAGTGACCCGAAAAAGATTGACGAGATACCCGATGACGCGAGATCAGAGAATGAAGGCAGACCCAATTGGTCCAAGAAAGATCTCAATAGCACTGGCCTGTGGACTGGAATTTACAAGGACGTCGGCATATTTACCGATTACGACTGGCATTTCATTATGTGCAAATGCTTGGCGTCTATGGGTTGGTCTCTCTCTGAATCTCGTTCAATCTACATTTCGTTGAAGATGACCACAACCAGAAATTCCGCTTGCGGACGCGGGATCTCTTACCACAGGCCCGTCTGCCGATAGTCAGGCCGGCTTTGAGATTGGTCGTCTTCCGAAGCCTACTTGGCGGATTGGTTAGTCTGTCTCAACTCGTGCTTGACTGCAGGATTCTGATGTCCTCAAGCTTCTTTGGCGCGTATCATTGTCTATTCCATGTCTCCGGACGGACTTCCTACCGCACCATCTAGTGCACCCACTCCTCTCGGGACACCTTTTGCATCCGGAATGAATACCCCTCGGAATCAGAGCAGCTCTGTGGGCGAATACTTAACGGCCCCTCTTGCGAAGATCCCATTCTTGAGCCTCAAGAGCTATGTTGGCGGCTCAAAAGCTCTGGACTCACTGGTGAAGCTAATAGCTTCTACAGAAAGTTTTTTCCATCCTTCGAACTCGGGTGCCTGGACCGCTGATGTATGTAATGTCTTGTATGCAATGCTGAGACCTCTCCTTTGCGTGTGGCACTGAGTGAGCTACGCGCTGATATGTCTACATGCAGTTGACTGCATTCATCAAACACGTCGCATATGAGTTCAACAAACGTAACTTATCCCTTTTCGCGTACGCTCGGGGTCGTAGCTCATGATTTACCCCCAGGATGGCATGAAGAACAAAACCCCAATTGTGAAACGCCATTGGTCTGCCATACCTGTTACTAGAACCCGTTGACATCGCTTTGATTGGTCTTACAGCATCGACGTTTGACGCGGGCAATGAAACGTGAGCTCGTGAAGAGCTTTCGTACAGTTGCTCTATTAGCGATGTTCGCCGAGGACTCGACGACGACCAGCAATATTTCTAGTTGCCTGAAGTGGATGAGTCTCATGGAGCCCGATCTCATACTCTACCCAATATTAGAAAGAGCTGTGCCCTCGCTCGAAACTTTAGTTGAGGTAAGTGACTGACCTTAAAGTTTAACTTAATTAAAGATGTTTACATGATCTGATTAGACACAACGTACCATTGCCGTAATCAAGGCATTGGGTGCTATTGCCCCGGCGCTCGTGTCTAGAGAGGTCTATTATCCGGGGGCGAAGCACCTGGTTCCCATTCTACAGCTATTGATTCCGGGGGTTGATCTGGTATGTGGTTTAAAACGACTGCCACGATGCATTACGCTGACGAACATGATAGAACGATCCGTCAAAAACGGTAGGATGATGCTTCGCGCTTGTATTACATGTTTTGATGAAAACAACCCGGTAATATAGCTCTGCACGACGACCTTCCTCATAGAAATTTCCCAGTACATCAAGTTCGGAGATATGACGTCAAGAAGCGTCACCATGTCGGTTGATGTAGACTCTAGCGCTTCTCAAAACGTTGATATACCAAGTGGAGTCGCTATTATTTCCCTGAGTGATGGACAATTTGAAGAAGCACTGGTTGATGACGGCCCTCTACTCTCCGTGGACGACGAAGATGCTTTACTGCGAGAGTCCACAGCAGGCTTTCCAGACTGGATTGCTAGCTTCATTCGGAGGGTTATTCTCCTCTTCGACAACCTACCCGAGGAAGCTGGCGGCGCGACGGAAGGTTAGCTTACGAACACTCTCATCACGTGCCAGCTGAAAAAAACCTTTCGTCACAGTGCAGTTAGTGGATGCCGTTACAAATGCATGCAGTCAAATTTGCATTCACTTGTCGGACTCTCTATTTGATTTGGTTCTCAATATGATCTTCGATTATGCTAGCACTAACGTGCGACCGAATGCGGTCCGAGCTGTTCATCAGCTCGTGGAATGTGTCGCGAACGCTCATCCAGCGAAGACCTTGGCTAAATTTGTTCCGTTTTGTATACACAATATCGAGGTAGAGCTTGAGAACGGGGCGAGCTCAACCCGAACGACGTCCACTTTCTCTACGCCTTTACCTTCCGATGCGACTTTTCATTGGAGTATGGAATGACTCAGTTTGACGCCTTCTTTTACTGAAATAAGTCCTTCAGATCTGGCAATTTTGCGCGGGGCCATGTTCAAGTGAGTCTTTCGTTGAAGTGCGTTTTCGGACATCTAATCGAGGTGACAGTGATGGAAAAGCGGTTCGTCGAAGAGATTTCACACACGATATAGGCTGACAAAAAATGAGCAGATTCTGAAGTACAAGGGTCGGTTCATTCCTTTGTTCAAGCGTCTCCGTGACAAGGCGTTCTCGAAGCGCGGTTTCTCTTGGAGTGGCAAACTTCTCTCCAGTCTGCTCCTCACCTTAACGCATACCTATCCTCTAGAGGACAAATTTGTAAACCGTGACGAGTGGGACAGCGAAGGTAAACTCGAGCTGTATGGCTATGTAATTTACCGGACCTTTATTATTCAGACTTCCGTTTCGACCATCACAAGTATTGGGGAAAACTTTATACTGCCGAGGATGTCACGGTATGTGTGCGTTTTGCCAATTACAGCCTGAGCTATTATGTGTGATAGGTTTCATGGCACGTACCAGACGACGAGGAGCTGGACTTCGCCTTGGAAATATTTAAGGAGATCGTTGAACCAACACTAGGAAGACTGGAACTTCTTCTGCAACCAGGCATGTGTCATAACCGCCAACCCACGGACCTGACTCATACCAATCAATTGGCTGTGTGCCGTAGGTACTCCTAGAGATGGCGTATGGCGAAACGACCTCTGTCGGTAAGCGTCGACGTATTTTCAAGATTTCAATGTCCTAGTAACAGATGTCAAACTTAGGTATTTGAGTCTTGTCCGCAACGCGTTTTCAGGGACACCTACATTAGTCAAAGAGGTCCTAACCGAAGAGGACCAGCGGTATGCTGTGGAGACAACCGATATCCTGTGAGTTTTTCTTCCCTTTCTATGGTCACTTCTTACTTTTGAATTAGGAACGAGATTCCAGAGATGATAGCTTCCATAGAGCCTATTAATTCAGGCTTCGCCATTACGGATCATAAAGACAAGCGTGCGCAGTACTACTTAGCTCTGCGGCTGCGCTTCGGCAAGTTCTTACACGAGGCATCTGTATCGTTGCGCCAACAAGGAGAAGAGAATACTGTCGATGCTGTCCACGTTTTGGTGAGTTAGTTATCATGATTGCTTTCCTCCCCTATGAACTAATGTATTGCGTCCAGATACAGTCCATCCGTGCATATTTATTAGAATATGGCGACAGTAAAGATAGGTCCGATGGTCCCCTCCTGCGCTAGCTCTCTGTTCATTAAGATTTTTCCAGCTATTACGTTCAGCTGGAGCGGTACGGGTCAGAGTTGAACTATACACGGCAATATCCAAAGCAAAAGGCGTGGCCAAGAGCGGTCTTCATACGGCGTGCACGGTGAGTACATGATAAGGCCAAGAACTCTTTGCTATTAGATATGTACCTCCAAAAAGGCTCTATCACGCAGCTCGGCTAAGATGGAACTCCATTGAAAGAAAACGCACACTCGCTGATGACCAACTAATCGATGACGTCGCAGAGTGGGCGCTTTGGCACTATGCCACTGGTGAGTGTCACGATGAGGTTTCGAGTACGTACTAACTGTTCTTAGTACGGGAGTACGAGTTTATGAGCCAATGATCGCGAATCCCGCTAACGGCTCTCACAGGTCTAGTCAGTCGTTATTGGACTCCCTCTGGGGGGTATGAAATACTTTTCCTATGACTCATATGATTCACTAAAATGTCTTGGAGGCGTATGACGGAATTCGTAGACGCTGCCTTCCCCTGATATATGCGGCCTTGGAACCTGGTACGGAGGACGATCGGATGAAAGGTGCATTGTGGACTTTGAATTCTAGCGTATTTGGTGAGTATGTTTCTGGCCAGAAGGTGTCTGACATAACGTTGAAATGTTTTTAAAGTCAAGTATGCCATGTCTGGTGAGTCATTGGTGCTCAGTTCGTGCGAAAGTAGGTCTGACTCCAGTTTAGAACCCACCCTGGCACCAGGATTGCTCAAAAAGCTATTCGGATGTCAAGCTAATGAGAAGGTATCTCCTCCGCTAAAAGATTTATCGCTGCAATCTATAATGAAAATTGGCAGCCGTCCATACAGGGTGCTGTTTCATCCGTTTGCGAAAATGGTACGCGCAAGCCCTGTTTTCACACAACCATACTTTACTGTTGTCACAGGCATAAATAGCTTTGTTGAACCCAATTTCCTCGTCTATGAAGTCCATTACCCACCTATAGACAGGGCATTGGCAAATTTTCGTGCCAAGTTGCCGTTCAGTGCAAAAGAGGACTTGTTAGTTCAGCATTGCAGGGAGAAGCGAATAAGTCGTATCCAGTTGTGCGAAGAGCAAGTCAGGGAGACGGTTGGAGTGCATGCCTCTCTAGGGAGACTTGCGCTGATAGAACGATAGACTTCACTAACCCTCGAAATCGCCGTGGCAAAATCCACTCACTGGCGTTATGCGATCATTGCCACTCGTTGTTTGCGGACTCTGGTCAGGAAAGACGCGCCTGTTTCTGCACCTCATATGAGATATTTCCTGGAGAAGTGCTACGATAATCACCCTTCTTTGGTGCGTTTTTATTATCTTTGGAACGTTCAGGCTTAACCGACACCGTCGCTTAGCGTTATGTAGGTGACATTGATTCCACCCTGCCATGAATCTGACAGGTTTCCAGTACTCCCAGAGAGCGGTGATGAAGGCAATACGTTACATAAAACTACGGACCTTCACTCAAGGGCCTTTTGATCTCATTTTCGAGCTGAGTAATAATCCTCTCAAACGGTCAATTGCTGTCAGGAAGCTATCTCATGACTTCACGCGCGATTTTCTTGATCAATTCCGAACACCTGTTGATCTTATAAATGCCGGATCTAATACGTGAGTTACGTCCGTTACCCAATTGGCATGAGTCGACTGATTTATGCTGCTGCAGCCTCTTGGTCGAAAATGTTGATAGCGGATGGCTCGCCTGGCAGGACTCAATCATGGCTTATGCCTGCCCTCACGTATCCAACCCATCATTGACGCCGTGGGACCCAGAGAGTGAAGAAGCTATTTCGGCTGTGAGAGAAGCTGCTATGGATTCTTCTTTTTGGCAGAATTTGTCGACACACTTCAGCTCTGAAACGCATTCCGAAGTGGTGTCTTCAGACAATGTTGCCTCGATTAAGTCGATTGGTATGTCAACCCAAGACGAAAAACGGCTGTTGCATCCACCTAACTTCCAGTTATCAGTTCAGCTATTAGAGAACGAGTCATTTACCCCTCTGCAAACCCTGATAGACGAGTTGATCCAGAATCCTGACCAGAACAAACAGAGGGGGGCCGCTGAGTTTCTGGCTGGTCTGCTGAATGGTAAGACCGACTTTCTGTTCGTGACACGCTTCTTAAAGAGGACAGGCGCCAAGCACTGGCCCATGCACAGCCAGAAAGAACTTTGGGATTGGGCCATGCCATTATTAAAAACTACCTTCGACAGCAGAATTAAGACCGACACTTTACCTGTTTGGATGTCGTTCTTGGAAGTAGGTCATTTCGATTACACTTCCCTTCTTGTCCTAACAGATCACAGTATATGTTCCACAAACGAGATCCTCGTCGATATCAGGCTCTCGTTGACTACCTGGTGCAAGAGTTCTACTCTACTGATTACAATGGTGAATCCTCTCTCAATGCCGTCAAAGCCCTGTGCCTTTTTCGGGCCTTTTACGAAGAGCAAAACTGGAAATTCACTGGGTGGGTGGATCTGGCGGTTGAACGTGTGTGGACCGAGATATCTAGCGAGCACGATGAGGTGTGTCACCTTTTGTATACCATGAAATTCAAGAATGATTGATTCACATTACCATTACGAGGTCCGCGCGTACATCAGCGAGCTTCTCGCTTTCGCGAGTAAGATCAAGGTGAGGAAGCCTACGCATGATAAGACCTGATGTTCACCCAACGACAGCGCCAACCGAGATCTTCGGTTCCCTCTGCTGAGGTCTTTGTACGAGAGTGCCGGACGGTGCCGATCGACTTCGATATATTGGGTATGCGAGGAATCTATCACCGTACGCGAGTGCAAGAACTAGTACAGCGGTTCCCGGAGTGGCGTGCCGAACGACTTCCAGGAGCCCGTGCCTTCCAATCTACATATGACAAGTCGGTTCCCGCCCTTACCTTCTCCTGGCTTTCCTTGTTGACAGTGTGAACAGAGTAGGGACCACAATATGTCGTTGGTTATTCCAAACGGTGCACGATACAAACGCGATAGCGGCGTTTGACTTCATTCTACCGCTAATGGTACGCAGAGTAATCATACATACCCGTTCAAACCTTTATATCCCCGCCAGCCTGAGCTATTTCGTTTTACTGAAGGTATTTTGTATTATATTCAGTGTGGCATAGCTTAATTTCTCTTCCTCAGTGAACGACAATGACGAGCTCTTGTCGAGGGCGCGCATGCTCCTCGTCCGCATGTGTGGGGTGACACCGCCGCGTCCCCTCATAGGTCCAATATTGACTGCCATCTTTGAAACGATTCTAAACTCTCCGGTCAGACGATCTCCCGTCGATCTTTAGAAGACTAACTTATTTCTATTGGTAGTCATGGAAAGTCCGAGTGCAAGCTTTGCCTTTGGTTCAAGGTTTGTATTGTCTAGTATTCTGTGTGAACTAAAATTCACTTTTTCACTAGTGTTCTACTTTCGCCAAGTTCCTCTACTGAGTGACGCCAGGATAACCGAGATACTCGAGGTTGGTAGGGTATTATTTATTTGTTTCAGATACGTCATTGGGATCTATTAGATGCTTTGCAAATGCCTTGACGACGAAGTGGTTGAAGTTCGGGAGATGGCTGCTACGTAAGCTCAAGTTATCTCTTCATGCGTTAGCCTCATTCTCTATCAGAACGTTATCTGGGGTCCTACGTCTCTCCCCACGTCGTAGCCAACTAACATTAAAGGTACAAGTTATTGCTTAATCACCCTAAACACACGGCCTGAGCTCTCCTAGGGCCGTTTCGTCAAACTTTTACGTTCGTCGCCCCTTCCGAACCGACAATCGCCAGTCTATAACGCCGCTATTCGCCAACGCCACGCTGCAATTCTCGGTATCTGTGCCCTAGTAGACAGTTACCCTTACAGTGTCGAGCGTTGGATGCCCGAGTTACTCGCAAATATACTTGCGGAGCATGCTTATGATCCTGTCAGTCTTGTCAACCTCTCTTGTTACCATCTTGTCTTGGTTCTTGCTGACGACCAGATTTGATTCAGATACCAATTTCACTAACAGTACAGAAGTGTGCGAGTAACTTTAAAAAGACTCATCAGGATACTTGGCACGAGGACTCGAAACGCTTCACCGAGGATCAACTTGCCGCACTCTCTACATTGCTAACTGGTTCATCGTACTGTGCGTGATTCTTTCTTCTTATCTCTTCGAGTACTTATCTGCAATTACGTATAGATGCTTAAACGTCGGGAATGATTGGATCTATATGATGCCAATCTGGTGGTAAGTTAACCACGGAGTCTGTGTTCCTGGAGCGTAGCACAATAGTCGTAATGAGTTCGGTAATGCTATCACTAGTCTCTCTACTCTAAATACCAAGTCGCGAATATAGACAAAGCGCAAGGGTCAAGAGGTATACACTCACACTTGGTGCTGTTCATGGCCTGGGGGAGGTAGGGACAAGGTCAGCTGTGGGGGACGAGAACCACTGGGGCGCCTTCGTCCTTCCTCGATGTTATCAGGCAAAGCGATTGATGCCTCCGTCGTCTCGCGTCCGTTGGCTGTGCCAGCTCTCGCCCCAGCATCTGGAACGAGATTTATGGGTGCATTTTTCCGATCTTCGTATCCTGACTTGACTCGATTATTTGACACCGACTCGCTATAGAGCGCCACAAATCAGAGTGGGTCATGGCCTCATAAGAGAAAGAAAAAAAGAACGTGAAACTTACCGAATTTCGGCAATAAGGTCGTCGATGTCGTACCATGCAAGAGAGCTGTATGCGATACCACGGAACCAACCCAGCTGATTGGCGGGGGCGATGTATGCGTGTGCATGCAGGTGGTCCGTAACCGGGATACGTAGGTCCCGGAAGGGGGGTGTAATAAAGCCTATATGGAAAGCAGGTGGACGGGAACGTGCCGGTTCTGTCAGTGTCACAGCTGAGTTCGGCGAAGAGAGGGGTGTGTCTGGGGGCGCGATGGATAAAAGTAGCTTTGTAGCTATGTCGCGAATAGCGGCGAGGAGAGGAAGATCGCTCGAAGACTGGAACCAAGGCATAGCACATGCGTCAAGTCAACAAAACGTCAATTTATGAGAGTACTCGACTGGACGCACGAGTGTGTAAACGGAGGGAACATGGAGACTGGTGGTGGGCTGGCCGTGAGCATAATGGAAGCATGAGAGCGAAGCAGCTAGCTCACTTGAAAGCGAGGACTACGTGGCCCCGGCTTGAGACCGGATTCGTCGTTTCGCGGTAGGCAGTGAAGTTGTTGTCGTGCCAGAGGATGTCTGGTTGACCGGCTGAGGGGGCGAGAGAATCGCGTTGTTGTTGGGCTTTGGAGACATTGCCGCACATCGGGCAGCCAGTTTTCGGTGCAAAGGCCATTTAGAAACGTTCCCGGAAGTAAGTTGGTCTCCGTCGTCGTCGTCGTCGCCGTCGCGTCCGGGTGCTACCCAGTCACGTGTGTCGATGACAACCATCTCCATCTCCCGCACCTTTGAACCATTTCGTGAACACCTCGACGAGCACTATGACAGGAGGGATCGTCTCATTAAGGTACATCGTAGACCTTTTATGCGCGTTGCACTTCTTCCTAGTAGGAGGCCCAGGTCAACCGAGATATATCAGCGGCGTCTAAGAAGGTCATCTTTCTACTTCAACGGATATTGAATGATACATCAGACGATGACCGTGTTCTTTCTCTCCGCGCCGCAACCGAGGCGAAGAAGAAGCTGGCCGAAATTCATACCATGCTAAAGAGTCTCTCCCATGAACTTGTCGGGCCTCGCTTCTGGCGCCATGCTCAGAACATATCCGGTGGTCTTCAAGAGTATATCGAAGCATTGAGCTTCGTCTATTACATCGAGCACGGTAGACTTGTATCCTATGAGACGGTACAAGCTATCTTGTGCGATGATGCCGGTCAACATGTGGGTAGTATGTTACGCCATCTTCGGCGCCAGCGATGTTGAAGAATCGTCCAAAATTCATCTACAGCTCTTTCCGCTACCACCGTCCGACTATGTCCTTGGAATATGCGACCTCACTGGAGAATTGATGCGCCTCGCCATATCCTCGATCTCCAAGCCCAATGGCCGCATGAAAGCCTCGCAGATATCCCTATTTGTCAGAGGTTGCAAAGCTGGTAAGGACAATACTTCGATTGCACAGTGACTCGAATCATGCAACCCCCAACTTCTCTAGATTTTGAGACCCTCACACCCCACATTCATGACTTGCACAAGAAACAGGCGGTTACTGTCCAGTCGCTACGAAAAGTCGAAGAAGGTCGACTTTTTCTTTGTCGTTGGTCTTCCCTGATTCATACCTTTTTTTTTCAGCTGCATACGCCATCGTAATCCGCAGCTCAGAGTACGAGCTCTCTCCCCGGATTCTAGACCATATTGTCAGTCAGGCGGTTTCTGGCGGCACTACATCATCGGAAGAAGCTGGCCTGCCTTCTCGCCAGAAACGCCAAAGCAACATCCGGGTTCAAGACAACGAGAATCAATAGATAAGGCTCCGTGGTACGATGTGGTCCCGATAATGACTTCTACTCTCGCCGATATATACATACAGTACAGTGTGATTGCGAAGTATAACAAAACGTGATGTGACATCGGTCGTAAACAAGGACGTGTTCCGTAATTGATCCTACAGAAGACAAGCAGAGAAGCCGAGGCCGAAGCCGAAATGAGAGCGTATCAGTAACGTGTAACAAACATTCTTCAATGGGGACGCCCATTCCAAGTAGATGCTGTTGTGTCATAAATTTCCACCCTACCGCCGTTGACATTTCCATTTGTCTGCATGACGGTCCAACCGTGGCCGAGAGCCGTAACCTTCAGTTCCATGTGTTCGCCATCAAGAATTACGTCAGGCAGCGGGAACTTCGTCTTCTCGTCGTCGTCGATATCCTGAGCAAGTTCGGTGTGCGCCAGCAGTGAGAAAGGGCCTCCGGGAATATTGAAGGCACGCGACGGTCGCCGTTTTGAGCCTCCAACAGAGGATGCAACTTCCGTCGCCGAATCCGATACGACATCGCCAGGCCATTCACTCTTCTCAGATGCAGCATACTCTGGCTTGGTGATCTCTGAAGGACCAGCCTTGGACTCGGTCACCCGTGCGCGGACCTGTGTCGCGATGTAGTCGCCCTTGGGATGTGCTGGGCGGAGGTATGAAACGAAAGGCGATACTGGCAAACCAACCATCGCGAAAAAACGCATGATCAATGCGCGCACAAGGTATCCAAGTGTGCCCCAAAGTAATCGGACGACAGACTGGACGGTACGCCGCGGATTGAGGCAAGCGACGGCGATTATCCGTGGTCTCGAAGGTGGTGTGGATTTAATTTCTCGGCTGAAATATTCCGTTTCAGAATCGTATTCTAGCTTGTTCGCCTCGGCGGCTGGATCAGCCACTGAGCCCCCGTCCTGCTCCTGCTCCTGCTCCTGTTCCTGCTCGATCGCGAGAGTAGTATGTGGCGTCACGTATGCGATTCCCCACGGAGCTTTACCAATTGGTGAGGGCTTGTTGGTGGACAAAGTATACACCGGACTGACTACGCACGAACCACCGGATCGCCCGACGATAAAGTATAATTGATGGGACCCCCGGTTGTCGAAATTTAGAACCTCGTTGGATATGGGACTGTATATCACGAAACGCGGGTGGTTCGCCAGAAGCCCGTGTGAGGCGAGGTCGAGGCTGATAGTTGTTGGGCGTTCAACGGCGGCAGGGTCGAGGGATAAGGGCACAGCATGGATGCTGACGGGTTGCTCTGGCGCGGTCGACGTGATGAATGCGTAGCCCTCTTTAACACCGAACCAGTGAAGTCCGAGGTCGGGAATTCCGATTGATAATTCGGGTTCGGATGTGATGGCGGTGTAAACGCGGGTCGGGGTGGATGTACGACATGTCACGACGCATGACAAATCAAGTTTCAGTCCTGCGCAATCTGTCGCTCTGCCCTTGGGATAGTACTTGACGCTAAACAGATGAATTCGTAAGTCCGTGAGCATCGCTGCGATCGACAGTTATCACGGACCTTCGTGCACCGATGGCCCAACATCCCCAAGCTTCCTTCATGGTGATGGAGGAGAAGTTGCGATAAACATTTCCCGAGGATTGATCAGCTGGCACCGGAGTCAGCCAAGGGTCCGTCCTTTTGAGCACGCAGCGAAGGTCACGGCCCTGGTATCCGAGCCATTTGATCTCGCCGTTTGGGTACAGGAACCTGTAGGTGACCAGGAAATCTGCCTCCGTTTGGTGTCGAGGTAGGGCACTTAGTCTGAGTGTCAAGAACAATGTATGGGGCTCGTCAACGAAATTGTCTTCTGGAGGTGGGAGAGAGAAAGGCACAACAGAGTCGTTCAACTTGACAGGAGCAGCAGCCGGTGCTTCCTCGAAGTTGTACGCCCCCCATGCGCCCTCGGCACGGTCGTTGTCTACGGGAGCATTCGTCCACGCCTGCACTTGGACACCGTCCCGTTTGAGCCGATCTAGGGCAGAGGCAGAACCAGTGCGTGCCCTGAACAAGAGAGAGACACCGCCCGATTGAGCATTGGGCGGGATGTCGACTACGACGGTAGAATCGAGCGGAGGAAAGAACATGAGAGTGCGAATGGAATGGGGGTGAAACCCGATGCCCCACACGATGCTCCACTTTTAAAGTACAACTGTGCATATGTACGCGAAAAACGAGGCCGACAACTCAAGGCTTCCACGTTTCTTCAATGATCTCGCCTCCGCCGCCTTGGGCGCCGTCTTCGAGGCGCTGACCCTCCCCTACTATCATGATGCTCACGACTTTGTCGGTTGCTTCCAGTCCTCCTCTGGTGGTCATGACTATTGTGCACTCTCCTTCGGTTAGTCGGTCGCAGTCGTATTTCGGAGCCGCTGCCCTCATCGCTTGAGCTTTCCACTTGTTGCTCGTATTCCGAGCCACCAAGAGCACTGCTTCGTAATGCATAGGATGCGGCGACGACGGGGAGGTTTGTCGTCGTACTCCTTCTAGACATCAACCTAGTAGAGTCCGACTTCCATCTCCTGCATCCAGTCGCGTGCACATAAGCGATGAGAACCAGTTTGATCAAATACCCTTACTCCTTTCTTGCTTGCCACTCAGCAAACTTTGTTCCGTCGCTTTCCCATCCGTCCACCCCGCTGTTACGGAGTGCTTGCACGTGCTTCTCAACAGCGTTGTCCACCACAAAATTGGGGATCATCGGTGCATCCACAGACAGGTTGGCACGACATATTGCGCAGGAAGGTGTCTCCCTCTGCCATGTGTTAACACGCAGTAAACGAAACATTTGGGGGAACCCACGTTTTTCTTGATCCAGCGCCACCCACATTCTCCGCAAAAAGTATGACCGCATGGGTTACCCAAGTGGGCAAATGCGCTGTGAAACGGTTCATATCCCTGAAATCATGGAAACAAGCGTGTTTCCCCTTACAAGATGTCACAGCATCTAGAATTGTGAATGTCAGAATGCGCTTATCAACGAAATGTTGCTTTGATCCTGACATGGCACAAATCATCTCATCCTCGAAATTGTTCAAGTATTCCTTCAGAATCTTCCTTGGAGATTCTTTCTGCTTCCCTTTACGCCGTTTGAGACTTGGTCCTTCAGAAGGAGGCGATAATAATTCGTGCACCACCTTGGTCGATTTGACCTCTGGTTCTAAACTCGGTGATAAGAGATCGCCTCTGCTGCCTTCGACGTTAGAATTCGTATCCTTTACGTCTTCATCAGGGTCTCCAGCTAACGGACAACGGTAAGTAGTTAATGGGAGGGGTGAGATACATTTTTCTACTTTGAGGGTCTTCGGCATGCCACCTTGTCACTATCAACTATAAGGTGCACCATGACAATCACACACGAGGTGTGCTCACCGTGAAAATATCTGGACATTACATCGCCTCCAGCGTTAGAGTGTGTTGATGACCCCTCTCCCCTGTCCGCGCTCGCGTTTGCCTCTTGGGATTGTAATAGCCTTTGTTCCGCTTTGTCTACCTCAGCAAGGAATGCGGCATCCACCTCTTCGAATGAATACTGCGTCGATGGTGGGTTAGAATCTTCTCCACGGGCCAGAGGTGTCGACGTTCTTGGTTTCGCGTGGGCGGGAGTGTCACCCAAAGTTGGACGGTTGGATTGAGATGGAAGTGGGAGGGCAGCGAGTCCAGGGATCGAACCCAAGTCGATTCCATCGGCACCAGGGTCCGAAAAGTAGGCAAACTCATCGTCATCGTCAGACGCGGACATGGCGTCGTTCAAGTTGAACTCGCGAGTCAGTCACGCGCATCGACTTGACTGGTCACATGATTGTGATCTTACGCGCAACTTGCACCTCCGAGTCAATCATGGATGACGGTTCGCTACTTTTCTCCTCTCATACACATGTATCTGACATTGGATACTTCGCCAGCTATAAATGAATTACCTTTCGGGGCTCTGCGTAAGGCCCAGCGCACTCTCGATCGTACTCACGTCGACTCGGATGACGGAGACGACAGCAATCGGTCCTACTCTACTGAAGGTCAACAATTAGATGACAACTCCGATGAGGAGAGTAGAGAGGAAGTCGAACCAGGTATAAAGGCATCAAAAAGAGATGCCGCTACCACTGCACGGAAAAGCAAGCACGCGTGAGCCTCGCAATATTATCCACCCTGAGCTTGCTATAACCCCTTCCCTTTCCCCCATTAGGCCAACAGAGGTCACCTCAAAGCGACCAGTCTCGCGTCACAGGAGAGTGGTAGAGACGAAAAAAATGGCAAGCACCATTTAGTCATTACGCGCATACTGCTCTGAACAAGGTTGACTAGGAAGTTCGCGATCCACGGTTCTCGCAGTTAAGTGGCGAGTTTGACACCACTAGGTTTCAAAATCATTACAAGTTCCTATCGGACATGCGCCAAGATGAGCTCGTGACGCTGCGTGACAATTTAAAGCGCGCTCGCAAGCTTCTCGCTTCCTCACCTCGACATCTTCGTCCAGAGCGGGAGGCAGAGGTTGAACGGCTTGCGCTTGCTGTCAAACGAGCCGAAAGTTCCGTCAATAGGGACAAGCGGGAAAATGCAGAGCGGGAAGCTTTAATCGCCATAACGAAGGAAGAGCGGAACAAGCGGCAGAAGGGTAAAAAGGCATATTGGTTGAAAAACGGTACGCCTTCTCGTTTATCTCTACCCATGACCACTAAGAAAAGGCCAATGACCCAAATAGCTGAGAAGAAAAAGCTGCTGCTCCAGGCCCGATATGATGCGGTGGCGGCAGAGGGTGGTAAGCGAGCCGTGAAAAAGGCGATAGAGAAGAAGCGGAGAAAACAGAGCCAGAGTGAAACAAAATCACGACCCTTTCCTCGAAACACCCAGTCAGCCTCGACTTTGATTCCCTCAATATCAAGGAAACGCAAGGCTTCAGGAGACCATGATGCGTCTGCAAGGAAGCACACAAAATCGTCTTAGCCGCATTCTTTGGAGAGGGTATCTGCGATTAGTCCCGTCTAATCTTGCGATCTACTGTGCAGTCGTCCGATATTACATACTGGTCCCCTTCTAAATGGACATCCAATGCTACTCCCGACGACAAACTACCTGTTCTCCAAAATGGCGTCAATCCCAACCAGACGCGCAATTTCGAGAGGAATTTGTGGCCGGGTTCCTTCTTCATCAGAGGATCGCTAAGAATGCCCTCCCAGCGGAACATGGGTCGAGGTCGGATGACCGAGTCGTCGTGGTCAGTCCCACCTCCTGTGCCGAGCGTAGAGAGGGGAATTTGTGTTTCGATGTCAACGTCTTCCATGTCGAGCTTATGTGTATCGTAGCCCAGGTGAAATATGTTGGCCTACATAGTCTCATTAGCCCTGGAGAATACTACAGCACACTGCCCTTCATTCACCTCGGATGACCTGTGGAAAACAATGTCGTACATCCGGAGGTACACCTTGTTCAGAGATCCATTGTCGATGAAGTCACCTCGTTTTGGCTTTCTATTCAGCAAACCCCGTTGTGTGAGGAAACTTTCCAATGCGGCGCGGGGTAAGGGCGTGTACGCAATAGACGAAGGATAGTGGGGATCAAAGTCTGAAGCGTATTGTCTGAGCTTTCCGATAGTGTCCGAGTTTCTCCTCCAAAAATCATCCTAGGAAGACCGGATGAGAACACAACTAGGTTGAGGGACCAGGAGAGAAAATCAACACAAACCCAAAAGATGTACCACCACGTTGCGAGTTCTGTCGTCGATACAGCAGCCAGGCGCTCGTACGTTATGCGAAAGGCTTCTTCATTACCAATGAGCAATTGCCTGACACGAAGGTCATGCTCGTGCTTGATGGCATCTTGCGCGAGTCCCTCTGGATCTCTCGGATGGTCAAACACTCGTGAGAGGAAGCCATATGACAGAACGTCCGCTTTAGTTTTGCATTCTTGTCGGCAGAACTGACGGTAACCTGTCAACAAAGCTTCTATCCCACCCACTCGAGAATGAATAAGAGCGTGGTTTTGGGCGAGAAACCGTGCGAGCGCCGGTGTGAGGTCATACTCGTCGTTGATACCAATGGACGCTCCGTCTATGCTGACGTGCTTGTCGTACTTAATCTTCACATCAAACCCACTTCCAAGCTGCAGTCCTTTCCATATCAAATAGCCCTTGCGCTTGATATTCAGCGTCCCGTATTCGTAGAAAGTTGAAGCCTGCGCTTTGTATCGCATACCACGGCGGCACCAAGACATCCTCGTGTCATTAGTCTGTGACCGTTAACGTTCATCTAGAAACAACTTAGATGTGGACTAACATTAACGTGCAGATACGGCCAATGAACTTTTTGGCCGTCGAGAGCCCGCAATGCGATTCGAATTTCCCGCCTTCGCTGAATCTCCATTTCAGAATTCTGCGCCACATACTGCTCGAATTCGGATAAGCCATTTAAAACGGCCAGGGGGCCGTCGTCGTAGCGAAGGACCTGGATAAGGACTTAAAAATGCACGGTATTAAATTCTCATGCCTCGACGAACCAGGGTAGGGGGGAATGGTAACCACCAAGCGTTCCCGAAACACCTGGTGGAACCTGGAGACAGGCGCTCGGATGGACTTCTCCAATAACAATCCGGCCCCACGAAGTTTCGCTGAATTTGCTCTGCTAGATACATGAAGCGAGCAGAATGAGGACCTTGTAAAGTTGCCAAAGCTTCAAGATAACCGGCTTTGCCAACTTCCCGCAAGATCTTCGATGACCACGAGTGTCAGGGGCCGACAAGCGGTTGAGTAACTTCTTACCTTGATATTCTCAACATGTCTTTCTCCTGGAGAATCTTGAAAATTCACTAAGTACGGTGGGAACTCAGAATTTCTGGCTTGAATATATTGCACAGGTTGTTTATAAGGGATCTTGCATTCGGGGCTGGTCAAAAAGAGAGCCGTGATAGCTTCTTGCCAGATACGTCTTCTCGTATGAGGCGATGATGACGATATATCGAGTCTGAAGGAAATAAGTAAGAGCGCACTTCGCAGCGTTGCAACTCACCGTGGAGAAAATATATCTATACCTATGAATTACAGTGGCATTAAGGCAAAATTGAGCGACAGATATGAATATTGAGGTGCGACGCACTGAAATCGATTCGCCCAGACAGTCCTTTCGGATGTGTTTAATTACCATATTGGTCATCTTACATGAACTCACTTTTGACTAAACGTTGAGCGATGTCTAAGCCAATGATCACAAAATCTATCATATTGTCATCAGCACAGCAAGGGTTAAGTATTATTTGAACGCCCACAGATTGTGAAGCCATAAGTTAAAATATATATCCTGAAATCGCAACAGAGTTAAATGGTGAACTAGTTAGAGTTCTGCCTACACTCACGCGTAGAGTATTGGGCCATTGATGATATTATTGCCAGGAATGCCAAGCGCAACAAGTAAAGCGACGAGGGACGTTAATACATAATTCAACCTGGATACCCACTCGCTGGCATTGTTGACTGGATCTCGGAAGGGAGAGAAGGTCCATTGGAGAGCGAAAAATATTATTGTTACGACTAGGAGAAGCACTTGACGAACGGCAATGACCCGCGTCCTAGAGAAGGTGCGGAAGAAGCAATTGTCGGGATTAATCACCGCGACAATCAGTAATGCGGTAAACTTCATGAAGAGGTACATGGTTTCGTAAGCTCCCCAATCACGTCGAAAGCCTGCGTTGAAGTGTTAGGAAAACGTCATCGACATCGTGATTGTGCACACCTGCGTATAGAAAGGTGAGAGGATGTTGATCTCGCTGAATAAGTCGTTGATATTCCTGGTTCATGTCATTAAAACTCCTTGGTCTCCCAAGTTCCGTAAACCTGTCGACGATAGGTACGGATTGTTTGATGATTGATCTCAAAGCGAGGGGGTATGAAATAGTCAGCTAGAACAGATCAGCGGGGCGTATGACGAAGCATGAGTGGTTATTAACGCACAGCGGCAAGAATTGTAATTGCCATTATGAGAATTGGAGGTGCAAAATTGATTTCATTCACGTTCATCGTAGTCGTGTAGCAGAAGTCCAAAGGATCTCGAAATTGATCAGGAGAGCCCAACGGGGCGACGATGGGAGGATTGGTCGTGGAATTTAGGTATGGATTGGGAATAGCCCAGAGATCATCAGACCAGGTGATGACATGGACGGCCATAGTGCTTAAAGGGAGGTATATGACAGTCAGCAGAAAACTAGTGATAACGGTGCTTCGTCCACTTCGCCTGTCCGCCTGTTGAAAACCCTCGAAACGGGCATAGCGTTTGCAAGGAGCAGTTGAGGCATGAAAACCGTATAGGAGCAACCCAGCAAATGCCAAAAAAATAAGGAGAAGTATTAGGGATTGTATTAAGGTCGATGCGAAATTGAGTGCTATGATATTCGGTCTGTAAGAATTAGGTCAATTGCAGGCCTTCGATCGATCGGAGATACTGACATCCTGCCCAAGAACACATGTCGCCAATCAAGTACGACATTGTTGCCCTTGTGAGGAACTACATTCCAAAACATGAGAGATGACGGAGAGAGGTGGGATGGTTCACGTACTTATCGTCGTCAAGATTAATGCAAATATTTGGACAGTGTTGAACAAACCTTGCAGACTGTAAACCTTGGCGAGAGCGCTAGACCCCTGGGACGCATCTAGCAGAGAAAAGAAGTCGTCGAATGGAGGCTACCCACCGTGACGCCAAGTACTGTGTTTACTAGGCCACCAAGAATCAAACTACGGTTTCTCCAGGACGGCTTCTCTTTGTAATTTGTCTCGAGGGACTCGATACTCGTCCCTGTGGATGCAAGGCGATCTAATGGCAGGAACTTCACTCTCTTTGCGTCCGGGTTCGTCCGCGAATGTGAAGAAAATGCAGGGAGGGGTAGAGAAGATATATACTTGTCGAGCTGAGGCAGAGAAAGTGGAGCTGCGTGTCGCGAGAAGAGAGTAGGCGCAGAGATGGGCATATGATCACGAGGATCGCGGTAGGTGGCGCATTGAGAGGGTGGATAAGAGTGTGGAGATAATAGGCGTTCTTCGCTACCGTCGGGGACGTCTGTGGGGATAGCAGTCTTGGCTTTGCGCGCATTTCCGGAACCCTCGCGAAAGTGTAGACCGCTAACGGGATGCCGGGTCGCGTGTGAGTTACCAAAAGGTACAAGAAGGCCGCTAGTCGAGCCAGAAGGAGAACCCGGTCTGCTTTCCCGGGCGGGCCAGTGACCCGCTTTGCTATCACCCGTAGTTCGTTGGCTTCTCATGGTTCATGATACGGTAATCAAACCAGTACGACTAAATCTGGTAAGTTATCATGAATGCGCAGTTCACGTGCACGTGATAAGACAACAGGGTATTCAATAGGGTACACAAAAGTACACAAAAGTACACAACGATGAGGGGGTCTCAAACACCCACTCTTTCGAGCAGTTAGCATACAAAGCTTCGCAGATGACAGAGGGACTAACCTATGGACCACCCTTTTCTGTTCAAAATTCGTCAGTGAACAGGTATCAATGGCAGGAAATTCAGCACTGACCTGGCCAGAAAATCGGATAATTTCCCGCTTTTCCATCATGAAGAGAGTCCTCTCGAGAGAGTGACTCGAGTAACCCTGCTGCGTCACAAATTCTCTCACTAGGCTTTGATAGCTCGTACTCCATCCCACGGGTAGCCTCCGCCGAATCTCCTTTTCAATCCTGTTGACCTCTTGATTGAGCTCTCCGCGTGATAGGCCATCTACTGAGCCCGCAGAGACGGCATCCATAGTAGAGAACCTGAACAACCGAATTGCCTCCTCTACATGGTATGTCTGCACCACTGGCGACAACGTCATTTTTGCCAGCGATTCAGAAATACGAATAATTGCCTCCAGTTGGCTAGAGAAACATCAGAAGACGGCAAAAGAGTAGGTAAGATAAGGCTGATCAGACCGAATGGTGATAGGAATCGAACTTCGTTCGTCGTTATCTTGTTCAACTTGCTGAACTTGCTTGCGAAGCCCAACAAAATGGCTGCTCAGCATTTCTTGAGCATCCGGCGATAGTCGAGGCGCACATTTCCTGGGGTCCAAACTATTCGGATGAAATGAACTAGAAGCACGACAACGACATACGATTTGCAGTATGAAATGTACCGCTTCATCTTGTCAATGTCGATTTCGCCTACTACCTCGGCGTTTGAGTTTGGCCGATTCATATGAATGTTCATAACATGTTTGGCGATCGTCTGATAGCCGTTAGGCAATCTATCCGAAAGCGAGTGGAATCTTACGTACCCTATCCCGCTGTTCATCATGTACGTCCTTCACGATAAAAATCATATCGAAGCGGGACAATATTGTTGTTTGGAAGTCAATGTTCTACGATGATGTGAAGCATGAGACGATACAATCCCTGACGGAAGAGAGCTTACTTCGCCTGGGCTGCGCCCTTCATCATACCTGCCCCAAACCGGATTGGCTGCAGCAAGAACGCTCGTTCTGGAGTTTAGAACGCTTGTAATGCCCGCTTTCGCTATGGATATGGTCTGTTGTTCCATGGCTTCGTGTATGGCGACACGATCTTCATCCCGCATCTTATCGAACTCGTCGATACAGACCACACCCGTATCTGCTAAGACCATGGCTCCTCCTTCCAGATAGAATTCGCGCTGGGGCACGAGTAAATAACACACGAGGCTTGGATCCGAGGAAAACTTACAGAAATCGAGTCGCGCTGAACGGAGGCAGTTAAACCTGCAGCGCTAGACCCTTTTCCTGATGTGTACACAGCAATAGGGGCAACCTATAGGAAAGCGTTGCCAACGCGTGAGAATGCGAAGCAAAAAAAAAACATACCTTTTCAACGAACTTCAAAAGCTGGCTTTTCGCCGTCCCGGGGTCACCCAACAGTAACACATTAATATCTCCTCTCAAGCGCATACCATCAGGCAACACTTTCTTTGATCCGCCAAAGAGAAGACAAGAAATAGCTTTTTTGATATCTAGCGAGATGTGAGCCTGGAAGGTAAAGAGTTGACAAACAGAATGTACCCAAACTTCCGAATATACTCGGAGCAACACTCTTTGCAAAACGCTCATAGAGACCTTCGCTCCTGGCCATCGCGTTGAATTCTTCCTCTTCTTCAGGAGTGAATTGAACACCGAAAGGGTTTAGACCACCCGTTCCTGAGGTAGATGGCGAAGACAATTCAAGATGGACAACACGAAGATATGGTGTGCGTAGGGCAGATACACCAGCAGATTTCTGGGGCAGGTTTGATCAACCCGGACTCCACAGGTGGGTGGACGGCTTACATTCTTTGAAGAGTTGAAGGTTGAGTAGATTCCGGTAGCAATAACTCTGGAACCGGGGACAACCTGGGCAGAGTTATACCGATCTGCCGAGAGGATTATGTGACGCGGAAGCTCTCCCACAGGGACCATATCAGGCGCCTCCTGGAGCTTAAGAGTTTGGTGGTCGGAAAATGTAGACTTGGAGTGGATGATGAGGTACGGATCCATGGGACAATCCTTCTTCTGACCTTCGGGCTCCGGTGCATCGCAGACGCGAGGAAGTCCTCGCTCCGCCCCTCCGCCCAGGCCGCCCAATCCAGCAGCAGGGTAGATTATTTTAATAGATCGGCAGGCACGACACTGCAAATGCAGCTTCGTTGCGCGGGAGGAAAGTACTGACGCGGAGATAACGATGCCTGGTATCCGAATGAGCTTGTTCATGGTGTCGGCAGTAAGGTCACGAAACTGAAGCATATTCAAGCCGGACTTGATGGATATTTGAATTTTGGGGATGGAATTCACAGACGCGTCGGGGCTTTCATTGAGCCCGCTCTCGAGGGGAAATAAAATAGCACGAGACGCTTTAGTAGCGGCATTCTCAAACTGAGAGAGAATCGTTGAATGCAGGTCACTCTCAGACGCGACGCGACGCGACGAACCAGAGGTAAGATGTCAGCGGGCTTGTTCTGTATCAAGTGCGCGAGTTCGTCATTGTAGAGACTGATGTGACGCAAATCGACTTGCAGTTGGTAGTGTTTCAGGAGTAAATTTGCCCGGAGTTTATCTCTGAGTTGAACGTTTCAGCGCAAGACATGACCGAGGAGAGAAACGCGTACCGGTAAGTGAATTCACCACCAAGACGGTACTGAAGGAGGAAGTCAAGCAAGAGCTTCTCTGTCTCTGAGGGAGACTCTGTGGAGAAAGAGGGTGCATTCTGGTGCACGGACACCGAGTAAACGCGGTCTGCATCGAACCCGGACATGGCGGCTGCGCGTGTGAAGGAAATACGAC
>WNFQ01000725.1_pt1 | contig 22397 bp, 14 predicted proteins | sample 5400171 | NCBI WGS metagenome assembly WNFQ01 (sample SAMN13153356, study PRJNA577476) | soil metagenome | isolation source: 20 cm soil under Madrone tree | place: USA:California | collected 2016-06-14 | reverse complement strand
GGAGGTACGAGAAAGAAGCGCTGTACCGCGTGGTCGAGGCCGGTGACTACAACGTCTTGCCCGGGGAGTTTGAAAGCAAGGTGATTCAGGATTTAACGGAGCGTTTAGCGGAACTCAAGCGAGAATATGCCCGGTTATCTACAACGTTTAATGCAGACTATCCCCGAGTGAAAGAGATTCAGAGCCAGATCGAGGAAATCGCCGCGGCGATCCGCGAGCAGCGCAAGGATGCCGCGGGCCAGATTACTAGCGACTATCTCGCCGCGGTTCGCAGGGAGAATCTGGTCCGGCAGGCTCTCCAACAGGAACAAAAACAGATGAACCAACTGGCCGCGCGGGCGGTGCAATACAACATCCTGAAGCGCGAAGTTGACACGAACAAGCAGTTGTATGAAGGGCTCTTACAGCGGCTGAAAGAAGCAAGTGTTTCCGCCAGCTTGAAGGCCAGCAACATCCGCATTGTAGATGCCGCTGAACCGCCAACAAAGCCGGTGAAGCCGAAAATCCCGCTTAATCTGGGAGTGGCCGCAATCCTCGGGTTAGGGCTGGGCTTTTGTGCCGCCTTCCTGCAGGAACGACTGGACGATACTTTGAAAGGCACGGACGACGTGGAACGGTTGTTCGGCCTTTCGGCCGTGGGGCTAATCCCTGCGGTATCCCAGCCCAACGGCAATCACCACGGCGTGTCCAGGCTGCTGGAACACAGCAAGGCTCTTAGCGTCAAAGAAAATGGCAACGGCCGGAAGCCAAATGCGGCATGGTATCGCATTGATGAGGACGGGAAACAAAACGCACCGCTGGTAGAAGCGTTTCGAAGTTTGCGCACGTCGATCTTGCTTTCCACGGCTGATCATCCACCCAGCTCTTTGCTGGTCACCAGCACGCAACCCGGGGAAGGCAAGACCACCATCGCCACGAATCTGGCCATTGCTCTTGCACAAGTCGGCCAGCGAGTCTTGCTGGTGGATGCAGATTTGCGGTCACCTTCGCTGCACCGGCTGTTCGGAGTGCGAGAGAACTTTGGTCTGGTCAGCTACCTCACCGGTCATCAGGATTGGCATAGCGTGGTGCGGCCCTCGGGATCCCCTGGCCTCGATCTCCTGTTCTGCGGACCCATACCTCCTAATCCATCGGAACTTCTCTCTTCGCGAAGCATGGGAGAATTAATCCGTTCCGCACGAGAACAATACGAGTTTGTCATTCTGGATTCGGCGCCCCTGCTGGCGCTCGCGGACAGCCGCATTCTCGCCACGCTGGTAAGCGGCGTGCTGTTGGTGGTGAAGAACGCGATGATACCTCGCGAACAGGTAAAGCAGGCGCTATTTGGTATTCAGAGTGTGGGCGCAAATGTTATCGGCGTGGCGTTGAACAGAGTAGATCTACACACCAATGGCTATTTCGACTACCATGCGGATTGCTTTCCTGACGACAAAGGATCGGCGGGAAGTTTCCTGGAGGCGGACTCTCAGGGTACTCTACAACAACAGAGGTGAGCCGTGGGTCCGCTGTGAGAAGCTTAGTGCTTCGAATTGCTGAAGCGGGTCTCACCATCGCGATATGGATTGCGGTGCTGGGGTTTGGCGGGACTTCCCCTCCTTTTTTCCTCGTAACGGAAATAATCATTCTCGGGCTTGGAGTCTTTCTCCTTTCCGCCAGCTTACGCGCGCCCCTTACCACCATCAGGCTTCCCCTTGCAGTTCCGATGGCGCTGATTGCCTGGGTAGTGCTGCAAATTCTTCCATTGCCTGCTTTTTTGGCACCGTTGTACGCGCGACTGCACATGGCTCCCGCTGGCGATACTCGTCTTACGCTCAGCGTCGCCCCATATCAAACGGTTTCCCATCTGCTTCTGTTGGTCACCTTTTTGACTGCCTTCTATCTAGTTTTGTTGGTAGGTGGGGACAGAAACGCAAGGAAGCGGCTAGTTTATGCCCTTGTGGCATTGGGGGCGTTCGAGTCTTTCTACGGTTTGGTGCAGTATCTGACCGGATGGCAGCAGATTTTTGCTTATGTGAAAAAGTATTACTTGGAAGACGCCACCGGGACCTATATCAACCGCAATCATTTTGCGGGCTTATTGGAAATGACGTTGCCATTCACAGTAGCCTTGGCCTTGCGCCTGGCCGGCAACCTGAGCCGCGCAGCCGAAGGCAGTGAAGCGAAGGCGCGCCGGCTCTTATCCGCGAGGGAACTGCTTCCTCTTGTATTCTTGCTCTTTCTGGCTGTCGCCATGTTCGCCGCGCTGGTCTTCTCGCGGTCGCGCATGGGAATAATCTCGGCTCTCGCTTCGCTGATGGCCATTTTTGCGCTGGCCGGAAGCTCTTCCTTATCGAAGCGCACTAGGGCGGCGGTCGCGGTGTTGTTTTTCCTCGGCGTTGCCGGAATGGTTCTTTGGGTGGGAAGCGATCCCGCAGTCAGGCGCTTTGAGACCCTTGGACATGAATACAGCCGAACTGGACAGAATCGCATATCCATCTGGCGCGACACACTTACATTGATTCAGCATCACCCTTTGTTTGGCACGGGGTTGGGAACTTTTTCCGTGGCGTATACTTCCGTGCAAAGCACTTTTCTTACCCTTTTGGTGGATCACGCCCACTGCGACTATCTGGAAGTGGTCAGCGAACTCGGATTGCCGGGTGGCATCCTGGTGTTTGGTTCGATTTTCTGGATTTTCGCGCGAACTGTCCGGCGTTACCGGAGGACCGAAGATCGCTTTGAAGCCGCGGTTTGTCTTGGTTGTATGGGAAGTATCGCCGCCATTCAGGTGCACAGTTTGGCCGATTTTAATCTCTATATCCCCGCGAATGCGCTGGTCTTTACGGTTACGCTGGCGCTAGCTTCGAAAGGAGTGGAAAGTTCCGACGTCACAGCAGGTGACATTGCCGCGCCTGCAAACAATCGATAATCTGAGCAGCATACTGTTCATGGACAGCACTGTTCATTCTGCTGATTGAGTTGGTGACAGCTAAAGCAGGAGTCTTCGGCGGTCTCTGGGTCGGACGGGTTCACCAAGATAATAAACGATGCTGTTGACCACGCGTATGTCGTTTTGCCCGCGCGGGGCACCGGCAGAGTTGAAGAAATGAGTATGCAGACAATCGATGGTGACGCGAAACCCGAACGCAGGGGAAAGGCGGTACTCTGCGCTGCCGCCAAACGCCCATGCAGGATAGTGAACGTGGCCCGCACTCAACCCGCCGCTCGCGTTTGGAAAGGTTCCGGTTACCCTTGCCCCACCGGCCAGTACATGAGCGTAGGTACTCAGCGAGTTGTTATTCCAGACAGAAAACACCGGACCGAATAAGTAGCTGAACGCATCGGCGCGATGGCCACCGTTGAAGACATTCGGAGCACGCGTGTAACTAAGATCCAATTTAGCGGAAATGCGCCTGCCACTATCAGCGGCAACGCTAACGTCCATTCCGGTCAAAGCAACGCGACCTGACGAAGGTATAGCGAGATTGGTAACGGAATACCCGGCGCTGAGGTTGAATACGGTAAAGTGTCCGGGGGCGATCGGCGGTTGCTTTATTGGACGAAAGTAGATGAACGCGGGAGGCTGCGCCGGTAGTATCGGCGTGGGCTCAGGACTTGGAGGCGTCGTCGTATCTAAACCCGGAGTGGAATCATTTGTGCTTGGAGAGCTTTGCAATAACGGGGTAGGTTGCGTGGGCGGGGTAGGATCTTGTGCCATGACCGAGACCGGCAAGATCAGCAAAGAGAAAGCGATTTTCCACACTGTTCGCATAAGAACACGTGAGGTGGGCAGGAGTGCGACGCTCCGATTTCAGCCGGCGCGATGACGCCCTCACAGCGACGTATTATGACCAGTTGAGGTGGCTAAACAAGCAGGTAAAACCCTTCTTCGGGCCCCAGGGAAGTTACTGATTCAATATAGAAGAAGCTTCAGCAAATAGTCTAATGCTCTTATCTTTCGTTTTTTGTTCCCACATTAGAAAAGCCAAGCTCGCTACAAGTGCTTGAAAAGAATGGCGGGGACGACGTTGAAACCGCTGAGGAATTCTCAGTGAAGTTGGAAACCTCGACGTGCTTTTTGACTTTCACTTTGAAAGGAAGGTCTGTCCCAGAACAATTGCGGGGGCTTGCAATACACCGAAGACGCTGGTTCTGCCGTGCAGGTATCGGCTACCCGTGACTCGCCATCCTCGTTTCAGACGACTAGTAGTTCTGTCAGTAGTCGGGTCGCGAAGCAAACGTCACGATTACCATACCGGAGGTTTTCGTGGGCGTTTTCCGCAACGCAATTCTGTCTATCGGGTCCTGGAACCTCAAAAGAATCGCTGTTTGCGGGTTCTTAGCAGTAGCCTTTTCCTTGGCGTCCTGCAGCGGCAAGACCTCGACAGCAGCGGATGGCAGCTCGGGCAGCAATGCCCAATTGATTGTCACGCTTCGGGCCACTCCGCTACCACCTCGAGGAAATGCGAACGTACTTTCTATGAGCGCGACAGTCATCGGAGTGTCGTTGACTCCCTCAACGGGAGGATCCGTAAATGTGCCGCTCAATTCTTCTTTCTATCAAGTAGACTTTGTCAGGCTCCAAGGTGACACTGCCTTTCTCGCTCTTTCGAGTGCGATTCCAGCCGGAACCTACACGAATATGGTTGTGAGCCTCTCGAATCCGGCCGTCACCTATTGCACACAGACTCAGGGAATTGCAGGGTGTGCGCCTGGCAGCGTAATCACGCTGGGCGGCGGACCTGCTACACCCATAATCACGGGCGCTCCGTTTCCGCTGGTTGTCACTGGTACCCAGAGCACAGCTCTCGCCGTTAACGTAAATATCGCAAAGGCATTGATCTTGAATGTGCAGACGCAAGCAATTACGAGCGTAAACCTTGGCGCAGCCGATGTTTTGACGGCGATGATTCTCCCACCCGCATCTAGCAGTTTGCCCCCTCGCGCACTAGACTTCATCGAAGACGTAACCGGAAGCGTTTCATCAGTTAATACGACCTCTCAGAGCATTACCGTACAAACGGCAACAAAGGGTCCGATAACGGCCGTTGTCGGGAACACGACGATCCTGTCCCCCAACTGCACAACCTTCAATCTCGGCAGCATCTTTATGTGCGCAAAGCAGGGTCAGGTCGCCAGTCTGGAAACGACTCTGAATGCCGATGGCTCATTCACTCTTCTGGAATACGATCCCTTGGCAACGACGGCAGGAGACTGGGTTGAGGGCATTGTCGGGCTGCCATCCTCGTCGTCTACGCAGTTCGAGCTTGTCACAAATGACCTTTTTCTTAACCCTTCAAATAGCGTAATCGGTAGCAATCTCGAACTAGGGGCTCCGGTGAGAATTACTTTAGCGAATCCTAAACCGTTCGCAGTGGATACCAAAGGCCTGAATGTTCCGATTTCAACCTTTACGGGAGCCACGGATGCTTCGATTCTGATGCCCGGCCAGACCCTCGCAGTTCATGTGGTCTCGTTCATACCGGCCTCTGGTGCTATTCTGGCGGCTGCCAATGTAGATTTTGTATATCTCCGCTTCACGCGTGTCACCGGCAGCGTGGCCAGTGCAGCCCCTCCAAATACCTTCGCCATGCAATCTTTTCCCTCGTTTTTCGGGCTGACCGCGCCCGCAACTGTACAGCTGTCGAATGGCTCCCCAAGTACGAACTTCGACGGGGCCAATGGCGCAGCCGATGTGGTTCCCGGACAGGCCGTCTCGATTCGGGCGCTCTATTTTGGTCCTCCGACGGGACCCACACCAACGCCCACCCCGTTCAGTGCTGCGAAGATTCGCGTTCCTTGAAGCTTTGAGGTTCTCCCCGCGTCGGTGCTTCCCAGACCAACCCGATGAGGCAATAGTTGCAGGAACGGCTTAGGGCAAAAATCATTTACACTGCTGAGCGGAACGAGGGGAGCAGGTCACCAAAAACGTTGCAGTTAATTGCCGATAACTTAATAGCCGCCCGTCCGAAGGTGATTTGTCCGGATACCATCAGTAGCGAATGCCTACAGTAACTGCAACTAATTTCGTGCTGATGCTACCCGTGTGAGCGAAGTGGTATCGTGACTCTACGTATATCCTATTGGGTGCTTCACCGACTCTGAAGGTGAACCCCATTCCTGCATTGAACCCGAGAGCACCTGCATTCGAGTGCACCTCAGTCAGATTGGTGATGACGAGTCCAGCGGCGCAGTTGTATCCCCACCATAGCCAAGCCGGGGAACATGTAATAGGTGTGCCGGTCGGAACAGGCCGCGAAAGGCTTGCAGTACGGTAATACCAACCAGGACCGCCTATAAAGTAAGTTCCGTAAGTTCTGCCTCGCAACTCCAATCGGTAGTTTCCGGTAAAAGCAAAAAGGTTGCCGTGTCCACTCACGTTTGCGGATTGCAGTGCGATGCGAATCGGTTCGAGGGTTGCGTTGGAAGGATACAACCAATTCCACATAAACTCACCGATAATGGCATTGTGTCGGTCGAAATTGCCTCCAACACCGGCACTGATTCCCCAGCCAAGGCTTGCGTGATTTTTCATCGGATTTAAAGGTCCGCTTAGAGGCATGCCCAAGCTCGTTGTAACGTCTGGGTTATCATTTCCAGTGCCTTCCTGTGCCCATGCAGCACAAGGAAGGGCCATGAGAGAAATCCACAGGAAAATCGCTAGTCGGTAATTCACACTGTTCTCCTCGAATGACTTCCCGAGCCGCGCACTAAGGCATCAGCTTCAGCTGTGCAGCTCAAGGCTGAACGCTTAGTCTTGGTGTCGACACTGTTAGAAATGACAGATCTCAAGGAACGTGATGCTGAGCAGGGCGTAAACTTTATGACGCGTCACGACGGATTGGCTCTCAACGATCTTGTTTCTTGCAGCGTAAGGAACGACAGGACTCTTGTAGTTATGACAATTCCCCCAGTTTGTCCGTAAATCGCAGGGTCTTGATGGAAAGCAAGGGGTCAGTCTTTTTCCTGACTCTGTTCCACTAAGTAGAGGACACGGAGCCCAACTTAAGAACTTTACGGTGCCATCTGGCGGCGTAAACGGAGGAGTTGGTTTTACAGTCGGGATGACGTCAGGCCTCAAGTTCTATATCGAAGCCCGCTACCATTACTCACCTCCAGGCGGTAGGTCTCCACGCAGATATTACCGGTCACTATGGGAACTAGATGGTGACGCACGGCTTTGAATCAGGGCGCTGATTCGCGGTCGAATTGTTTTCTGCAAATATGCTTAGCACCAGGAAATCACGCTCTGCAAAAGAGTCCTTGCTAACGGCAGGCCAAGGCAGCAACGGTACGCGAAAGACGTGCGGATCTCAAAGTGAGACCGAGAGCGAAATCTCCGGGTCACTCCAAATCCCGGATGCATCGAGAATCTTGCCGGGCAGGGCAAGGTCGGCTGACGGGACGCTACGCAATAAACGTGCGCGTGTCCGCTGGGGATTCAGTTGACACAAACCACTTTCAGCTTTGCGTTTAGATGCCCTCCCCTGGGTATACCGGCCAGAAGCTCTCGCAAACGCCTGCGAGCTTTGTACAATTGGGATTTTGAATTCCCTACTGAATATCCAAAAATTGCGGCGATTTCTTTATGCTCGTATCCGAGGACTTCATGAAGGATGAAAGCTGCTTTGTAACCGTCCGGCAATACATCGATAGCTGCTTGAATGTCGATCCAGCCCAATAAGCCGGTTAGATGCAGGTCCGGACCGCCGATCTCACTGATGGGGTCACCGTCATCCTCTGTGCACTCGCCTAGAGTTGTGTAATGATGTTTTTCCCTGCGGAAGCGCATCAGAACGACGTTCGTTGTCAATCGGTACAGCCAAGATGAAAATGCAGACTCGCCGCGAAACGTGTTGATCTTGAGAAAAACCCGGACGAATACATCTTGGGCAGCGTCCTCGGCATCGGTTGGATCTCGTAACATGCGCAAACAGACGCGGTGTACGAATGCAGAATAGCTTCGATATACGAGTGCAAAGGCCTCCCTGTCGCCTTGATGGACCAAGCGAATCGCCTCGTTCAGGGCTGGACCTTCACACTTCCTTAACATCGATTCACTCGTTTCCATGACTGCCTAGACGGTATCTGTCAGGGGATGCGAGGAACACTGCCAAAATTAACAGGGAGGCGTCGCTCAGTTCCCGACTCGGCCGACACAAGGCGCAGCTTCGCTCAACGGTCGAATACTTGGTTGTACTTGGTGCCAAACGTCACGAAACTGGTTCGCAAAGGCTAGCTGCTCTTGATACAGAACCGACACTCTGGGATCGCAGGTCAGCGCCAACAGGTCTACCTCACGTTAAACAGTTTAAGTCTGAGTGAGATACAGCACTTCTCGATGCGAACTGCGTCTTGAGTTGGTTGACAGAATCGAAATGGCAGGGTATAGGTGACAGCAAGGTGCAAGGTTCGTGGGTTTGATGAAGGCAACTCATGCGGTAGTATGCTTGCTAGCGCTTTGCTTATTGGTCATGGGGGGTACGCCTCTCGCGCATCCGCAAACGCGGGCACAGACACGCCTTGTCGCAAACGTTGAACTCGTACAGATACCCGTAATCATCTTCGACAATAGAGGTGCAGTTGCCAGCAGCCTCAAAAAGAGCGACTTTCGGCTGTTTGATGATGGAGTTGAACAGAACATCCTTTACTTCGAGAGAGAGCGCGTACGTGTTTCCTTCGTGATTCTTGCGGACTTGAGTTCGAGTATGACAAGAAAGATTCCGTTCGTTCAGGAAGCGGCCCTTTCGCTCCTTGACCCTCTGCAAGAACCTCAACAGGACAGCGACGAATACTCGGTATTGAGCATCGGCAAGCGATCCAAACAGCTTTTGTCCTTCACTAGTGACCAGCACGACCTTGAGCGCAGACTGCCGCTACTGCTGACCGCTACCAACGAGAGTACCGCTTTGTTTGATGGAATTTGGTTGGGAGTGAATACGGCGCGACAGGAGGCGGCGAATGAGCATCGCGCCATGATTATCATCACAGACGGGGGCGATAATCACAGTCGTTACAACCTAGGAGAAACAAAAAGACTATTGGAAGAAGCTGACGTGCCGGCTTTTGCTGTCATGGCAGGGCCATCATTCGAGCTCCCCGCCATCTTTCTGCCACAGGAGAAGAAACGAAGCGGATTGCCCAGGGGAAAGGGATCGAACACACAATTTCCCAACTTGCCTTTACCCGTTCGAGACGACGACTATATTGGTCCCGCCGAACGGCGTGGTCCTCATAATATGAAGGCCCTGACGGAGGCAACAGGGGGTGGCGTCTTTACTGCCCGGGATGAAGAAGACCTGCCGCGTATCGTTCGGACGATCGGGCTGGCCGTGCGATATCGATACGTTCTCACTTATAAACCAATCCGTGGCCCGGTATCCCGAGACAATCGACAGGGCGTCGTAGGGGATCACAGTTCGCACAAAATTCACCTCGAGCTCTACCCTAAGGAAAAGTTTGCGGGATATAGCGCTCCATACTACAAACGTGGCTACCATAGCATCGAATAATCGGATAAATTCCGCAGCTTGGCATCGTGTCCTATAGAGGATGGCGGTGGCTCTTGCTTGAGCGTTTTGATCTGCACGCTAGGACGGGGGTCCTACCCAGTCCGGATCCTTCAGATTCCAGCCGCCACCAAGGGCTTTATAAAGCTGGACGACGACTGTGCGCCGGTTGAGTTCCGTGAAGGCGAGAGCATTCTCTGCCGGGTACAGCTGCAATTGAGCGTCGAGAACTTCAAAGTAGCTGGCTTTGCCAGCGGTGTAACGCTGCAGTGAAACCTTGACGGACTCCTGGTAGGCCTCGACAGCGCGGGCCTGTTCCGCGCGAATCGCCTCGTATTTCATCTTCGAGACGAGTGCGTTTGAAACATCCTGAAAAGCAAGCTGGGCCGTCTGCTCGTATTGCAGCTTGGATTGGTCCCAGAAGGCAATGGCCTGGCGCTTTTGTGCTCTGAGAGCGCCGCCCTGGTAAATGGGACCGGCAAGGTTTCCGGCGATGCTCCAGACAGTAGCTTCGCCCGAAGACAATGAGTCGAGCGGGGAACTCGCGCGGCCAAATAGAGCAGTCAGACCGATTCGCGGGAAGAAGTTTGCTGTGGCAACGCCAATCTGTGCGTTGGCGGATCGCAACAGCTCCTCTGCTACCAGAATATCTGGACGACGCTCGAGCAAAGCGGAAGGCAAGCCGCTGGGAATATCAGGCGGCACAACTTGATCAAGAAGTTTGGCATTATGCGCAATGGGATTAGGGTTATTGCCCAGCAGCACGCTGATCTGGTTTTCCTTGAGGGCAATCTGGCGTTCCAATTCGGGAATGCTTGCGGCTGCTGTGGCATGAGCCGCTTCAGCGCGGGATGTATCCAGCTTGGAAGCGACTCCGCCTTCGAGACGATGCGTAAAGAGACTCACCGTTTGCGAGAATGATTCCGTAGTCTGCCTGGCGATATCGAGTTGAAGATCCAGGTCAAGAAGCTCGAAGTAGGCCTGAGCGACATCGCTGACGAGAGACAGCACAATTGCCCGCCGGGCTTGTTCGGTTGCGAGATATTGAGCGCGCGCAGCTTCATTTTCGCGGCGGAGGCGGCCCCAAAGGTCCGCCTCCCAAGCGACGCTTGCGGCGGCAGCAAAGGCCCCGCGCGTCTGACCTCCATTGGGAGAAACACCCCCGGCAAACTCATTCTTGCCGTCGCTGGCGGTCACTCCATAATTGAGAAATGGAAAATATTGGGCGCGCGCCTGGGCCGCGATTTGGCGCGCTTGCTCGATGCGTGTTACAGCAATCCGCAGGTCGTAATTATTAGTCAATGCGTATTGGACCAATTCTCTGAGCCGTGGGTCCTTAAAGACTTCCCACCACGGAAGGTCGGCAATCGATGCTTGCTGAGCTGCTCCTCCACCGCTGCGGTACTCCGTTGGCACGGTTAACTTCGGACGCTGGTAATTTGGGCCGACCGCACAGCCGGGCAGCAGGAAAAAGAGCGCAGCAGCCGATAAAAGGGAACCAAGAGAGAAGAAGTGCTGGTATTGACTGGTGACCTTGTTGGTCGTGGTGGTATTTTTCATAAGCATCTAGAGGCTCACAACCTCAACTCTTGCGAAAACTAGTCATCGCCAGCAGCGTGCCCAGGCTCTGGAGTGGCACTGATGGGCAAATTTGCTTCATGTTTTGTCCCGCCGAGTTTTTCAACTAAGTAGAACAGTGCGGGGATGATGAAAATTGCGATGGCACTCGCAGCAGTCATTCCTCCAACAACAGCTGTGCCCATGACCTGCCGAGATACGGATCCGGAACCGCTTGCTCTCCACAGCGGGACGCAACCCAGAATAAATGCAAGAGAGGTCATTAGAATGGGGCGCAGTCGAAGCTTCGCGCCTTCGAGTGCCGCATCGAGGAGCGACTTACCTTGCTCGTGGCCAGCTTTGGCAAACTCCACGATGAGGATGGCGTTCTTGGCGGCAAGGCCAATCAGCATGATCAGCCCGATCTGTGCATAAACGTTGTTTTCGAAAGAAAAGCTGGCGAAACGACGAAGATAGAGGGTGGCAAAAGCTCCAAAAACAGCGATGGGTACACTCAGGAGCACACTAAACGGAAGAGTCCAACTTTCATAGAGCGCCGCGAGAATCAGGAAACAAAAAAGAAACGAGAAGCCGAAGATTACTGCGGGTGGCACGCCTTGCTGAGCCCTCTTCTCCTGGTAAGACATGCCAAGGTAATCAAAGCCCATATCTGGCGGCATAGTCTGGGCAAAGACCTCCTCCATTGCGGTCATCGCCTGGGCAGAGCTGTAACCGGTATTGGCACTGGCATTGATTTGTGCGCACCGAAACAGGTTGTACCGCAACGTGAATTCAGGACCTACCCGCCGATCAATCGAAATCACTGCGGAAAGTGGCACCATGTTGCCGATGTTATTGCGAACGTAAAACTGGCCCAAGTTCTCGGCCCGGGTTCGATAGTCACCCTCGGCTTGAATGTAGACTTGCCACTGGCGGCCGAAGCGATTGAAATAATTGATGAATGCGCCGCCCATAAAGGCTTGAAGAGTCTTGTACACGTCACCCAGATTCACACCTTGAGCCAAAACTTTGTCCCGCTGAACGTTGACAAAGACCTGCGGAACCGAAGGCAACATGGTAGTAAAAACCGAGGCCAACTCAGGTCTCTTGCGGGCGGCCACCATGAAGGTATCCACATTTTTGGCAAGGTAGGCGACGTCCCGTCCTGCGCGGTCTTCGAGCATAAAGGTCACGCCACCCGAAGTTCCAACGCCGGGGATTGCTGGAGGCGAGAACGCGATAGACACGCCTGCTGGGAGTTGCCGCAGCTCTTTATTAACGTGAGCTCTGATGGCGTCATACTGCTCTTCCGGGGTTTTGCGTTCACCCCATTCCTTCAAAGTGACCCAAAAGAAGGAACTAAATGTGTTCTGTGCCCCGCTGATCATGTTATAGCCCACGACGCTGGTCACGTGATCGATGCCCGCCGTCTTGAGTAAAATGTCTTCGACCTTTTTGGCAGTCAGACTCGTGCGTTGAAGCGAAGAGGCATCGGGCAGCTGCAGCGCCACAAAGACATAGCCCTGGTCTTCGTCAGGGAGAAAGCTGGTGGGCAGCTTCATGCCAAACCACGCTGCCAGGACGGTGAAACCCAGGAGAATGATCAGGCTGAATCCCATCTTGTGGATTAATACCCCGCACCAGCGGACGTAGCCATCCGTGGCGCGACCAAATACCCGGTTGAACCATTCGAAGAATCTCCCGAGAGGGCCTCGTGCCGGTTTCTTCGGCCGAAGCAAGAGGGCGGAAAGAGCTGGGCTAAGGGTCAGAGCATTGAACGCGGAAATCAACACGGAGACGGCAATAGTTACAGCGAACTGTTGATAGAGCCGTCCAGTGATCCCCGGGATGAAGGCCGTGGGGATGAATACCGCGGATAGGATAACGGCAATACCGATCACCGGACTGGCGACTTCTTCCATCGCTTTGAAGGAGGCTTCTTTCGGCGAAAGCCCGTGTTGGATGTGGTGCTCAACCGCCTCTACGACAACGATGGCATCGTCGACAACCAAACCAATGGCAAGTACCAAGCCGAAGAGCGAAAGTGTATTGATGGAAAAGCCCAAAAGGGGAAAGAGAGCAAAGGTCCCAATCAGTGACACTGGCACAGCCAGCAAGGGAATCAAAGTTGCGCGCCAACCTTGCAAAAACAAATAGACCACAAGAATTACAAGGACCAGCGCCTCCACCAAGGTGTGCTGGATCTCCACGATTCCTTCTGTAACAGGGAGGGTAGTGTCGAGCGCGACAGCATAATCTAGGCCTGGCGGAAAGCGCTTTTTCGCCTCTGTCATCAGCGCTTTGGCACCCTTAGCGGCGGCGATGGCGTTTGATCCGGGAAGCTGGTAAATCGCAACCACGGCCGCTGGCTTTCCATCTAACCTTCCCTGCAGGTTATAGACTTGGGCGCCCAGCTGTATGCGGGCTACATCCTTCAAACGCACCATGGAACCATCGGTTTTAGCGCGAACCACGATGTTGCCGAACTCTTCTTCCGTGGTAAGGCGGCCCTGGGAACGAACGGTGTAGGTGTATTCCTGCCCCAGCGGAACAGGTTCGCTGCCGATTTGTCCGGCCGGATTGACATTGTTTTGCGTCTGAATCGCGTTGATGATTTCAGGGACGGTGATCTGCAGCTTCGCCAGTTGATCGGGATTCACCCAAAAACGCATTGCATATTGGCCGGCGCCAAAAACGGATACGCTGGCGATTCCCGGTACTCGCGTAAGTTGGTCGTTTAGATTAATGTAGGCATAATTCGCCAAGAATTCGGAGTCATAACTGCCGTTCGGGGAGTAGAGGTCGAACAACATGAGAGGAGCGGCAGTGGATTTCTGAACAGTCACACCGTAGTTGTTTACCTCAACTGGGAGTTGGGAAGCCGCCTGATTCTGACGCATCTGAGCGAGAATCTGATCCGTATTCGGATCGGTTTTCACGTCGAAGTTCACAGTGAGAGTTAGCTGGCCGTTGTTGGCGTTGTTGGAATACATGTAGTTCATGTTATCCACACCGCTCATCTGCTGCTCGATAGGTGTAGCGACGGATTGCTCCACGGTTTGGGCATCAGCACCCACATAGGTGGCCTTCACTTGAACCTCTGGAGGCGTAATGTTTGGAAACTGTGCGGTAGGCAGGCCCAACATGGCAACGATGCCGACAATAACCATGATGATGGAAATCACCATTGAAACGATGGGCCGGTTTATGAAGAATTTGTACACGATTTAACTCTTACGGTGTGTTGCTCGCGATTTTTGGGCGCTCTGCCTCTGATCCCTGCTGGAACGGTTTCGGTTGAACTTCCATGCCTTCGCGCACTTTTTGCATACCTTCAGCCACGATTCGGTCTCCCGGTTTCAGACCTTCATTCACAATCCACATCGTGTCGACCCTGGGTCCCATCTTGATCGGGCGAATGTTCACTTTGTTATCGTTGCCAATCACCGCCACGAGATATCCGCCTTGGAGTTCGCTGACTGCTCGTTGCGGAATAAGCAAAGCGTTTTTCTGAACCCTTACCACAGTGCTTATACTTCCGAAGCCACCCGGGCGAAGCACATTTCCAGGATTGGGGAATTCAACCTTTACGAGAATTGCACCCGTTCTCACGTCCACTTGGCGGTCAAGAGCGTTAAAGTGACCTTTGTGGGGATAGACAGTTCCGTCTGATAGGCGCAGTTGCCATTCGAGTTTGTTCAAGATCGCGTGCTCATCACTGCCCAAGGCAGCGGCCTGCTTCATCGCGTTCAGGTACTCTTGTTCGCTCGCGGTGAAGTTCACGAGAATCGGATTGATCGTCGATACCGCAGTGAGGGGCTCTCCGGCGGGGCTAACAAAGTCGCCGGTCTGGGCCGTGGCGATGGCGGCAACACCATCAATGGGAGAAACAATCTTTGTGAAACTGAGATCCAATCTGGCTGATTCCGCTGCGGCGCGGGCTGACGCGATGGCCGCCTTGGCCTGTTCCACCTGGGCCTTCGCCCCGAGGTTAGCCTGGATGGCATCGTCCAGTTCCTGCTGACTGATGGCGCTTTCCTTCGCAAGAGGTGTATAGCGGGAAACGTCCAACTCCGTCTTGCCAAGCTGCGCCTCCGCTCGATGAAGATTTGCCTGCGCTTGCTCCTGGTTCGCGCTGGCTTGGTCAAGTGCTGCTTGAAACGGCCTCGGATCTATCTCGAAGAGGGCAGAGCCTTTGCGAACGAATGCACCATTCGCATAGCTTTGCTTAACGAGAAGGCCCTTTACCTGTGCGCGGATCTGAGCGTTGACAAATCCATCGAGAGTGGCCACCCATTCCTTGCTGACCGGCACATCTTTTTGAGTGACTTCGATGAATTCTACGGGCGGGGGGCCAGGTGCAGCTTGCTGTTTTGTCTCGCATCCAGATAACCATATCGTCTGGGCCAACAGGGCCAGAGCGAATCGCAATGGCTTCGCTTTCATAACGCACGCTCCGCAAAGCCGCAGTCTTCGGCTCCCAAATTTTCGTGCCCGCGGATTCGGAGACACGCGATCTGGGGCCGCACGCACGTGGGCGCGCCGAACGATTGCAGGCGCTCACTGCTACGGGATGCTAGTGGCTTGCCGCAGCTGCGAGAACTGTCAAAACTAGCAGGTGCTAGGGGTTTCACTTTTCGTTGAGAACTAGCGAGAAAATGGTTCGCGAGTTCGCCACAAAGGTGACCGCATCTTACTGAAAGCAAATGCGTTGGCTTAGTAGACGATTAGATGACGTCGTGACGGAGAGAGCGACTCTGGTCACACCAGATGCTGGATCACGAGTAGTTCCACCCAGATATCGAAGCTATGTCCCGAACTTTACTCCGATCACCTCGCCTGCGACCACTATTTCTACTCGGCGATTCTTCTGCCTATTTGCAGGCGTCGAATTATCGACAACAGGCGTGGACTTGCCAAAGCCTTGTGCAGTCACGTTTGCCTGTGCCAGTCCCTGGGCGATAAGATAGCTGCGTACCGATTCCGCGCGCAGTTCAGAAAGCTTTTGGTTAAGCTCGTCACTGCCAACGTTGTCGGTGTGCCCCTCGACAGCAAGTGTCAAGCCGGGATGTGCCAGGACAATGCCCGACAATTTGGCCAGCTTCTCTCTGGCTTCAGGGCGCAAATCATACTTGCCAAAATCGAAGAGCACGTCCCCCATGTTGACAACGAGGCCGCGTGGCGTGTCACGTGTTTCCAGAATGCGGTTGAATTGATCGAGCAGTTGCGTTCGTAATGCGGCTGCTGCTTGGCGGGCGCGTTCAGCGTCTGCGCGAGCCGCTTCTTCTTTTGCCTTCAGGGCATCCTCTTCCGCCTTGGCTTTGGCGGCCGCTGCATCCGCTTCGGCCTTGGCCCTAACAGCCGCAGCTTCGGCTTCCGCTTTCATCTGCGCTTCTTTCGCGGCGGCCAACTCGGCCTGACGCTTGGCCTCTTCATCTGCCTTGCGTTTGGCTTCCGCAGCCTCCTCGACGGCCTTGGCTTCCGCCTCGCCTCTGGCCTTGGCGGCGGCAGCTTCTCGCTCCGCAGCAATACGCGCTGCTTCTTGGCGCTGGGCGGCGAGAGCGCGCGCGTCTTCGGCAAATTGTATCGTTCGTCGTGCTGCGGACATGATCTCCGTCTTATCCGCTTTAGTAGTTACGGCGTTTTCTGTCATTTGCAGACTGGCCGTGGCCTTGGTAAAAATCTCCGATGCGTCCGTTCCCGCCCCGCGCGACTTCGCAATATCCACGGCGTTGCGCGCTTCGTAGACTTGCAGCGGAACATGCTCGAGATCTGGAGTCATTGCTAGCGGGTTTCCCAACTCTTCGTACTGGGCGCGCTTCATCAGCTTGAAGTCGTTTACCGGAAAGATCTCGCCTTTCGTGTTTTTCCGAGTGTCGTTTTCCAGGACCACCATCTCGCTGGGTGCCCGTACGGCAAAATAAGGTTCGGCCGTAACAATCATGGCAAAGGTCTGTGCCGGCGTGGTCGCATTAAGCTTGCCCTCTCCGTTCTTATTGATAAGAACCTCGCCGGTGTTACCCGTACGCCCGTCTGGGGTAACTACCCACAGAACATACGTTAGGAATTCGGCGCCAAGCTTGGAGGGCTGTGACATCCCTTTGATCGCGACTGTTATACTCGTTGCGCCTGTCTTGGCTTCAACCCTTATCTCGCCAATGGCCTCAGGCATTAGGTCGGTGCCCTTTAGATCGACTTTTGTGCTGCCACCGCCGACTCTATAGCCGATTGCTTTGACAGACTTGCTGACCACGTTAGAGTCTGGCACCTTATCCTGCGAATGCGCTCCAGGGTTGCCGGCCGTCAAAGTTAAAATTAGAAAGCAAAAAAAACTCTCATTACGATTCATAGGAATCTCGCTTCCAACCCCCTAATACTTTCGTCGCACGCTAATATCGGCGGAAAAGGGAGACAAAGCCCACTGTCAGACTAGACAGTGGTGCGGGGAGCCGTCGTGTCGGCTGCTGCGCTCTTGGCTTCCCAGAGTTCCAGTTGGCGAATCCCATGTGGTCCCTGTCTGTTTTGACAGTTTCTGGGAATGTGGAGGCGCGGGCATTCCCCGTCCGCGCGGAGCCGAACCTCACGCCCGAAACAGGGCAGAGCGCCCGCATGCACCAACTGGCAGGATGATCAAGCAGAGCATCCTGCCCATGAAGTCGGCTCCGCCCCCGCCACGGAGACACAAGAAAAGTAGTGTTCATGAAAGTGACGGTCTCGACCGCGCTTGTAGGCATGCGTGTGCCGAACCCGTTGTTCAGGCGATCCAAGCCGTCAAAACATCAGAGGCCACACCTTGAAAGTGAGGCGTAATCATGTTCTTCAGCCGACGACGTGTCCGGCCGAACTATCGGTGAGGCAGGAGAAACGATTTAACTTCGGATTCTGAGAAGAAGCGGCCCTCCGTGGCACAGGGCACACAAACTTGCGTTTACAGGGTTTCCGACGCATCATTTTGTTCCGATTACGTTGTCTTTCTTTAGCTGCTTGACGAGCGCTCGGGCATATTCCCTAGCCAATTTTCCGAAGTCCTTGGTATAGACAGTGTCGGTTTCTCCGCTCCAGAGGAGCTTTTCATCCTTAAGGTTGTAGAGCTTGAATTCTGTGCCGACGTAAGTGTCTTCCTTAACATAGGAACTCGTCGCGTTGGCATTCCCCCAAGCCATGTTCCAGTACGGCCAGAAATTGGAGTAGGCCGCAGGAGGCACACATAAAGGGGGCCGGCGAGACTTGTGACTACTTCTTTGGTTTCTTTGCGCATGGCCTTTGGCCGGATGACAAGGACGCCATCGTAGTCGCCTTCTTTGATGCGCTCTTTGATTTCACCTTCCATCAGTTCTTTGCGCGGAGGCAGGACCATGTGGCTTCTGATGCCTTGGGCGCCAGATTTGGCGAGCAGTCTCTCCATCTCATCTTCAAGTTCCTGGCGTATGAGGTAATTTTCGATGACTCCGATAACCAGGATCTTCTGGAGCTTCGGCAGGGTTTGGTCGGAGAGAACCCAACGGTGAATTATTTTTGTACCGGCCCGTAGCGGGAACGCGGATAGGATAAGGATAAATGCCAGAAAAAGAAGGCGCGTTCTGGTCGCATATATCCGCATGGGACGGGTAAGAGGTGGTTCGGCTTCCGGCAAATTAAATGGCACGGTCATTGCTTTCGTTGAGCACTACCCCGGTTAATACGGTTGCCGGTGGCGGCGCTAGTCTGCGCGTTAGCGGTCCGGCTTCCCCAATGAATGCGCGGCTCGGGAAAGCGCTATTCCGTGTACCGAGTTAGGAGGACACCAAGAATGATCAAGAGTGCCGGCCAAGCCGTCCTGAAGAAGTGCTGCCACTTTTGTGGCGTCTTGGTGAGTGCAGCTACGCCCTTGCTTAGTGCGATTCCTAAGCCCGTAGCTGCGAACCAACGATGCTGGATCTGAATTCGGGCCATGCTCTCCATAGCGTGGGGTGCCTGCATATCGCCGCTGTGAACGTGAAACAGCAACAGAATCGCGCCGGCGGCACCGACTAGGGGAAAAAACCAGTTGGCCCAGGGCGACTTCAATCGTCCCCGTACTCTCTGGAATTCAACGTATCCAAGGGCTAAGAGAATGATAGAGAAGATTTTGTGCTGTAGGTCCTCGATATTGTGCGTGATTGCATACCAAGGAGTTTGAGGACCGAAGGGCCAGATCTCTGTATCGCTATAGATCAGGACGAAAAGGCCTGCCGCAAGAAAGCACATAGGCCACGCAAAACGCACAACAGGCCAACGCTTGGCGAGATGGCTCTCCGCGAGGATGAATATTCCCGCGAAGATAACGAACAATCCGGCTAGGTGATGATTAAATTCGCTCTCTTGCTTGTCCGCTAGCCGTTTGGCCGCTTGCGCCGGGTCTTCTGGAGGAGCAGGCACATTCATTTTCATCCCTGGCATGTTGTCCATGTCGTGCTGCCGTGGCTGAGCCAAGGGCGTCAGCAGCAACAAGAGCGAGATAGAAAACATAAACAGCCTCACGGACTTGCGAATTCGTGATAGGGAAGCATCTTGTAAGGGCAACATTGCATTGTCCTCGTCGATTCTGGTCAAGGTTTTAGGGTCGGCGGGTGAGACCTTAAGCCGCGTGGACTTATAACGTGTCGTAGGAATAGTTGCCACTGTCAAAATTGACAGGTCTTGATTTCATGAGGCATGTGGGGCAAGAAACTGCTAGAACGCCTCTCCGACGCCCATGCTCCAGGTATGACTATCCTTACCTTGAGCGAAATCAACACGAAGGTTCACATGATACTTCTTGCTCAACTCAAACCTGACACCACCACCGCCGCTTGGCAGGAAGTTTTTAGTCCTAAACGGCTGATTGCCACCGGGCACTACTTCTCCCATCCCTCCAAACCCAACTACGCCAAACCTTTTGGGTAAGGCCAGGCGATATTCCAACTGCGTGGCAACCAAGTAACGATCGAGATAGCGTCCCGCAACATATCCCCGCAATTCACTATCTGTTCCGTAGATACAGTTTCCGTAGAACGGAGGTTGCCCTCCCGTAGCGCAAGCGAACCCGTTGTAGGCAAGAACCTGCTGCTTCGCCAAGCTCCAGTATTTGTTAAACGTGAATTTGTAACTCTGAAACGAGTATTTGCTACCCAAGCCTTGAGAAAAGAAGTCCGAAGTAAAGTCCAGCAGAGTTCCGGTGGTCGGATAAAAACGGTTAGGGCGAGTATCGCGCTGCAGTCGAAAACCTACAGCTGTCAAAGCAGTATGGAGGCCAACGTCGGGTGGCAATGGAACGGTTCCGAGATTTGCAGGTCGGACGGTGATGAGCGAGTTGCCCCAGAGAAACCGTGGACCCAGGAAGAACTTCCATCCAATACGACGGAGGAACTCCGCGAATAATACCTGACCGGTCTGGTTAAGAGGCAACTTGGGCTGTGACGCGCCGGCGCCTAGGCCGTATAAATTGTAGTTCAGATTCCCTCGGGCGAAAGCCGCAGTCGTCCGATAAGTGTTTTCCTTGAAGTACAGTTCGCCAGCAGCAACAAAACCCCGGGTGCCGTTGTCAGTTACCAGCCCAGCCGCCCCAATTAGCGAGGGGGGAGAAGTCTTGTCACTTCTGTCGAGCGGAAAAATGTACGCAAGAACGGGAACGATTCCCGAACCTAGAGCCGGGCTGGAAATTGGAAGAGGAGCAATGACGAACGCTCCGCCGTCTTGCTTGTTCTCCGGAGATGCGTTTTGCTGGGAGGACGCGTTTGGGTCCTGATTGTCATCTTCGGTTACGTGTGATCGAGAGGATGTGCTCTCGCTGACCACGGCCTCTTGTGCCGCAAACTCCGCTGCTGCCAGCGTTCCGTACAATCCGCTAGCCAGGAGGAATAACAGCGCCCTCCAAAACTGCTGTGAATTAAAAAACGAACCGATCAAGGGGAACCTCGAACTAATCTTCAAGAGCGCGGCTCGCCCTGGGTTTTGCAGAGCGGGCCGCGTTAGGGGGGCACTGAGGAACTCAGGAACGGTGCTCTTTGAAACTGCTACTTGTCACGTTCGACTACACTGCGTGCTGGTTTTGGTCTTTGCCAAAGGATTTCTGAATCCGCAGCTTGGTTAGGATAAAAACGAACGGATTCAGCATTTGTTGGAAGCAAAACGATATCCACGCGGCGATTGTAAGCGAGCCAAGTTGCGCGGAAGTTGCGTATGCGGGTTTCTTGTGGCTGATTCGGATTCCGTGCTTGCAAGTCAATAACCGTCGCCTTGTCGAGCGGATTCTCGTCGCCATTAGCTGACGTGGAGATCTTATCTGCGGCGATGCCTTGTGAGACCAGGAATTCCTTGACGCGCCTGGCCCGCAATTCGGACAGCCCTTGATTATATTCTTCTTCGCCGCGTTCATCCGCGTATGCGCCCAGCGACAGTTTGGCTTCGGGGTCATACTCCAGATACTGCGTGAATCCAGCAGCAAGGCTGGTCAATGCTTCTTGCTGGCTGCGAACGAGTCCAAGCTCCGGATATTTCTTTGAAGGATAATCGGTTGGGAAGAAGACGCTGCGAAGCAGCACTGTAGGAATCGGCTCTATGGAGCCTTTCAAATGCACTGCGACCGTCTTGGTGTCGGAGCCGCCGCACACATTTGTCGCGGTCAATGTGTACTTGAATTCCTCGTCGACGGGGCCATTGGCAGTCTGAGTTGGGCTGAGGGTTACGGACTTGGTGCCGCTAGCATCTACTGATCCGAGGGCGCCAAGAGAGGCTGTGTCCGCGTTGGATAATGACCAGTTCACCGTGGTGTTCCCCTGTTCGATGACCTTGTCACCGATACGCCGGTATCGGATCTCCGTGGGCGATGCGGTAAGGGAGGATTGCACAACAGGATTCACTTCGACGGTGGCGCTCGCCTTGGTAACACCGCCAGGGCCGGTAGCCGTGAGTTCGTACGCAGTCGTTTGCCGAGGTGAGATCGCCCTCTCGCCTGTGGTAGGAACCGGGCTCATTCCACTCATATCAGCGTCAATGGTCTCGCTGGATGTCCACGCCAGCTGAGTATTTTGGTTGCAGTCAATTTTGGCGGGGTTGGCTGAGACCGTTCCAGCCACGGGGGCCACAGCAACTGTGGCGCTTGCAATGCCCGCGTGAAACCTTGGGACGGTTGTGCCTAGTTTACTGGAGCCACGCGGCCAAGCCTTGGTTACTTGCTTTCCATTCGAAATATCCAAGATTACGCGCTGGTCGGCCGCGACCGTGACCGAACCGGACCAGAGTTCGTTGCCATATCTCGTGATCGTTACTTCATGGGTGCCGGGCGGAACGAGGAGTTCTTGGTGTGAGCCGATTTCATTATTGAACTCATCTACATGTCCGACAAAGTACAGG
>WNFQ01000796.1_pt1 | contig 22423 bp, 22 predicted proteins | sample 5400171 | NCBI WGS metagenome assembly WNFQ01 (sample SAMN13153356, study PRJNA577476) | soil metagenome | isolation source: 20 cm soil under Madrone tree | place: USA:California | collected 2016-06-14 | reverse complement strand
GTGCGCGTTGGCGTTTTTTGTCGCACGCACAATCTGCTCCGGCGTCTCATCCGGTTTGCCGTAGGCTATGTTGTCCCACACACTGGCGCGAAACAGCAGCGTATCTTGCAACACAAAACTTATTTGTTCGCGTAGTGACTTCAGCGTGTACTGACGAATGTCCGTTCCGTCGATTTTTATGGTTCCTGATTGCGGATCATAAAAGCGCGGTATAAGACTGATGATCGTCGTCTTTCCGGTTCCGGATGGCCCGACGATCGCCGCCACTTGTCCGGCCTCAATCGTGAAACTTACATCTTTCAGGACCGGTGGCTGGCCGTCGTAAGCAAAGGTGACGTGCTCAAACTCAATTTTTCCCTTAAAGCGCGGAGCCCGCTTGGCACGCGGAGCATCCTTTACCCGCGCTTCGATTTCTAGGACTTCCTGAATGCGTTCATACCCAACGATGGCTTTGGAAACCGAATCGGTCATCTTGGACAGTTCCCGCATCGGCTTGTACATCTTGCCCAAATACAAAAGAAAGACGATCAGCACGCCGGCGCTTAATTCACCGCGGAGCGCCAAACGAGCGCCGTATCCCAGCACCAGGCATGTCCCGATGGAAACCATGACATCGACAATTGGCGCCAGCTTGGCTTTCAGGCTGCGTGCTTCGAGCGCGGTTTCCACATTTTCCAGACTTTGCGATTCGAAGCGCGACACTTCGAAATCTTCGCGTGCGAACGCCTTGACCACTCGAACCGAAGTCAAAACTTCCTGCACCACCGAGACAAGTTCGCTCTCTTTCTTCCGCACTTGACGCGAGGCTTTCTTGATTCGCCGCGTGAATGAATACACCAGTACAAAAAGTACCGGCGCAATGGAGAGTGCAATCAGCGTGAAGCGCCAGTTCACGTACAGCATTACTCCGATCATCCCGACTAGCGTCAACACATTGACGATCATGCCGAGAAATGCGGAGTTGATGAAATCCTGCACGGCGCCAATATCGCTGGTCACCCTGCTGATCAAGTCGCCTGTTTGCGCGTGGTCATGTTCCGCCAATGACATCCTTTGAATGTGGTTGTAAAGAGTGCGGCGCAGATCGTGCGTGACCCACTGGCTGACGCTGGTGGTCAGATATTTTTCTGTATAGGAACTGATGGCGCCGATGACGGCAATTGCGGCAACCGCTGCAATCGCAAAGTTCAAGATGGCCAGCTGATCGTTCCCGAAGGCTGAAGTAACGAATCCTCGCATCCAGCCCGGCAATTTCTTCGATTGCAGAATGTTGTCGATTACGACCTTGATCGGCCACGGTTCCAGAACGTCACTGAATGTCTCGCCCAACACTGCGACGAACGCCAGAGTCAACGCCTTCCAGTGCGGCCGGATGAGGCGAGTCATGCTCAATCTCCCAAGCTGGTTCGAGCAAGTAACTTTTGGTTTACTCTCGAGCATGTTCAGTTTTTGTCCCAAGGGCCGGCCTTCCCGATTTGACACTTACGTTCGAATCCTGGGCCTGACGAAGACAAAATCCGTGTGTTTCGGTCATCTCCTGCGTCACTTCGTACTTCTAATCGGTAACTGAGTATTTCCCTGCAGGGCGCCTTATAGCGGTTCTCAGTTTTCCAAAAGATAATCGCCTTCCGTACAGCGCAAGCCCATACACAAAAATATGGGCTGCTCCAGGATTAACTGTGTAGCTTTTACTCGGTCTGCTTTCGGGTTTGCGGGCTTTTCTGGGACAAATCTGGATACCGAGCTTTACTTAAAGGCGCAGAAGCTTTTCCGTCCGGATCGGCAGTTCACTTTGACAGGACGTCCGAGGCGCTTCGAAGCATCGGCAGGAGCGGGAATTCCTCGCCGAACTGAAAAAAGTCGCCGCAACTAAGTTCAAGTGAATTATCGTTGCTCTGTCCGCAATGAAATGCAGCAGCTTCTTAGAGACGGTTCCTGTTTTTGTAATCTGGCGTCCGATCTTCAGGCTCTGGCGACGCGTGTGTCCGAACATCGCCCTGATCGGCAGGCGGCGCATTTTCCACTCCTTGCACCAGTTCTCCTTCCAGATCCTGTCCTTCTTCCACCAAATCCTCGACACTTTCCCTGTCATCGAGGTCCTCTTGTGGAAGCCCCTGCACATCGCCCGACAACTGTCCACTTGTAATCGGCACCCTGTATTCCCCAGGAACAGAGAGCGCTTTCCTTTTCGGATCGAGCGAACTGCTCTCGGCTCCGGAGCTTGGTTCGACAGCCCTAGTCCGCGAATCTCTGGAATTCCGGCTATTCAGTCCAGCTGTTTTTTTCATTCCTTTTTTCACGGCCACATGTTTTTTCTTCTCTGATCCGCGTTGCCTCTTAATTTTCCCTGGCATCAACATTCCTCGGCATTCTTCACTTCGCCGTCAGCCTTCTTCTTCTCGAGAATAACCATCGTGGCGCGTGGGGGCGCAATACGGCAATGCATGTACCTGCCCGCCCATAGGGCAAAGTCCCGATTGACCCGTCCGGTACCTTCCGGCACATGATTCCAATCGAGTCACAGTTCGCTGCCGCGCGACGACATTTCTCGATTGAGGAGGCCTACGATCATCTGCTGAGTTCGGCGATTCAGGACGGTAAACCAATTCCCCCGCGCTTTACTTGTGGAGGAGAAAACATCTCTCACGCCCAACTGATCGAACAATATCTGCTCTCGGAGGAAGGTCTCACAATTCTCACATTTGAATTTTCTTATTGGTCACGCACCGCTCCAACATGGCACAGCCCCTGCGTCGCGATTGGTTTTGGCCGCATGGCCTGGTGTGAAATTCGCGCCCGCTTCAACGAGCAACGACGGGAGCTACCCCGGCTGCAGTCTCGAAAATATGCAAGCGATTGGAAAAACCAATTTATCCTGGCCTGCGCCCGGAACTCGAAAAACGCAGTCGCCGTCGCATGACGAAAATCGCTCAGCCCTGCGCGCATGCAATCATCAATCTGCAAGATTTCAATGACGTTGCGGAGGCGGCCTGCGACGCGGCCGTGCGCAGGCTCTGCCCGGTCTGTGGCGTTTCATCGGGATTAAATCAGAAAACAACCGCATCGTAACTCAGAGCGCAGCATCACCGATCAATCTGTGTGAAATACTTCTTCCATCGCCGCCCACCACTCGCCCTCCGCGCGGCTGCTAAGTGGTTCCTGCATTGGCATCATGATGGCCCACCATTCTTTCGTCTTGGCGTCTGCTGCAATCTTTGCCATGTCCGCTCGATAGTCGCTCCCGTGGTATTCGAAGTACGCAAACAGCAGATGGTCTTTTAAATAGATCGAGTAATTGCGAATGTTGCAGCGCGATATCGCAGCAAGAACTTCGGGCCAGACCGCCTCGTGATACCTTTTGTAGCTCGCGGTTGCTTCCGGCTTCAGTTTTAACACGTACCCGTAACGCTTCATAGTCACCGCGCATACGCTTACGGCAGGATTCGATCCAAATGCACGTACCCGCCATCAACAAATAAATGCTGGCCCGTCGTGTGTCCCGCTTTGGCGGACAATAAGAACACAACCGTCGCAGCAATTTCCTGTGCCGTAGTCATCCGCTTCTCAAGCGGAATTCTTGCAAGGATACTCTTTAGTTTCTCTTCCGGTTCAGGAAAAGTAGAGAGCCACTTCTGGTAAAGTGGAGTCATCACTTCAGCGGGCACTACGGTATTGACACGAATTCCATACGGCAGCAACTCTGCCGCCCACTCCCGGGTGAGCGCCATAATCGCACCCTTGGCGGAAGCATATCCGGACGTACCACCTTGTCCCGAGACCGCCACCTTCGAACCGATGTTGACGATTGCGCCGCCGCTCAACTTGAGATGTGGCAGCGCATAGTGCGCCACGCTGTAGTAATGCACGAGATTGCGGCTCAACGAGGCGACGTATTCATCCGGACTACCATTCTCCAGACCTACTTTGTCGTTGCGGCCCGCATTATTGACGAGGCCATCGATTCTGCCAAATTTTGTGATCACTGCACTGATCGCGGTCGAACATTCCTTAGGAATTGACAGCTCTGCTGTGATCAGTCCCGCGTCAAATTCTGTTTTTCGCGAGACAAGTTGCCGGCATTCTTCGGTTTCGATTTCCCGATCAACAACCACAGGGATTGCGCCTTCGTCCTGGCACGCCTGTGCGATCGCCGCCCCAATTCCTCGCGCACCGCCGGTGACAACGATTACTTTTCCTTGGAGTCTTAGCTGCAATTGGTTCCCCGTTTACACCGTCCGCCACACACCCGTCATTCGATTCTTGCCAATGATGGATTCAGTCGAGACAAAGTTATGACGATGATCGGCTATATGAGCGCTTTTCGTTGTGGATTATCAGCAGTTCGAACCCCATCGTCAACCTTCTTCCTCTTATCGCGCAGCTAATCCGCATTTCGTAGCTATCCATCTATTCGCGCTGACGACTTCCTGGTCGGCGCGCAGCAGATTGCGCAGTGACCTGCCCGGACACTCGACTCGAACTGTCCTTTTCTTCGATTCGTCCTGCACAGGCTGTTCAGCTCTTCCTGGCAACGAAATCGAATTGACCGGAACGCCAAATCTTGGCTAACCTCTCCGGTTGGAGTAACTGCGATGACGCCTGCACCCTCACCAGCGCGAACAGTGTCCCAAATAACTCGGCTTCCTTTTAGGTTTTTTCGCATCTCGCCAATCGTTTCGCCGCTCTTAGTCGCAATTGTTTTCGCCGCGCTTGCATTGCTGGCAGCTCCTCCCATACATTACGAGCCCACGATCGAATCGCTGAATCAGCACCCGCTCCCCCAATGGTTTGCCAATGCAAAACTGGGGATTTTCATTCATTGGGGCTTGTACTCGGTACCGGGTTGGGCGCCACTGGTTCACCCCAATCACGATTTCGAGTCCACGGATTACATCACCCACAACCCTTACGCCGAGTGGTATTTGAACTCTATGCGCCTCGACGGATCACCGACTCAGGCCTACCACCGTGAGCATTACGGGGCCAATTACGACTACTACAACTTTGCGCCTACCTTTGACGACCAGATCAAAAAATGGGATCCGGACGCGTGGGCAACGATCTTCCAACAGGCAGGCGCTAAATATGTTGTCCTCACTTCCAAGCATCATGACGGTTTCACTCTCTGGCCCAGCGCGATTCCAAATCCATCGCTGCCAGCCGATCGACAGCACGCGACTCGCGACATAGTGGGTGAACTGGCTGCGGCGGTCCGTAAACAGGACTTGCGCATGGGTTTATATTATTCCGGCGGCTACGACTGGACGTTCGTGCACGGACCGATCCGCGTCGCAGCAGACTATCAATCGGTCAAACCGCAAAGCGCCGCTTACGGCGCATATGTTGACGCACAGATGCGCGAACTCATCAATCGCTATCACCCGGCAGCCCTCTGGAATGATATCGACTACCCTAAGTCAGGTCATCCGCTGGAAATCATGGCCGATTACTACAACACAGTTCCCGACGGAGTGGTCGACGACCGCTTCGGCGTGAAACATTCCGACTTCAAATCACCTGAATATGAGACCTTGGACAAAATCAGCCCAATCAAATGGGAGGAGTGTCGCGGCCTGGGCCGCTCTTTTGGCTACAACCGCGCCGAAGGCGAAGCCGAAACGATTGCGCCCAACGATCTTATCTATCTCTTGGTGGATATAGTCAGCAAGAATGGCAACCTGCTTCTCGATGTTGGACCCGAGGCCGACGGAACGATTCCGCCCGTGCAGTTGAGCAGGCTGCAAGCCCTCGGCAAGTGGCTTCATCAAAATGGTGAGGCCATCTATGCGACGACTCCCTGGACTCGCGCCAGCGGCGCTACCACTGCTGGAATCGACATACGCTTCACTCGCAAAGACTCGGCGATTTACGCGATCCTGCTCGGTCAGCCGAAATCCTCCTCGATCACGATTCAATCTTTTTCTCCGAACTCGGGAGCGAAAATCACGATCCTCGGGCAAACGGAGCCGCTCTCCTGGTCTGCTCAGGGCGCGAACACAAATATAGCGCTTCCCGCGAAACTTCCCGGAGACTATGCTTTCGCTCTGAAGATTGTCGGCTCGGGACTTTGATGACTCCGCACAGCTGCCTTCGGTTCGTCGTCCGATGAACTCACATTCATTGCCGAAAGGCGTCTCGCAGGTTGCCATGCCAACCGCTGTTCTTCAACTCAATCCTAAAGACAATCTGTTTGTTGCGCTTCGAGATCTACAACAGAGCGAGACCGTTCTTCATGGCACTAATACCTACAGCCTTGTCACCAATGTTCCCGCAAAGCATAAATTTTCCGCGTACGATCTCGCAGTCGGCGATCCCGTCGTCATGTATGGCGTAAAAGTCGGTATCGTTGTTGTCCCGATCCGCAAAGGTGAGGCCATCACCACCCGAAACATCAAGCACGACGCCTCTGAATTTCACGATATATGGCAGCCTTTCAACTGGGACCCTCCCGATGTCTCGCGCTGGCGCACTCAAACTTTTCTAGGCTACAGCCGCTCCGATGGTCAGGTTGGTACTCGCAATTATTGGCTGGTCATTCCGCTGGTCTTTTGCGAAAACCGCAATCTCATGGCGCTCAAGCAGGCGTTCGAGGAGGAACTTGGTTTCGTGGCTCCGCAAATTTATCGACGCCACGTAAATAGCCTGATTCGGCTTCTCCAGGAAGGCGATATCGAATCCATTCGTAACTTCGAATTCTCTGGCACTTCCCAGGCGCGTCCTCTTGCACAGGTCTTTCCAAACGTTGACGGAATCAAGTTCTTGATTCACGAGGGCGGTTGTGGCGGTACGCGCGAGGATTCTCAAAACCTCTGCGGTCTACTCGCAGGATACCTTTATCATCCAAATGTAGCTGGCGCCACTGTTCTCAGCCTCGGATGTCAGCATGCCCAGGTTTCCATTCTCAAGGACGAACTGAACAAGCGCGCTCCGCAGTTTGACAAGCCGCTGGTTATTTTTGAGCAGCAGAGGTTTCCGTCCGAAAATAAAATGCTTTCTCACGCCATTCGCGAAACCTTTCTCGGCCTCATCGAAGCGAATCGCGCCACCCGTCAACCGGCATCACTTTCGAGCCTCTGCGTCGGACTGAAATGTGGCGGCTCGGACGGCTTCTCTGGACTTTCCGCAAATCCTGCCATCGGTCGCGTGTCAGACATTCTTGCGGCGCTCGGCGGACGAACTATTCTTTCGGAGTTTCCGGAACTCTGTGGCGTCGAACAGGAGCTCATCAACCGCTGCGCCAGCGAGGATATCGCCCATCGCTTCGCCCAGCTCATGCGCGACTATGCCGCTCGTGCCAAGGCCGTCCGTTCCAGTTTTGAGATGAATCCTTCGCCGGGAAATATTCGCGATGGATTGCTGACCGACGCCATGAAGTCCGCCGGCGCGGCCCGGAAAGGCGGATCCTCGCCGGTTACTGCGGCCATCGATTACCCCGAATACTCCCGCGTTCCGGGCTTGAATCTTCAGTGCACCCCGGGCAATGACGTCGAGTGCGTCACTGCGCAGGTGGGCGCTGGCGCAAACATCGTTCTCTTTACCACCGGCCTCGGGACGCCAACTGGCAATCCGATCGCACCCGTCATCAAAATCTCTACAAATTCTCAACTCGCGCTCCGCATGTCGGACATTATTGACGTTGACACTGGCGGCGTCATTTCCGGATGCGAATCTTTCGAATCGGCTGGTGACGAAGTTCTTGCCTTCGCTCTTCAGGTCGCTAGTGGAACCGTTCGCACCAAGGCGGAAATCTTGGGACAGAACGATTTCATTCCCTGGAAACGGGGAATATCGCTGTGAACCCGACTTCCGACCAGTCCGCCGACTTTCGCCTCGATGGAAAGAATGCCGTTGTTACCGGCGGCGCCCGCGGCATTGGGCAGGCGATCGCTGTCCTCTTCGCATCTCGCGGTGCATCGATTCACATCCTGGACGCCAATGCTGAAGGCGCCGCGGCTACCGTGAAACACATCGTTGATGGCGGAGGCAAAGCTTCGCGCACTGCCTGTGATGTCTCGGATTCAGCCGGCATGCGGACCGTGCTCGGGGACATCGCACGCCGCACGCCCATCGACACCCTCGTCAACAGTGCCGGCATCGCTCACGTCGGCAACCTCGAATCAACTTCGGAAGCGGATTTCGACAAGGTCTTTCAGATCAACGTAAAAGGCATTTTCAATTGCATGAGCGCGGTGATTACCCACATGAAGCAGAATCGTGCAGGCGTGATTCTGAATCTTGCCTCCATCGCCGCCACTGCTGGATTATCCGATCGCTTCGCTTACTCCGCCAGCAAAGGCGCGGTCCTCTCCATGACTTTGTCCGTCGCCAAAGATTATTTGCAATACAATATTCGCTGCAACTGTATTTCTCCGGCTCGTGTTCATACCCCTTTCGTAGACGGCTTCATCAAGAAAAATTACCCCGGTAAAGAAGACGAAATGTTTGCGCGTCTCTCGCAATCCCAGCCCATCGGCAGAATGGCCAAACCCGAAGAAGTCGCCTCCTTGGCACTTTTTCTTTGCTGTGATGCCAGTTCCTTTGTCACTGGTGTGGATTATCCCCTCGACGGCGGCTTTTTCAATCTCCGTCGCTGAGATGCTCGGCTCTCATTTCGCTTCCAAACCGCATGAGAATTGACGCCCACCAACATTTCTGGAAATTCGACCCGTCCAGGGATACCTGGATCACCGACGAGATGTCTGTTCTTCGCAGGGACTTTCTGCCCCATGATTTGCGTCCCCAACTGACAGCCAACGATTTTGCTGGCTGCATTGCTGTTCAAGCGTCTCAATCGGAATCTGAAACTAGCTTTCTTCTCGATCTTGCGAAGCACGATTCATCAATTCTGGGTGTCGTGGGCTGGATCAATCTCATGTCGCCTGATGTCGCTGAACGACTTTCGTATTTTCGTCAATTCAAAGCACTCTGCGGATTTCGCCACATCGTTCAAGCTGAATCTGATGATCGCTTCATGCTTCGTGATGACTTTCTCCGGGGCGTTAATTTGCTGGCCCAATTCGATTTCACGTACGACATTCTCATCTACCCGCGGCAACTTCCGGCCGCGATCGAACTCGTAGCAAATATCCCCGACCAGAAATTCGTTCTCGATCATATTGCGAAACCAGAAATTTCGACCGGCAGACTCAACCCTTGGGCCGCAGCCATCCGCGAACTTGCCACCGGCCCGAACGTCCATTGCAAACTTTCAGGATTAATTACCGAAGCCAATTGGAAATGCTGGAAACTTTCAGATTTCACACCTTATCTGGACGTTGTTTTCGAATCGTTCGGCCCGGACCGTCTGATGTTTGGCTCGGATTGGCCGGTCTGCTTGGTGGCGGGGAGTTACTCGGAGGTTGTGCATCTGATCTCATCGTATCTGGACCAATTCCCGTCCAACAAAAAAGCCGCTATCTTCGGCGGCAATGCGGCGCGATTTTATGGATTGGAGACAACTTGAAAATATTCTCGACGCATTCTCCACCCGATTCCCCAAACGCACCATCGACCGAACATCGCTTTGTAAAGCCGCTGGTCCTCATTACCACCCTTTTTTTCCTTTGGGCTCTCGGCGTGAACCTCAACGACATCCTGATTCCGCACCTCAAAGCGGCCTTCGGCCTTTCCGACTTTCAGTCGTCATTTATTCAGATTGCCTTTTTTGGAGGATATTTCATCGCCGCGTTTCCCGCCGGTTGGGTTGTCGAGCGCGTCGGATACAAGGGCGGCATTCTTACCGGACTTGCATTTTGCGCCATCGGCGCTCTGTTGTTTCTTCCGGCTTCCTCCCTACGCCTCTACGGCCCTTTTCTTTTGGCGCTGTTCGTCATGGCCTGCGGACAGAGTTTTCTGGAGGTGGCCGCGAATCCTTACGTCACCATTCTCGGACCTCCACAGAGCGCGGAGCGCCGCCTCAATCTCGCTCAATCATTCAATGCCGTGGGCGCGGTGCTGACACCGATCATCGGAGCTGCGTTTATCCTCACCGCAAACGAATATTCTCCCGCACAACTCGGCGCCTTAAATTCTGCCCAGTTGCAGGTGTTCCGCATTCTCCAAGCGAGAACCGTCCGGATCCCCTACTTTGTGATTGCAGGCATTTTTATGGGGGTCGCTATTGCCATCTATTTCACCGAGCTCCTGGAAGTTCGCGAACAAGGCGAACCCCGGGAACTCAACGACGTGCCTCACGGATGGGCCAGAGTTTTTGCGCATCGCCAGCTTCTTCACGGTGTCATCGCTCAGTTCGCTTACGTTGGGGCGCAGGTGGGTGTCGCCAGCTTTGTCATTCGCTTTGCGCAACACATGCAGCCTGGCATTTCGACGCGAGACGCGGCGAACTACCTGAAGCTTCATCTTGTGTTGTTCATGATTGGCCGCTTTCTGGGATCGGCAATCATGAAACGCGTCTCGGCTCCGCGCCTTCTGGCGCTGTTCGCGGGTTGCGCATTTCTCTGCGCGGTAGTGGCGTTAACAACCGCCGGACTGCTGCCGGTTCTGGCACTGGTCGCCTTGGGATTTTTTCATTCCATCATGTTTCCAACCATTTTCGCATTGGGCATCAAGAATCTCGGACCGTATACGAAACGAGGTTCGTCCCTACTGGTTATGGCGATTATCGGAGGGGCTTTCTTCCCTGCAGCTATGGGACGCATTTCTGACGTCTCCAATATCCAGAAGGCGTTTATCGTGCCGTTGCTGTGTTATGCCTATGTCTTGTATTTTGCGATTGCGGGTTACAAACCATCCAGCATTTTGCAAATCAAAAGTGCCTCCGTTAATTTCTAGTAGCATCCGAGTTTCCGCCCTGCCTATATTCGAATTTGTGCTGGCGGCATCTCATTATTTAGCTGGTCGACGTGCTGAAGAACACCAAACCCGCGTTTACAGACCAATCGCCCGGCGCACTCGAACTTTTTCATCCCGCCGTGCGCGATTGGTTCGAATCGGTATTTGCCGCGCCCACGCGTCCGCAAAGTGCCGGCTGGCCGGCGATTACGCGTAATGAATCCACTCTGATCCTCGCTCCCACGGGAACCGGCAAAACGCTTGCTGCATTCTTGTGGTGCATTAATCGCATCATGTTTAGTCCGGTCCCCGCCGAATCTTAGCGATGCCGCGTGGTATACATTTCACCGATTAAAGCACTCGCGGTGGACGTTGAACGCAACTTGCGTGCGCCGCTGGTGGGCCTTGCGCAAGCCGCGCAACGCCGTGGTACGGACTTTCATCAGCCGACCATTTCCATTCGAACTGGAGACACGCCAGCCAAGGAGCGCGCCCCGCTTTCAGCGCCATCCAGCCGACATCTTAATTACGACAGCGGAATCTTTGTACCTGCTGCTGACCTTGAACGCGCGCGATTCTCTGCGTGCAGTTGAAGTTGTGGTGATCGACGAAATTCATGCGATTGTTCCGACGAAGCGTGGTTCGCACCTGGCTCTATCCATCGAGCCACTGCAACATCTGGTCGGCCGTCCCCTGCAGCGTATCGGCCTTTCTGCCGCGCAGCGTCCGCTGGAAGCAGTGCCGCGATTCCTGGGCGGCGCCGAGCCGTCATGCCGCGAAAGTAATTCGTTGAATGGATACGTCTGCGAAGACAGCGACGACAACAAACACTACGTGGGATTCGACACAACTCCACGAAGTCAATGGAACTGAAGCATCGGCGAACGATATGGCCGAGGATGCGCTCTCCGAATTTGAGTCAGGAGCCTTCGCGCCAGTTTATCGGCCGGTCACGATCGTGAATGCGAGCGAACCGAAGCGGCTCGATCTACGAGTAGAAGTTCCGGTTGAAGACATGGCGCGTCTTGCCGAACTGGACGAGTTGCCCAGTGGACCGGCGTCGCAGGGACCAGTTCGAAGATCGATTTGGAGCGCAATTCAGCCAAAGCTACTGGAGCAGATTCGGGCGCATCGTTCGACTCTTATTTTTGTAAACAACCGTCGGCTGGCGGAGCGCATTTCTGGAGCGGTGAATGAACTTGCCGGAGAGATACTGCTACGCGCACATCACGGGAGCGTCGCAGTCGCGCAGCGCAAAGAAATTGAAGACAGACTGAAGCTGGGAACGCTGCGCGGCATCGTGGCGACATCTTCGTTGGAACTTGGAATCGATATGGGTGCGGTCGATCTGGTCATACAAGTCGAGTCGCCGCCTTCGGTCGCCAGCGGAATGCAGCGGGTGGGGCGCGCAAATCACAATGTCGAAGACACGAGCACTGCGGTAATTTTTCCGAAGTACCGCGCAGATCTTTGTTGCATGCCCAGCCATTACACGGGCGATGTACCTTAGAATGTCTGGGATGCTGGTTTTGCAGGCGGAGACGAACTTCCTATGCGTAGTTTTGTTGAAACTGCGGACGCTGTCGGCGCTACCAGCAAAAAGACAGAAAAGCTTCGGCTGATCAGTGATTTTTTCAAGAGCTTAAAGATAAACGATGCAGTGCTCGCGGCGCGTTTCCTTTCCGGACACCCTTTTGCCGGCCATGACGAGCGCACGCTGGGCGTTGGCGGCGCCGTATTGTCTCGAGTGATCGCGCAAGCAGCTGGCAGAGCGGGCGAGAACATCGCAACGGCGTATCGTAAACACGGCGATCTTGGCGGCATGGCAGAAGAGCTCCTGCTCGGCACCGTCCGCGAAGGAGACTTGCCGCTGGCAAACGTGGGAAAGCTATTTGAAGAAGTGGCGGGGGCACGCGCCCAGACGCAAAAAGCAGAGTTACTGACGAAAACGTTTGCGCGCGCAAATGCGGGCGACGTGAAATACATCGTGAAAATCATCACCGGCGATTTAAGAATTGGCTCAAAGGAAAGTCTGGTGGAAGAATCGATCGCTAAAGCGTTCGAACAGCCGCTGGCACGGGTGCGCCGTGCAAATATGATGACGGGAGATATCGGCGAAACGTTGGCGTTAGCAGCGGAAAATAAATTGGCTGCCGCGGTGGTGCGATTGTTCCATCCACTAGGATTTATGCTGGCAGCTCCAGTAGAGACTGCGGAGGATCTATTCGATAAAGAGCTTGCAGATTTGCAACGGCCAGCCCTGCTGGTTGAAGAAAAATACGACGGGATCCGCGCGCAGGTGCATAAAGATAAGAATGGAATGGTGCGCATTTTTTCTCGCACGCTAGATGAAGTCACGGAATTTCCGGAACTGACACCGCCGATCGGGGCGTTACCGGGAGAATTGATTCTGGACGGAGAGATCCTGGCGTGGCGCGATGAGCGGCCGCTGCCTTTTGCAGAATTGCAGAAGCGACTTGGCCGTAAACGCGTGGATATGTGGATGCAGCACGACATTCCAGTGAAATTTGTGGCCTTTGATTTGTTGTACCAGGATGGCGAGTTGTTGCTGGACGAGCCGTTGACGTGCCGGAAGAGACGCCTAGCCGGAATCTTTGCCGGTGCGCCAAATACTCTGCGCCTGGCCGAAACAAAGGAATGCCGCTCTGAACAAGAAGTGTCGTTGGCTTTTCGCAGCGCCCTGGCTGCCGGCCTTGAAGGCATAGTGGCAAAAGCTGTGGAGTCACCCTACACGCCGGGGCGGCGAGGCGGCTTCTGGTTCAAATTGAAAGAGCCATTCGCAACGCTGGATGTTGTGGTGACAGCAGTCGAATATGGACATGGAAAGCGTCACAGAGTGCTTTCGGACTACACATTTGCGGTAAGGGACGGGGAAACTCTTTTGAACATTGGAAAGGCTTACTCTGGTCTAACCGATGCCGAGATTCGTGAGTATACGAAATACTTCTTGCGGCACACGACCGAGGATCAGGGCTACCGGCGAATCGTAGAGCCAACAATTGTACTGGAAGTTGCATTCAACAACATTCAAAAATCCAACCGGCATGAAAGTGGTTACGCATTAAGGTTTCCGCGAATTGTGCGGATTCGACCGGACAAGCAAGTGGCAGAAATCGATACGCTCGAAACCGTGGCGCAGCTATTTGCGCGGCAGACCGCGGTCCGAACGGCTACGGCTGTCTGAGCCAGCTACCTGGTCCATGCATGAAATGGAACTCACAACTCACAGCTCACGATTTGCTACGGCTCGCGGAATTGATTGCGCTTGCGCCAGGAGATATAAATGATGCCGATGCTGATGGCCATGGGCGGAAAAACCAGAACCAGGATTCCAGAACGAAGGGCGTCTATGAAGCGATGCCCGCCTTGAGCTGCCTGTGTGACACAGAGCGCACAGCCCTGCGCCGCCGCATTCGATGGCAGAGCGAGCAACACAACAAACACGGCAGCAGAGAGCAGGAAAGCTAGAGTTCGTCTGTTCATCGCCGACAGCCCTTGAGCAAGATTGTGGCTCACTTGTCCGATCCCTTCAAGCTAAAATCCGCGGGAAAAAGTCCTCGGGACTCTGAATTTCCGCGAACCATTAAAAAGGTCGCATATGAAGTAGCCGGAAGCTGTCCGACCAAATCATATTCATCATCAGCAAAACGAAAATGGTGGCCGGGATGAGCGACCAGAAAAAGCTGCGGCGCTCGTTAATCATGTGCATGAAATACATGACTGCCAGAGCGGCGCTAAAAACTGCGACGGCAAGAAAGGCGGCGAGCAGCCGGTTGCGATCAAGCTTGGTATAGGCGAGAAAGATTTGCAGGCCAGACAAAGCGAGCAACGCGACATAAACGGGAATATAGCGACCGATTCCCTTTGAAATATTTTGGCTGTTTTCCATTCGATAGATTTCCTCTCTCGATTTTCGCTCGGAGCGTTTTACGGTCTTGCGATGCTCATCAGATAGACGAGCGGCACCACGAACATCCAGACAATATCAACGAAATGCCAGTAGAGCGCGGTGGATTCCACATGGCCAGCGGTGAGGCTGCCGCGTGAGAAACCGCGAGCCACCACGCCGATGGCAGTGACGCCGCTGATGACGTGCAGCAAGTGGAGGCCAGTAATGCTGAAGAAACTGGCTCCGAAAAGCGAAGAGCCCCAGGGATTCTGGAACAGACGAACACCTTCGCCAATCAGGCCCGCCCATTCGCGGATGTGCAGGATGGCGAAAATGGCGCCGAGAACCATGGTGATCCCCATCCAGCGCCTGGTCTTGGCCTTGTCACCGGCTTTAGAGGCATCGACTGCGCCAAGCATGGTCAAGCTGCTGGTAATCAGAACGAAGGTCATGATGATGACGTTCAGGATGGAGGGATAGAACTTGAAGGGCGTAGGCCAGTCGGGGCTGGCGGTACGCAAATAGCCATAGGCGAAGAGCAAAGCGCCGAAGGTGCAGGCATCGGAAAGAATGAAGAGCCACATCGCGAGCTTGCGCGAAGGGATGGCGTACGGAGAAGGCTCCATATTGGCGGCGTGTCCGAGTGCCATGCTGTGATTCAATTCGCTCACAAAGCCTCCACTGATTGATTAAAGTCGCGTGCGCAATACCAGCAAGAGATATACCCACAGGGCGGCAAGAAAATGCCAGTAAACCGCGGTCGCATCGATGGTTGAAACGCGCCAGGCGGCGCTTGCGGTGCGGCGGATGGTATAGACAAGCCCAAACAGGCCGCCAAGAACGTGCAGAGCGTGCAGCACGGTGAGGACGTAAAAGAAGGAGCTGTTAGGAGAAGTTGCGAGAAATAGGCCCTGAACGCGCAAGCGGTGCCAGGCAAAAGCCTGCCCGGCCAAGAACGCCATGCCGAGAGCCAGCGTGAGGCCGAGCCACAATCTGGTGGCTGCGAGGTCCGGGGTGCGTCTACGCCGCGCGATTTCGAAAGTCACGCTGCTGCAAAGAATTATTACTGTGTTCAGGTAAAGGATGGCCGGCAGGGTGATGTGGCGCCAATCGTCGGAAGCTTGCCGAATAATCAGAGAACTGGTGAAAGCGGCGAAAGACATGGTGACGGCGGCGACTGCGACCCAGATTCCGCTGAGAGCAGGAGCAGGCGACTGAGAACCGTGATCGGGCTGTAAAGTCATGCTAGACATTTTGTGTAATCCGTCCTGTGTAACCCGTCGTTTGCCTTTCGGTGCGAACAACGCTAATCGCCAGCAGCAGGTTCTGGTTCGGGCGAATCCTGCATGATGAAATCACCGTGAGCGCCATTCACGCCATATTCGTTAGGACCATGACGGACCACAACGTGACGGCCGCCGAAATTGTCGAACGGCGGCGGAGAAGTGGTTGACCACTCCAAAGTAGTGGCTTGCCAGGGATTGTCCGTTGCGGGCGCACCTTTGAAGCGGCTGTAAATCAGGTTGAACAAGAATATGAGTTGCGCCGCTCCAGTGACGAGCGCGGCGATGGTGATGAATTTGTGGACTGGCAAGAGCGGCTGCAGGTAGTCGTCCACGAAGCTGGAGTAACGGCGAACGTTACCGGCAAACCCGAGATAGTGGAACGGCATAAAGATGCAGTACACGCCAATGAAAGTGATCCAGAAATGAATCTTGCCCAAGGTGTCGTTCATCATGCGGCCGGTCATTTTGGGGAACCAGAAATAGCTGCCGGCCAGAATGCCAAAAATTGCCGCTACGCCCATGACCATATGGAAATGGCCGACCACGAAGTAGGTGCCATGGAGATAGATGTCCAGTGAAGGCTGGGCGAGGAAGAAGCCGCTGACACCGCCAGCTACGAAGACGGATATGAAGCCGAGAGAAAACAAAGCGGGAGTGTGGAAGCGAAGATTGGCGCCGTAAACGGAACCGATCCAAATCATGGTGATGATGGTGGCAGGAATAGTGATGACCAAAGTTGGGAAGGAAAAAACCAAAGCGGAGAAGGGGTTCATGCCGCTGAGGAACATGTGGTGGCCCCAAACCATATAGCTGAGGAAGCCGATAGCGATCAAGCTGCTGTAGACGACCTTGACGCTGAGTAAAGGCTTGCGCATGGAGGCCATCAGGATGTGCGAGACGATGCCTATGGCTGGAACGATGGCGATGTAAACCTCGGGATGTCCGAAAAACCAGAAGAGATGTTGCCAGAGTAATGGTGAGCCGCCGGAATGCGGCTGCAAATGATCGCTAATGACTAGTCCAGCGGGAATGAAAAAGCTGGTGCCTGCTACACGATCAAGAATCAAGAGTACACAAGCAGGAAGAAGAACTGCAAAGGCCAAAAGACCGATGCAGGATGTGATGAACCAGGCCCACGTGCTGATAGGAAGGCGCGATAGCATCATGCCTTTGGTGCGCAGGTCGAGCGTGGTGGCAATGAAATTCAATGAACCGAGTAACTGGCCAATGCAAAAAAGGCCGATGGAAATTGCCCAGAGATTTTGGCCCCAAGCGAGGCCGGGGCCGGCGTCCTTACCAACTGCGCTCAGCGGAGCATATGCGGTCCAACCGGAAATTGGCGGACCGTCGGGAATAAAGAACGCCGTAATCAGGGCCAGGAATGCGACGAAGGTCACCCAGAAAGACATCATGTTGAAGCGCGGGAAGGCCATATCTTCGGCACCGATCTGGATAGGCAGAAAGTAATTGCCGAAGCCGGCGAAGGGCGCGTTGGTGAGGACAAAGAAGACCATGAGGGTGCCGTGCATAGTCAAAAGAGAAAGGTAATATTCTGGGGTGATGACGCCGCCGGGAGCTCCATTCTTGGACAGGAGTTGCAGACCGGGAATGGCGGCATTGGTCCACACCAGGTGAAAGCGCATCAGCCAGGAAAGGATCATGCCGAGAAAAACGGAAATCAGCGCGAGCCCGTAATACTGCTTGCCGATGACCTTGTGATCCGTGCTGAAAACATACTTCCAGATGAATTTGGTGGGCGGAGCATGTTGATGAACGACCGGTGCTGCGGCATCCGACATTTTGATGATTCTCCGAAAAAGCCGACGCGGGCGGAAAGCGCTGAAATACCCGCGTTCGGGGCGTAGCAAAACCGCACTAATTCGCTATTGAGACTGCTGCTTTAACCATTGATCAAATTCGTCCTGTGACTTCACTTCTAGAAAAGCGCGCATGTTGAAATGGCCGAGGCCGCACAATTGGGTGCAGACAATTTCATACTTGCCAACTTTGGTGGCCGTAAAGTGCATGGGGATATCCAGGCCTGGAACGAAGTCCTGCTGAATGCGAAGTTCGCGAACATAGAATGAGTGGCCGACATCTTTCGCATGCATCATCAGGGAAATCGGCTTGTTCACGGGAATCACCAGGGACGCCGCAATGATGTCGTCGCGGGAATCGACGTCGTTGGCGGGATCGAGGCCGAAGAAATTCTGGTTCCCTTCATCAATTTTGTCAGGGTGCATGGGACCAAATTTTCCGTCGGGTCCGGCGTAGCGGAAATAAAAACCAAACTGTTCGGCTTGCACCTGGATGGGAAGCGCGTCAGGAGCAGCTTTCTTAAAATAGACTTCAGCCCAAGCGTCTTTGCCGAAGACCCCCAAAGCCAGAACTTCCGTACCGACCAGCGCGATGGCAGCAATGACGACGAGCCTTGCGCCACCGGGCAAGTGCTTGGCCTTACGGCCATCCTTGCTTTCACCAAAGAAGCCGACAAAAGCGGCCAGCACCAACTGTGCGGCAACGAAGGCAATGCCGGATTCGGCCATCGTTTCTGACATTTGATGGTCGATCATGTGACCGTGGGTCGAGATATCTTCGGGCATCCACCAGGTGTGCATCAGGATAGGAACAGCCGAGCCGACTGCGATTAGCACCAAAACAACAGCCAAAAGCTTGCCCATGCGGCAACTCCTCGTGAAAAACCGAAACAAACATTGCGTCTGCCGGCTTGTCTGGAAACAAGCCGGCAGGTGATTGTAACGCCGTGCTAATAGGGTTTAGCGACAAACGAAAAATTTACGGTTTTGGTCTCATTACCGGCAATCGTTACTTCTTGAGTCTGGGTGCCGTAGCTCTCATGCCATGCCGTCAGGGTGTACTTTCCTGGCGGAAGATTCGGCAGCTTGAACTCGCCGGAGGCGTCCGAAACGGCGTAGTGGGCGGTATTCAGCACAGCGAAATAGCCGTGCATCCAGGGATGAATGTTGCACTTCACGGAGATGAATTCCGGCTTGTCATACTTCTCGCTGAAAGGCGGCGTGCCCGGTGGTTGCGACTTGTTCCACTCGCGGTTAATTTTCGCCAATGGGTGAATGTTATGCGAGGTCTGATCGCTATTGACGACCTTTAGTTCCTGGTTCACTTCAAAGGCAAGAACGTGAGGCGTGTAGTGGCAGCCTTTCTGATCGAAAGTTGCAGGTGTGGAAGGTGCGCTGGAGTCCGCCGGGGCTCCCGCCGAAATATAGACCACAACATATTCAAGGGTATTTCCGGGGCCGGTTACGACGCTCTCCGTCATTTCAGGAGTTGTGTGCTGTTTCGCGCACGTCGGTTCCTTAGACATATCGATCGGTTTGGGTTTTGCAGGCGTGCCGGTATAAGTCACCTTGCCGGTGACGGTGCCGGCGCCCGGAGCGGCCGTAACCATCGCCGCAACCGACAACGCCGCAAGAATTGCGCTGAATGCTCTTAAGACTTGCATTGGATCACTCCTTTGGAAACTGAAATCATTGCACAGCCACTTTCTAAGGATTTAACTAACGACCGCCACCAGAGGAAGGCTGGATTGGCGACAATTTCGTGCCGGAAGACTTGAGAAGCGCACGCTCGGGCCCTTCGCGATTAACTTGCAAAGTTCGCAAAAAGTGAACCAAGTCCCAGGCATCATTGGGCTGAATGACATCGGCGAAGGAAGGCATTGGAGTGCCGTCAACGCCTGTCATAAAGATGCGATAGATGTCCTCGTCGGTAGTGCCGCACTTGAAGCGCGAACCTTCGGCAAAATTGTAGGGCCGGATGGGCTGGTCATTCGAGTCCGTAAGGGTGGAAGCAGAAGGGCCGTCGCCGCGGCCTTCGGGACCGTGGCACTTCCAGCATTCAAGCTTCTGGAAAAGATCCCGACCGTGCTGAATACTCTGCACGGTTACCGGCGTTTCATTGGCGATGTTGATAGCAGTACCGGCCTTGTCATTCTTCCAGCGCGGAGAGAAGGTCTTGATGAATGCGACGAGATTGATGCGTTCCTGGTCGGTCAACGGCGCCCATGATGGCATATTGGAATTGTCGAATCCGCGCCCGATGGAATTGTACAAATCGGAATCAAGAGGAAGAGTACCGGTCGGCGTAGAACGGCATTTAAAAGTGGCTTGCGTAAAATTTCGAGGCTTGGGATCGATGTAAGGAGCGTTCTCCCCTGCGCCATCGCCGCGTGGCCCATGGCAGCCAATGCAATAGCGGCGGTAGAGCTGCTTACCCTGGTCAGGATGACCGGTCAGCTTGCCGACCTGGGCTTCCTGTGCGCGAGCCGCCGGAAGATTAGCGAAACCGGCTAAGAATGCGATTGCGAAAAGTGATTTAAAGAATTTGGTTTTCATCGTCGGCATCCTCAGAAAATGAAGTCGAAGCCCAGAAAGAGACTGCTGCTTGTTACATCGAGTCCGGTCACCGGCGCGACCTTGGTCTGACGGACGATTGCGTATTCGTTGTGGAATGCGAAGCCTGCGCGGCTATGCATAAAAGGATAGTAGCGGTAGCCGAAGGTGAGCGAGTCAATGTTTCCGAAGTCGGAGGAAGGCACGCTTACTCCCGGTATGAAAACATTCGTCGAATCGATTGGCAGAGCTTGCTGCGACATGCGGATGAATTCGTAGCGATTGATGAGGATGAACTGCGGATTGACGGTGTAGTGCGACTCAATCAGTGCACCGTTCCATTGCGGGGATCGCGCGCCGAACGGCAGAGGGTTGTTGGCAGCCGTTCCTGTACCAAGGAAAGCATTCTCGCCGCCGTGCATAAAAAGCGTGGTGACATCGAACTTCTTGATGTACCACATGCCGATGAAGCCAGCGCGATAGAAAGACTTCTGGCCCAGGCCATCCAGTTGCGCCCCGCCTTGTGTCAGGTAATACGTTGGGGAACGCCCGAAGTAGGCGAACGCTCCAACGCGCTGAAGACCAAAACCACCCGCCTGGAAGGCTTGGCTGGCGGTGAGATAGGTATCGTAACCGTGTCCGTTCGGAACACTTACGTTGCCGTCGTTACTGCTCAGAATCGCAGCGGAGTAGCGCGTGCGGTCATTTTTGGAGTGACCCATCAGCTCAGCGCCGAGCTGGTTGTCGCCCAAGCCGAAAATGTTGGAATCGCCGACCGGGACGAAGTGATAGAGCTGATATAGGCCGCCGTTATTCGAGAGCGTGAGGATACGTTTTTCTGACAAAAGATTGTCGAGCTCAAATTTACCGACTTTGATATTCAGATAGGGGCTGTGTAGGAGATTATCGAATCGCACCCAGGCAGATTCGAAGTGGAAAGCGCCGGTGTTGTCCGCGGACGGCACCAGTAAGAACGAAATGTTGTTTGCCAGAGTGCCGCCAGTGAGGATATCCAGACCTGACAAGTCGAAACCGTGGATGCTCTCGCGATGCCAGCTGGGGGTAATGCGAAACGCGACCGGCCAGTACGCGGGCTGCTGCCAGATGGGCGCGTCCCGGTCATTTCCCAACTGGTAACCGTTGTCCTTAAAAGTCTGGCCGAAGGCATTCAGTTTAGGCCAGGCTTCATGACAAGCCGAGCACGGCAAGCCATATTTTCTCGCGAACGCCGGGATCAACCGAAGTCCCGTCAGCGGCGCCGCCTGGGTCGTCGAGCAGGATACGAAGGCGAACACGAAAAACGGAGCGATCGAAACAACAAACGAGGCTAGACACCCAAGAACGGCGTTCTTCTTCGCGAAGCGCTGACCGCGCACGAGATCAGACATGCTGCCTCCTAACCGGGATAAATACAAGCAGGCAAAGCGTGAAGTGGGACCGATCAAGTCTAAATTCCCGAAACCGCGGCGTGGAAAGGAAAAGTTCCTTGCGAGCGGCGAGATTCCGCCCGGACGAACAATCCGGAAATTGGAGAAGGGTTCCCACGTTATTGAGAGCCAGCATTCCCTCCGGTTCGTCTCGGATGGCGCGCGCACTCCGTTACGTCCTGCAGACAAACAATTTACAAATCATTGACAACTGCAAAACCCGGAGATGATAGAGGGAGGGAAAAGCGAATGCAAGAGAATAATGAAAAAGATTCTTCTACTGGGCAACGGAAAATTAGATGCAAGGAACTAGTACTATGCGGTTACATTCTATTTATGATGTCACCCGGTGCTGTTGCGATGACCTAACTGACAAGCACTGCCTAGGTTGCGAACTGCAAAATCGTAGGTAATAATCCATCTGCCTGTATACGCTGAAGAAGTCTAGGTTGCCATCGGACGCTTATGCTCTGTCAGTCCAGATTATTCTTTCACTCGCGGCTTTTTCCTAATCAAGGCTCGTTCCCCCCATTGGCCCGTCGCATTCGAAGGGCATCGGCGGTAGCGATCTTATGCTGCGGCGTAGGCGGGCCCGTACTATTCTCGGCTGACAAGGCGCAAGGAACGTCATTCAGCGCG
>WNFQ01000721.1_pt1 | contig 22449 bp, 21 predicted proteins | sample 5400171 | NCBI WGS metagenome assembly WNFQ01 (sample SAMN13153356, study PRJNA577476) | soil metagenome | isolation source: 20 cm soil under Madrone tree | place: USA:California | collected 2016-06-14 | reverse complement strand
TCTTTGGCGCGAACGGTGGGCGCGTGGCCGGTGCGGTCATTTGTCTCGGCTTGGTTTCGGCAATCAGCTCAATGACCTGGATCGGGCCGCGCGTTACCATGTCGATGGGCGAAGATCATTGGCTGCTGCGATTGCTCGGCCGGAAAAACAGGCATGGGATCCCAAGAAATGCGATCGTCCTGCAACTGGTTATCGTGAATTTGCTCTTGCTTACCCGCAGTTTCGAGGACGTGGTCCGCTACACTCAATTCAGTTTGTTGATTTGCTCGTTGCTTGCCGTTTTCGGAGTGATCGTGCTCCGCTTCACGCGTCCGAAAATGACGCGCCCGTATCGAGTTTGGCTCTATCCGCTCCCGCCTGTTCTCTTCTCAATAATCACGATGTGGATGATGTTTTATCTGCTGCGCTGGCATACCGCCGAGTCCCTCGCTGGCTTGGGAACAGCGCTTTTGGGTGTGGTTCTTTATTTTCGCGCGAGAAAACTCCCGAGTCGTTCGGCATGAAAATGAACCACACATTGTCTGCCGTTGTAGGGCTGGTGATCGTAGGTATGCTCCGCGCCTCTGCACAACAGAATTCAGAGATTGCGCCTGCGCCCCGCGCAATGCCGGTAGCTGCCGGACCTAACGATGTGGCGCGTTTTTTGGCCGGAATGCCAGTGCCTGAGAATTCTCCCCTCGCTCCGCTCACGCGCGAGGCGGCATGGCAGCAACACGCCGCGTTTTTTGAAGAGCAATTTTCAAAACTAACTGTCCGACAACTGCAGAAACTGCACGCGTGGCAAGAGACGTACCTTCCAGAATCGTTGCAACCGGTTCCTGTTGCCTTTTACATGTTCAGCGGTCCGGACTTTTTGTACGTCGATCAATTCTTCCCCAGAGCTGCGGTGTACGTGCTTTGCGGGAAGGAAGCAATGGGACCGCCACCCGATCCGTCGCGCATTGCGAACTTGTCCGGCGCGCTGGGAAATCTGGAGAACGCAATGAAGTCCTCGCTGAATACGACCTACTTCATCACGAAAGACATGAAAATCGATCTGCACGAGCAGAACCTGAATGGCGTGTTGCCCATTCTCTACGCGTTTATCGCGCGCGCCGATAAATCGATCACCAACGTAACGTTCGGCGCTCTCAACAGCAGCGGCGCATTTGAACAGAAAAGCGGCGGTATTCCGGGCGTACGGATCAACTACACCGATAACCAATCGGGCAATTCACAAACGATGTACTACTTCACCACGGATATTTCTGATGGCGGCATCAAGGCGACTCCCGGTTTCTTGAAATTTTGCCAGCGATTGGGCGTCGGCCCGAGTTTTCTCAAATCATCGTCGTATCTGATGTTTGAGAATGGTTTCGCTACGATCCGCAATTTCATTCTCGAGCACAGCAAAATGATTGTGCAGGAGGATTCCGGAATCCCTGTGGCGTACTTCGACCCAAACAAATGGAACCTGCGTCTGTTCGGTGTTTACCTCGGCCCGATTGAGCTGTTCAAACAACATTACCAGCCCCGATTGCAGGAACTCTTCCAACAAAGCAATCCGCCGCCACTCGATTTCGGATTCGGTTACCGCTGGAATTACAAGGAGGCAAACTTGATTGTCGCGGAACGAAAGTGATTCCTTTTGTCATGTCGCGCGAAGTCGAGCATCTCCCGCCGTTCACTCAAAATTAGAGATTCCTCGATTTCGCTCGGAATGACAGGGAGCCATACGCTGTCAAAATCTCCGAAACCACGAATACGGAAAGGCGTCTCCGGGACAATCAGTGGCCCAGCGCGGTGGATTCATTTCACGATGCGGCCGGACAGGGATCTCGCCCCTGTCGATCTTGCCGCAACGTTCTCGGAGGTAACGGATGAGTTCTTCGCATGCGTCCAACTGCGCGCGCGTTGGCTGGTCGCGATTAAAATCTCCCACCAAACAAATGCCGAGCGAAATGTTGTTTAGATAGTCGCTGTGCACGTGGCCGCCGTTGATCTGGCGTCGCCAACGATCGCCCACTTCGATCTGACCATTACCAGTCGATGTTCCGTTACCAATGACGAAGTGATAAGCAAGGCCATTCTGCATGCGCCGGACATGCCGATGATAATAATCGAAAACGCGCGCGTTGCCCTGTCGTGTGCCGCTATTATGCACGACAATGAATTGCCAGCGACGCCGTTTCACCGGCGCACGCCGGATCGCGTCGATAACTGATCTCGTAAGGTAATGATAATTGGTCGAACTACGAGACCAGGGCCAGAAACCGAACCTGCGAGGCGGTGGCGAGGGTGGAGGCTCGTAGCCCTGATCTTCCTCCACACCTGACTTTTCGATCACAATCTGGGACCGGTCGCTGCCAGGAACAGCACGGGGAGATTTTGATTGAGGCGTCGGAGTGGGCGTTGGAGCTGCAACTGCGTGTGGCGGTGAAGGTGAGGTTTCTAATACCGCGGCGCGCTCTGCTTCCGATGGGTGCGCAGGCGTCTTTCCGGGCTTCGGTGTTTCCTCTTCTTTTCGTGCCGATTCGGATTTGCCAGTTTTTTTGGCTTTTCTTGCGGTCTCTTTCTCATACGATTTCTTCTTCGCCGCTTTCGGTTTCGGTGTCGGTGTGTGCCGCCGCTTTGATTTGGGTGAAGTGCTGGGCTCGGGCGTCTCCCGCGGCGTGGCCGATGACGTGGTCTCGTCTGTTTCGTCGGATTTTCTCCCTTTCTTCGCTGACTTGGCGGTTGCTCGTTTTGCAGCGGGGCTCGGAGTTTTCTTTGGTTTTGGAGAGGATGCGGCGCGTGACTCGCTTGTGTCGGATTTATCGCCGCGGTTTTGTTGTTCTTCAGTAACTTGCGCGCGAAGGAGACCTGTGATGATTGCGCCGACGGCGAGCGGAGTTGCGAGCCAAATGCGAAAGCGCACCACTGCAGCGGAGCGTAACAGAGCGCGCGACGCGATCAACAGCTACAGTAGTGATTTGTTAAAAAAGTTACAAAGGCGCGATGAGCTTTTCCTTTTTTGATTTCGCAACTTTTTAACTTCGATTTTCACGCCGCGGCTGCGGAAGGCTCGGGTGCGAGAGGGGCAGCCCTGCGCATTCTTTCGGCTTCCCGACGAAGAATGGCGTTCAATTTACCTCCCAGCAACAGCAGCAGGCAGGTCAGATACATCCAGGTAAGCAGCACGACGATAGACGCCAGCGCAAGATACGTAGGGTTATAGCGATCATATCTTCCCACATAGAACTGAAAAAGCTTTGTCGCGATTATCCAACCGATCGAGAAGAAAATCGCACCCGGTAACGCCTGACGGATGGTTAAATAATTCTCCGGTGTCAGAATATACAGCGCGAGTGCGAAAATGATTAAAACAAGTGCAGTGAAAGGCAGACTCAACGCTGCAATCCAGGCTTGCAGCGGGAATGCAAGTTGAAAATTTACCTCGGCAAAACCCGCTAGCTTTTCACCAAAAACAATCGCGTTGAAACAAAAGACAATCACGATCCCAAACCAGAAGAGCATGAAAAATGAGATGATATATTTCGACCACCAATACGGGTCTTCGCGCATCCCGTACGTGTGGCTAAGGGCCCTTGAGATTGTCGCGATAAAAACCGTCCCGAAATAGATGCCCAGAATGATTCCCGCGTTGGCAAGCAGACCGCTCGAGCCCGTCACGACCACGTTGGTCATCGCAGCATCCAGAATGTCCTGCACTTTCTGGTCCGGCGGTATAAAGCTCTTCAAGAAAACGAACATGCGATGCAACTTGGTCGGATCGGTGCCGAAAAGACCCAGCAGATGCCAAAGAAACAGCGATCCGGGAGCCATCGCAAAAAGCAGCACATATGCCATCTGCGCAGCCAGCCCGGTTGTATTATCCATCGCCGTTTCCCAAACCAGCCGGCGCAAAACGCGCCAGATGAATCCGAGATACTTCATGTCCGCCAGAGTTTACTTTGACCCGCGTAAATATCCATTAAAGTCCGAATGCTTTCACGAGTAACTTCCGCGCGGTTTGGGCCGCCTTCGATGCCTGATCGGATGGACTGTTGAAAAACTCCGCGCGTTCCTTCTAATTCCTGCTCCTATTCGTATTCTTACTCTTACTTCCTGCTCTTGCTCATGAGAGTGACTCTGGAACACAGGCATGAATAAGAATACGAGTAAGAGCAAGAGTAGGAGAACGCAGCTCCTCACACCCTGTGAAAAAAAGAATCCTGATTCTCACCGCCAGCTTCGGAGAGGGTCACAATAGCGCCGCGCGAGGCGTTCGCGACGGCTTGGCCCGTGTCGCGCCGGAAGGGACCGAGGTTGAATTGCACGATTTATTTGCCGAAGCCTATGGGTCGGTTAACGAGCTCGTGCGAAAAAGCTATCTCGCGCTGGTCAATTTCGCGCCGCGCGCTTGGGGAGCTGTTTACCGATGGCTCGATCGCAAAAAGAATTTCGATCAGGAATTTGCGCCATTCTCCCGGCTAAAAGATCATTTCACCGCGACTCTCGACCGCTTTCAACCCGACGTCGTGATTTGCACTTTCCCGGCATATCCGAATGTGCTCCGACAAATTGCAGGAGAAAACCCCGGCCGTATTCGGCCCTGCAAGAGTGTGGTTGTTGTCACGGATTCAATTACCATCAACGCGGCCTGGTATCGGTGCGCCGCCGATTATTTCCTCGTTGCAAACGAACAAAGCGCCTCAGTCTTGCGGGTGGTCGGAGTCGCGTCGCAAAAAATCAAGGTGTTTGGATTTCCTGTAAGCCCAAAATTTGCTGAGTTCGTGGAGTCGAATCGAGTGTCGCCTTCAGATAAGTCCGAGCGCCGTGTTTTGTACATGATCCACGCCCCCACCCGCGGTGCGCCGGATCTCGTGCGGCGACTCGCACAGCTTGGCGTCGATCTGACCGTCACGATTGGCCGCGCCGACAGACTCCGGCCGAGGATCGAAGCGGCGGCAGATGGACATGCAAAGATCGTTGGCTGGACGGATGAACTTCCCCGCATGCTGCACGAGAGCCATTTGCTTATCGGGAAAGCCGGCGGCGCGACGGTGCAGGAAACCATTGCCGCCGGCTGTCCCATGATCATCAATCATGTCTTCGCCGGTCAGGAGGAGGGTAATGCCCGGCTGATTGTCGAAACAAACTCAGGCGCGATCGCGCTTTCACCAGCGGAAGTTGTCACGCAGTGTCAACGCGCGTTCGCCGACGATGCAAAACAATGGCGCGAATGGGCGGCGAACATCGCAAAGCTAAGTCGCCCACGCGCTGCGCTCGACATCGCCGAATTTCTAACGGCGCTATGAATATCAGTAACACCGTGGCTTTAGCCCGGTGAAGAAGACACCCATCGGTGGCGAACCGTTTCAACGGTTTGCGCGGTGCACCAAGCCATTGAAACGGCCTCGTGCTAGTCGAAATCTGATGCACCGGGCTGAGGCGCCGGTGTTAATCAGATCTCCTTACCGGCCGCGAACGTGCGCAAAACGTCAAGCTCCGGCGAAAGAACAACAAGATCTGCATCGGCTCCGACCGCCAAACGCCCCTTTGTATCGAGACTGATCGCGCGTGCGGGATTTTGTGTCACCATTGCGATGGCTTCATTTAACGGAACGTTGACTTTGCTCACCATCGTCCGCACGAGGTGGATCATCTGCGAGGCGCTTCCCGCGAGTGCGGAGCGGTCGGCAAGTAAACATACGCCGGCTTCCACAATGCAATCGTTGCCAAACAGGGAGAATCGTGATCCATCCGGCTGTCCGGCGCCGGGGGTTGCATCGGTTACAAGACAGATTCCGCCGCAGCCTTTAGCGCGATACAACATCTTCATTAATGTCGGGGAAACGTGATGCCCGTCCGCGATGAGTTCGCAACTGATCTGCGGTTCACTTAACGCAAACTCAAGCAAACCGCCGACACGATAGATTCCGCGACGGCGCGCGCTCGACATGCAATTGAACGTGTGCGTGACACTGCGCATGCCACGTTCGAACGCGGCGCGTGCGTCTTCGTCAAACGCGTTGCTATGTCCTCCGCTTACGCTGATTCCGTGCGCGTTGAAATTTTCGATCGCCTCGAGCGCGCCCGGCAATTCGGGCGCGATCGTAACGCGCTTGATCACATCTGCGTGGGCGAGCAACTGCTGCACATGAGCCGGTGACGGTTTCTGAATGAATTCCTCACGTTGCGCGCCGCATTTTGCTTTTGAGATGAAGGGGCCTTCCACATGAACGCCTGCAATCGCCCCGGTAGGGCGCGGCCGCCGGGCACGCCGACCAATACAATCCCGAACCGCCCGTAAAACCCCGTCGAGCGTCTCCAGCGGTGCGGTGGCCGTGGTAAGCAGGAGCGACGTCGTACCGCCCCTGGCATGAAAATCGCAAATTGCGCGAAATGCTTCGGCAGACGCTTCCATGCTGTCGCGTCTGAGCGCGCCGTGCACGTGAAGATCGATAAAACCAGGCGCGAGATAATTTCCGGCAAGATCAACAACCTCGTCGCCGCGCGCCTGCGTTTGCTCACGAATCGCCATGATTTTTCCTTCGTGAGCAACGAGTTCAAGCCCGTCGCGAATTCCAGTGGGGAAAATTAAACGAGCATTCGTAAAAATCATGTTCGCCTAACGCTCAGTCTTGAATGCTCAACCTTCAATACCAAAGGAAGCCAATTGCGTTTGGACACAGTAAAGTCCATCCTCTTGGGAGGATGGATTCAGACTACGACGTCGTGATCATCGGTGGCGCGTTCTCCGGCGCGGCGACGGCGCTCATGCTCAAACGCAAACGACCCGAAGCGCGCGTCCTGATCATCGAAAAGACAACCGAGTTCGATCGCAAGGTCGGCGAATCCACCACAGAAGTGAGCAGTTGTTACATGACCCGGATTCTGGGTCTTACCCACTACCTCGGCCATCATCAGCTCGCAAAGCAGGGATTGCGTCTGTGGTTTTCGAATCGGCATGACCAACGTTTTGATGATTGCGTCGAGGTGGGCACGCGTTATCAGAGCCGGTTGCCGGGGTTTCAAGTGGACCGGGCAAAGCTTGATTCGCACATGCTCGATCTCGCAGTGCAAGCGGGTTGCGAGTTATGGCGTCCGGCGAAAGTAACAAGTCTCGAGCTGAGCAATGGGAACGGCCAACGGATCAGCGCGGCCCGCGATCTCGGCAATTGCACCGTTCACGCGCGTTGGGTCGTGGATGCTACCGGGCGCGCTACGATGCTTGCGCGAAAGCTTGGTCATCTTCGCCCGAACACCGAACACCCCATCAACGCTGTCTGGGCGCGATTCAGCGGCGTTAAGGAGTGGGACAGTTATGAATGGCGGCAACGTTTCCCAAATTATGCAAATGGTTGCTTCACCGCGCGTGAATGGGCTACGAACCATCTCTTCGGGCGCGGCTGGTGGGTCTGGATCATTCCACTGCAGGGCGGCGATGTCAGCGCCGGCATCGTTTATGACAATCGCATCTTCAAGCTCCCCGAAGGACCTAGTCTCAGCCAACGATTGCACACGCACATTCTCGGCAATCCGGTGGGCCGCGAAATTTTCGGGACTGCACGCGTGATCGAAGGTGACGTGCACGCTTTATCAATGTTGCCATATCACAGCGAAAAAGTTTGCGGCCATGGCTGGGCGGCCGTCGGCGACGCCGCCGGTTTCATCGATCCTCTTTACAGCCCGGGTTTGGATTTCTGTTCCTACACCTCCTACTACGTCGCCGATTTGCTGGCAGGCAGCCTGGGCGGTGGAGATGTCACCGAGCAGCTTCGTTATTACAACGAGCAGTTCCCCACCACCTATCGCTACTGGTTCGAAAGTTTGTACAAGGACAAATATTATTACATGGGCGACGCCGATCTGATGTCGGCCGCGCTTCTTCTCGATGTAAGCAGTTACTACCTCGGTTTGGTCCGCGGCGTTTATCGCGATCCGGAATGTGGATTTCTCAACCTGCCCTTCACAGGTTTCGGCGGCAGATTCGCCCGAAACACGATGAGGTTTTATGGTCGACGTCTTGTCGCCTTGGCGAATCGCAGATGGGCGACTGGTTACTACGGAAAAAGAAACGCCGGCTGGCGCGAGCTCTATGATGGATTTATTCCGGACATCCGAATTCGCAAACAGATTTGGCGCGGTCTGCTACGGTGGTGGAAATGTGAGCTGATCAATTTGGGATTGATGTTACGTGGGCGTGCAGCAATGCCGGCAAAGCGGGCTTCAGCAACCGTTGTAACGGAAGCATTGTAGGGCAACTCTTAATCGTATTCCTAATCCTAATCCTAATCCTTATCCTAATCTTCTCCTCCTCAATGCACACGTCGCTCGATCATGAAAAACTCGAAGTGTACCAAGCGTCTGTCGAATTCATCACATGGACCATCCCGGTTTTGGATCGACTGCCTGCGAATGCTTCCGTTCGCAACCAACTGGATCGCGCCTCGACGTCGATTCCTCTAAACATTGCGGAAGGAAACGGAAAGTTCACTTCGCCCGACCGGTGCCGATTTTTCGATAACGCCCGCGGCTCTGCACTGGAATCAGCGGCATGTCTGGACGTATTGGTAGCCAAAAGATTCTTTGGCACGGGCGAAATCGAACCCGGCAAAGCGATGCTCGTGAGGATTGTGTCAATGCTCTTCGGACTGATTCGCGCAAACTCCGACACGCGCGTTTTCGAAGAGCCAGGGAGCTACCAGGCAGGCGCAGAGAAACAAACGTCAGGCAGGAGTAAGATTAGGAATACGAATACGAGCAAGAATCAAAAATCGGATAAATTCACGAAGCGCTACGGGCTGAGCAGCGTTACGTACCAGCGCAGAAACATGTTGCCAAAAAACATCCAGGTAACTGCGCCAAACGCCAGATAAGGTCCAAAGGGCAGTTTGGCTGACCAAACAGGTTTTCCTACGACGAGCGTGATCAAGCCGACGATCGAGCCGAGAAGCGATCCGGCGAAAAGACTAAACAAAACCGCGCGCCAGCCCAGAAACGCGCCAATCGCAGCGAGGAATTTTAAGTCGCCGCGCCCCATCGCCTCTCGTGGAATCACTAGTTCGCGCGCTACGCCGGAAATCTGCGTCACGTCATCTAACCTCATCACGTGGCCTTCAGCCGTGACCCGATCGTAGCGAAAGTCCAGCGTTACATTGCCATACGTGTGATGGTCGATCCTGACCTCTTCGCACCGGAGCAAGAGTCGATCCTTTTCGCGCGCAAAATAATCGCTCCATAGACTTTCTTCAGGGCCCACCACGAAATCAGCGTCATCCCCACGTTTTGTCCACGTGAACGGCGTCGGCGCATCGAATCGGATTCGTTTTCTCCCAAAAGCGATTTTGCCCGCTTCCAAGACAATCAAAAGGATCACGTAACCGAGAGCGGCCGCGAGCAAAGAACGAACACCAGCCGCGAGCCGGGAATCCGTCTGCATCAAAGCAGGCACCGCCACACTGGAAATAGCACCTGCGATTATTCCGCCGATTGTCACCCGGTCCGGAATAATGAAATGCTCAAAATCGATAAATGTTCCTATGATGAGGAAAGAAACAAAAACCCAGTACGCGATCGCCACCTGCCATGGAAAACTTTCCCAGATTGCCAAGAAAAGTAGCGCGGTGACCAGTTCCACGGCGAAATAGCGAAACGAAATTTTGGCACCGCAATTTGCACAGCGGCCGGCAAGCGCGAGCCAACTGATCAACGGCAGGTTCTGATGCCATGGAATTGGTTGCTTGCAGTTGGGGCAAAACGACCGGCGAGGGCGGTTAATCGAGAGATCAACAGGCCACCGATAAATGCAGACGTTTAAAAATGAGCCGACCGCCGCGCCAAGCACAAACGCAAACGCTCCGAAGAGGAATTTGTAAATTGGCTGGTGCACGCGTTAGCCGGCGATCCGTTTCAGACGACGCCGCTCCATGAGCCACGCGATCCAGATGCAGCTCTCATAAAGTAGAACCATCGGCAGCGCCATTGCGATCAACGTCAGGATGTCTGGCGTCGGCGTGATGATCGTCGCCAGAATAAAGATCAGCACGACCGCGTATGGGCGGGTGCGCGCCATGAATCTGTAAGTGATCAATCCAAATCGGACCAGCGCCAGGACGACGACTGGCAATTCGAACGCCAACCCGAACCCGAGGGTGAATCGAGTCACAAAAGAATAATACTGTTGCACGGTCCAGGTGGGCGCCCATCCCAGTGACTCTGTGTCGCGAAAGAAAAAGAGAATCGTTTTCGGCAGCAACCAAAAATAACAAACCGTTACGCCCAGAAGGAACAGCGCGAAGCTGACTAAAATGGCGGGCAACAAAAAGCGTTTCTCTACCGCGGTGAGCGCAGGCAAAACAAATTCCGCGATGAAATACAGCAGCAGCGGAAAGGAGAGAACGATGCCTGCATAAAACGCCAGATGAAATGAAATCACGATTGAATCAGTGATACCGAGTGCCTTGAGCGTTCCAATTTGCGAACCGACGTCGCGCAGCGGTGCCTGCAAGACCCGCACGAGGGTCGAGCGAAACGTGAAGCAAACAATCATTGCGATCCCGAGCGTGATCGCGATCTTCACAATGGTCCACCGCAGGTCTTCCAGATGTTCGAGAAAGGGTTTGGAGGTTTCGCTCTCTGGAACATCGCGAAATTTGAAAATGTCTCGCAGCACCATTGGATGGAAGAATCAGCGCGGCACGAGCGACAGAACACCGCGCGCTGCGAGCGTGGCGCAAATACCCAGCGTATTTGCGTCGCGAATTTCGTTCTCCGCGATCATTCGGCGAATTTCCTGCACAGTAAATTCGCGACAATCGAGAATCGATTCTCCTTCGTCTTGCGCCGGGCCCTCTTTACACAGCTGAACTGGACGCGCCAGAAAAAAGTAGCCACGCTCATCTGTGAATCCCGGCGATGAAAAGTAATAGCCGAGTGGAACCAGCTCGCCGTCTTTGGCCAGCTCGTAACCGGCCTCCTCGCGAAGTTCGCGCAACGCAACTTGTTCCATTGTTTCCGACGGACGGCCGGGGTCAGCGCCCCCGGCTACAGTGTTGTCGATTTGACCAGACGGCATTTCCCAAATCGCCCGCCGGATGGGGATGCGTTCCTGGCGAATGAGAACAATTCTGCCGTCGCTTGTCATGGGCGCGACAATGACGGCTGCTTTCCGATGCACAATTGTCCACGTGCGGGGCCGGCTTCGCGATGGCGTTCGGACGTGATCGGTCACGACTTCGAGATGCGCGTTGGCAAAATGCGGCTCGCTCGAGATGGTCTCCCAGTTTCCCTCTTTCACGCGGGAAGATTATGAACGTGGCGCAGAAAAGCGAATGCTCAGGTAGCCCCGATCTGTAAATTTCTCTCCCCTTAGTCGCCTGCGCAGCGAGTCTCATTCCAAAACCGGATCGCTGGAGAGGATAGGTCATGTTCATAGCTGAGCGCGCTAAGACTTGCTGTGTCCAACATGAAAAACTTCCCGGCGAATGGTTCGAGACCGAGCCAGCGGGCGGCTAACACTCGCAGGAAATGTCCGCTTGAAAAAATCAACACATCGCCTTTGAACGCGCGCACGCGACTGACAATACGATCAGCCCGCGCCCCGACGTCTCGCGGCGATTCTCCATTCGGGCAACCGTCGCGAAATAATTGCCAGCTGGGTCGCACCGCATGAATCTCTGCGGTTCGAAGACCTTCATAATCGCCATAGTTCCATTCGACCAAATCGGGATCGAATTGAGCTACCGCCCCGAAGCCCGCTAGTTCACAGGTTCGAACGGCGCGCTGCAAGGGACTCGTCAAAACCTTGGCGAAAACCAATCCGGCCAGCCGCTTCCTAAGTCGTAGGGCATTGTGTTCGCCGCGCTCGGTTAGAGGCAAATCTGTAAGTCCCGTATGCTGACCGGTGACGCTCCAGGCAGTTTCCCCATGGCGCGCTAAATAGATTACGGGAAGAAATTCGGGCGCCATGCCTGGTTACGTATCGGCGAATTCGAGCTTGTGATAAAGTGCTTAATTGCCAACTGCTTTCTTCGCACAGGTGATGAGATTTCCAAGCCTCCACCGCTGGCCGATCGCCATCCGTTGCGGCGTGTTACTTTCACAGGTTCTGCATTCTTACGTCGCTCGGGGAGTGGGCTGGCCGTTCGGTTGGGACGACAACCTCTGGTCCGCGAAACGCCCGCGCAGCTTGCTGCAGCAACTCGGCGTTGGCGTTAAATCTGACCTGATCGAAGACGAGGATCTCGGTCGCGATAAGCCAGATTGTGAAACAAACCATCAACGTGCGCAGTGGGAATGGTTTTGGAGACTCGATTATTTTCATGGTTCACGATTAGTGTGCTCAAAACGGCAACGCTAGCTGGCGTTCGCTATATTCTTGCGTACCTCTCGCGAGGTTGAGCGTAGTCCCTCGTTCGAGATAAAGATCAGAGCCGCTGCCTCTTCGGGATCGACCAAAAGGGGGAATGAAAATCCCTTCTTGCGTGGCACACGAAAATCCAACGGACGCGCCCTAGCAGCAGAGAAATGGAGTCGATACGGTTTGAGTATGAAAACAAGTAAACCGGCTATTATCGCATTCGTGCTCTGGTTGCTGTTCTTTGTATCTCACGCATTCGCGGTGCTCAAATCGCCTTATCCTCCGAAGGCATATCCGCCAGATCAGACAAGAATTGTTACCGGTGGCTACGGAGAAGATGGCCTCGGCAATGTAAGTCAGCGAAAATAGCAATAACCGACCATGAGAAGCACAGCCATCCTGGCTGTCAGGCCTGCGATCCGCTCGCGTGCGCCTTCATGTCGCTTTGCACACTTGCCTCACAAAACGTTTACCTGCCAGTTGCGACCTTCCCAACGCTGGTCGCGCTGCCAAAAGAATGTAAATGAAAACACCGAACCGCTTGGCAAGTCTGCAGTCGGAAAATCTGCAAACCAAAGATTCAGCTCGTTTTGGTGAGTTGTGTGCGATTCGTTCCTCCGCGCCCAGTTGTCAGTCGACCAGACAATGGTGGCTTCCGCGGCAAGAATGATCCGCAAAATTTTTCCGTGCGAGACACTCCGCAGAGGATGGCGCAGACTCCAAATCTCGTAACGGCTTTGCGCCGGATTTAATACGTACCGTTGAAACGCCGGCTCGACGCGGGCGAAGCAGACACCATCATGTCGGCTGCGCACGAGGGAAACGTATTCGGAGTGCGACCAACAAAGCGGCATTGCCGCGCCGGTTGGACAACCGCGTTTCATATGAGCGCCAGGCAAGTCAGGTCCGTCCCATATTTGTTCGGTGATCATCCCACCCTGATTCGCGAAATCTTCCATCGCCCTGATGAACGGCTTTGGATCCCGCCCGGCAGCCAGCTCGTAGTGGCCGCGTTCTCCGGTCAAAATCGGCCAGCAACGGCCCACGCCCGTTCCGTCGAATGCGCTGCCGTCGTCCTTTTGGCCATAGCCATCGTGATTGTAGCGACGCCAGCCGGGGCCTTGCGGCAGATCATATTTAAGCACGCGATCGATCACTTCGATTGAGTCGCGCACGAGCGGATCCTTCGCGTCGCGAATACCGAATCGCACCAGAAGAAGAAAATCCCCGCCTACGATGTTCCGCGCCGGGTGCAGGCCGCCGCCGTTGGCGATCTGAATCATTGCCGTGTTGGGATCAGCATGTGGGTCAGGTGCGTTAGGATCGGCTGGATTGATGCGGATGTAATGACGAGGAAAACCCTCGACCAACTCGCCCTGCGTCGTGACCGTCCATTCTTCGAGGTGCACTGCTAGCCAGTCGGCGTAGGCGAAAATAAAATCTGCAACATCCATTTTACCGAATTCTTTGGCCCATTCGGCAGCGGAGGCGAGACCGGCAATCACGGTGGCGAGAGTCGAGGGCGAATAACCGGCGTTTTCCTCCCAGCGGTCCTGAGTGGTGACTGGGCCTTGCAGGATCAGGCGTGCCGCGGCTCGCACAATCATTACGTGGGGATTAAACAAACCGAGCGCGTCGTGATTATGCAATCGCCACGCCAGCAAAATTGGCAACGCAACCTGGTCGAGTTGCAGTCCCGACCAATAAGCGGTGCCGTCGATCCAGCTGTTTTGCGGAAAACTGCCGTCGGGCCGCTGAATGGCAGCCAGCCAGATTAAAGCGCGCAACGGCGTGCCTGTCTGCCCTGTGGCAAGGAGTGCGCTTCCGCTCTGCACCAGATCGCGGGTCCAAACGAGATGGTAACCACCCAGATCATCATCGCCCTTCGTCTCGCCCCAGGGAATGCTCATCGACGCAACGATCGCGCCTTGAAAAACCTTATCTTCATGTGCCAGTAGCACGCAACGGCTCAGCCGATACATCCCACCGCCATCGGAGGTATCGGTGCTGAAGTCGAATTCGGGATTCACCACCGCCCGTTGCCATTGCCGGACATAGCTCTGGCGATTGGACTCAAACGGCTCGGCTAGCGACTGGAACAACTTCGTGGCTGCGCTCTGGTAACTTCGACCAAACGCGACAGCAATTGTGAACTCCCCGCTATCTGGGAGATTGACTTCGCCAGTAGCTGCGATGTTGCCGTTCTCGGCTGCCTGAAACTCCCAGTCCATTTTGAAATTGTGCATCAAGTCCTGCCAGCCGTCGCTGAAGCCAACGTAGCCGACCGACCGGCGAGAGAAACCACTGCTGCATGCCATGATCAGATGAACGTCTTGACGCTGAGCATGGATGAGTTTGATAGCGCCAATTTCAGAACACCACCCGGAGTTGCCGCCACCACAGCCGGCCATGTGGGGTGCCAGCAACGCGTAAAGGCGCAACTTTCCGCGTAACGACTCATCGAACACTTCGAGGTTCGTGTGCACGAGCAGGACCGACCCATGTGGATCGGTAAGCACATGTTTTATTACACGATAGCGACCGCGCGGCTCCGAATTCGTGAGACGATAAAAAAGGCAATCGCGCGCCGGGTATTCGATCAGATGATTGAGATCGCGTTTTTCTTCGTGGCAAAACGTTTCGCCGTCGCTGATGAGAAACTGAAAATCGCGGGTGTTTGGTTGATCGACGTGTGGGTAGTAAATCTCGTTGAGGATTCCGTGACTCAGCGTGAACCAGAGACGGCAACTTGTATGGTACGCCGTACCGACGCCTTCTTTTGCGCTAGAGGTCCAACGCGGCTCGATCCCCGGCGCCCCAAAGGCGACTGTATTCTCAGGCGAATTCATCTTTTACCTGCCAGATCAAAGCGCCAGCGTTTAATCTGCGTCGCGATGTTTTCAGCTGACGGCGCACCGATCGCGCGCGTCATTCTGTGGATTCTGTTTATCCGTGTGATCCGCGTCGTCCGCTTTCGCTTTTCGTGCATATTCGTGGGTTCATCCTCGCTGCCGCTTGGGTGCGTTCAACCGACGGAGGCAGTGCGTGTTACCGTCGCAGAGACGTATTTCGCGTCCTGGAGAGGAAACTTTCGCAGCTCCACCGTCACTTTCTGTATGGGAAAAGTTTTCAGTAAATGCGCTGCCAGCACATCGGCTAACGTCTCGATAAGATTGACCGATTGATCGCGCACGAAACTCTTCGTTTCCTCGGCCACTGCTGAATAGTTCACGGCTTTGTGAATGTTGTCGGCCAGATCGCGCGTTTGCTGATACGGCCAGAAGGAAATACTGACAGTTAATCGTTGTGGAGCGGCACGCTCTTGTTCGGGAACTCCGATATGCGTGGAGACCTCGAGTTGGTCGATGTGAACTTCGTCGCAAAAACGGTGGGACTCGTTGGACACTGAGCAAGATTAACGCACCGCCAGTGAGGACGACAACGTGTTTTCCGGTGTAGAGAGGACGATTGTGGACAATCGTCGCTACCTTGACGTCACGACCTCCGGGTCGAGGTTGCTCGGGCAATGAAGACGGTCTGGCGGGTTTTTTCTTATCTTAAGCGGTATCCATGGATGGCCGCGGGAACGTTGACTTGCGCGATCCTGAGCACGCTAATGGTGATCGTTTTTCCTGCGGCAGCGAAGTGGATCATTGACGACGTGGTGAGGGCGAACCGGCCAGACAAGTTGCTGCCGTTGATCTTGCTGGCGGCGGTTGCCTTTCTTGTTCAACACGGATTTAATGCGCTGCGGCTCGTGCTCAACAATACGTTTGAGCAAAGGGTGATCTTCGATTTGCGCAGCGATCTGTATTCGCACATTCAACTGCTGCCGTTGCGCTGGTTCGACAATCGCGCCACGGGCGATCTGATGACTCGCGTGATTGAGGACGTGAACTCCGTCGAGCGCGTGTTGATCGATGGGATCGAACAGGGGGTGGTTGCCATCCTCCAAGTGGTGATCGTCATCAGCGTAATGTTCTATCTGAATGTGAAGCTGGCGTTACTCGCGCTGGTGCCGTTTCCATTGCTTATCGCCGGCGCACTGACTTACACGCTGACCGCGCACCGGCGGTATCGTTTGCAACGGCGGGCCTCGTCTAACATGAACGCGCTGTTGCACGATAATCTCGCTGGCGTCCGGCAGATCAAAAGTTTTGTGCGCGAACGAGAAGAGCACACGCGGTTCAACCGAGTAAGCGACCAACTACGGCACGCCACGCTCGTGGTGATGCGCGTATGGGCAATTTACAGCCCGTCGATGTCGATGTTTGAAGCAATCGGTGCACTGCTCGTGCTTGGGTTTGGTGCTCACGCAGTGCTGACGGGCGCGATGCAAATCGGCGATCTGGTCGCGTTTCTAATGTTGACCGCGTTTCTATACGATCCGGTGAGCCGGCTCCATCAGCTCAATCAACTTGTTCAAGCCGGACGGGCCGCTGGCGAACGCGTGTTTGAAATTCTAGATGAACAAGTGGAGGCGGGAGCTGTAGCCGAGATCGCTGATCCCGGCACCGCGATCACCGATCGCGGCTACAAGGCTCGCATTCTGGGCGACATCGGCTACGAGAACGTAAGCTTCAGCTACGTCGAAGGATTACCAGCGCTCAGGCACGTTTCCTTTCATGTGCCGCCGGGCGCGACTGTCGCTCTGGTAGGAGCAACCGGCGCCGGCAAATCGACCTTGGTGAATCTGCTCGTGCGCTTCTACGAATTCACGAGCGGAGAAATCTATATCGATGGAAAGCCACTCCGTGAATATGAGCTGCGTACCTTGCGTGAAGCCATCGGGGTAGTGACGCAAGAAAGTTTTCTCTTTAACGGATCGATTCGCGAAAATCTGCTCATGGGAAAACCGGATGCGACCGTTGCTGAATTATGGCGTGCGGTGGATGCGGCGAACGCGCGACAATTTATCGAGCGTTTGCCAGACGGGTTGGAAAGCGTGGTGGGGGAGCGCGGTGTGAAATTGAGCGTGGGCGAGAAACAGCGTTTATCGATTGCGCGCGCGCTGTTGAAAGACCCACCGATTTTGATTCTCGACGAGGCAACCGCTAGCGTTGATACAGCGACCGAGCGCCTGATTCAGGAAGCCCTTGAGCGCTTGATGGCGAACCGCACATCGATTGTCATCGCACATCGGCTTTCTACAATCGTGTATGCAGACCAAATTTTGGTACTCGATCACGGCCGAATCATCGAGCGCGGAACACACGATGAGTTGCTCGCACAGGATGGAAAATATGCGCGGCTGTGCCGGCAAAGTTTGCTCGAGGTCTCGCCATTGCGCGAGACAGATGCGCAGACGGAAATCGTTACGTCGGAAAGTCTCGAGCGAGAGCAGCAATTACCGGTCTAGAGCAACTCAAGAAATATTGTAGCCACCGGCCTGTGGCCGGTTGATCCCCGCGCTGCTTGTCACATCAGGAACGACGGCCCACAGGGCCGTGGCTACAACAGCTACAGTTTTATTTAAAAATGCGCTAGGAAAATTCCACTATCCGGCGGGCGTTGGTGTCGGTGTGGCAGAAGTCGGAATCGAGATGGTTTGGCCCGCTTGCAATTTACGACCGTCTTCGATGTGGTTGGCTTTTTGCAATTCATCGATGCTTACTTTGTACATTTTGGCTATCGACGTCAGTGTCTCTCCGCGTGCCACGATGTGCGTGTTGCCCGCAGCGGCGGAATGCGACGGTGCCATGGCTGGAGCGGCAGGATTCGCCTGCGGCGTGCTCTCTCCAATCATGACCCCTGGCCGGATGTGGGAAATTTCTTGCTCCAGCTTTAGGATTTCCTGAGAAAGCGCATCGATCTTTGCATTCTGTTCGTCGATTTTTTTTGCCAGTGTTTCGAGTCGGGTGGCGTCAGTTGACTTTGCCGTTTCCGGCGCGGGCGTCTGACCGGAAGCAGCGCAAAACGCAAAAACCAATGTCGCAAATGAAATTGCTATTAGCTTCATTGGGGCTGAAAACCTTGCCACAGCAGATTTGTCTGGCAAGCATCCGATTTTGTGTTGCGCGTCATCGCCGCAGACACGGATGCGCGGCTTGCCTTTCCAGTATTTGCTCTTAGATTTTTTTATGCCTGAGCGCATTCAAAAGCCGATGGAACCGGCCCCGTGGGGTCCAAAACAAGGCGATGGCGGAGGTCCACATTCACCAGACATTTCGCGGCCCGACACGAAGGATCTCTTAAAGAAAATGCGCAAGGTCGATCCCAACCAATCCAAGCGCTATCGCCAGCGCACGGGTCAGTAATGGAACGCTCATCGGTTGCGTTCGACCAGAATTTTTCTGGCGCTGCGGATTTTCCCGCGTTGCTGCGACGCAAGGGCCTGCTGGCCTCTGCGGTCATCCCTCCGATACCACAGGCTGGAACCCCGCAAAAGACGTGGCAACCGACCGAGGCAACAACAATTCTTGCATTCAAATTTTCAGGCGGCGTCCTGGTGGCGGGTGATCGCCGTGCAACCGCTGGCAACACGGTTGTCTACGATCGCGCGGACAAAGTTCTGGAAATCGATCGACACTCAATCATGGCAATCGCGGGTGTGCCCGCGACGGCCTGGGAGATGGCGCGCGTACTGGAACACTCATTCCAATATTTTCGGCGGACTCAACTGCAAGAGATGAGCGTCGATGGGAAAGTGCGCGCACTCTCCAAGCTGTTGCGCGATAATTTCGGGTTCGTCATGCAAGGAGTCGGAGTAGTCGTGCCGATTTTCGCAACCTACGATTCTCATCCAAAGCCCGAGGCGCGTCTTTACTTTTACGATGCGATGGGTGCCCAATTTGAAGCGGCCGATTACGCTGCGACAGGATCGGGATCGCCAGCGGTGCGCGGCATTCTTTATTACGAGAATAATTGGGGCAGGAAGCCGCTGCACAAATTGAGCGAAGAGGAAGCGGTATCGATTACGCTGCGTGCGCTGGATACCGCTGCGGAATCCGACACCTCAACTGGCGGCGTGGACCGTGGCGGGAAGATTTATCCCATCATCAAGATTGTGTCGCGCGAAGGCATCACCACTTTGCCGGAAAGCAAGATCGCGGCCGTATTCAAGGAAACGGTTGCATGATCGAAGAGCCGTATCGTTGGGTCGAAGCGATCGCTAATCGCCGCGAGTATATCGAAGCGCAGCTCGCCCCGGGCAGCCCGATCGCAGCGGTCGGTTATCGCGACGGCATTCTGTTTCTCACCGTCAGTCGAACGCGGCAGAAACTTTTTGAGATCTACGATCGGATCGCGATGGGGGCGATTGGCCATCCCGGGGACATCGAGCGGTTGCGAATGGCGGCTATTGAGCTCGCCAGCACAGAAGGTTTCACCCGCTCGGCTGCAGATGTTTCCCTGCGGCGACTCGCGCATTATTCGCTCAGTCCCGTAATGAAGAGCGCGTTTGAACAGGTTTATGGCGCGCCTTATCTGGCGCGAATGCTGTTTGCCGAGGTGGGCGAAAGCCCCAATGAAGATCTGTTTTTACGGGTGGAGTATGACGGCGAGATTGCAACTAACGGCGGGACCCACGCGCAAGCGCGGCAGGACTTCGCAGTGCTCAGCGGCACACGACAATCGCGAGAGCTGATGGAGGCATTCCTGAAGAGCCAACATGCGCCGGATGCGAGCTTCGAACTGGCACTGAACTCTGCCCTCGACGCCTGGAGTATCGGGCACATCTCTTTGCAGGCTGGCAACGAAAACGGGCAGCCCGACCGGGCCGCTGTTTTGAAACATCGACAGGAACAACTCGCGACGGGCGGAATCGAAGCAGCAGTGCTCGAGCGCGACGCGAGCACGGCAATTCGTTACCGGTCGTTATCCGATACGGAATTGCGCTCCCTGATTCACGAATAAGAATATGAAGAGAAGAAATCTTCTCTCACACGTGACCAATGAAACGAGCGTTTCGAAATTTGCTGGCCTTGTGCGGCTTGTTGTTGATGGTCGCATCCTTTGTGTGGCTGCAACTCCGTCAGGCGGAGCGATCCGTCGGTAAAATCGAATCCAGAACAGCCAAGCGCTCAGCTGCGTCCAAGCCATTTGCAGTCGTTGTTCTTGATCCCGGCCACGGCGGTCAAGACTCCGGCGCGATGTGCGGCGGCGTGTTGGAAAAAGATCTGACCTTGGATGTTGCGCGTCGAATCGACCGGCTCCTGAACTCCGAAGGAATCGCCACATTGATGACTCGCATAGGCGACACCTATGTCTCGCTGGCGGATCGTGCAGCATTCGCCAATCGAGTCAGAAAATGCATTTTTGTCAGTATTCACTTCAACGAAGATAACAAGCCGGTGGCTAGCGGCGTCGAGACGTACTACGCCGCACATCAAATAACCGCGGGTTCGCTTCTCGCCTCGTGGCTGCCTTTTCTATGGCGACCGCTTTCGGATTCGCCGAATCCCGAAAGCCAGAACCTCGCCGCACTTGTTCAGGAAGCCCTGGTCGCGCGCACTCGGTCTATTGATCGGGGCACAGAAGCCAGACAGTTTTTCGTGATCGCAAACGTGACTTCTCCTGCGATTTTGATTGAAGGCGGATTTCTCACAAACAAGGAGGACATCTCCAAACTAGCGAGCGAGGATTATCGCGATCAGATTGCCGCGGCTGTCGCGGACGGCATTTTGCGTTATCGTGACGCGGCGAGCCAACGGAACTCAACCTTGGCCGCGACAGGTGGGGAGAAGCGCTGAATACGCGGGGAAGCAGAGCGTCAAAAATAGGCTCGGGATGAAAACCAGGATCGCTGTTCTGATCTTCATTGGATCGACGATGCTAATGCGCGCCGATCAGTTGGTTGAACGTGTGCAGCAGGCGTTGAAGGATCAGGGGTTTTACTACGGTGAAGTTAGCGGTGAAATGAATGCAAACGTGACGGCAGCAATTCGTCGCTATCAAATTCGCAACGGGTTGCAGGTTAGCGGCGAGCTCAATAGCGAGACACTTAAGTCCCTTGGAATTGACTCTTCTGCGTCAGCGCAACCGGCCACGAAGCGCGCATCGCCCGGGCCTGCCGCGCCTGTCGAACCCGCAGAACGATCTCCGAGCGAGACGCCAAACGCGAACTCTGCGTCCCCAGCTCAACCGTTCGGCAACGCGCCGCAGGACCAACAAATCTACCCCTCCAATCCCGCAGCGCCGGGCACTTCACCCGGAGGAGGGTCTCTTGCCGGCACCCCATTCGAGGCCGCTCCTCCCCCCGTGCAACGCAATGTGGTGCTTTCGGCTCAGATCGCGCTGGCCCGTCGCGGCCTGTATCACGAAGAGATTAACGGACTCTATGGCGCAGGAATGGAATTTGCGCTGCGGGCTTATCAATCGCGAACAGGGCTTCGGGTAACTGGCCGCCTGGATTTGGAAACACTCGCGGCGCTGCAATTGTTGCCCGGCGGCCGCGCGCCGTTTTTCCCTCGACCCCGCCGTGGACATCCTCGGCCACCAATTCGCGGTGAATGGGTTCCTGAATACTAGCTGGATCTCGCTCGAAATTGAGTCGTCACATCCGTTACGATCGCGGAGCATCGAAATGCACCGATTGCAATTCGGCGAACACTGTGCCGACAAAAACTTGGGCCTCGATCCGAAGCAAAAGTCGCTCTGGATCATCCGATACCCAGATTGTGGCACGACGAAATTTCCTGTGCGGCTCCAGTTCGAAACGCTTGTTAATGCGCTTCAACTGCAAATCAAGTTTGATCGCGTTGTAATGGCCGGCGCGCACAGAGATTTTCTCCCGCCCGACGACTGTGATGGTCGCAAGATAAGCATTGGTCGCCGGGTAAACCACAATGCGATAAACAATGCGATCTTTGAGCGGCTGACTCCGCAAATAAAGCGCCGCAGAGTGCAGATCGAACAGGTTAGGGAAACTAAACTGGCGGGTCTTTGTTCCAGCGGCCCCTCCTTCGCCTTCTGTTCTCGCTCGAGTTACTCCGCTGTTTGTAAAAGTGAGATTGGTAACGATCTTTTTTGATCGATAATTCTCTGTTTGCTGAGTTTCGATAGGGTGCAGCGTTTCCGCGCTGGCGACCGCGCGATGGTTCACATCAAATTTCCATAGCGCCTTAACCAAGCCAATGGTTCGGCCCGTCCCATCGAACTGAAATCTGTCCTCGGACGGCTTGGCA
>WNFQ01000767.1_pt1 | contig 22456 bp, 28 predicted proteins | sample 5400171 | NCBI WGS metagenome assembly WNFQ01 (sample SAMN13153356, study PRJNA577476) | soil metagenome | isolation source: 20 cm soil under Madrone tree | place: USA:California | collected 2016-06-14 | reverse complement strand
TTACAACGTGCCAATTCTCACGGACAAAGGTGGGAAGATCGAATTCCGCGACATGATAGCGGGTGTTACGATCAAACGCGATGTAGATGAAGCGACCGGTCTCATGGGCACGGTGATCATCGAGCACAAGGAGGATTTGCACCCGCAGATTGTTATCGTCGATGACAAGAAGGAGGTGCTTGCGAGTTATTCCATCCCGGCTGGCGCTCACGTCATTGTCGAGGAAGGCCAGAAAGTGCGGGCTGGCGCGCTGCTGGCAAAGACGCCGCGGAAAGTCGCAAAGACAAAGGATATCACTGGAGGTTTGCCCCGGGTGGCCGAATTATTTGAAGCGCGCCGGCCGAAAGATGCGGCTGAGATTGCAAAGATCGATGGAGTTGTTGAGATGGGCGGAACCGCCCGCGGAAAACGACGATTAATCTTGAAGGATCCCGAGACGGGAACTGAGGAAGAGCATCTGATCCCGCTCACCAAGCACATCATTGTGTTCAAAGGCGATTTCGTGAAAAAGGGCCAACAACTCACCGAGGGTCCGATCGTGCCGCACGAGATCTTGGAAGTCTGCGGTCCGCAGGAATTGCAGGAACATTTGGTCAATGAAGTGCAGGAGGTCTATCGGTTGCAGGGCGTGGAAATTAACGACAAGCACATCGAGATTATCGTTCGCCAGATGTTGCGGAAGGTGAAGATCACCGATCCGGGCGATACCTCGCTGCTGTGGGGCGATCAGGTGGACAAGCTCAACTTCGAACAAGAGAACGAAAAAGTAGTCGAAAAAGGTGGCAAACCAGCGGAAGCCGTTCCCGTACTGCTTGGTATCACGAAAGCTTCGCTCGAAACGGACAGCTTTATTTCTGCTGCGTCGTTCCAAGACACCACTCGCGTTCTTACAGAGGCAGCCACGCTCGGTAAAGTTGATAGGTTGCGCGGCTTCAAGGAAAACGTGATCATGGGTCACTTGATCCCGGCTGGGACGGGGTTCCCTGAGCATCGGCAAATCAAGCTTATCGAAAAAGGCGAACCGATCGGCGCGCCTGTGATGGAGGAAGCTGAGCCGCAGCCCGCGATCGGGTAAAGCAGACTCGATTGTACGGCGTCTGCGTCAGACGCCGTCTCATCGATTGGCGTTTTCGCAGAATAGAGCCGGCGGGAGCCGAGCGACATAGACCGGAAGGCCCGAAGGGTGAGCGAGCTGGCGCGAGCGAATCAGACGTCCTACAATTTGCCTGATGTCGATCGTCACCAAAACCGGCGACAAGGGCGAAACCTCGCTCATGTACGGCTATCGCGTGTCGAAGGGCGATGCACGCGTTGATGCTTACGGCTGTGTGGATGAGCTGACTGCTGCGCTTGGTTTGGCTCGGTCCATCGCAACCGACAAATTCATTTCCGACCAAGTCTTGGCCGTACAAAAAGATTTGATCGTTGTCATGGGAGAACTCGCAACAGCGTCAGGCGATCGCGAGCGTTACCTTAAAGATGGCTTCCACATCACCACGTCTGCGATGGTCGACCACGTCACAGCGGTCATCGACGGTCTTGAAAAAGACAAATCGCTTTATCCGAAGGACTGGGTGATTCCCGGGGAAACACCCCTTTCTGCAGCTCTCGATTTTGCTCGTGCAACTTGCCGCCGCGCCGAACGGCATATCGCTGTGCTCAGGGCTAGTGACGCGGAATTCAACGTTGAAATTTTGCGTTACTTAAATCGCTTGTCCGATCTTTGCTGGGTCCTGGCCAGGTACGTCGAAAAAGACTTGCGAAATTCCGGTTAGCGGTGGGTTGACGTGCATGCCCTGGATTGCGCTGCAATCCGGCGTCAAAAATTGGCAACCGATCGGCAGCAGGCGTCACTTCGATCCGATAGTGTTGCGGGCAATGAAACCATTGCCCGCTGTTTTCTGCGCCGTCACGTTTGCTTTCACTTCTTCTTTCGCTCAATCAGCGAATCAAGAAACAATTACCAACGCCGAGTTGCTGAAACAAATGAAAGCGCTGGAAGCAAAAGTCGCTACGCTTGAGAAACGTCTGGCGCACTACGAGGAAGATGAAGCGCGGATTGAGAAGCCGATCGCCAGATCGAAGGAGAAAATCTCGGGCAAGCAAGCATCCGTGGCTTCCGAAGAGCCGAGCGCCCCCTCGACTGTCGAAACAGTTTCGTCATCGAAGCCACTTTTTGGTCTTGGCTATCGCAGTCACGCTGTTTTGAGCATCGGCGCTTATGGCGAATTGAAATTCGGCGGTAACGAGGCGTCGGGGGGATGGAAGGACGGGTTTGATGCCCAACGCATTGTGCTGCTGCCGACGTTTCAAATCACCGATAACATCATCTTCAACGCCGAGATTGAGTTCGAGCACGGCGGCATCGCCGACGACGCAGATGACAAACTGACTGGCGCGATAGAGCTCGAACAAGCCTACATCGACTTCTTGTTTAACGAGCACTTCAACTGGCGCTCGCCCGGTGTCGATGTTGTGCCTTTCGGCTTCATCAACCTTTTTCACGAGCCGACGCAGTTCTACAGCGTGAATCGGCCGGAGTTAGACGATGGACTGATTCCTACAACGTGGTTCGAAGGCAGCACAAGTATCTATGGTAAGATCATCAACAACCTGAACTATCAATTTCAAGTCAACACAGGGTTGGAAGATATCGGTCAAAACGGCGGCGTCCCTGATGATGGCTCGCCTTACGAAGCAGGAATCTCCGGAACCGGAGCGCTCGGTCTCGCTCGCACGCCGATCGGCGACTTTAATCAAACCAAGAACGCGCCTGGCTTTGCGCTGCGTCTGAGTTATACGCCTCCGTTTGTCCCCGGCTTAAATGGAAGCTCCAGTGTTTTCTTTACCCCGAACGTCACGCCGCGCGGTGCGTATGGCGATGACGGGCATTCGTTAGGCCATAATAGCGTGACGATGCTCGATACCGAGGTGCGTTACCGGGTGCCGCGAACCGGTTTCGAGTTTCGTGGTGAAGTGGTTGAGGTGATTATCGGCACACCAGGCAATCTCCGCGCGAACAACGATGGTGATTCGGAAAATAATGTGGGTAAACATCTCTGGGGTTTCTCGCTCGAAGCGGCGTATCATATCGATCTTAGCGACTACGTGCACAACGGCTGGGAGCTCGTGCCATTTTATCGCTACACTTACGAGAATTTGCAGACTGGCGGATTCGCCGGAATCGATGAGAACTTGCCAACCGGTCAGGGTCAGCGGCAATTTCACACCATTGGCATGGCCCTTTTCCCAACTCCGCAAGTGGTTTTGAAACTGGATTACCAATTTGCGTTGGACGACGCCCCGGACTCGCCGCGCGCCGACCATCTGCTCGGTGCCGTTGGTTTCTTTTTCTAAACGAGACCGTACAATTCGCAACATGACTCAGATTCCACGCTGGATTTTGCCGACCGCCATCAGTGTGACGGTGCCGTTGCCGTCGTACGCGGTGCAATACCTGAGCGTTTCTCAAGCGCAGAAATTGTGTTTTCCAGAGGCCACCCAGTTCGTTGCCGCTCATATCAAATTCGCGCCCGCGCAAGTCAAAGCAATTGAAGCCGCCAGCGGAGAGAAACAACTTCTGCGCGGCCAGGAAATTTGGCGCGCAATGAAAGGCGAAAGATTGCAAGGCTTCTTTATTGTCGATTACGTTATTGGCAAGCATCTCGTGATTGATTACGCGGTCGCTCTTTCACCGGAAGGCAGGGTCAAACAGATCGAAATCCTCAATTACCGCGAAAGTTATGGCGGCGAAATTCGCAATGCCGATTGGCGCAAACAATTTCTCGGCAAAACCGCACGCTCGCACTTCGCCTTGAACGAAGGCATTACCAACATCAGCGGTGCGACGCTTTCCTGCCGGCACGTGACCGAAGGCGTGCGCCGCGTCCTGGCAACTTATGAAGTTTGCCTCAAGTGAAGTGCGGCGGGCGCGGCCGCTCCTCGGCACGTTCGTTGACATCACGGCGCGGGGCGCTGACGAGACGAACCTGCATCGCGCAATCGATCGCGCTTTCGCGACAATTCAACGAGTGGATCGGCTGATGAGTTTTCATGATCCCGGAAGCGACGTCTCGAGGATCAATCGAGGTGGATTCCCAAAAGGTGTAATTGTTCATCCGTGGACATGGCGCGTTTTGAAATGTGCGCAGGAATTTTCGCGCAAAAGCGATGGCGTTTTCGACATCACGATTGGCCGACAACTCGTGAAGTGGGACTATCTTCCGAAACCTGGTAAACGGTTTGGCAGTGGCGGGAGCTGGCGCGACATCGTTCTCGACAACAAACGCAACGTTAGATTCCGACGGCGGTTGATTGTCGATCTTGGAGGCATCGCCAAAGGTTTTGCCGTCGATCGTGCTATTAAAACCCTGAAGGATAATGGCGTCGTCACCGGAATCGTAAATGCCGGGGGGGATCTGCGAGTGTTTGGATCGACATCGCAACTTATTCATTTGCGCCATCCAGCCCGGCCCACACACATCGCCAGGGCGGTACGGCTGCGCGAGCGTGCCATGGCAACTTCGGGTGTCTACTTCGAGCGTCGAAAATATCGCGGCAAGTATGTGGGGCCGTTGCTTGACGGGCGCACCAGTCAATCTGGACGGGAACTAATCAGCGTGAGCGTGGCGGCTGCAGAATGCATGGTGGCGGATGCGCTGACGAAAATCGTCTTCACACTGCGTGAGAAAGCTGCGGACTTGCTGGCGCAGTATGGTGCAGATGCATTGTTGCTCGAGCGCGATGGAGCGCCATCGTGGATATTTGATTCCTTATGCGACACCCGCGTCCCGACTCGATTCGCCTGAAGCGTTTGCAGAAATACTCTCTGTACGCCGTGTTGGCACTACTTTTCTTGAGCGGAGTGGCGTGGGCGTATTGGAATTATCTTTGGTCGACTGGCGATTTTGAGACAAGCGGGAAAGTCTGGGCGATGAAAATCCATGGCGCTGCGGCGATAGCCGTTTTGGTGCTGATCGGGATGCTCCTAAGCGTGCACGTGAGGTTTGCATGGCGCGCACGCCGGAATCGAGCAAACGGCTCGGTTTTTCTGAGCGCGTTCGCCGTTTTGACCATCACAGGCTACGGTCTTTATTATGCTGGTGGTGAAGCACTACGTGCGTGGACGAGCTGGATTCATCTCGGTGTGGGCCTGGCTTTCCCCGTTTTGTTGCTAATCCACATCCTTTTCGGAAGGGGGACACGCCCGGCGGGTCAACCCTCACCGGGCGCTGAGCATCGACATCATCCCAAGTCTCATCATTACCAGTCTCAACACGGCACCTAATTAGGATAATGGAAGAGCTGAATTTCAGGTTGCGCATCGACGTCTGCTGTAGCATGTTCGACGTCCCGCTCTGGAATCTCCCTTTCGGGAATTTCGCTTATGGCAGATACGACAGAATTAGTACCTGAATTATTGGAGGCTGGTGTCCATTTTGGACACCAGACGAAGCGTTGGAATCCGAAGATGAAGCCTTTCATCTTCGAACAACGCAATCAGATTTACATAATCAATTTGGATGAGACGGTGCTTCAGCTTCGGCGGGCAACGGAGTTTCTCCAGGAGGTCGCGCGCCGCGGCGGCAAAATCTTATTCGTAGGCTGCAAGAAACAGGCGCAGGAGGCGATAAAAGAGGCGGCAGTGGCTTGCGGACAATTTTACGTGAATCAACGCTGGCTCGGCGGCACGTTGACGAATCTCGCTACGATTCGCAAGAGCATTGGCCGATTGAAATACATCGAAGAAATCGAGAAGTCGCCCGAGTACAAGAAAATGGGCAAACAGGAATTGGCCGCGCTTAATCGCGAGGCCGCAAAGCTCCGGCGCAATCTCGAGGGGATAATTGAAATGTCGCAGTTACCAGATGCCCTTGTGGTGATCGACACAATCCGCGAGCAAAACGCTGTTAATGAAGCGCGACGGCTTGGAATTCCAGTAGTCGCCATCGTAGATACCAACGCGGACCCCGACGTCATCGATTACCCAATCGCTGGCAACGATGATGCGATTCGCGCTATCCGCGTGATTTTGCAAAAGCTCGTGGACGCTATCGTTTCGGCAAGCAACGAAACGCGCATTCGCGAGCAGGTCGAAATGGCCGGCGTCTCCGCCTGAAGGCAGATAAGCGTTACAAAAGTTACAACGGTTACAAAGCAGGCCGATGTAACTTTTGTAACCATGTAACGTTTTAACCGAATGAAAATCATGGAAATCGATCCACAGCTTGTGAAGCAACTCCGCGAAAAAACCAATGCAGGCTTTATGGATTGCAAACGCGCTCTTGTGGAAAGCGGCGGTGATCTGGCCAAAGCGGAAGGGATTTTGCGGACCAAAGGAATCGCCAGCGCTGGCAAAAAGTCTGCACGGGCAACGAAGGAAGGCATCGTAGCTTCATACATTCATCTGCAAGGCAAAGTGGGCGTTCTTGTAGAGGTGAATTGCGAGACCGATTTTGTGGCGCGGAACGAGAATTTCCGCGAATTCGTGAAAGACATCACGCTCCATATTGCTGCAGCGCATCCGCTTTACGTGACCCGCGCCGATGTTCCCGGTAATCTCATCGAAGCCGAGCGCGAGATTTACAAAGCCCAGGTAAAGGGCAAACCGGACGGCGTTGCGGAAAAGATCGTCGATGGAAAACTCGAAAAATTCTACAGCACTGTTTGCCTGCTTGAACAAGCCTTCATTAAAAATCCCGACGTGACCATCAGAGACTTGCTCAATGCGAAGATTGCCGAGCTGGGCGAAAACATTGTCATCCGCCGATTTGTCCGTTATCTCGTTGGTGAGCCGCTTACGAGCGAAGCCTAGGTGGAACGCGTTGTTCTCAACGCGTTGTTGCAGAAGTAAGATCGAAATAGGCCGTTGCCAGTGCTGCTAGAACTTCGCGTGCAGCGAGGTGATCCGTGGTTAATTTGACGGAATGGGATTGACCGAATACAAACGCAAACGCGACTTTAAGAAGACAGCTGAGCCTGCAGGGAAACCGCTACCCAAAAAAGTCAAAGGCGCGTCGCGTTTCGTCATTCAAAAACACGCTGCGCGCCGTTTGCACTACGATTTCCGTCTGGAGATGGAAGGCGTGCTTAAATCGTGGGCGCTGCCAAAAGGACTTCCGTGGAAGCGAGGCGAAAAACATCTCGCCGTGGAAGTGGAAGATCATCCGATCGAATACGAGGACTTCGAAGGCATTATTCCGGAGGGGCAATATGGCGGCGGCACAGTGATGGTTTGGGACCGGGGGACTTATTACGTTTACGGTGAACAGCCGGTGAAATCGCTGCGCGAGGGAAAGCTTCATCTCGTCCTCGACGGTAAAAAGGCGAATGGCGAATGGACGCTGGTGCGAATCCGCGGTCGTGATGATGAAAAGAATCAGTGGCTGATCCTGAAAACGGGCGCCGACACCAAGCCGCCATCGAACAAGCTCGAAGATCAATCGGTAAGGACTGGCCGCACGATGAAACAAATCGCCGAAGCGCACGATGCCGAATGGGAGTCTAATCGCGAAACGGATCAAAGCGCGACATCGAAGTTCAAGGCGCGGATCCGAGAAGCGGTAAAAAAAAAAGCAAACGGTGAAATTGTAGGGCAGGCGCATCGCCTGCCGGCCCAAAAGCACGGCAACCGAAGCGGTCGCGCTGCAACCGGGTCCCTGTCAGATTTGCCCTCGGCAAAGGCGCGCTTCATCGAGCCGATGAAAGCGAAGCTGGTCGAGAAACCACCGGCGACCGGCGATTGGATCTATGAGCTCAAATTTGACGGTATTCGCCTGATCGGAGTGAAGAGAGATGAAAAAGTCTCATTGCTGTCGCGAAACCAGAACGATTTAAGCGGGCGCTTCCCGGAGATTGTCGAAGCGATTGAGAATTTGTCTCCCCGCGAATGCGTAATCGACGGCGAGGTGGTTGCTGTCGACGACAAAGGCCGTTCTTCCTTTCAACTTTTGCAGGCGCATGAGATGGAAGGACGCAAGTCGCCCATTTACTTCTACGCGTTCGATCTGCTCCAACTTGATGGGAAAAGCTTGATCGAGCTTCCGCTGGAGGCTCGAAAGAATGTGCTCGAAAAACTCTGCGCGGAGGCGGGTGATCCGATTCGTTACTCAGGCGCGATCGGAAGCGACGCCAAACGGCTGCTCGAAGAAGTGCAACGTCGCGGCCTCGAAGGGCTTATCGGCAAACAGCGCAACTCCGTTTACGAACCCGGCCGCCGAAGCGGCGCATGGATCAAACTCAAATGTGTTAACGAGCAGGAATTCGTCATTGGCGGATACACGCCGCCGCAGGGTGCGCGCAAACACTTCGGCGCGATCCTCGTTGGGTACTACAAGAATAACAAGCTGGTGTTTGCCGGCAAAGTCGGTACCGGCTTCACTGTCAAATCGTTATCCATGTTGCACAAGAAATTCCAAAAAGAAGCGCGCGACGTTTGTCCATTCGTCGATCTGCCATCAAGACAAAACGGGCAATGGGTCCTGGGGATCACGCCTTCCATGATGAAAAAGATGCACTGGGTGAATCCGAAGTTTGTCGCTCAAATCAAGTTCGCCGAGTGGACGCGTGATGGAAAATTGCGTGCACCCGTTTTCCTTGCCTTGCGCGAAGATAAGAAGCCGACCGACGTCGTTCGCGAGGGCTGAAGAAGGAACGCTGCAAGCATGCTGTCGTGTGGGCGCTTGAGCTTTGATCCAAGTGGATCGAGCCGAAGAATTTTGAAACAGCAAACAACATGACCGTCTGGAGGTGCGCGCGTTAATGGCCAGGGAAGTCATCCGTGTCCGGAACGAATTTTATATTCGTTCGTCGTCCGCTCGCGTCGATGTTCGGACCCGGGTACTGAAGCAGGGCGACACTTTCGCTGTGTTCGACCGGTTTGGCGACATCGAGACATTCGGGACCGGTGAACTTGGGCTTTACTATCAAGACACTCGGTTTTTGTCGCGGCTAACATTGAAACTCGGAAAGGACCGTCCGCTGCTGCTCAGTTCAACTGTAAGAGAAGACAACGCAGTGATGGCGGTGGACGCGACGAACCCCGATACCTGGCGCGACAGCGAGATAATGATTCCGCGAGGAACTTTGCACGTGTTTCGCTCGAAGATTCTGTGGGAGAAAACGTGTTACGAGCGGCTTCGAATCCACAACTACGGGCGCGCAGCCGTGGACGTTTCTTTTGCGATCGAATTCGATGCTGATTTTGCCGACATTTTCGAGCTGCGCGGCATGAACCGAGAACGTCGCGGCCGTCGCTTGGAAACGGAGGTTACCAAGGATGGGCTTGTGCTCGCGTATGAAGGCTTGGACGCTCGCGTTCGCCGGACACGGATCGTTTTCGATCCACCGCCTACTCGGCTAAGCGAGTCCGTAGCCACGTTTCAAATCCGACTGGAGGCGGGCAAAGATGCCAGCTACCGGTGCGCGATTGCATGCGAAGTGGATGGCGGTTCGCGAAAGGAAATCAGCCCTTGCTACGAAAGCGTCGTGGAGGAGGCAGCGAGTGCGCTCGAACGCGTGCGCGCCCAAGAGCCCCAGATTTTTACCGGTAACGAACAGTTCAACGACTGGCTAAACCGTTCGCTCGCCGATCTCCACATGATGCGAACAGAAACGCCCTATGGCCCGTATCCTTACGCTGGTGTTCCGTGGTTCAGCACGGTATTCGGACGAGACGGAATCATCACCGCGCTCCAGTCTCTGTGGTTTGATCCTTCTCTCGCGCGTGGCGTCCTGGCGTACCTGGCAGCTACCCAGGCCGACGCGCACAACCCGCAGCAGGACGCAGAGCCAGGCAAGGTAGTACACGAAATGCGCGCGGATGAAATGGCCACGCTAGGAGAGGTGCCGTTTAAGCGGTACTACGGCAGCATTGATGCGACGCCGCTCTTTGTGATGCTCGCCGGGGCATATTACAAGCGCACCGGCGACCGTGCCTTCACGGAGTCTATCTGGCCAAATATCGAGCGCGCCCTTGAGTGGATCGATCGCTACGGCGATTCAGATGGCGACGGTTTTGTGGAATATGCCCGTAAAGCGAAACACGGGCTCGTCCATCAGGGCTGGAAAGATTCTGACGATGCAGTTTTCCATAGGGACGGCGGAGCTGCCGAAGGACCAATCGCGCTTTGCGAAGTGCAGGGTTATGTATTCGCCGCCAAGACCGCGGCCAGTGAGCTTGCCAAGATGCTCGGGGACGCAACGCGCGCGCGCGAATTGTCAAAACAGGCAGAAGCGCTCCGCCGCCAGTTCGAGAAAGCGTTTTGGTGTGATGACCTTTCCACTTACGCCCTTGCCTTGGACGGAACGAAGCAGCCTTGCAAAGTGCGAACCTCGAACGCGGGACACTGTCTTTTTGCCGGGGTTGCGACGCAGGAGCACGCGCGCCGTGTAGCGACTACGCTCACAGATGAAACATCGTTCTCCGGCTGGGGCATCCGTACAGTCGCTAGCAGCGAGGTGCGCTATAATCCCATGTCTTATCACAATGGATCGGTCTGGCCGCACGATAACGCCTTAATTGCGGCTGGATTTGCTCGATACGGATTGAAGGAGTCGGCCGCACTGCTCCTGGCAGGTTTGCTCGACGCCAGTCTTTTCTTCGATCTGCATCGGCAGCCGGAACTATTTTGCGGCTTCCCCAGGCGCGCTGGCGAATCTCCGACACTCTATCCCGTAGCCTGTAATCCGCAGGCTTGGGCGTCGGGTGCGGTCTTTCTTTTGCTTGAGGCTTGTCTCGGCTTGAGCGTGTCGGCTCCCGAACAAAAAGTGATATTTTCGAAGCCAGTTTTGCCGGCCTTTCTTCCGAAGGTCAGCATTCGCGATCTGAAAGTTGGAGATGCGCGAGTTGATCTTCTGCTCACCAGACACGATGAAGGCGACGTAGGAGTGAACGTGCTCCGGCGCACTGGAGCGCTGGAGGTTTTGATTTTGAAATAGATGCGTTCATAAATCCGCGCAGTCTCTCACGGATTGCGCTTGTCGCGTGCCCCCGCGCAAATATGGTGGCGTGTGAAGGCAAAAGTGATTGTGATGCCAAAGGAAGCCGTGCTCGACCCCCAGGGCAGCGCAGTTCGGGATGCGATGCGGCACCTGGGAATGCCAGAGGTGCGGACCGTAAGGATCGGTAAATACATGGAGATCGATATTGAGGGGCAAGATGGAGATCTTGAATCGCGTTTGCATCGTCTTTGCCGCGATCTGTTGTCGAATCCGGTGATCGAAGATTACGAGCTGCAGAAGGGGAGCGACAGGAAGCCTGAGAAAACGCTCAACACTCAGCCGCAGAAGGCGAAGACGAAGCGAAAGAGGAGGAGTTAGTGATGAAAGCGCTGCGATATTTTTTCTGCGTGGTTTTTCCGCCACTGGCTGTACTCATGACCGGTCGTATTGCCAGTTTCTTTCTCAGCATAATTTTGACGTTGCTCGGCTGGATTCCCGGAGTCATTCACGCCTGCCTCGTGGTCAACGATTATCACGCTGAGCAGCGCGCCCGTGCACATTAGAACGACGAATGAAATTCGCTGTAATCCAATTTCCCGGTTCCAACTGCGATCAGGATTGTGTCGCCGGCATCAACGCCGTGGATGGATTGCGCGCCGAGTACGTCTGGCACAAGGAGACGTCGCTCGACGATTTCGATGCGATCGTGCTTCCGGGAGGGTTTGCCTATGGCGATTATCTTCGTTGCGGAGCTATCGCTCGCTTTTCGCCGGTCATGAAGGCAGTGATCGACGACGCGCGCGCGGGCAAACTCGTGCTTGGCACATGCAACGGGTTTCAAGTTTTGTGCGAGGCCGGCCTGCTGCCTGGTGCGCTGGTGCGCAATCGTTCGCTGCGCTTCGTGTGCGACATGGTCATTACCAGAGTTGAAGTGGACGATTCGCCGTTCACCCACGGCTGCCCAAAAGGAACACTTCTTCGTCTGCCGGTAGCGCACGGGGAAGGCTGTTTCTTCGCCGACGCTGAAACATTGAGCGAGCTTAACGCCAACCAGCAGGTAGTTTTGCGCTATGTGGACAGTCAAGGTCTCACCGTTCCAGACGCAAATCCCAATGGTTCGATTGAAAACATCGCCGGCATCTGTAACCGCGAACGAAATGTCTTTGGTTTGATGCCTCACCCTGATCGCGCCTCCGACTCGAGGCTCGGGAGCGCAGACGGTGCGAAGATTTTTCAGTCGATGATGGAGACGATTCTCGCCAGTCGTTCGCCAAGCGCATCCGAGCGCGTAGCACAAGTCGCGTGAGTCTCTTCATTACCGGGACGGACACCGGCGTGGGAAAGACGTATATTGCCGCGCGGCTTTTGCATCTGTTGCGTGCATCGGGCATTCGCTGTGCCGGAATGAAACCGATTTGTTGCGGAGATCGTCGCGATGCCGAGACGCTTCTGGCAGCCGGCAGTGATTGCGTGGCGATCGATGAGGTGAATCCAGTTTGGTTGAGAACACCGGCCGCTCCTATCGTGGGCACTCTCATGGAGAAAGTAACCATCGATATCGAACAGATCCTCTCTGCCTTTCACGCTCTGCAACAGCGTGTTGAATACGTCATCGTGGAGGGAACAGGCGGTTGGCTCGTGCCGATTCGGTCAGATTATTTTGTCAGCGATTTGGCGGTGGCCATGAAGCTGCCGGTTCTTGTAGTCGCACAGAACCGGCTGGGCTGTCTTAACCACGCGATTCTCACCGTGCGAAGCATTGCGGCTCACCAGCTTCGGTGTCTGGGTCTTGTATTGAATAGCACTGAACTGGCCAGCGACATCGCGGCGCTGACGAATGCCGATATTCTCAAGCGTATTTTCAATGTTCCATTGCTTGCCGGACTAGGAGAAAGCCTTACAGAACTCCCTACCGACTGGCGACTTATGCTCGATTCAATATCCGAGCAATAGCGTTTTGAGCTGATACAGGATTGTAAAGAAAACGAACACTTTTCGGGTAGAATTGGCTCAGATTCGCTCTGCAGAAAAGGCTGGCATCGCTATTGCTTAAATAAAGCTTCGAAAACCATTACTACTATGCTCTTACAAAAAACCTTACACATGAGCCAGCCGTTGCCGGAGTGCAAAGCGCGTCTGGCCAGTATTCAATCATACCGGCGGCAGTTTCTGATGGTGACACGCGCGACTGTGACATCATCTAAGACTGTCGATTTCAGCTTTCGCGGTCCGTTCGGGTTTGAGGCGCATACGGTCCTTTTGTCGGTCGAGAGCGACTCGCCCGACCAATATGCGTTCGAATCTGCGGGCGGTAACATTGCCCTTATGGGCATCGTTGATTTCGCTGAGATTCGCTCGAACTGCACAGAGGTCACGCTCGCCGTTCACTACGAGATCAAGAACAAACTGTTCGCCTGGCTGGACCGGCGTTTGCACTTTGTGGACAGCTTTGTGACTGCCGAACTGCGCAGCATCCGCGCGCATTTCGAAGGCATCGCGGCCAGCTATTTGGATCACGAGCGCGTTTTGCCAGTGCTCCAAACGGCTCACGCCTGAGATCGGCACCGTCTATTCTTAAGAACGCGAGGCTCAAAACCTCGCGTTCTTTCATTTCTACTTGATTCGGACTGCGTGGGTCTTGTCTAAGCGGAGGATTTGCCCGGGGCGAAGGGGGATTGATGCGTTCGGATCGGTGATTTTGTTGCCGTCAAGTTGAACGCTACCTTGATCGATCAAACGGCGGACCTGTGTTCGCGATTTATTCATTCCGAACGCGTTCTGGAACGCATGGCCGACAAGATCTACGAAATCCGAATAATTATCGGGATGTAGGTCCGGTAACTCGGCATGTTCCAAGTCGCGTTTGCTGAAGCGCGTATTCCATTCATCGAGCGTTTTTCGAGCGCCAGCAGACGAGTGATACGTCTGCACGATTTCAAAGGCGAGTTGCTTCTTCGCCTCGAGCGGATGCAAGCCGGCCGCCGGTGCGCGCCCGAGGAGCAATTCATAATAACGCGCCATCAACTCATCGGAGATACTCATCAATTTGCCGAACATGTCCGAGGCGGACTCGTTGATGGCGACAAAATTGCCAAGGCTCTTGCTCATCTTCTTCGCGCCGTCGAGCCCTTCGAGAATCGGCAAGAGAAAAACGACCTGCTGCGGCATGGCCTCTTCTCTTTGAAAATCGCGTCCGATCAGAATATTAAAAAGCTGGTCTGTCCCTCCGAGTTCCACGTCGGCCTTCACCATCACCGAATCCCATCCCTGCATGATTGGATACTGAATTTCGTGCGCGCGGATGGATTGCTGCTGATCGATTCGCGCCTTGAAGTCTTCGCGCTGCAATAATTGCTGCAACGTGACACGGCTGTTCAGACGAATGACGTCTTCGAACGACATCACCCGGAACCAATCGCCGTTGCAAACGGTCTCTGTGCGTGCGGGATCGAGAATTTTGAAGGCCTGTTCCCGATAGGTCGCCGCGTTTGCAATCACTTCCTGATGCGTCAGGTGCGGCCTGGTGACGGAGCGACCACTCGGATCTCCGATCATTCCGGTGAAATCACCGATAATGAGAATTGCCTGATGGCCGAGGTCTTGAAACTGCCTCAGTTTTCGCAAAACGATCGTGTGCCCAAGGTGAATGTCCGAGGTGGTCGGATCCACGCCGAGCTTTACCCGCAACGGCCGACCGAGTGAAAGCTTGTCGCGCAACTCCTGTTCGCTAATGATCTGCGCCGCGCCTTGTTTTAAGAACGCCAGAGCCTCTTCTGGATGCATGGTAACAGAATAACGCACCTGGCCAGTGCGCTACTTGTTTTTGTTCAACAACTCTCGCACCTGCTCGATCGTGAGCGGTGCATTTTGTCTGTTGAGCGACTTTTGGCTCTTGCCCTCGTCCAGAAAGGGACGGGTCTGTGCATACCCGCGAGCCGGACCTTTCTTATCAGATCCCTGAGCGTCGCGTGTGCCGCTCGCAGTCTGAGTTGCGTAGGCAACCCGAGAATTTCCCATTGCGTGCTGCGACGAAGTGTTGAATGCGCTCCGTCCGCTATTGAAAGTCCGAGAATTGTATTCTTGCGCCGAGAATTGTCCTGTCGCTGAATAACTCTTCTGATTCGGTTTCTTGTGGATGTAAAATGTTCCAAGACTTGCCCGTTTGTTTATCGAGGCGGTCCCGTCGGCGATAAACTTTTTGTTTTGTGCATTGTTGGCCAGAGTCATGTCCGGTTTGAGCAGGCGATCCATCAGCTTTTTTTCCTGTTCCTGAGCGCGTACGCAGGAGAGAGCAGCCAAGAGTAAAAGACAGGCGGCAATCGGTTTTCGCACACGGCGAGGCTGCCGGAGGTGTGAGGTACTTGTAAAGCAAATTTGTTAGGGACGCCGCGCTGCGGCGTCCGGTCGGTGCAGCGCGCCGACCGTACCATCGCGAGGCTTTTTATTGTATTCCACTGCCAGCTACCAAATACTGTCGTGCATGCCTGATCACGTTTACAAAAAAATTGAATTAGTTGGCTCGTCGCCGAAGGGGTTTGAGGACGCGGTAAGAAATGCGCTGGCGCGCGCTACCAAGACAATTCGCAACATGCGATGGTTCGAGGTCACTGAGACTCGGGGGAACATCGACGAGGGAAAAGTCGATGAATGGCAGGTGACGCTGAAAATCGGTTTCACCCTCGACGAATGACGTAGCGACGATGGGCTGCCAACGGCTCTTCAACCTCGCTGCTCTTCCTGGGCCGATTGGTACAACTTCGCGGCGCCATAAATCAACACCGCGGGTTTTGCTGCTACCATGAGCAGTCGAAGAAGACCGCTGAGAATTCGGCCCAGTGGCAAGCGATTCAAAATGTATCCAGCCACAAACGCCCACAACAAAGATTGCGCTGGCCTTTCGCGCACGTAATCCTCCGTCTCGCTCAGAACTGTCTCGACTTGATCTTTGACCCATTGTACTCCCCGCTCCGGGAGTTCAGCGGCTACGTCTGCAGATGATTGATTCATTTCGCTTAATGATTCGCATGGAGACCCTGTCCTGCGCGCATTTGCTACTACCGCAGAGTCAGCCAAATCGACCTTGCGCCTGCTCCGGGTGGAAAATCAGGGAGTTGAGATGACCGATGAAATGTAGCTGCACGACGCGCTACCTTTAGACAATAGCGGGCCATTACTTCCAGTGCATGCTCGCGTAACGTAGAGCAGTTAGTCGAAAGCAAGACGTTGCTATCTCGCTCTGCCAATCCGAGAGCGTCAATGAGCAAGTCTTCGAAATCATGCTCGATTTGGAAGGTCTTTGCTCCGGCCGAACGCGAGAAAGTTGGTGGATCAAGAATGATGACGTCAAATTTCTCACCTTTCCGTACCAGGCGCGGTAACACCGCTCTGACATCATCCGCGACGAAGCGCTGCTCGATTGTTGGAAGACTGTTAAGCGCAAAATTCTGGCGTCCCCGCGACAGGGACTTTTTAGAAAGATCGATGTTCAGCGTAGCTGCTCCGACATATGCCGCACTGACAGAAAACGAGCAGGTATAGGCAAAACAGTTCAGCAGGCGGGTAGGCCTAATATGGCGCACGTAACGGCGATTTTCTCTTTGGTCCAGAAACAGGCCCGGCGAATAACCGGTCCCAAAATCAATCCCGAACTTCAGATGACGCTCCGTAGCGATGGTCTGCAGACTTTTACCTGGGTCACCATATATTAGACGTGGCGGTTCTCGATCTTCGTTTTTACGCGGGACGAACCGTGCAAAAATTCGTCCAACCTGGAAACCGACAGAGGTTGCCCAGGATTGCAGTTCAGCAACGAGCTGCTCACGCGTGAGCACTCGTTTAAACGAAATGAGGATGTCCTGGCCGAAACGCTCCACCCAGCCACCCTCGAGCGTACAGAGCCGGTGTGCATCAGTTGCTTCCGCCTGAAAATCGCGAAGCAGGGTCGGATCAATCCAGCCGAAATTCATTTTCTATTGTCGCTCCGCTGCATACTTCGAATCGGCGTGGCGCAACGGATCGGTTGCCGGCTGGGCGCGCGTCGCTACACTGCCGCCTCGTAGACGATCGTCGCATGCTTTTCCGCTGTGGCGGGCTTACCTATGCAACAAATTACCGTCCGTGTTCCGGCGAGCACTTCCAATCTCGGCCCCGGCTTCGATTGTCTGGGTGTCGCACTGCGCATCTACAACACTGTCACCATGACGCGGAGGGCACCACATGAGCACGTTCATCGGCGAATTGTTTCTGAGGCCGCAGATCTATTTTTCAAGCAAACGCATCGCCGCGCATTTTCATTTTCCTGTTCAACGGCAGAACAAATTCCGCGATCCCGAGGCTTGGGCAGTAGCGCAACCATTCGCCTCGCCATCCTGGTTGCCCTGAACCGGCTGAGCGGCAGTCCGCTCGACCGATTAACAATCTTTCGATTATGTGCCGAACTGGAAGGACATCCTGATAACGCTGCGCCGGCAACGTTTGGTGGCTTCACTGTGGTTCATGGTAGGGACGCCGCGCTGCGGCGTCCGGTGGGCGCAGCGCGCCGACCCTATCGTCGGGACGATTATGCGGCCGTTCAGCGCTTCACGGTCTCGCCACGGCTATATTTCGTTCTTTTCATTCCTGATCTTGAGGTTCAAACCTCGAGGGCGCGAAATGTTCTGCCTTTAAGAATTTCACATGCTGCGGCGGTCGAAAATTGTGGGAAGGCATGCGCCCTTACAGCGGCTTTCGTATCACAGGATTACCAAAAACTGCACAACGCTTTTGCCGACCATCTGCACCAGCCCTTTCGCGCAAAACTAATTCCTTTTCTTCTGCGCACCGTTGCGGCCGCCGAAAAGGCCGGCGCGCTCGGGGCGTTTCTCAGCGGAAGCGGATCGACGATTGCGGCCGTTACGCTTCATTCATCCAAAAGAATTGCGGCGGCTATGGCACGCGCGGCGAAAACTCGGGGGCACGCCATCATCACGCACGCTGATAACCTCGGCGCCAAGATTCTTGCCAGTCACTAATCACTTTTCACCAATCACTATTCTTCATGGGCCGCCGGCTTGAACAGTTGGAAGAGTTTGGGATCGACGTTGTCCTCGAGCGTCGTCACGGCATTCGAGCTTCGATACTGCGCGGGATTCTCCATGCTCTTTCATTCGTTTACGACCGCCTGGTGCAGGTCCGGCTTTATCTTTATCGCAAGAGGGTCTTCCGCGAACGCACTCTTGGCTGTCTGGTGATTAGCATTGGTAATCTGACGGTGGGCGGCACGGGTAAGACGCCGATTGTTGAGAAATTTGCCCGGGCGTTGCAGTCGGGCGGACGGCGCGTTGCCATCCTGAGCCGCGGTTACAAGAGCGTACCGCGCAGGCGAACCTGGCTGAGCCGGCTTCGGGGAGACTCCGATCTTCCACGCGTCGTCTCCGATGGCAAATCATTGCTGCTCGACTCCGTGACCGCCGGCGACGAGCCCTACATGCTGGCGAACAATTTGAAGGACGTAATCGTGCTGGTGGACAAAGACCGGGTCAAAAGCGGCCGGTTCGCGATCGATAAATGGCAGGTCGATACGTTGTTGCTCGATGACGGATTCCAATATCTGCATCTGAAACATCGCTTGGACATGGTGCTCGTCGATCGACAAGCTCCTTTCGGAAACGAATTCCTCCTTCCTCGCGGTACCTTGAGGGAAACGCCGCGTAATCTTCGCCGCGCCAGCTACATCTTTATCACAAAGAACACCGGCGAACCTAATCTCGCTCTAATGAAACGCATCCGGCGTTACAATCGCACCGCCGAAGTCATCGAATGCGCGCATAAGCCGCTCCATCTCCAGAATGTATTTACGGGCGAACAATTGCCGCTCGAAGCTTTGCGGGATGCATTCATCGGCTCGCTCTGCGCGATCGCGGCGCCGCAGAGCTTCGAGGACGCATTACGGAAGCTCGGGGCGCATGTCGATCTCCACAAGAGCTACATCGATCACCACTATTACACCGAGGCGGAATTGATCACCTTTATCAAGCGTTGTATCCGCCGCGATCTGGCGATGATCGTGACCACAGAGAAAGATTCGGTGAGGATGCCGCGTTTGCCTGAAGCGGAATTGAAGGTGCCGATCTATTTTTTACGGGTGGAGATTGAAATCCTCAGTGGCCACGAAAGTTGGGAGCATTGCGTCGCGCGCATCTGCAAACCCAAAGCCATGCTGTCTCCGGAGCGCTTTTTCGCCTGACGGTTTCTTAAATTCGATGTTGGACGTTCGTCGTTGGGCGTTGAACGTTTGCTTTAAGTATGCCCAACAGAGCCGAGCTAATTGTCAAAGACCGCAAGATTCAGGTATCAAACCTTGACAAGGTTCTTTACCCGAAGGCCGGTTTCACCAAAGGGCAGGTGATTGATTACTACATTCGCGTCGCCCCTGTGCTGTTGCCGCATCTCAAAGATCGGCCGCTTACCATGAAACGTTACCCCAATGGTGTGGAAGGCGAATTTTTTTACGAAAAGAACTGTCCGTCACATCGCCCGAAATGGGTGCAGACGGCAAAAGTGTGGAGCGAAGGCAATCAGCGAATCATGCACTATTGCCTCGCGAATGATCTGCCTACACTCGTGTGGGCCGGAAACCTGGCCGACTTGGAGCTGCACACATCGCTTTCGCGCAAAAATAACATCGAGCGTCCCACGATGATGGTATTCGATCTCGATCCCGGCGCGCCGGCCGACATCGTGCAATGCTGCCAGGTCGGGCTTTGGCTTCGCGATTTGTTAGCCAAAATGAAACTGAAATCGTTCGCGAAAACGAGCGGCTCAAAGGGCCTGCAGGTTTACGTTCCACTCAACACCGCAGTTACTTACGATCAAACCAAAGATTTGTCGCGCGCGCTTGCTCAACATCTGGAACACGAACACGCCGATGGCGTGACTTCGAACATGTCCAAGGCGGTGCGCAAAGGAAAAGTGTTCGTCGATTGGAGCCAAAACGACGAGCACAAAACCACCGTCTGCGTCTATTCTCTTCGCGCGAGGGAAGAACCGACAGTTTCCACACCGGTGACTTGGAACGAAGTCGAAAACTGCCTCAAGAAGAAAAAGTCCGAGCTGTTGAAGTTCCGCTCAAACCAGGTCCTCGCCCGCGTCGAAAAACTCGGCGATCTCTTTGAGCCTGTCGAAAAACTCAAACAAAAGCTATCAAAGAAATGGGAACTCTAATTTAACAAGAGATTATCGAGCATGAATAATCATGTGTGGTTTGACACGATCGGGTGGGTAGGAGCAGTAGCTCTCCTAATCGCTTACGCATTAATTTCGTTCAAGAGATTGGAAGGAGACTCGACCACGTTTCAGTTCCTCAATATCGGCGGCAGCGTTCTATTGGCCGCAAACACGATCTTTTACGGCTCGTATCCGTCCACATTTGTAAATCTCATCTGGGCAGGGATAGCTGTTTTTTCCATTGCCACGAGAAAGCGAGTCGCTTCTCGTTAGGTAAACTGACGATAACCTCGGAATCAGTGATGTGCGCAAAGTAAATCTAAAAGACATCCCGGAGCAGGAGCGAAAATCGCCAAAAGGGAAATTTGGCCGGAGGATTAAGAACATTTCGGTCGCGCTTGGGCGCGAGCCGGAGTCGCTCGATCTGTCGAAGCGGCATCCATTTGATCTGACGCTCGTGCGGATCCCCAAGGGCAAAACACTTTGCCCGTATCACGCGCACGCGGCGGAGTCGGAACTTTACCTCGTCGTCTCCGGGCGCGGCAGCGTGCGAGACAAGGATGGATTCACTGAAGTCGGTCCGGGCGACGCGTTTTTGTTTCAGCCCGGCGAAGCGCACCAACTGAGCAACGCCGGTGATCAAGATTTTGTTTACTATGTCATTGCCGATAATCCGCGCAGCGGCGGTACCACCGGTGATTCCTGTTACTATCCCGACAGCGGCAAATGGGCTGTGACGACAGATGCTCGCGATGAGGTCGTCGTGAAAGGAACTGAAGCCGATTATTTCGATGGTGAAGAATGAGATCCGAATTGTAGGGCGTCTGTGCCAGACGCCGATGCGTGCGTCGGCGGTCATAGACCGCCGCTACAGTTTTCCCATATGCGCAAGGTAAATATCAACGACATCAAAGAAGAGGCATGGCAATCGCCTGGCGGAAAGTACGCTGCGTCCTTCAAAGGAATTTCCGAAGCGTTGGGGCGCGAGCCTGCCTCGCTCGATTTGTCCAAGCGTCACGCATTTGATCTTGAATGGAATCGCGTGCCTCCCGGGAAACCAAATTTTCCTTACCACGCGCACTCGGCGCAATGGGAATTGTACCTGGTTATTTCCGGGAAAGGCACTGTCCGGCACAAAGACGGCAGAACTGACGTTGAGGCTGGCGACGCGTTCGTCTTCGCGCCCGACGAACCGCATCAACTGATTAATTCCAGTGAGGAAGATTTCGTCTTCTACGTCATCGCAGATAACCCCATCGGGGAATCCGCCTACTATCCCGACAGTGGGAAATGGAAGGTCAACAAATCATCAGCCGCGGATCGCGTGGTTGTGAAGGGGCAGGAAACGGACTATTTCGATGGTGAAGAGTGAATTGGCTGTCATGTCGAACGAAGTCGAGACATCTCTCGATGCGCTCTGACATAATTACGACTGATGGATTCCAACAAACTACTTCAGGATTTTCCGTACAAGACTTGCCTGAACATTCTGCATGGGCCGCTTGAGCTGATTGATGTGCAGAAACTGGCGGATGCCTGCAAAGACAAATGGTATAACCAGACGCTTTGCAAGGTGAACGACTCTGTCATCAGGATGGCGGTGGTGCAGGGCGAATATCATTGGCATGAACACAATGACATTGATGAATTCTTTTTCGTTCTGGATGGACATTTTCGATCTCGAAGATCGCGTCGTTGATCTTGCGCCGAGGCAGGGTTTCGTGGTGCCCAGAGGTGTGCGCCATCGCACACGCGCGCCTGAGCGGACGGTGATCTTAATGGTCGAACGCGCCGATATCGTTCCGACTGGCGACTGAAGCCTAAGAGCGTGCGAATAATTTCGGGCGGACAAACCGGCGTAGATCGCGCCGCGCTCGATGTCGCGCTCAAATACGAAATCGAGTGCGGTGGATGGTGTCCTGCTGGACGGCTTGATGAATTCGGGAGGATTCCGAATCACTATCCGGTTCAGGAGCTGGCAGCCGGCGGTTTCACTGAGAGGACCCTGCAGAACGTGAAAGATTCTGATGGAACTGTCATCATTTATCCCGCCAGGTTAAGTGGCGGCACTGAGCAAACAGTCCGCTTCTGTAGTGAGCTGCGACGGATGCACCTACTCGTCGACGCATCAAAACTTTCCGCCGAAGATGCTGCGAGCTTGATTGCGGATTTCGTCCGTAAGAACAAGATCGACGTTCTCAACGTGGCTGGCCCGCGGCAAAGTGAATGGCCGAAAGGCTACGACTACGCATTTCGCGCGCTGGACGCCTTCCTCAAATTGTAGCGGCGTTTGTGCCAAATACCGGACTGG
>WNFQ01005627.1_pt1 | contig 22472 bp, 18 predicted proteins | sample 5400171 | NCBI WGS metagenome assembly WNFQ01 (sample SAMN13153356, study PRJNA577476) | soil metagenome | isolation source: 20 cm soil under Madrone tree | place: USA:California | collected 2016-06-14 | reverse complement strand
GCGACCTGAGCGCTTACAGGTGGCGCCATCCATTTCTCGGGTCACTTAATGCGTACGAATGGTTTTACCTTCTAGGGTCCCACCAGATCCGCCATGAAAAACAGCTGCGCGAAATTGCAGCAAACCTACCGAAACTCATATCCGATTCGCAAAAATAGGACAAATTTTACCGCTGCGTGAATTTTATACGCGCGGGTACTAGATCCAGAGCGCGCTTTCGCATGTGAAAAAAAGGGGTTTTTCCTGCGGTTTTAGGCACAAAGTACTAGCCGAATCGTTTTTTGTGAAACTAACGGAACTACTATTGCTCTTACATAATGCAGCCCGTAGGATGAGCCTAGCATCTAACGGGTAGGGCCAGGTAAGGCGGAGAAGAAAAGAGGGCCAAGGGCCGTGGTTACCGTTAAAGCGAGCCAGAAAATATTCACCGATTCCGAGGTGGCTACCCTCACGGGGATCTGTGTGGACCACCTGCGCAACTTCGCGAAGAGCCGGCATTTGGGCTTTATCGCGAGGGCTGCAGAAGCTGCCGGAATCCAAGCGGATCAGTGGCTTTTCACCTTGTCGGATTTAATGGTGTTGGTGACACTGTTTCCGCGCTGCACGCACTAGCTGCGCTGGGCTAGAGCTCAGGCGGCTGGCGCAGTGGGTTTTGCCTGTGAAATTCGGCTTTTGAGAAATTGATTTGAGCTCTCCGGACGAACTGGAGAGCTTTTTTCATTTAGATTCGAGGCATTTGGACCGCTGGACGCCCCGGCTCTAATCGTTTTTGAAGTGCCGCAATACGCTGATTTTGGTGCCGGTTGCCGAGCGCCATCCACGGCGCTATGCTCGTGCCTGGAGGCAAACCGAGGCGCAAGGCGGCGCATCGCACTCCTTAGCACTCCCTATGAATCGTTCTTGCATTCCGGTCGGTATTGCTTGCCTAGCTGCATTCGTGTGGGTGGCCGCTAGCTCTGCCATGTCTTCCACGCAGAGTCAGGCGGCTCCCAATTCCAAACAACGTTCGGCCGAGGATTCTGCAGAGGCAGCCCGCCTGACGCGGGGGAAGAAGCTGGTGCTGAAGGACGGAAACTTTCAACTCGTGCGGGAGTACCAGCGGAAGGGCGACAGGGTGAGGTATTTCAGTCTGGAGCGCGGGGATTGGGAGGAGATTCCGGCCGCTATGGTCGATTGGGATGGCACGGCGAAGGCGCAGGCGGAGTCCGACAAAGCATCGGCGGCGCTGCTGGGAAAAATCCACGCCCAAGAAGAGGCAACAAAGATTGAAACGGTGCTGGACGTCGACGCGAGCCTACAGGTGGCGCCGGGCGTATTTTTGCCGCCGGGCGAAGGAATGTTTGCAATTGAGGGGAAGTCGGTAACCCCGATAGGTCAGGTAGGTTCGCAGGTGAAGACGGACAAGAAAACATTTTTGAAGCAGGTGCTTTCGCCAATTCCTATTGTGCCGGGAAAACGCAACGTGGAAATCCCAGGTGCGAAGGCAAAAACTCGCATCACTACGAGCGGACCAGAGTTTTATTTGCGGGAGGCGCCTCCGGACCCGGACCGAGTTTCCAGCGTATATCAAAGTAGCCGGCCTGGGGAATCGGGGCCGGAGGTGGAGTTGGTGCGCGCCACGATCAAAGGGAATAAGCGGCAGTTGGAATCGATCCGCAGCATGTTTGGGCAAGACATGGGCACAGAACGGAAATCCATTGCCATTCAGAGATGGGAAATAGCCGCGACGGTGTACCGGTTTACGCTCGGCGAGCCTCTGCCGCCGGGAGAGTACGCGCTGGCGGAGATTTTGCCGGACGGAATGAATTTATTTGTTTGGGATTTTGGGGTGGACGGACCGCAGGTATTGCCCGTTAAGAAATAATCGTTCGCCATCCACGACGTGCGCTGGCAATCGGACACGTCACAGCAGCGCTGCGACCCCGAAAGTGGCGGCAAGTCCGCCGCACTCCAAAATGGCTTGCCCGACAGGGCATTTCTTCTGGCCTGCGATTCATTATTGCTTTGCGCCGGCCGGCAGAGGCGGCGGGCGGCGCTCGATTTCCGTGGGCACGGCGATGGAGCGGGCGCCATTTTTGCCGACGGCGCGGACGGCGAAGAAATGATTGTCGGTCGAGACGCCGCGGAGCACCGTTTCGCCCGGCGATGCGGCGAAGTCGTAGACCTGCCAGCGCGGTTCGGTCGTTTCCCGCCATAGGATCTCAAAGCCGGCGCGTTCGGGATCGTCCTCGGCGGACCAGGAAACTTTGGCGTCGGGGGTGACCGCGCCGGTGAGCCGCGCGTTCGTAGGCGCCGCGGGAGCCATCGCCAACTGCCCCAGCGCCTCAGCATTGTCGCGAGCGACCTCGCCGAGAAAGGTCAGGTTCAGGTATTTTGCGAAGTCGCCGTACTCGATGCCGTTTTCCGTGCGTGGCGTCTGGTGCTGGTGAGTGTAATCCTCGAGGGGCTCTGTAAAGCGCACGGCAGGCAGTCCGGCTTTGTAGAACGGATAGTGGTCGCCGCCCCGGCCGTAGCGATCTACCCGAAAGATCATGCGGATATTTTCGCGGCCGTCGATTTCCTCGATGGCGCGGGCCAGTTCGCGCCCGGGCGAATCGCAATCATCGATTTCGCCGTTGCCGGAGAACAGGCGCACGCGATGGGGCGCTCCCGGCGAAGGATCGTCGCCCACGATGTCGTCATCGAGCATCCCGCCGATGGCGTAGCCCTGCTGCTTGGCCCATTCGAGCAAACGATATCCGCCGAGCAAGCCTTGCTCTTCGCCGGGAATTGCGGCGAAGAGAAGCGTGGCGCGGTACCCGTCCTTGCCGTTCGCGGCGGCTTTGCTGAGTAGGCGCGCAGACTCCACACTGACGGAAACGCCGGAGGCATCGTCGTCCGCGCCGGGGGCGTCCGCCTCCGTGTTCATCACGTCGGATGGGCGCGAGTCGTAATGGCCAGAAACGATGAAGAGCGTTTTCGCGAGCTTTGGATCGGAGCCGGGAAGAATGGCGTAAACGCTTTCGAGATGGAGCGGCTTGCCGGAAGTGCGCTCGGAAGTGGAATCGAATTTGTCGACCACGACTTGCAGCTTGCCGCCGGAATCCTTGGCGATTTCGTTCAGGCGCGCAACAATAAGATCGCGGCCGCACCCAATACCGCGCTTGGCGTCGGTCCAGGAAGAAAGAGACAGCCTAGTCCCACAGGAAACCAGTTGGTCGATCAGGGCGCGCATCGATTTTTCGTCGACACTTTGTCGTGCGATGGCTGCGGCTGGGCGCAGCAACACCTTCGGATGCGGCTGCCCTTGCTGCGGCTCCGCTGGATCACGCGGGGCGGATTGCTGCGCGAAGGCCGGCGAGATGGCGATCCAGAAACAAACACTTGCGAAGAAGCTACTGCCCAGAAGTCCGCGATGCGTGGAAATGCCGTTATTCATCGACTGCGCTCCGGGAAAGAGTGTGTTCAGCAGTCCGGCATTCTAGCCTAAGTGCGGAGTCGACACGAAACGGTGCGAAACTGGGGCACAATGGTTAGCAGTTGGCGCGACGACCTGGGACCTAGAGGGTGCTCATGGATTTCTCATCGCAACGGGTATGGATCAACGCGCTCTGGCTCCTTTTCGGTTTGTACTGGATCGTTTCCGCGTTCAAGCTGAAGAAGACGAAGAAGCGCGAATCATGGAGCCAGCGGTTCCGCTACGTGCTGCCGCTGGTGGTTGCGTTTTACCTGCTCCGGCGTGGGGCGCACTACGGGTGGTTGGGTGCGCGCTTCGTTCCTGCGAGCGATGCCGCGGCGTGGGTCGGTGTTGCGCTCACGGCCGCCGGCGTGGGCATCGCGTTTTGGGCGCGCTGGCATCTGGGCGCCAACTGGAGCGGAGTCGTCACCCTCAAGGAAGGACACGAACTGATTCGCAGCGGCCCCTACCGGAACATCCGTCATCCGATTTACACGGGAATTTTGCTCGCGCTCCTGGGCACCGCGGTTGCTGTGGGCGAAGTCCGCGCTCTGCTCGGCGTAGCCATCGCCTGGCTTTCCTTTTACACCAAGGCCCGCCGCGAAGAATCCTTCCTCACCCAGGAATTCGGCGACCGCTTTGCCGAGCACCAGCGCCACACGGGCATGTTCCTGCCCCACTTCTCTTAGCGCCGTCGCCGTAGCATCGGCATCGATGCCGGCGCGAGGACCACAAATCCGAGGCGCGCTGCTCTTTCGGTCTTGCTTCGATATTACTCGTGGCGGAGCGCATCCACGGGTTGCACCTTGGTGGCGGATTGCGCTGGGATGGCGCAAGCCAAAAAAACCGCTACCGCCAAGACGCTGCTGATAGCCACGAGCATCGACGGGCTCGCAACGCCGATGCCCTGGAGTTTGCCGGCCAGAGCGCGACTCGAAACCACGCTCAATATCGCTCCGAGCGCGAAACCCACCACGACTACGCGGCCGGTTGACCGGACCACTAATCCCAGCACGTTGCCAGGAGTGGCTCCCAAAGCCATGCGGATACCAAATTCACGCGTGCGTTGAGAGACGGCGTAAGAAACCACGCTGAAAATGCCGGTGCACGCCAAGGTCAAGCCGATGGCACCGAAAATGCCGAACAGAAACGTAGCGAATCGCGGATAAGCGAGTTCGTTTTTTACGAGATCATCCAGGGTGCGGACAAACGCGATAGGCTGGCTGGGATCCACCGAACTTACAGCTTTACGTGCATCATTAGAGAGCGCGAGCGGGTCCGACTTTGTGGTGCGAATCGCAAACATCATTCCGGGTGGAAATATGGTTGAGAAGGGGAGATAGACGGCGGGTTCCGGTGCGTCCCTCAGGCCGGAGTTGCGGGCGGTGCCGCAGATTCCGACGATCTGGAACACATGCGGGTTCTGGGGAGATTTCGCAAAATTGGGGGGAACAGGATCGGTAAACAAATCGAGACTAATCTGTCTGCCGATGGGATCCTGACCGGGCGGAAAGTGTTTCTTCAGCAGATCTTCGGTAACTACGGCGACGGGATTTACGCGAGTCACGTCAGCCGCATCGAAATAGCGGCCCTTGAGAAGCAGAATGCCCATGGTGTTGAAATAGGCGTCGCTGACCAGATTGACCCGAATCTTTGTGCCGGGCGACGGCAGTCCGTCAATATCGAATTTCGAAGGAGCGCCGGAATAGGGGGGCACTCCCGTGAGGGTGGCGGCTACGGATTCCGCACCGGGAAGTTTGCGCAAGCGTTCGATGATCTCCGTGAAAAAGGCCTGGCGCTGGCTCCATTGGGGATAGTGAGCGGCAGGTGTAAAAACATACATCGTCAGGACGCCTTTGGGCTGATAGCCGAGCTTCTGCCTGCTGAGTTCGAGCATGCCTGCGGCGGCGAGCGCTGCGCCGGTGAGGAGCACCAACGAAAGAGTAACCTCGGAAACGATCAAGACCTCGCGCAGGCGGTGGCCTGTCGTGCCTGCACCGGAATCCCTACCCGCCGCCTTTAGAAACGCAGCCTGGTTCGGACTGGAAAGCTGCAGGGCAGGCGCCATGCCGAACAAGATCCCGGTCAGCACCGAAAGCGCCACGGCGAAATAAAGGACCGGCACATTGATGGCAATCACGGCCTCGTGCGGCACCGAGTATTCGGGCATCAGCGCAACGACCGCTTTGACACCTCCAAATGCCAGAGCGACGCCAAGCGCGCCGCCCATCACCGACAGGATCACGCTTTCCGTGAGCAATTGCTGGATCACACGTTTGCGGCCGGCACCCAGGGCGACGCGCACTGCGATTTCGCCCTGCCGCGCGCTGGCCCGCGCCAGCAACAGATTCGCAACATTGGCGCACGCGATCAATAGCAGGAATCCCACGGCAGCCAGCAGTGCCAAAAGTGTGTTGGCGAACTTGCCGAGGATCCCTTCGTTCACGGACATGAATTCCGTGCGGAAAGGAGATTCGGGATAAACAAACGTAGGCGCTGCTTTCACGAATTTTTCGTGGAAGCTCTGAAACTCGGCGTTGACCTGTTCCCTGGGGATACCGGACTTCACCTTAAGCACCATCCCGAAACGCTCCTGTATGTCCGGATGGAGTTCCGTCGGAACGTAAATATCGGCATCGTTCCATGTGAAGCGGACCGGCAGCACTCCGATGATGGTGAAGAACTTGTCGTTGAGCCGGACTTGCCGCCCGAGCACGTCGCGCCGACCGGAGAAACGGCGTTGCCAAAACAAATAACTGAGCACCGCCACGGGTTCGACTTTCGATTCATTGCCGGTATCGTGTGGCGAGAAGGTGCGGCCAAAGAGCGGCGGAACGCCGAAAAACTCGAACGCATTTGGCGAGAAGTCCTCCTGAATGACGGCTTCCGGGAGGCCCGCCTCGGTCATCACCACACTGCGCCGGTTGTTGAGGATCATGCTTTCGACGCTTTTGGCGCGAGCCTGCATCTCGAGATACTCCGCCATGGTGTAGCCGATGTAGTGGTCGCCCTTGGCGTTTAAGACATGCGCACCTCCAATGCGTTCTGCCCCGGCGTAAGGATACGGATCGACCAAGACGGCATAGACCACGCTGAAAATTGCCGTGGTCGCGCCGATGCCCAGAGCCAGGGACAGCACCGCGACGGCCGTAGACACACGACTCTTCACCAGCAGGCGCAGCGCGTAGCGGATGTCCTGCAAGATTGACATGGGAAGGGCCTCCCACCGGAACCTGAATTACATAACCGAATTACGAACCAAAGGCCGAATAGGTTCGCTCAAAATGAATCACTTCCGGCCACGACGCCGGCGGCTAGGCTTCCTCTTCGACCAGTTGTTCGCCGTGGGCGGCCTTGTGGGTGGCGATTACTTTTTCGGCGAGCTCGTTTGGAACGTAGTCGTAGTGGGAAAATTCCATGGAGTAGGTGGCGCGGCCTTGCGTTTTGGAGATCAGGTCGTTGGCGTAGGTGAGCATTTCGGCTAACGGCACCTGGGCTTTGATGATTACGTTGTGGCCGCGCAAATCGCTTCCGGCGATGCGGCCGCGCCTGCTGCTCAGGTCACCCATCAGGTCTCCCGAATATTGGTCGGGGGCATAGACTTCGACGTGCATCACCGGCTCGAGCAACACCGGCCGGGCTTGCTTCATGGCTTCCTTGAAGGCCAGCGAGCCGGCGATTTTGAAGGCGATGTCCGAGGAATCGACGTCGTGGTATTTGCCATCGTAGAGGATGGCGCGGAAATCAACCATGGGGAAGCCGGCGAGATAACCGCGCGCGGCGGCTTCGCGAATTCCTCTTTCCACCGAGGGAATCCAGTTCCTTGGTATCGCGCCGCCGAAAACGTCGTCGACGAACTCGATGCCCTTCCCGCGCTCGATAGGCTCCATTTTGACGCGACAGACGCCGAATTGGCCGTGACCGCCGGACTGTTTTTTGTGCTTGCCTTCGGCATCGGCTTTGCCGCGAATGGTTTCGCGGTAGGGAACTTTGGGCGGCTTGAGCGTGAGGTCGACGTGATAACGCTTGTGCAGCTTGGCGACCACGACTTCGATGTGCTGCTGGCCTGAGCCGGCCAGCAAAAATTCCTTGGTCTGCGGATCGCGCGAAAAACGCAGCGCGGAATCTTCTTCCATGATTTTGTGAATGCCGACGCCGATCTTATCTTCATCGGCGCGGGTCTTGGGCTCGATGGCAAAAGTGATGGACGGTTCCGGAAGTTGCGCGGGCGGATAGTAGATCGGTGAATTTTTGTCGCCGAGCGTTTCGCCGGTGGTGGTTTCTTTCAGCTTGGCGATGGCGCCGATGTCCCCGGCGTGCAGCTCGTGGATTTCGTTGAGCTGCTTGCCTTGCACGACTTGCGTGTGCTGAAAGCGCTCCGGGAGGGTGCGGTTGTAGTTGAGCAGCGTAGCGTCGTTCTTCAGCACGCCGCTTTTTACCTTGAAATAGTTGATGCGGCCGGCAAAGGGATCGGCGAGGGTCTTGAAGACGAAAAGCGACAGCGGCTGGCTGTCGTCGTACTTGCGTTCGATGCGGTCGCCTTGCGCTTTGGGCTCTTTGTAGCCGACCTGCGAATGCTCGTCGGGATGCGGGAAGACATCGGCGATGAAGGTGAGCAAGCTGGCGGTGCCAACGTTGCGCAGCGCGGAAACCATCAGGACAGGGAAGATCTTTTCGGCGACGATCGCTTTGCGCACGCCAGGGATCAAATCTTCAACGGGAATGGTGCCTTCGCGGAAAAATTCCTCCATCAAATCATCGTCGCCCTCGGCAACCATCTCGACCAATTTTTCGTGAGCGGCTTTTGCTTCGTCGGCCAGCGCGGCGGGAATTTCTTCGATAGAAGGCTTGCCGTCGCCATCGGGCTTGTACATGTGGGCTTTCATGGCCACGAGGTCGATCACGCCGCGAAACCCTCTTTCGGTGCCGATGGGGAGTTGCAGGGCGACGACGTTGCGGCCAAACACGGACTCCAGCGATTCCATGGAGCGCTCAAAGCTGGAAAGCTCGCGATCCATCCAGGTGAGCACGAACGCGCGGGGAATGTCGTACTCGGTGCAGTAATCCCAAACTTTTTCGGTGGTGACTTGCGCGCCGACGTGGGCGTCGACGGCGATCAAGGCGGCGTCAGCGGCGATCAGCGAAGCTTTGGTTTCGGTGATGAAGGTGGAATAGCCGGGGAGATCGAGGAAATTTATCTTGACGTTGTTGCCGGAGCAAAGCGTGCACGGCCACTCGGCGTACGCGAGTCCGGTCTGAATGGAAATTTTTCGGGCGATTTCTTCTTCGTCCCAATCCGTGGTGGTACTGCCTTCCGCAACTTTTCCCCACCGCGGCGTCATGCCCGCGGTGTACAACAACGACGACACCAGTTGCGTCTTTCCGGTGCCGCCGTGGCCGACAATGCCAACGTTGCGAATGTCCTTGGTGGGATAGCTCTTCATATAGACCTCCATTGGGCGAGGTCCGCCATGCACAGTGGAGGCGCGGGCCTGCGCCTGGCTTGTGATACTGGGGTTTGAGAGCGCGGCCCTTTCCCTGGGTCCTGGGAAGAAGGACGAAGAGTCAGCGAAATCCCCTGGTCCGCTCTCGAAGCAGTGCGAAACCCGGCACGCCGGGTCCACACGAGGCGGATGCTAGTCCATACCTGCGTAGACATAGATCCGCTTGATCCAATCGGCCCGGCCGGCAGCGCTCACCATGATGAAGTGATACTTCTCGGCGACAAGGGGCAGAGTCGCGGGGATGTCGCCTACGAATTTGCCGTCGACATAAACCTCCGCGGCTTTGGGCTCGCGCAGTTCGATGGTGCCGAAGGCCTGGTCAGGTGACGAGGTTTTCGCGCCCGCGGCAGAGTCGGGCGAGGACAATAGTTGCTTGCCGGGCGGAACTGGATCTGGAAAGTATTTGAGCAGGACAGCCAGTAAATCGGTGGCGCTAATGGCAAAGGCAATGCCACTCACGTTCCTATTCCCGGCCTTGAGAGTATTGATCCCGATGACCTGACCGCGCGTATTCAGGAGTGGGCCTCCACTGTTGCCCGGATTGATGGCCGCATCTGTTTGAATCCAGATTCCGGGTCCGGCGGCGGAAAATTTGCCGACGGCGCTGACGATGCCCTTGGTGACGGCAAACGGCATGGCGCCGCCCGGGTTGCCGATGGCGATCACGGTTTCTCCTTGGCGCACGTTGCCGGCGGCGGCGAGGCTCAGGCGCGGAAAATCGTCGCCCTCGACCTTTACCAAAGCGATGTCACGCTCCGTATCGATGTGAATGATGTCAGCCGCAAGTTGCTCTCCCCCGGGCAGGATCGCCAGCAATGATCCTTCGCCGCGAGCGACGTGCGCGTTTGTGGCGATTACACCCTTTTCGGTGACGAAAAAGCCGCTGCCCCACCCGCCCAGTCCTTTCAGACGAACCACGGCCGGCTTGGCATGTGCGATTACCTCCTCCAGCGGCGGCTCTGGGGTGAGGTCGGCTTCGCGCGGCGCTTCCGCAGTTTCCGGGATTTCCGCGGAGATCTTGCCAGTGAAGACTTTGGAGACCGGATCGAGATCCAGGTGGAAATGGCTGGCCTTGAGGAGCCAATATTCCCCGTGATCGTGGCCTTTCAGCGAAACCCAATTCATCGGTCCTTCGGTCATCTGGACTTCTTTGGTGGTGTAGCCAGTGAGGCTGATACGCGCAACCATGGAATGCTGCAGACGTCGGCCTAAAGCGGTCTTGGTTTTGTGGAAATAGCCGCCGGGTACTTGCTCTTCGTAGGGAGTGGTTCCGACCGTAACGCCGTTGATTTCGACACTAGCGCCCGAGGGAGTGCTGGTGATTTTCAGCGTATCGGCACGCGCAAACGGCGGCCAAAGGAACACCGCAAGCGCAAACGAAAGGAGGAGCTTCGAGCGGGACGCCATGCGCCAACCTCGCCGGAAGAATGACACCACGAGGCCAATAGATTACCATCTATGGAATAATTTCCTAGGGAAATTAATCAGCAGCCGGATCGCGCGGCGGCTCAGACTTCCGCGAGTAGCCATCGCACGACAGGACTGGCAAGCGCGGATATTTTGGAAACGTCGGATCGCTAGCCGAGAGCTGGCACATCACAAAGGCCGAGCCGCGATCGGAGAGTATCCTACGGGCGTGGCGGCAGTCGGAGCACAATCCGGTTTCCACGTTTTTCAGCGGATCGCTCACGAAACAAGGATAGCGCAGAGTCGCGCGTGAATAGCCAAGGCCAAGGAATCAATGAATTTGGGCCGGAGGTTCCAATAGCCAGGGCGCGTGCGGCGTCGCATAATCGAGTAATGACGCCGCGGGAACTGGCCAATTCGATTTGCGAGAGACTGCGCAGCCATGGGCATGAAGCGCTGCTGGTAGGCGGCTGCGTGCGCGACATTTTGCTAGCACGCGAGGCCGCGGACTACGACGTGGCCACGGATGCCACGCCCGCTGAGGTGATGGCGCTCTTTCCGGAGAGCGTGGCTGTGGGCGCGCAATTCGGCGTCATTGCCGTACAACGCGATGGGCTGAGGGTTGAGGTGGCGACGTTCCGCGCCGATGTCGGCTATTCCGATGGGCGGCATCCGGATAGCGTGGTGTACGCGCGTACTGCGAAGGAGGACGTGCAGCGGCGCGATTTCACCATAAACGGGCTGCTGATGCGGCACGACACGGGTGAGGTGCTCGATTACGTCGGTGGGCATGCCGATCTGCGGGCTGAGATCATCCGGGCGATCGGCGAACCGGATCGCCGTTTCCGCGAGGACAAGCTGCGCCTGCTGCGCGCGGTACGCTTTGCTGCTCGCTTCAGGTTCGCTATTGATCCTGCCACGTTCGAGGCCATACGCGGGCATGCTCGCGAGATCACGCACGTTTCGGCGGAGCGCGTGCGGGATGAACTGACGAAGTTGCTCACAGAGGGCGTGGCGCGGCGGGGATTTGAGTTACTGGAGGAAACCGGGTTGCTCGGTATGATCTTGCCCGAGGTCGCGGCACTGAAAGGGGTGGAACAGCCGCCGCAGTTTCATCCCGAGGGCGACGTCTGGATCCACACGCTGCTGATGATCGAGCAACTGCCGGCCGGGGCGTCGCCAACGCTGGCGTGGGGCATCCTTTTACACGATGTGGGCAAGCCGGCGACCTTCAAGTCCGCCCAGGAGACGGGCGATCGCATCCGTTTTGATGGGCACGTCGACGTTGGGGTGCGCATGACTCAAGACGTTACCCGGCGCTTGCGCTTCTCGAACGACGATGCCGAGCAGATTGTTGCGCTAGTGGCCAACCACATGCGGTTCAAGGACGTCGAACAAATGCGGGCCGCGACGCTGAAGCGCTTCCTCCGGCTGCCGCGGTTCGAGGAGCACTTGGAGTTGCACCGGCTCGACTGCCTCTCCAGCCACCGGCGGCTTGACTCTTACGGATTTGTCCGCCGCACTCTGGCGGAAACGCCGGCAGAACAGATTCGGCCGCCGCGTTTACTCACCGGGGAGGATTTGCTGGAGATGGGCTACAAGCCAGGGCCGCTTTTCAGCGAAATTCTGCGATCGATAGAAGACGCCCAGCTGGAAGGGCGCCTTGGGTCGGGAGAGGAGGCCAAGGAACACGTTCAACGAGAGTTTGGACCGGGTAAGGGTGAAGTACCGGTAAAGCGAGCGAAATGACCACAGAGTTTTTCTCGTTCCGCAGCCATCTAGTTGATTCTGCTGCCTTTCTGTGGGACGTTGCATTGGGTCAAGGGAGGCGCTATAATCTTAGTTAGTAGCACTAAGATTTTGTGCTGCCTGCAATTACAAGTCTCGCACCCTTTACTACCCCGACGCATCTAACCACTCAAGCGCGCTTGTTCTTGTGATTCGCGCTTAAGATTAGGGGACATCATGGCTGAGAAAAAATTCTCGGTGCCAGACGTTTTGCCGGTCCTGCCGGTGAGGGACACGGTGCTGTTTCCCGGCGCGGTGCTTCCGCTCACGGTCGGCCGGGAAAGCTCTCTGGCGCTGGTCAATTCATTAGAGGGAGACGAAAAGCTTTTGGCGGTGGTCGCGCAGCTCGACCCACGCATCGAGGATCCCTCCGCCGCGGACCTGCACAAGGTCGGGACGGTGGCCAAAGTACACAAGACCGTAAAAATGCCGAACGGCAATGTGGTCGTTTTTCTGGAGGGCTTGCAGCGCGTGCAAGTCACCGAGCTGGTTACTTTGCGTCCGTACATGCGGGCTCGGGTTGAGCCACAGCCGGACATCATCGGCGAAGTGGATGCCGAACTTGAGGCTTTGCAGCGCAACGCGCAGGAACTGTTCCGCGACGTCGTTGGCCACTCGCCGCAACTTTCCGATGATCTGCAGTCCGTAGCGCTGAACATCGACGGTCCCGGCCGGTTGGCGGATTTCATCGCCGGAACGCTGCCCTCGCTTTCCACCTTGGTACGGCAGGAGCTCATCGAGACGCCCAACGTGCGCAAGCGCCTGGAAGCGTTGATTCGTGAGCTTTCCAAAGAGCTCGAGGTGCTCGAGTTGCGCTCGAAGATTCACGAGCAGGTGCAGGAGCAGGTTAGCCAGAACCAGCGCGAATACCTGCTTCGCGAGCAGATGAAAGCGATTCAGAAGGAATTGGGCGAGTCCGACGACTCCATGCAGGAGATCGACGAACTTCGCAAAAAAGTGGAAGACGCCAACATGCCGGCCGAGGCCAAGAAGGAATGCGATCGCGAGCTGAAGCGGCTGGCGAAGATGACTCCGGCTTCCGCGGAGTACATGGTCTCGCGGACCTATCTGGAATGGATGACCTCGTTGCCGTGGAGCAAGTCTTCCGGCCACGAAGAAATCGACATCAGCAAAGCGCAGACCATCCTCAACGAGGATCACTACGACCTTGAAAAAGTCAAAGAGCGCATCCTGGATTACCTGGCGGTCAAGAAACTACAGCCGGGCATGAAGGGGCCGATCTTGTGCTTCATCGGACCTCCAGGTGTGGGCAAAACCTCGCTGGGCAAGTCCATTGCGCGCTCGCTCGGACGCAAGTTTGTACGCATCGCCCTGGGCGGCATGCACGACGAAGCGGAAATCCGCGGGCATCGCCGGACCTACATCGGCGCGCTGCCTGGTCAGATCATCCAGGGCATCAAGCGCGCGGAGATGAACGATCCGGTGATGATGCTGGACGAAGTCGACAAGCTGGGGCGCGACTTCCGCGGGGACCCGTCTTCGGCGCTGATGGAAGTGCTCGATCCCGAGCAGAACAACTCGTTCCGCGATCATTACCTGGACGTGCCATTTGATCTCTCGAAGGTGCTGTTCATTGCCACCGCTAACTGGATGGATCCCATCCCGGAGCCGCTGCGGGACCGCATGGAAATCATCGAGTTGCCCGGCTACACGGGAGAAGAGAAGCTGCACATCGCGCACAAGTACCTGATCCCGAAGCAGGCGACGGAGCACGGATTGAAAGTGGGGGAGCAACTGGAGTTCACGAATGAAGGGCTCCAGGAAATCATCCACAGCTTTACGCGCGAAGCCGGTGTGCGCAACCTGGAACGCGAAATCGCCACCATCACGCGCAAACAGGCCCGCCGCATTGCCGAAGGCAAAACGGAAAAGATGGTGGTTACACCGGAAGTCGTCCGCGAATTCCTGGGTGTGCCGAAGTTCCGCACGGAAAAGGAAGTCGCGGAGCGGGTAAAGAAGCCCGGAGTTGCGGTGGGACTGGTGTGGACGCCGGTGGGCGGCGACATCATTTTCATCGAAGCCACTCGCATGCGCGGCGGCAAGCAGTTCACCATGACCGGGCACCTCGGCGAAGTCATGCAGGAATCGATGACCGCGGCGCTGACCTGGACACGAGCCAACTGCGAACGCTATGGCATCGATCCGGACTTCTTCCGCAGGCAGGACATCCACATCCACGTGCCATCTGGCGCGGTGCCGAAGGATGGCCCTTCGGCGGGCGCGGCAATGGTAACCGCGCTGGTCAGCCTGCTCAGCGGGCGGCCGGTGCGCGAGGGCCTGGCCATGACCGGAGAGATGACGCTTTCCGGCGTGGTGCTGCCAATCGGCGGAGTAAAGGAAAAGGTGCTTGGCGCCAAGCGTGCGGGGATCAAGGAAGTGCTGCTGCCCGCGGACAACGAGCCGAACGCCGTGGCCGATCTTACGCCGGAAATTCTCGGCGATATGAAGATCGTCTATGTGAGGACGCTGGATGAGGTACTGGAGCACGCGTTGCAAAAGGATCCGGTGACACCGGCAATTGTGCCCCCGGAACCGAAGGGCAAGCGCGTCGAAGTGCCTCGCGCGATCCACTAATTACATCCTCAGATTCGATTCAAGAACAAGCCCGGGACTCTCCGGGCTTTTTCTTTGTCGCCCTTTGACAATGCGCCCTGTTGTTTCCTTCCGCACGCCCCCTTGACGCCGCGGTTGTGGTCCCGGCTCGTACGTTCCACAATTTGTATTATGAAGATTTTAGTCTCCTTGTTGGTTACGACCGGCTTTCTCTTTGGCGTCTACATTCTGTATTTAAAGAGAATCCCTACCGTCGCCGAGGGTACGGTCGCTACGCAAGCAATCAGCCTTACCGGCGTGAAGATGGATCTGCTGCAAATCGCCAAGGCCGAGCGCAACAGCATCGGTGTCGACGGCCATTGCATGAACATGGAAGAGCTCCTGGCTTCCGGCTCGATGAGTTTGTCGCGCCCCGAGCGCGACGGCTATTCCTACACTGTGGAGTGCTCCGGCAACGACTTTACGGTCACCGCACGCCACGCTCCCGCTCCCGCAGGCTCTGGATTCCGCTACCCGAACATGATGATCGACCAGTCCATGCAAGCCCGCGAAGTCGAGTAGCCGAGCTAATTCGGCTTCTGCGGCGCGCCCTAGGTTCCGTCTAAATTGAGTTCCGCTTAGATGCCTCGGCGGCCACGGAACTTTTTACGGGCCTCCCGCGTACCTTTCATTGACAGCGAGTCCTACAACGATTGGCGCCAGGGGCGCCTCAAGGAAACTAAGGAGCAGATAATGGATGGCACGATTATCGGTTTAGTCCATGTAATCATGAATCGCTCAGATCGTTCCTTGAAGAGTTTCCGCATTTTGAAAGGGTAGGAAGCCAGTTTGAAATGTGACCGCTGCGGAGCAAAAACTGACATCCATCTCATCGACTGTGCGTTGCCATTCGGCCCGATAAGGTTTCTGTCGTCGTAGGCGTAGACGCTCGTGGCTGTGCTGGAAGATTTATAGATTCTTCTGCCGAAGGGATCGTATTTGAAGCTTGTTCACCTTTGATACTTCGAAGCATTCTGGAGCACACACTTTGCCACTCCTTGTCTTTCATTGCGGTAACTCTTGTGTCCAAGGTGCCCATCAACACCGCGTCAGCTTTCACATCATAACTCTTCGAAAAGGCCATTTCCTGGAAGATCAGCAAGATGTCTCTAACAGTCGTGTCATCCGGTTCCGCATTGAGTTTTTTCAGTAGAAATGGAATCGCCGTTGCACCTCGTTCCGCAATCGGCTTTGCAAGTCCAAATAAGGGTGGTTCAACCACGTCATTCCCATAGCGAAAAACTTTGTATTGGTCTTCCAGCGAATATTGACGAACACGGTCAATTCTGGTCGATGCGGGACCACCGAAGACAACATGTCGTTCGAATCTATGGGTGCTACACCCCCAAAGTGTAATCCCGCAGATGCAGGCTGGCACTTCATATTTATTCTTTGTGCCGCTTCCGTGCTTCACCAGTTCTCTGATGTACTTCAGTCTGGTTAATTCCCCTCTTCGGTATTGACCCACATGCACTAACTCATGCGTTGCTGGCGATACGCCTCCACGTCGCTCGTCCGTGATTGGCACAAAACGTGAACCGCTCCACGCCGTTCTTTCATCTACGGCATCCACAATAATCCAGCGGCCAAATGCGTTCTGCCGAAGTCTCACCTGATTCATGCCAAAAGAGCGTAGCACAGCCGGTCGGCCTGCCTCCGAGGAAGGAAGGCGAGTTGCCGATGGCAACGTTTACGCTCAACCGAAATACAACTGGACGCCGGTAGCAAGATTGGTCTACGACCAATGAAGTACGAACATGCTTTCCGTCATCTTCATGAGCCTGGGCATTCCCCTCGGCGCTATGTATACCTTTTACCGCGTACGCCAGCTACGCACCGAAGAGCGGCTGGCGGCCATTGCCAAGGGTGTCAGCGTTCCCATGGAGCCTGAGCTCTCGCAAGCTGCGCGTTCGCGCCGCGCGGGCATCTTGTTAACCTGCGGAGCGGTCGGGTTCATCGTCGCACTCGGCTTCATCGCCCAAATCGAGCACGAGCCCGACACCTGGACCGCCGCTGCACTCGGCATCATCCCCCTGGCCATTGGTATCGGGTACTTCGTCGACTTCACGCTCATCCGCCGCGACGCCCACGCGTAGGCGACAGAAATTTAATCGTGAGACGCGGATCGGCGCTTGACCGATCCGCATTTCATTTGGTTTCCAGCGGTGTGAACGCGTCTCCCTGTTTTATCGCCAGCCGGATCGGTCTGGGCGGACCGCTTGCCGGAACGGTCACCTCGGCCCACAACTCCCCTCCCCTAGCTTGTCGCCACGGATCAGTTGCGTGCTCAGGGAGAAAGAACAAGACCGGCTCGCTCAAGTTCGTTGTCGCTGCCTGCCCAGGCCGGTAGCGACGAAACATATTGGCCCCTTCTGTGCTTGAGGAGCAGTCCGAAGCCAAGCGCCCGTTTTCCACACTAAGTTTTCCTCGCAGAGTTCCACCGTTGAAGGTCTGCGGACGGCGCATATCTCGCGGAGATGCGGGTGCGGCGGGTGCGGCAACAGCGCTGTCACAGACGACCTCCAGCTGCAACGCCAGGTATCGTCCGCGAATCGGCAGGTCCGGATCGTACACTCCGACCCTGGCCCACCCTCGCGGCAACCGATGGCGGTCCCATGCTAGCTTCGCGCCCAGGCTGGCCACAATCGCGACCTGCAGGGCGCCCAGCAGCAATCCCTTCTGCAGCGCAGTCATGCCGTGCTCCTCTGCATGCGCGCGATGAGCTGGCGCCGTGTGCGCTCCAGAATCCATCCACCTACCAGGAGCAGCACGCCCATTCCGATCAGGCTGGCTGAACGTCCCAGTTTGTCCATCACATCGGAGAAATAGAAAATGAGGACGGTCAACGCAAAACCCGCGACGCCCAGGTTGATCCGCTCGCTCTGCCGTTCCAGCAGACCCCAGATCACCAGTGCGAGCGCTCCCGCACCTGCCCACAAATAAATGCCCACGGAATTCCATGCGTAAGCGGCTAGCGTATCCGTAGTTCCCGAGTGCACGGGGCTGAATGTTCCAATCACCAGCACCCATATTGTAGCGATCACGTTCACCCACGCCGCTCTTCTGCGCAGTATCAGCGCGAGTGCCAGCGGTGCGCAGATGGCAATGGCCCACCCAACGACGAGCAGGGCCGTGGAAGGATGCGAGCGGTTTGCCCACCCCCACCACTGCTCATGCCTCTCGACGAAGGCCAGAATGCTGAGCGGTAACAGCGCGATTCCCCCAACCCAGACCAGCGCCCTGCGGACGGGAGAATCCTCTTCGCCGGTCCTGGCCGTGAAATAGGTAATCGCCAGCAGAAGGAGTCCTTCCAGCATCAATTGGCTGCCGACCTGCAAACTCTCCGTGCGAACCTCCCATTCGCCCGCGAGCCACGCAGGCACAAGCAATGCCAGCAGCGCCGCCTGCGTCCAGTTGCGCAGAAGAACCCAACCTGCGAGCGCTCCGATGGCCCACAGAAGAATGCCGTTTGGCCAATGTTCCTGAAGATTGAAAATTTGCGCCGCCAGGAAAATCCCTGCGCCTACGCATACGGCGCCAATGGCGTAAAACGTTACTGAAAGTGCCGGAAAGTGTTCCGCGGCGAAGGCGCCGGCGGCGGGAAACGCTGCCACCAACAACAGAACCAAACTGAAGCGCCAAGCCGGCGACAGTTCATCCCAGTGCGCCGCCACGAACAACAAAATTCCGGCGCACAGCAAGGCCCCGCCCAGCGCCAGGGCCAGCAGCACCGGCCAACGCAACCGCTCGCTGGGCACTTGCGATTGTTCAAACGCCCGAATACGCGCCGCCGTGCTCGAATCCACAACTCCGGCCGAAAGCCAGCGCTCAAGTTGCTTTTCCAGGGGAGCCATCAAGCGATCCCTCGTTTATATAGGTGTAAACGTGCCACGAGCGTAACGCAGACCCGACACGCCTGCAACAGAGAGAGCCCGGCGCGCCAGGACACTCAAGGCGTGCGCTTCTGGTCCGCCACCAGCACCCCCGCCTCCGCATAATTCGTCGCCGGGACATCCTGAAACGCCACGTGAATGTTCTCGCGCTTGGCCCGCCCGTCTTCGATCAGGACATTGGTGATACGCTCGGCAATTTTGCGTTTCTGTTCCGGCGTGCGTCCCTCCACCCAGGTAATCTGCACATGCGGCATCGCTTTCCTCCAAAGAATGCAATCAGCCGCATTCTATCCCAGTCGCTGTTTAAGTCTTGCGGCGGGACCCGGCCTATTTAAGTGCGGAGGCGACTGAGGGAGAGGGCGTGGCGACTTGCGGTTGTGGGGCGATGGCGCTGGGCCAGATCACCTCGAGTGCGGTTTCGCGACGGACTAGCATCTTGGAACGCTTGCTGACGCGAATCGTCAGGGTGTTTTCGGTATCAGCGCGAAGCTCGCCCAAGCCTTCCTTTTCAGTTTGCAGGCTTTTGTCGGCGCGATATAGCGCTACGCGAAGCTGGTGAGGTCCCGCCGGTAAAAGGCGTTCAAGACCCATGGGGTCGGCAGCGGCGTATTCGCGCAGACCTGTGGTTAGGAGCAGGTCGTGGTCGGCGAAGATGGCGAGGGTGCCGTCCCCGACGGTCGCATTAATCTTGATACGCAGGGCGGCTCGCTCGACTGCGACACGGGCAGGAGCGGCGACGGACGCCGGTAAGGTCAGAATGGGCACCGCGACATCGGAACGGGTATGCCGGGCCGCAGGTGCCGCGGCACGAGCCACTTCACCATGTCGATAGGTCTGATTCCGGCTGGCGCGTGCAGGGCCGAACCGCTTCGGCGGTACCAGGCTCTTGGAATATTCAAGTTCGGCGGAAGCGGGGAAAGCAACCTCTGCGGCCGGGTCGCTTTGCAAGTCTTCCGGAGCTTTCGGCGCAGTAAACGAGGTGATCGGCGCCGGTGCCGGCGGTATGTGAAAATGCGAGACAACCGCGCGCCCCATCGGGACGCTGCAGCCAGTCAGCAAAATCACGGAAGCGAAGGTCCAAATGTCGCGCGTCTGAAGGGGCCGCGACCACCAGGACAGGCTGGAAGCCGGGGGTAGCACGGGAGTGCGGCGCGCCAGGGGATACAGGGAAGCAGCCAACGCGTCTCCGGTGGGATAGCGGTCATCCGATTTCTTGGCCAGGCAGCGCATGACGATGTGGTCGAGCCCTAGGGGCAGCGCCGGATTGCGCCGGGACGGCTCAAGCGGATCGGCCGTGAGGATTTGCGCACAAACGGCAGCCACGGAACTGCCGTCGAAAGGCGGCACGCCGGTGAGCATCTGATAGAGAACGATACCTAGGGAAAACAGGTCCGAGCGGGTGCTATGGGGCTCGCCCATGATTTGCTCGGGAGCGAGATAGGCTGGAGTGCCCATAATGCGCCCAGAGCCAGAAACCTGCGTGGCAAAACGGGCAATGCCGAAGTCGCTGAGCTTTACCTCACCGTCTTCGGTGATCATGATGTTGGCGGGCTTAACGTCGCCATGAATGATGCCGGCGCTGTGGGCGCGGCCGAGCGCCGTGGCTAGGTCAGCAGCCCATGAGCAGGCGCGCGGCCAGGGGATGGGCGACTCGGAAAGGACCTGCTGCAAAGTTCTTCCGTTCACATACTCCATGACCAAGTAGGCGATGCCGGTTTCTTCGACGCCGACGTCGAACAGGTTGACGATGGCGGGGTGGGAGAGTTGCCCGACAATTTGCGCTTCACGCAAGAATTGCTTCTGCTGCGGGGCAGCGCCGAAGGAGTGAACAAGGGTCTTGATGGCCACGGTCCGGCCAATGATTTTGTCGCGGGCTTTGTCCACGCGACTCGTGGCGCCAAAACCCAGGGGGCCAAGGATCTCATAACGATCTTTTTGCATGGTTGAGGGCAGCCCAGCGCCCCGGTTTTTAACGCCGAGGTTAGTGGAGATATTGAAGGAAAAACTGTGGAAAGAGAATGGGTCTGTAGTTCAGGTGTGTACCAGTCCTTAGTACTACGTCCAATGGGCTAGTCGTTTCCGGAGGACAGGAGCCGCGTTAAGGTACTGATCAGCAGTGCCTTGTATCCAATCACGAGCGGTAACAGGGACTGTCCGCGCGGCGGTCGGCGGTCAAAGTACTACGACAGTGCCCTCTTGAGACTTTTCAGAAAAGTTTAAGCTGAGCGCAGAAGCTGGCCTACACGATTGCGGAGCGAAGATGGCTGTGCCTGCGTCTGCGAGGGCGCGTTGCGCCGAGACAACGGATGAAGGCGCTCTGCAAGAGTTTCCGCGGAGGCGCAGCGCTGGGACGGGTCCTTCGCCAGACAGGAGGCAATCAGTTCGTTAAAGGCCGCCGGAACGGAAGGGTTCGCGTGCGAGGGCGGTAGCGGAGTGGAGGACAGAATCCGCGAACAAATGCCCTGCAAGGAATCGGCATCGAATGGGCGGTGGCCAGTCACCATTTCATACATGACCACGCCGAGGGAGAAGATATCCGAGCGGGCGTCTTGCGGCTTGCCGACGATCTGCTCGGGGCACCAGTAAGCGGGTGAGCCAAGCAGCGGCGTGTCCTTGGAATCGCGGCTGGCCAGGCGTGCCATGCCGAAGTCGGTCAGCTTTATCCGGTCATCTTCGGTGATAAGAATGTTTGCCGGTTTGACGTCTCCATGAATTACGCCTTTGCGGTGGGCAACCGCCAGGGCAGTAGCGACCTCAGCGGCCCAGGCGCAGGCTTTAGAGCAAGGAATGCTGCCTTTCTCGAGCAGCTTCTCGAGGGACTGGCCCTGAATGAACTCCATCACAAGATAGGGGGTCTGCGAAGGCTCATCAATCCCCATGTCATGTAGCGCGATCACGGCAGGGTGGGAGATTTGGCCGACCACGCGGGCTTCCTGCACAAATCGATTGCGGGCCTCGCCGCGTGCTAGTTCGGTGGGGAAAAGCTTAATAGCGACAATGCGCGCGATCAGCGGATCGAAGGCGCGGGCCACTCGGCTGTTGGCGCCCACTCCGATGACCTCAAGAATTTCGTAACGACCGACTTTTCGGGACCCAGGGTGAACTTGCACGGGGACGTTCCTCTTTAAGACGCTCTTATTACTAGGATACAAGGATAGAAGGGATTGCGGGGAAAGGGATGAAGCGGAAGTTTCGAGAATAGAAGTACGCCGGTACTAGACCAAAATTTCGCTAAGGCGTCAACGCTGTTGGGGGTGAAGCGTGCAGAGGGGCGAAGACTGGGTCAGCGGCGAACTTGGCGGGGAATGCGCGGACGTACGATTTCATTGCCGGATACAAGTGATAGTGGAAGCCGAAAGAATTCATTTCCGCGGCGGCTTGGTCCGAAGTCCAGTTTTGCTGCGCGATGCGATAGGTGGCCACCATGACGCCCGTGCGGTCTTCGCCGTAATAGCAGTGGATGAATATTTTTTGCGTGGGATCTTGTTGAACGAGCTTTAAGAATTTTGCAACCTTCGCATTATCGGGCGCGGACCAGCCGAGCACCGGGATGTTGACGAAGCGCATGCCGAGTGATTCCGCTTGCGCGCGCTCCCAAGCCACCGGACCACTATTTCCGCGCAGATCAACGATGGTGGTGACGCCAAGTTTTTTCAGTTCGGCCAGACCCTGCGCGGAAGGCTGCGCGCCGCGGAAAAGCATCTCGCTTACTTTCCCAGCGTTGGATACGCCGGCCAGTTTCAATTTTTCCGCTGGTGCGCCGAAAGAAGCGCGGGCTGTCGCAGGCTGCGCGGGAGCGTTGGCAACAATTTGCGGGTTCGCAGAGCAAGG
>WNFQ01004756.1_pt1 | contig 22473 bp, 34 predicted proteins | sample 5400171 | NCBI WGS metagenome assembly WNFQ01 (sample SAMN13153356, study PRJNA577476) | soil metagenome | isolation source: 20 cm soil under Madrone tree | place: USA:California | collected 2016-06-14 | reverse complement strand
GATCGTACAAACTCTCGTCCAAGGCTAAGTTGGAGCGAAGAAGTTGAGTTGGCCTCTGTGGCGTTGGAATACCTCCCGGCATGGCGTACAGCAGTCCCGGTAGTACATGAAGTTGGTTCTTATAAATGTCGGACGAGGCGCTGCCAGAATTTACAGTTTAAAAACACAGCGGGCAGGAACATAAGGATAAGTTAGCCGACAAAGGGATCAAATAATGTCCAATATTGGGTTGCCAACCAATAATCGGACTCTATTTCTTTTCAAGCTAATATTAGTCGTCAAACTATTGGACACCTCACCGAATCTGCTGCAATTGGACGAAAACGAAAACGTAGATAATGAGTGCCTCGCGACATTCTTTGACCAGCCATACTGCTTAACACTGGGTCGACAGTGCAAAATTTTGAGGACGTGGCATTACGAGTTAAAAATATCATGAAACGTCTATTTGACCCGGGGAAATCTCATCTCGTCTCGTAGCATGGATCAGGATTCATGACGTGGATTGGCCATCCGTTTCCTACCGATGAACTACCCCGTCAGGAAACTGCATTGTACTATGCCCTGGTACAGTATGTGGCATACATTAACTAACCAACTTCCTCATCAATGTCGGGAAAACTCTGTTTGTATATGAACACAGGAATCTCGAGGCTATGCAGCCGTTGCTAGAACCGCGCACAGTTACTTGGACACTCTTGCATGTCTCATCATACCATGGGGACGTTGAAGTTGTACAGTTGCTATTTCGGCACAACAGCAATGCGGGCACTAGAAACCGTCACGGTACGACGGATGTCGCTGCACTCGGCATCGATATCGATCAACGACCATCCGAAAGTTGTCAGGCTCCTCCTGAATGCCATGATGATACAGTTCTAGAAGATACTACGCACTCCCTAGCATGAAGCGTTGCTACATGGACACCTCGAGGTGGATGTCTCGCATATGGAGCCTATATGAACATCCGGGGAGAGAGCGACCAAAACCGCATTCCAGATGCAACATCAAGGGGGCATGTCAAGTTGCAACACTACTCTTTAGAGCACGGCGCGAAGGGAATAAAAGGGTGTGGCAGGCGTACTATCAGGACCGCAAGTACCATACAGTTCAGAAAGGCCCCAATGTTATTTCGCGTTATGTGATTTGGTTTGTAAAGGGTACTTGGAAATACTTGGAATATAAATAACATGGATGACAGTCGCGCAGACCGACACGGAAAATGTGCCCTCGCAATAATTGGAAATTCATGGCGTCCGTTCGTGGTGAGATACCAATACAATTTATGGGATAGTGGGAGTTGTGATCTGGTCTCACCACAAGACCTCGCCCATCAGCTCTGCCTCGACATGTGACCCGCAGCGAGGCTAAATTGTTGAAATGAGGAATGTGCATGACATGCAGATGACAGACTAATGATTGTGTCCATACCTAACAGGACAGAGAGAACGGACCCTGGGCCTTGTTCCACGGTTTAGCTCCAAATTATCTACTTCTAGAATCCAGACACTTTTTACATCTTCCATTGCCTTTCAGGGGTAGAGTAGAGGATCTGATTACGTGTACCGTAGCTAGTACTGCTAACATTCCTCGGAGCTGGGAATATAGAGGATATGAGCCATAAATGGAGTAGACAGCTTCCGTGATAAAGGGACACACGAAACGCAAAAAAAATTGAGCCTCCTGAGAGATATGAGTCCGGGGGCCACATATACGCAGTTGCCGATTGAGACATGATAAACCGATTATCGCATGACATTTGAATGCCCCCCGAAGGAAGCAATAGTAATTTCCAACCTGGCCAAAGTTTACTGCGCCGCATTGCCTTGTTCTAGGCCTCCCCGGAATGACGACTGAGGTACTGAAGAAAACGAACGTGCGCACGACATGCCCGTGTCTTGACAACTGTCATAGTCCCCATACTACAGGAATCAGTGGCAGTGGCGGGGCTGGTTGGGACAATTATAATATAAGAACCTGGAGGTCCAGAGCCCGGGCAGAGGAATCCGAACTCAGGTGAAAGGTGATGGCGCCGGCGATGCAAGAATCATGGTCTTTGACAAGCAAATCTTAATGATGGTACCTTGCTCACCGCTCAAGGAACCCAATAGCACAGTTGTGGAATAGCACCGTTTGGACCTGGAACGGGGGAAAAGGTCACCGGTTTTCCATTGTGGGTGGGAGAAGGAGAGGGAAAAATGGGTATTCGCGTTTTTTCATGCACGTTCGTGTTGTTGGAATGATGGTATTGAGCATTGCATTAGCAGAAGAACTTTCTTTCTTATCACGTTTGGACAGATTCTATGCAGAAGATGCTACTTGTGTGTAGATCAGTACATATGCTGTGGCGTAGTCATCACATGGTCGTCAAATATTTGCACGAATAGAACCCTCCATGATTCGTCGCGAGCTGCATCCGAGTTCGTGCTGTCTCGAGCTGGTCCAGAGCCGGGGCTAATGTGGGTCGAGGGTGAAGAGGTGACGCCAACCTTGTCTCCCGTGTTCATCTTTGCGGAAACACCTCGGCGTCGGTGGAGAGTCCGGAAGTCAAGCGACTCGCAGGAACGGGCCGGGCTCGGCATGGGCTCGCGCAACGCACTGGGGTGCCGGGGCCGGTCGCGCGAAAGCCTGGACCCATCATCGTTCGTCGAACGATGAAGAAGAAAGTGCGCCTCGCGTTGCCTCGTCTCTACTTCCTGACCATTTTTTTTCTATATTTTCTGATGATTTTAGGTTATTCTCATGGGCGCATCGGGGAGCGGAAAGACCTCCATGCGCTCCCTCATCTTGTGCGTCCCCGCTCCCTCGGATGCCCGTGTCATTAAAGCGGACAATCCAATCTGCACAGTTCTAACAATCCCGCTTCCCTTACCTCGCGCCTCGGCGCGACCATCGATGTCGAGCAAAACCACGTCCGTTTCCTCGGCGACCTTATCCTCAACCTCTGGGACTGCGGCGGTCAGGATGCCTTCATGGACTCTTACCTCACGACGCAGCGCTCGACCATCTTCCAACAAGTCGGCGTGCTGATTTACGTTTTCGAGGTCAGCACGCATGATGCTGTCAAGGACGCAGCATATTACCGCGACTGCCTCGACGCGCTGCAGAAGTACTCGCCAGAAGCGGCGGTGTTCCTTCTTGTGCACAAGATGGACCTCGTGGCGGGGGACAGGGCAGCGCTACTAGAGCGCCGTACGCGCGAGCTGCAAGCGGAGAGTGGGACGGTACCTATCACCGTGTTTGGCACGAGCATTCACGATGAGACGTTGTACAAGGTACGCAAATAGCCAAACGCATCATCCTCCCCTCTCCTGTACGGACTCATGAGAACAGGCATGGTCGCGCATCGTGCACTCCATCATTCCAAACGCGGCCGTCCTATCAAAACACCTGACAACCTTCGCCCAAGCCTGCAGCGCCACCGAGGCCATCCTATTCGAACGAACGACCTTCCTCGTCATCGCCACCTCCTCCCCACCCGATGAAGGCAGCCCAGAACAAGTCAAAAACGACCTCAGCCCAACGCGCTATGAGCGCACTAGCGAGCTGATCAAGGCACTGAAGCACTCGTGCTCACGCATGCGTGAGGAGTTTCATGCGCTGGAGATGGAGCTTCCTGAGTTCACCGCGGTGCTGGATGGGATGACGAGGAACACTTACATCTTGCTCATCGTGCATGACCCGACAATCGGTATGTGCCTCGAGCCTCGAGCATCGCAATGCCACGCGTTTCACGCTGACGTGCGAATTTGCAGAGACCGCTGCGCTAAGGATAAACATCCGTCTCGCTCGGCCGAAGTTTGAGGAACTACAGACCGATTCCGTACTCGCCTAAACGTTTATGCCCTCTATGTATCTCTCCCTCTCTTCTTCTATCATTATTTCTCTTTGAGACATGTTGATTTTCTTCCCTCTTCATCGACTTTAGGCTTATTTGAACATCGAATTACTTTCTGTGTTGGATAAGGCGATGCGTCCACCCTCCGGTCAGCATCACGCGCCGAGTTCCCTATCGAACAAGTTCTTCCTGTGCTGTCTTCGCCACCCTTCCTCATATCTCCTCGCTCCCAAAATGTCTTGGCGTACGCCAATTTGTTTTCAGTCAAAGTTGGACAGGGACACAATAACACCCTTTTGAGAAGTGGGTGGGTCGGATTTCATGTCCTTTTTGAGACATTCGGAGCCGCCACGTTACACGTTGCGGAATGTAGCTGGAGACGTCAGCCAGCGTTGCATGGGCGCAAAGCTTCTGCTCAAATGAACTTCTCTGGATGAGGCGTTCCGAGTATCAGTCAGTGTCGATTATCATGAATTGGATATTTCCTGGAACCAGGCGGATGTCCACGTTGTCACAACCGAGTCAAAGAGTCTGTGATGGTCGTGCTGTAGTCCTCTTCTCACGGAGAGTTTGTCCGCATGCAGCTCTTCATTCATCTAGTGGCGTCCTTTGCCACGTCACAGAGAAGGCCCTTCATATTCTCTTCCCTCATCGTCTTGTCTAAGTTTACAGGATGATCGGAGTGGGACACTACATTTAGGAAAATACGTGCTATGGAGCCCGTCATCAACGTCAGCGACCTAAACGTCATCCCTCCCCACCCAGGTCGGTGATTAGTTCGAGTGAGTAAGCCGTCGTCATCGATAACCACGTCCGGAGACGAAAGGAGGAAAGGAAAACCTTCTCTTACGGGAGGGAGATGCCAACTGGGGCCAAGGCAGTGCCCACCTGAGAAATTGGGATGGTGTGCAACCGATAAGGTGGGAGGCGCCAATCTCATCGCGTCGAGTGTCTCCGTTCCGTCCGGGTTTGCAAGCCGTGGACCATTGAATCACAGCCACCAAAAACGGCGACGGGCGTCTTTAAGAGACCGTTATCTCTTCTTCCACCGTCACTTCGATTTTTTTTTTCTTCTCTGCATTGATTCGCGAGCATCACAACAAAAAAGTTCCGGGCGATTACGAGATATATATTGTACAACGAAATGACGTCGTGTTTAGAACTGTGGCACAAAAACCGCATATGTGATGTAGAACACTGCAATCGGGGCGGGGCCCGTGAAAGCAAGCTGGAGATGATAGCCCGCGGAGATCATCATGCTGTACTGGTCTTCGAAATTTCAAATCGCCCTTTTCTTTCGCTTCGCACCGTTCGCACCGTTGAGACGAGACAGACAGAGTCGGCCGAGTCAGATATTCTAACGCAATCGGTCCCCATGAGCCACATCATGTCCCAGAACGAGGCCCCGGGAAATCTCATTAAAAAAAGCCCGAAAAGCGAAAGGAGATAAGAGGAGGGAGAAGAAGCGGGGTAGAATGAAAAAAAAAAAGGTGACGTCAACGATTATGATGCATCATGGAATACAGGACGCGGTGCGCACTGACTGTGTTGGTGCTGAAACAACGATTGTAAAACGAAAGGAAGACCTCTCTCCCATCGTGCGATTGAGCTCGCGTCGGGGCGCCAATTGAGCCACTGGTCCATTGGCACAGCGCGTCCGGACTTGTCCGTGTGATGAGACAGGTATCATTCCTGCAAGCGCTAAGACGTTGCCGACTGCCAACACGTCAAACAAAAGAGATTCTAGTGACAGCCAGTGCAGCTCGCTCCCTCGCTTCCCCTGTTCTCCTTTGTTCCGGGCAGTGGGCTCTTTGATGCCCGAGTCGAGAATGTCAGAGGGCTGTTTAATTACATTAGGCTCTTTTCCTGGCAGAGGAACTGCGATTGATTGCCTACCTCCATAATGTGGCGGTCTACGTCAAGTTGGCGCGGACTTTGCATACCATGTCTGGTTTGGGGGCCGAATCGTGGCACGCCCAGTGGTTCGACGATGGGAGTCTAATTCCATTTACAAATAGGCACCACCTCCGCATGGCGCGGGTGCAAGAGGTGAAATTAAGAGGTTAATGGTTACAGGTTTGTCAGGGAGAAGGCTGGAACGTGGATCCATGAGGACCAGACGGCTAGAAAGGGATAACGATCGTCGCGGTACGGTATGCGCGGGTTCGTGAAGCTGCCTGGAGGCTTGATAGTACAAGTAACTCGGGGCCTGCCGTTCTCAATGATGTATGAATGCGGACTAGCTACGCCATACCAAGGGGCGGATTGCGGAATGGGGTTGAAAGTTGAGGGCACTCCCATATGCACCGAGTCGAGAATTGGAGTCCAGAGCGCACGATCGTGACTGGGTGAGATAAGGACACGATAGCTATTTGCCCCCAATAGCTAACGTCTGAAGACGCGCATCATTAATCAGCCACCAAATGAACGCGAAAGTAAGGGATGACGACAAGACATTTCCGGTATGGCCAATGTGCCGGCTTCGGGATGATGGTCTATGATGCTCGCGAGATAAACCGTTATCCCCTGATTCAGCTAGTGCGAGACCATCGTCCAGGCTCAGCAGAGGATGATCAAACGGGTTCTGCCAGAGGTCGGTCCTGGCAGGTACACTCGGTGGGCAGGGTGTCTGTCTATGCACGAGGCTCGTAACGCCGCAGGCCGAGATCTAGCTCGCGGAGGAATGAGCCAATTCGAGAGGCCAGCAGATTCTCCGAGAGGATGCCCTCGGAAACCTAGGGAGGGTGGCGCCAATTGACGGGAGAGAAATAGAGTGTTGGGAGGGTGCTGACCAATGGAGCAAACAGAGGGCAAACACGGGCAAGAAGGTCTGACCGCAGCCTCGTCGTCGGTTGCACGAAGATGGGCAACTCTGCCTCGTCTGGACACAATCCTCCCGTAACAAACACCCCTCAAGATAGAGATCACCGTGAAAAGCCCACCCCTCATCCCGTGCACAGATCCCTCCGCACTAAAAAGAAATCCCTTGAACTGCCCGACCTGGCGTCCCTTTCTCTCACCCCTGCCCCTTCCCACCTTAACTCTCCCAACCATTCTCCTCGTCCCCACTACAGGAGACCGAAGCCCTCTTCCCCCATCCCCATCCCCGCCCAAGCCGCCGCCTCCAACGGCCTCGATCACAATTACCAGTCATATCCCCGTCCCAATCTCCCTTCCACCACCCAGATGCCAGATGTCCTCGTCCAGCAGCAGCCCCATACGCATATCCCGATCTTTCCGCCTTCCCAACGCCACAGATCAACGCCAAATGCTTCCACCAGGTCTTTTTCACGACCACCCCAGGCCACCCATCTCCCCCCAATCAGAGACGCAGAACCAGGACGTGAGCCCGAGCCTAAGGTTGTCCCCTTCATCCCAGAGATGGTTCGTAGCACGATCCCAATCGGCTTGGCTCAGGAAGACATTCCTCAGCCGCCCACGCGTGCTCGTCTCTCGCCCATCGATGAACCTCCGCACCCCGTAGATGTGAAGATCTCATGGCGTGGTGTTGGCAAGGCGGTGTTTCTTGCCCGTGCTGGTGATGCTGGCTGGAAGGGTCGCCAAGCGATGGAGCGCAGGTGCGCGCTACACCATCCTTTCATTTTTGCTACACAATGCTCATCTAACCCTAACCACAGTGCATCCGATCCAGACAACTTTACCGCGACAATCCCGCTCTTACCTGGCACCCACCACATCAAGTTCGCCATTGATGACACTTGGAAGCTTGCGCAGGATCTCCCAACTGCAGTTGATGATGATGGCTCCCTTGCTAATTATGTTACTGTCCCCCTCCCCGCTGGCCCCTCTGCACCAGCTTCGCCACCGCCAACCTCGTCGAATCGCCATCCCCACCAGATCTCTTTTTGGTCGCAAAGCAGTGATCCAGGCGTTCCCACACCTTTTGGAGATGAAGGTTGGACATCGACCATACCTTCCGAATTGATTGCCGCTGCCCGGGAAGAAGAAGTATACCTCGCCAACCCGACAGCCGGCACCGCTCCCAACATTCCTCCAGCCCCGGTTCTCCCGCGCCACCTTGATAAGCTCATTCTTAACACCCGCGTTGGTGCTCCTCCTCCGTCACCCGTGAAAGACCGAAGGCACCGGGCTCGCTCACGACATGGTGAAACCGTAAAGCTTGAGCAAGATGAACCGCCTGCCGCGTCGTCGTCACATATCCCTGTGACGACAGCAAGTGGGACAGACGTGTCCGCTGCACTGCACGGGCACTCGCATACTCATTCGCAGTCACCTGTACGCACGCTTGTCGGGGGCTCGACCGCACCAATGGGCACGACCGCTGCCGCTCTGATCCTCGCAGACGATGCGAGTGTGCTTCCTGTCCCTTCACACGTGATTTTGCATCACCTCAGCACGAGTGCGATTCGGAATGGCGTGCTTGCCGTTGGTAACACGACCCGCTACAAGAAGAAGGTGTGACATCTCATCCCCAGTACTTGATGTATATCTCACTACAGTTTTTTATAGTTCATCACGACGATCTACTACAAGCCTACGTGATGATCCCCGCCGCCGAATCCCATAAAATAACTGTATGCGTACAAGGCTAGCTGTAGACGGGGCACTCGGACCATAGATTGCATATCCGGGGCTTCACATTTTGTTCATTTCTCGTTGTCTTCATGTCTTCATAGTGTTTTTTTGCATTCTAGCGTCGTTCTTCACCCCACCGAATTGTGATGTTTACGATCTTGATGATATTGACGCTTTGGTCGCCATGCCTGGTCACAGGCATATGTCGTTCCACCGATTCTTTCTCCATTTTCTTCTTCGCTTAGCTGTGATCCACGATGTACTATAGTCATCATCTCCATGCATTCGCATGCGGACATCACAGGAGCGGCGGGCGACAGCGCCGAGTACACGATGTGCGCTGCGGGGCCAATATACCATGCTATTTTCTTAGCCTTGTATCAAAGTAACATACTTGAGATGTAGGTCCGTCGTTGACAAGGAATTAATCGGTTTTGCGACCCCAAAAGCATCACCAATGCGCCTGGAACGGATCAATTGTAGAAGTTGGTCATCACTGATGTGAGGAGCGCTCATGAGAGATTGCAAGGCAAATAAACTGCAATACAAGGTTGTCCCCGATTTCGTGATGGTGGCCACAGGTCCAACCTCGTGGTTTCTCCGGAACGCCAACAGCACTGTACCTTTCTGGCTGTTTCCCTTTAGGAGCTGGAAATCTGGGGGGCAAAAATCACTGAACTGGCATCTGGACTCGGAGCTTTAAAGAAGCCGCCCTCCGAGTCGTCTATTTGTAGATGGGGGCGGTGGAGTGAAGTGGGGTTGTACAAAACTTCGACAATTTCACATAAACTCAAAAGACTTTTTATGCCTACTAGGCTACTAGTTTAGTGAAAGGCAAATTTTAGACGTACTGCGATGTGCGAGCTCACCTCTCCTCTGGACCAAATGTTCGGCCGGGCTATATTGCGTGAGCTACAGTACAAGCGGCCCTCGACGGCTGTGGGAGAGTGGGAGTCTTTGTTCCTTGCAAGGCATAATGTCAAGTCAAGCTCAAGCCCTACACTGATCTGATGTCTCAAAGACTTGTCTTGACATTAAGTTCATCAGTCAACGTTTTTTTTTGGTGACGGCGATGACGCCCACAACACTGCCACAGCCCTACTGCATTCACGTCTCACTCTTCTCATAATATTGAATGCACGAGATCGTCTTGGGACAGACTCACGACAGGGGAGGGGAATCATTAAGGGGCACTGTTGTCAATTTCTGCAGCACGGAACAATCACACTGTGATAGACCGGGGGCTGGCTGAATGCACGAGATCGTCTTGGGACAGACTCACGACAGGGGAGGGGAATCTTTAAGGGTCACTGTTGTCAATTTCTGCAGCACAGAACAATCACACTGATAGATCGGGGGCTGCACTGCTCGTCCACACCAATCAAAATTAATTAGAATGATAGATTTCTGGGGAATACAAATGATTTTCTGGAGGCATGCTGTACTCTCGAGAAAGCAGTATCACAGTTTAGTCAGCTAACCATTTCCGGCAGGTGCCGAATGGGTCAGGTTAGCGGCTCGTCCACAACAGGCGCAGGCAGTATAATGGCCTCCAAGGCCCTGACTGATCAGGTTGCAGCAAAATGGCAAGACTCGTTCAATCGGCTCAACCGAGGAGCGCCAGGCATCTCTGGGCTCATGGGGTTCAGCAGAGTGCGTTGATATTCATCACAGTCTGGCGTTTCGTTGTGTTATTCAACTCGGAGACCTGGGCATCGTGCTCTTCCTTCCTTTCCAGGCCTGGGCAATTGCTTCGGACGTTCTGCACCCCCGAGAGCTTGGAGCGCCTCCGAAAGACTTTAGTGAGTGTGTGCGCGCTGTCGGACGCGTGTATGTGTGTTTTGAACGCGCCTCATTCTATGTTCGTGGGGTCAGATACAGATGAAGTGAGGAGCGCGTTTGACGTGCTCATGCAGTGCCGGATGCTGCCTATGCTTTTAGAGAGTTTCGTTGGTGCGTCTCTTATTCCTTGGCATGATGGCCGTCCCTGAAGAGCGCGACCCAAACCCCCAGAGGACATGCGCCGCAATCAGCATTTAATCACAAACGATGTAGAGAGGTACATGACGGAATACGAGGTACGTTACGCGCTCTTTTTTTTCTCCCTTCTTTTCTGCGCGTCAGCAGGCGCTGAGCCTACAACAGGCCAGCAGGGATCCCGACGTTATCGGCCGACTCGTGCTGTTGTTGGCGGATTGGCATTTTGCATGGGCTCCGGGTGGCGAGTACGTATACTTTTTCCACCCGACGAAATCCCAGTCCGTCCAGGTTAGGTCACACGATCTCGTCCGCCTACATCGTCAATTTCCAAACGCACTTATTTTCCGTCCTGCCCTCGACCTTCGCGGGCGGATTTAAAAAGCTCCTTGCCGCGACGCTCGCATTCTTCACGGAGGGCGCGGCGCCTAATATCCCCGCGTCCGTCCAGGACTCCAAGCTGTGGCCGTCCTTCGAGATTCTCGGGCTTGCGGACCGATACGAGTCGCTCATTGCGAGTGTATGCTATGAGCATATCGAGGCGCATGTCCTGGAGACGTGTACGGGCAAATGGGATGAACCCATGCTGGTCAAGCTGCGGGAGTGGATGGCCGATAAGGTTGTGCCCTGGATGTTGTTGCCGTACGCCAGGGGCGCAAAGACGAGTTGAGTTTGCTCCGCCCACCTGCTCGATAACCCCCTTTGTTTTAATTTCGCTCAAATGCATCCGCAGCCGAGGAAGCCCGAACGATGTTGCAGGGCGTTGGATCTCGATTCGACTTTCACGTCTGCAAAACCCTGTGTGACCTTCGGTATGCTTATCAGAGTGTTCTGTAAACGGAGTCCTCATCGTACCCTGAAACCTCATTTCTTCAATTTAGGACCAAGGAGATGTTCGACATCGTTATTGACTATCCCGATTCGACCCCTGCCCTTCATGACCTGAAAGTAGGTTTAATTGAACGCGTTGGCTCTTATCACTCATTCCCTGATGTCTCGGGAAATGTAGGAATGCTTGCAGCGTGTCGATCAACGTGGCCAACTTGTACAGTCGTTGCGTAAAGCGTGAGTATAATCATCGAGATCGTTCCATGATTCTCCGTTGCTGAACAAAATGTCATTGGCTCGGCAGAAATAAGAAAAGGCTACTACACCCTGGCGCAGATACCAAAGATATCCTGACGCAATATGTATCGCTAATTCGATGCTTACGCATCATAGACCCTCCTGGAGTCTTACTATTCAAGGTGGCAGACCCCATCAGGCGTTATCTCCGGTAAGGGACCCGTAGCTGATGGTATCAGAAGCGTCTCATACTCAGTTTCTCATTTCGAAGTGATCGACCTGACACCATCCGTTGCATCGTGGCCAGCCTCGTGGTTGATAGCGAGAGCGGCGATTCTTTGGTTGATGATGACGGACTTATTCAACCGCTACAAAGCGTTCAAGTGGATGACTACACAGATCCGAATTGGGAGCCCGAGCCCATCGATGCTGGTCCCGGTTAAGACACCCGTCCTTTCTGTTAACGCCATGGAGGCTGATTAGGGCGATAGACTTTCGAGCCAATAAACCCAGTGATGTCGTCAGCACACTTGTCAGCATCTACGATTCAAAGGACCTTTTCGTCAAGGAACTCCAAGTCCTTCTTGCCCAGCGTCTCTTGGCAGTCACCGATGGGAACTATGAAAAGGAGGTATGTCTGTCTCTTCATCAATCGATTTATCGAGATCTCATCACCCATGGCACGAACATGGACAGCGTCGAAACCTGGAGATCCTCAAGGTTCGCTTTGGCGAAGCTCCGCTGCAAGTTTGCGAGGTGATGCTCAAGGATATGACGGATTCGAGGCGGATTGATCAGCACGTTCAATCTCAGAGTTCAGTGAGTAGACAGGCAGCCGAGATCAATTGCCGCCATTAATGTAAACCGTTATACAGTCTGTGATGCACCCAACGATCATCTCTCGCCACTTTTGGCCGCAATTTCAGACAACGAAAATACTCATGCCTGGCCAACTTCACGAGTATGCTGTTTTCCGGACCGTCTTTTTATATTTCTTACATCGAATCACGTGCAGTATTCAACAGTCATATGCGCGTGAGTTCACTACTTTCAAGCCAGACAAGAAACTACGCTGGCTCTCTCACCTCGGGAGCATCCGTCTCGATATCCAGTTGCAAGACCGCACCGTCAGTGCGGACGTTCCACCCCTCGAAGCGGCATTTATCGAGCTTTTCTCAGAACAGGGTATGATTCTCGTGTCTTGTGAACGTGGATCTAACCTTGCTCTTTCCCATGTCATCAGAGGTCTGGACCGTGAACGACCTTATTGAGCGTGTTGGGCCCATCGAGCGCCCGGCTGCACTCAAGGCATTATTAGCATGGGCTGACCGTGGAGTTCTGTGCGAGGAGAACGACGACGGAGATATGCAGCGCTTCCGCTTACTTGAGAGCGCACCGACAGGTGTCGGTGCCGTACCGGTGGGAATGACGACGGCTGGCTCGCGTGTGGCGCTTGCAGAGGGACAGCCAACTGTACTCACTGTACAGCAACAGCAGGCAGAACAAATGAAGGTATATTATAAGGTGCGTCGCCTTGGCTATTGGTTCTACGTTTAGTTCGGCGCCCTGAATGTTTGGTTGGCGACAGTTCATCGAGGGCATGCTCACGAATCTGGGTGGGCTCCCACTGGACCGCATTCAGACGATGCTCAAGTTTGCGCCGGGTTATGACCGCACACCCGACCAGCTGGGCGCATTTATGGACGCGGCGCGTCGCGAAGGTCTTGTCAACGTCAAGGACGGCATATGGCGCCTCAATCGGTAACAAGATGATGGCACGTCCAGTTTTGCGCTTTTTTCTATGGAAAGCGAAGAAGCCCAGTGAGAGAAGGAAGAAGCATTCCTCGTTGGAGTGTGTGCTTCTGCGGGCGCTCTTGGGCTGCCAACAATATGCGGTCATGAAGTGCTATCATTCACATCAGTGAAGCGGTCGATCTACAAGACGGCCAAGGGCGTTGTCGCGGAAAAGAGGCGACTAGATCGGGTAACATTGCTATTCGATGAACGGTATTGCTTTGTACTTTCTGGATGATGCGGCGTGAGCACGAGGGTCAAGAAACAAAGAACTTGCGAGATGCACCGCTCTGGGAGTAAAGAGTCCGAGAAGCAATAAAATAAAATAAGAGGACAAGCACTGTGCCACTTACGTAACGACTCACGTTCAAAATCATGTCCGTGTCCGACTTGTCTTGTCTCTGCCACTCGCTCCTTTCCTCTCCATCCTCTCCTCTCCCCATCCAGTTGCTGCCAACGCAACTCCCACCGTCCTTCTGGCTTATTTTTTTTTTCTCACCACACATCTTTTGTGCATTGAGCCACCATGAGCCGTCCCCTTCGCTCAAAGCGTAACTTCAAGTCTCTCCAACTCGATGTCTCCAAGCCCCCGTCTCCAGCAGAGCCGGACCCCGTACCGACTCGTCTAGCACCGGCAAGCAAGCAGGCGCCAGGCGGTGCAAAGAAGCGCCCTCCGCCGATGAATTTGAAGCCCAAGGTGGCCGCCGATATCCCCCCGGCAAGCGAGTCGTCTGCCGTTGATGGCTTCATCGCCGTCGCGCCTGTACCCTCAACCGCACCTGCCAGCGGCACGTCCGCGAGTGCGAAACGCATGACGTATCACACTACTCTGTCGGACACCCTCGCTAGCCTTGACCTGAATGCGGAAGTCAAGTATGATCTACGTGATGAGGACCTCAAGGACTTGCATGAGCTTGGACAGGGTAATGGTGGGAGCGTGAAGAAGGTGGAGCACGTCCCGTCGCGCACCATCATGGCTAAGAAGGTATGTCTTTCCCTTGGCGCGTCGCCTACTTGGCCCTCCCCCTCGCCACTTGGCCGCTTACCGAAATCTGGCAGATTGTCCTCATTGATGCAAAACCGTCCATCCGGAAACAAATTCTGCGCGAGTTACAGATCATGCACGACTGTCACTCGGAATATATCATTTCCTTCTACGGCGCGTTTCTGTCTGACCCGAACATCTGTATTTGCATGGAGTTCATGGACAAGGGTTCTCTCGATGGGATTTATAAACAAATAGGCCCCATTGATATTGAGGTTGTCGCTAAGGTCGCACTTGCCGTGCTCGAAGGACTCACTTACCTCTACGACGCACACCGTATCATTCATCGCGGTGCGTACGTTCCTTCCAGTTTCCGAGGCAGTGCGATTGACAGGGTGTCGCATCTGGTGATCAGATATCAAGCCATCCAACATTTTGTGCAATTCAAAGGGCCAGATCAAAATCTGTGATTTTGGCGTTTCAGGGGAGCTCATCAATTCGATCGCAGATACTTTCGTCGGGACTTCAACCTATATGAGCGTACGTGCGATTGCCATGGTGTTTGGTGACTTTGACATTACTGAGGTCGGAACGTGTTTCGTAGCCAGAACGGATACAGGGCGCACAGTACACCGTCAAGTCAGATGTGTGGTCTCTCGGAATCTCCCTCATCGAGCTTGCTCTTGGGCGATTCCCGTTCTCCGACTCTGTGTCGGATGACGACTCAGACCTGTCTGAATTTGAGGGCACGTTGTCACCGTCGCGCCCACTCCCGTTGGACAAGAAGAAAAAACGGGATAGTAAGGACAAGAAACGTGATCGGCGGAAGAGTAGAGGCGTGAGCCTTCAAGGTGGTGGGATGACGATGAGCATCCTAGAACTGCTACAACATATTGTCAACGAGCCGGCGCCGAAGCTCACGCCGGAGGGCCGCTTCCCGAAGGAGGCGGAAGACTTTGTGAACAGCTGTCTGTTCAAAGAACCGGAACACCGAAGGACACCAAAAGATCTTCTGGTGGGTGACCTATGTTTCTGCTCACGTGAACCTTTTATTGAATGTTGGGCTGTGCCCTTGTTTTTTATTTATAACAGAATCACGAGTGGATCAAACACGCGCGAACAGCACGCTTTGATCTTGAGGTGTGGGCGAGCACGTTTTGACAGGATGGGTCGGAGGTTGGGTGACATGACACCTTTTAAAAGTGGAAGTTCTGCGGTGTACGAGGGAAAGCGGAGTTATTGTTGTTGCGGCAATGAGCAGGACTCGGGTCACGGTGCCGCAATGCAGCTGGCTGCGAAAGAGAGGCTGGATATAGTTTCTCCCTCGCGCTGCGTTGCGTGAAGTTTTTTTTTTTTTTCGTCTGATGTATGTATTTTAGAAAAACACCCGGACGCTCGCTTCCATCTCTTTCCCTTCCCTTTCTTTTTATTATATTGTTTGTTGCAAGTAGGTGGATTGCTAGTTGCAACTGGACGCGATATATCACCACTTCCATTTGCTGCGCTGGGCTGTGTGATGATTGATGCCCGCTTTGATATTAGGCGCGAAGTACCGGTGTACGGTATATCAGAAAATGATCTGGCGCTTACAACGATCCTTCTTCCTAGACAAAGCAATTCAGGTCGGACAAAAATTTTGAGATGTCTGATATTGAGTACGTTAGTGCACGGTAATTAGGAGATCCGATTGTTAGTGACATGCTGTCGACCAATGTCCGAGTCGGTGGAAACGAGGGATCCAAATCCAAAGAATGACCGAATACGCAGGCTGTGATACCATCCATGCATGCCTTTTCAAGCTTCAATTGTTTTCAAGTTACTATAACGGTTCAATAAGGAGCACAAGGAAAAATCACCGCTGTTGTTTTCACTTCTTTCTTGATTTCATATAATTGTAGTACAATGAGTGTTGGAAAAACGGTCGCACGCGTGTGGACACAAGTGGGCATTTGGGTGGGGCAAACGCACGAGGGTTCCCGGGGCTAATTACAGGTACTTATACTACTCAAATGTATGTACTGTCAGGTATGAATGGAAAAATAATTAGTACCAAATTAAACTAGTGTATACTGTAGTACTAAAAACTCCGGACTAAAAACGAGCTGCGCGAGCTGGGTAGTCTAGTGTGAGAGTGTCACGATAGAGTGTGGTCTTTAGGTGAGTGGGGCGTGTAACACGTGGCCATTCCTTTTCTCTCCATGCCATCGCTGCTCGTCCCCGCTCATCCCCACTCTTTCATTTGCTTGTTTTGTTTTTCTCTACATGCTAGCTGTTCTCTCCCACTACTACCAAGTCCTAAGTATCTACCTTTGTCAAACACAATGCCTTTGCCCGAGCCGGTACAAGAAGAACAGCCTGATTTCAGCACCCATCCGGACTACCATCCACTTTTCCATGCCCTTGTTGCTCACGGTCATAACCAAGATGAGGCTACACTACTGCTCTTAGAGCTCTGGTGCAGGAACACCGCGAACAATAGGCCCCAGCAACAACCTGCTCAGCAGCCAGCAGTGCCCCCACAGCCACAACTGCCACACAATGAGGTGCAGCAGCCAGGCCACAACGAGCCTGAACTCCCTGGGCACCCCATTCACCCCCAACCCCTGCATGGACCACAGCCACTGCACCAGCAGCGTGCACAGGACCCTGGGGAACAGGTCAAACTTCAGCAACAAGTTGGTGACCCAGGGCAAGGCCCACATCCTCCTCAGCCAGTGGAACCTTTGCCGCTGCAGGATTTCCTCCAGCCTCCAGACGACAATCAGGATGGCCCTGAGCCTGACAAAGCAGACAGGTGCACCGCACAACTGCCTCCCGTCGACCTGGAAGCTGAGAGCCACACCATGGCTTTACCGAGCCCCTCGACATATGCCATAGAAAAGTTCAGAAAGTTCGAATATGTACCCTTGTGGTACTTCATGGAGCAAGGATGCCACGCAGCCGACAAGGACAAAATAACCAACGAGGATGTTTGGGACGTTATGAAGACAAGTGATAACCGCCTCACCATCCATACTGCAGCTTCCAACCGCCCAAACCCCAATGCCCTAACGGATGACCAACTCTCATGGGACCAGTTCATAGACGGGAATCACCTCCTTTGCAGATGGCTGATCCCAGTTGGCTGGCCCGAAGACTACGCCAAAGTCCTCTCCTCCTTCTTCTGGCAGATCGAAAACCATGAGGACAAAAGCTTTCCAGAGGGCAAAGAGACCCTCCTGCTTTATCAAGCTCGTGCGCGCAAAGTGTGGCATGATGAGCTTAAGGCCGGCCACTTCTTTAATCTGGCCAAGCTCAATGAGAAAAAGCTCAGCACCTACTGCAAAGAAATAGAAGCAAAGCACTTTGCTGCCCTGCGCAAAGCAGTAAGCCCCTTTGTCATAGACCTTACTAACGAGGATAGCTCAAGCGATGACGAAGAGCTTTAGTAAGGTCTTATAAAGGGACAGAAAATGGCTTAGTAAAACCCTAGTATTGTACGATATATATAGCCCTCCTTGCTGTCTCTAGGATGGCAAGTTGAGTCTCCTGTCTTAACTACCAGAAAACCCACAATCTATTCGTCTCTCAACTTCTCTCTTCCCGCGTGCTTTCTTTCCCTTCATAACGGGTCTTGCGACGTACTGCAAGGTGGTAACTGTTGCTCTATAAGCATACTAAGAGAGGCGCTCTCTTAGCTTAACTCCGAAACACTTCATGTCCAAACTAGCGCCCATATATCCCAAGTAGGCATACTGAATGCCACAGACGCCCATCTATCCCGATTAGGATGTACCGAATCACGTGACCACGTGACCACCTTAGGGCTGGCTTCATCTCAACTTCACAATACGCAGAGGGATCACGTGACCTCTTTAGGGCCGGCAATACTCTTGACTTAGCTTTTCAAGTCTAAAGTCGTGGCGGTGACACCCTTCCAGAAGCATTAGCCCCACCCAGTACTAACCCAACCGCTTGTTCCTCCACACTGTTAACCACCGCCTGCATTTCCAAACCGTCACCTCCTGCTGTCTCTGTAATGAACGGCACACCTCTTGAACCCGCACAATACCTGGTGCTTGTTCATGCCTTCCCCTTCCCCCCCCCCCCGCTTTGCACTGTGCTTATGACGCTTGGTGCACACGCTGTTGAATTGCCATCGTTTGATGCACTGATTCATGCTTGCCTGCCGCCCCTGGGACGTCACATGCCTACCCCATTATTGTGTCAACCTCCAATTGTGGCTCTAGGCTACTGCCTTGCTTGCTGGTCCAACACAGGATGCTGCACCTAGTCCCATGGGTAGAGCCAAATGCCAGCAAGCGCGAGATACGTGTTTGCCAGAAGCCACACCCCCACCGCTTGCCCACCCCCATCTGTACAAGAGAACGGTGTTGGCTCCCAACCACTCCTTTCGCTCCAAGCAGCCACAGACCCTCTGCGTCGTCTGCCTTTGCAGGCCCCATCAGAACATGGGGGAGTGCCATGAGGAAACCCTCAGTGATGGAGAGCCAGCCTTCAGCATGTGTAGCAAGCTCGGCCACCTCGTTGATCATCAAGGAAAGTCCCTCTGTGTCGACTTCCAACTGCCCAAAAGCTGCACCAGCAAACGTCATGGCGCATGTCACCGCTGTGCAGGATGTGGATCAGAGCAGCACGGCACTGCTGAGTGCCCTCACAGAGCGACAAACTAAGCTGGTAACCCCCCTGCTATTAAATGGGTGGAGTGCTTTAATGGTCAAACACCAGCTTGTAAATAAATATCCAAACATCCTTAGTACACTGCAGCATGGCATGATCGTCGGAGTGCAGCCCATCCTACATTCCTTTTTACCACCTAATAAACCTTCTATTGCACAATACGCCACAACATTTCATACCATCTTACAACATGAATATTTGATGCATTGGCAGTTAGGGCCTTTCACCAGAGCCCAGCTTGAGATGGCCATAGGCCCCTGCCAATCGTCCCTTCTGTCCATAATTCTGAAGCCCAACAAACCCGGAAAATACCAGCTCATACAAGACTTCTCCTTTCCATACTCACCTACCTCACCCATACCCTCCATCAACACATCCTTAGACTCTTCGCTTTTCCCATGTACATGGGGCACTTTCTCCACCATGGCCCTCTGTATCGCACAACTCCCACCAGGAGCACAAGCGGCCACAAGAGATGAGTCTGAAGCATACAGGAGCATCCCGCTCCACCTGTCACAGTGGAGCAGTACAGTGCTGAGAGTCAGTGAAGATGCATTCAATATAGATACATGCCTGGCCTTTGGACTTGGGCCCTCAGCAGGGGTATATGGCGCCTGTGCTGATGCCGCAAATGACATAATGCGGGCTGAAGGCATCGGTCCCATAATCAAATGGGTTGACGACAGAGTTTTCTTCCACATTCCCAAAGCATCACTGGCAGATTTCAATGCTCTCCGAACCCAGTTACATACTCAGATAGTCCACAATGGAGACAGGCATCATGATGGTGGCAGATGGTGGTACCACGCTGGCGACCTCCCTGATGGCCGTGTCATTGAATGCGATGAAGATATGACTTTCCCACTCAAAGACCTTTCGGATGCCTCACCCAGGTCCCCATATGAAGCCCAGTTCACCTACAGCTTCATTGACATCGATAGGGTTGCAGCACAACTGGGCATTCCTTGGGAACGATCCAAAGATGTTCCTTTCAGCTCAGTAGTGCGCTACATTGGACTGGAATGGGACATCGAGAGGTGGACAGTAACCCTACCCACCAACAAGAGAGAGAAATATCAGGATGCTATTTGAAACTGGCTGTCGTGCGCCACCCATGCCCTCAAAGAAGTCCAGAGCCTCCATGGCAAACTTTTACACACATGCCATGCCATCCCAGCTGGGCGAGCTTACCTAACCCGCTTAGAAATCTTCATGGGAAATTTTCATGACACGCCTTTTCAACCTCGCACCCCCCCCAGAGGTACCCATGCTGACCTTGAGTGGTGGCTAGCGAGACTTGCTGCCCCCTCTATAACTCGCCCAATACCAGGCCCAATTCTCTTGCATGACTACAGTGCTTTCTCAGATGCAAGCTCAGGAATGGGCCTTGGCATCATTGTGGGAGAACATTGGCGCACATGGAGGCTCACTGGCAACTGGCAATCCCAAGGCCGCGACATCGGGTGGGCCAAAGCAGTGGCCTTTGAACTCCTTGCCCAGACCCTTGTCATCCTTTACAGCTCCGACAACCACTTCTTATGCCATGGCGACAACACGGGAGTCGTTGAAGGGTGGACCAAAGGGTCCAGCAAAAATGCCCAGACCAACACTGTCTTCTTGTAATAGACCTTACTAACGAGGACAGCTCAAGCGATGACGAAGAGCTTTAGTAAGGGTCTTACAAAGGGGATTACGGATTGGACTGCCTTAATTGCTCACCATCTTGTCTACTTTACCAAGCGTGTTTCAAATCGCTTACCCATCAGAAAATGGCTTAGTAAAACCCTAGTACTGTACGATATATATAGCCCTCCTTGCTGTCTCTAGGACGGCAAGTTGAGTCTCCTGTCTTAACTACCAGAAAACCCACAATCTATTGCTCTCTCAACTTCTCTCCCTTCGCCTGCTTCCCTTCCCTTCATAACAGGTCTTGCGACGTACTGCAAGGCGGTAACCGTTGCTCTATAAGCATCCTAGGAGAGGCGCTCTCCTAGCTCAACTCTGAAACGTTCCACGTCCAAACTAGTGCCCATATATCCCGAATAGGCATACCGAATGCCACAGACGCCCATCTATCCCGATTAGGACGTACCGAATCACGTGCCCACGTGACTACCTTAGGGCCGGTCTCATCTCAACTTCGCAATACGCAGAGGGATTCTAGTTCGACAAGAGTCTGGAGGCGCTTGTGCGATCCTCGGGATGACACTAAGTCGTATGGACTTAGTGTTTAATCGTTCGTTCGAGTGAGAAGTGTTCAGCAACGCAAAGCGACTCTTTGGTTGCTTAGTAACTCACTTAAGGGTCTGATCCTTAGGCAAGAGGTAGAGGGTAGAGAAGAGAGGGAAAAGCGGATCGGATTGCAGTACTGTGAAGAAAGAACACTCTAAGGACATCCCCCTTAGTAGCGCTCCCTTATATCCTACAAGCTAGCCCTGACGTCATTGTACAGTATCAGTCCTCGAGTCGTTCACTATGACGGACTGTGGTACGTCATAGTGGGGTAGGTACGTCAGGGTGGAGCAAACATCGTCATAGTTATTAGATAGTATCGTCACCTGGTTTCTCGACTTACCCTGGTCCAGGCCTTTACAAGCTAGGCCTTCCAGGTGCCAGTTATGTTTGACGGGGAAAGGAAAATAGCGATCGTGACATAGCTTCACAAGTCTAAAGTCGCGGCGGTGACACTTCTGATGAATACATGAAGTCGTTGAGACAGCCAATGCCCACTTCCACACCAGATATGTGCCCAGTTGGCACAACCCAGCAGATGGCCCTTCCCGAGGAATCATGGGCCCCCCAAACTCACTCCTTCCTGCCATTCCCCTCCCATATGCTCTCTGGCCCTACGTTTGGAATGCAACAGATGTTGCAGCTTGGCCTAGAGGCCCTCCCCCGCCACACAAGTGCCACAAACAGCACCAGGACCCTGGCAAGCGCGCCTCCCTCTCCAGGCACCTCGACAGAATATGTGAGGAGGTCTGCGCTGCCACAGCAGCACGGGATGACGACGCCTAACTGCCTCCAAGCTATACTTGCAAAGAACAGAGCGGACAGGCACAAAGCTTCTTCCCCTCTTTCTGACACAGCCCCCCATTCCCATCCCCTTCCACCAGCACAACCGCACTGCCTGGCCAAGGAATGCCTCCTTAAGTGGTGACCACTCCTTGCAACTGATTCCTCTCCCTCCAACAAACATCTGGAGAAGCAATACCAGCTCACAGCTTTAGCCTGGGAGCCCTCCACATTAGCTTCATACGTGTCTGGACTGCTTGTGTTTCACACTTGGGCTGACTCAAAGAGCGTGCCTGAGGCAGAGCAAGCCCCAGTCACCCAAGAAACCATTGCAAACTTCATAATGGACTTAGCTGGAGCTTACATGTTACGAACTCTTTTCTTCTCTTTCGAGGACTGTCACGAACATCTGGCCCCCGGTAGGTCTAGCTTGTACGACCTGTGCTGGGATAAGTTCTGGAACCGGCCTTATGACGACTTACTATTATTACCTGACTCCACCATGACGCACCGTACCCCACTATGACGTGCCATTCTCCACTATGACGTACCTCACTCCATC
>WNFQ01001509.1_pt1 | contig 22478 bp, 17 predicted proteins | sample 5400171 | NCBI WGS metagenome assembly WNFQ01 (sample SAMN13153356, study PRJNA577476) | soil metagenome | isolation source: 20 cm soil under Madrone tree | place: USA:California | collected 2016-06-14 | reverse complement strand
TGAGGAGTGCGAGGCGCTCGCCGCCGCTCGTGGGCATCGATGCTGACCTTGTTGTCCTGGTTTGACCAATGTCGCTGCAGCACTTCATTTATCTGCCGAGCCAGCATCGGATGGTGCTCGCCGACTATCGAAATATGATCCCCGGTCACCGGCACAATCTCCAGTCCCCGGGTGAACAGATTGTTCCAGCCCTGGCTGTCGTCGAAACCGCGCAGCACGGCATTGCCGTCCGTCCGAAAGAGGACTCCCCGGCTTTCGAGAGGGCGCGGGCGGTAAGACTCGAGGATCTTTGTATACGCTCGGTCCAGGATTCCCCAGGGCAGCGGCATGCCTTCCTCGTCAAGAACGGCGGTGAGGTCGTCTGGATTCCTCCTGAAGCGTTTGAGGAATGGCCATGCGCGGAGGATTTCCTGTCCAAGCAGCCACCGGGTTATGCGCCAGGAGTTGCGCAGGCGCGAAGCGATCGATTGCGCAAGCCGGTCGGTCGATGGTCGCTCCGGCGCCTCCTTCCACTCTCGCCGCCATTGATGCCGCGCGACTTCCTGTGGAGCCGGATACCTGGCCCAGGTATCGAGCAGCATCACCATTTCCACCTTGCCGCCTTGCCGCACGAACTGATGGGCCGCCTCGAAGGCCATCAGTCCGGCAAACGAATGTCCCGCCAGCACACAGGGGGAAGCGAGTGTATGAGCGCTTAGCGCCGCCGCATACGGCGCAGCCATTTGCTCCATGGTTGGAAAACCGGACGTGCGGTTGGCAGCCACCGCATTGCGCCATGCCAGGGGCCACGGTACGTCGATGCCGAATACCGTGTGCTTCTCGCCCATAGCGTTATTTTTGCAGATGAACCACCGCGGGCTGTCGCTTGCGCTTTGGCTGCTTTCCATCGATCAGCTTGGCTATTTGCCCCACCGTCGGATTCCGGAAAAGCTCCGCAGGGCTGAGACTGACCTGATGCCTTCGGTTGATTTCGATGATCAGCCTGACGATCATCATGGAATTGCCGCCCAGGTCGAAGAAGTTGTCGTGGCGGCCGACGCGTTCGAGCTTGAGCGCGTCGGACCAGATCTGCGCCAGCGCGGTCTCGATGTCTCCGACCGGGGCCTCATAGCTGCGGGCGGCGTAGGCCGTTGCGTCGGGCGCCGGCAGCGCCTTGCGATCCAGCTTGCCGTTGGGAGTGAGCGGAAAGCCATCCAGCAAGACAAAGGCTGAGGGGACCATGTGCTCGGGCATCATGGTGCGGAGGAGCGCGCGCACCTGATCCACCAGGTCGGCAGGCGCGCTGTCCGCGACCAGGTAGGCAACCAGGCGCTTGTCCCCCGGGGTGTCCTCGTGCGCGAGGACCAGCACCTCGCGAATCGCGGGATGCCGGGCGATGCCCGCTTCGATCTCGCCCAGCTCGATCCGAAAGCCGCGGATCTTGACCTGATGGTCGATACGGCCGAGGAACTCGATGTTGCCGCCCGGCAGCAAGCGCACGAGATCGCCGGTCTTGTATAGCCGCGCCCCCGGCTCAGCGCTAAACGGATTCGGTATGAACTTCTCGGCGGTGAGCTCCGGCCGGTTCCAGTAGCCGGAGGTGAGCTGCACACCGCCCACTAGCAACTCCCCCGGCACGCCGATGGGCAACGGTTGCAGGTGCCGGTCTAGCACGTAGGCCTGCGTGTTGGGAAGGGGACGTCCTATTGGGGGCGCGGCGTTCGGCGTGCCCTCTTTAACCTCGGCGCAAGTGCTGACGACGGTGTTCTCGGTGGGACCATAGTGGTTGACCAGGCGGAAGGGCAACTTCTGCGTGGACCGCTGATTGAGCCTGTCGCCGCCGGTGAGCAGGACGCGCAATGCAGAATTCTGCGGCCAGCGCTCGCGCAGTGCTGCTTCGGCGAGCGGTGTGGGCAGAAAGGCCAGGGTTATTTGCTGCTCGGCGAGCCAGCGCATCAGCAGCCCTGCATCCAGTCGCGTGCTGTCATCAGGAATGTGCACGCTGGCGCCTGCAGTCAGGTATGGCCAGATCTCCCAAACGGAGGCGTCAAAGGCCGGCCCAGCAATTTGTGTCGCCCTGTCGGCGGGGCTCACCTCATAGGCCTGCTGGTGCCAGCAACTCAGGTTGAACAGGCTGGCGTGCTTGATCGGGACTCCCTTCGGACGGCCGGTCGAGCCCGAGGTGTAAATAACATAGGCAAGCTGTTCCGGCGACATGGCGGAGCGCTCTGCGCGACGCTCAGAACTTGCCGCGACGCGGCACTCTTCAGCGTCCAGATGCAGGATCGCCGCATCCGTGGGAGGCAGGGCTCCAGCAAGATGCTTCTGGGTGAGCACCACGACGGCGCCCGTGTCCACCAGCATGAAGCGAACGCGTTCGGCGGGATACTCCCGGTCGATCGGTACATAAGCACCGCCCGCTTTCCACACGGCCAGCAGGCCGACGAGCATGTCGATCGAGCGCTCAAGATAGATGGCGACCAGCGAATTCGCCTGCACCCCGAGGATGCGCAGTTGCGTAGCCAATCCGTCAGCCCGATCGTCGAGCTCCCGGTAAGTCAGTTGTCGCCCGCCGCTTTGCGCCGCAAGCGCATTTGGGCGAATGCGAGCCTGCTCCTCCACCATCTCGTGGACGCAGCGCGCCCCCGGATAAACCACCGAGGTCTGATTCCAGAGCTCGACCAATTGACGGCGCTCCGCCTCGGGCAGAAGCGGCAGGTCTTTGAGCCTGGCATGCGGATGAGCTGCCATCCCTTCCACGAGGGTTTGCAGATGGCCCAGCATGCGCGCGGCGACGGCGTCATCGAAGCGCTTGCGCGAGTACTCGATGCGCAGAAGAAGCTGGTGGTCACCATAGGCAACGACCGTCAGCGGATAGTTGGCATGAGACAGACCCGCAAAGCGGCGCTCGCTCCAGGCTGCGTCCAAAGCGCCGAGCTCCGCATCGAGCGTATGGCTGTCGAACACCAGGACGCTCTCGAACAGCGGCATGCTTCGCGGCACCTCGCTCCAGCCCTGGATCTTGACCAGCGGCGTGTGCTCGTAGTCGCGCAGCGCCACCTGCTGAGCGCGCAGTTGCCGCAGCCAGGTCGCGAGCTCGGATTCGGGATCGATCCGCACTCGTATCGGCAGCGTATTGATGAACAACCCCACCATGCTCCGAGCGCCGTCAAGGGCCGATCCGCGACAGGCGCTGGTAGCGCCGAACACGATGTCGGATTCGCCGCAGTAGCGGTGCAGCAGCAGAGCCCAGGCAGCCTGCAACAGCAGGTTGAGGGATGCCGAAGCCTCGCGCGCACGCTTCCTGAGAGCGGAGGTGAGTGCAACCGACAAATGGATCTCATGAGTTCCCCGGGCGTCCGCTTTGCCCTGCTCGGCCTCGCGATCGCGCGCCCCCACCAAGGGCGTGGGCGCCTGAAAACCTGAGAGAACACCCTGCCAGTAGGTTTTAGCGGAGTCGTAATCGAGTTTTCGTAGCCACTCGATGTAGTCGCGATACGGACGAGGCGGCGGGAGGTCGGCGTCCCCACCGCGCGAGAAGGCCTCATAGAAGGTAAACACCTCCTGGCAAAGCAGAAACCTTGAGCGCCCGTCGAGAAAGCCGCAATGAGTCGTCCACAGCACCCAATGCTCGCGCTCGGCGGCGCGCACCAGCACCAGGCGCATGAGGGGGGCTTGATCGAGCTCGAAGCCACGCACGCGTTCGCGCTCCAGGAGCGCCTGAAACCGTTGCCGCCGCTCAGCCTCCGCAACAGCGCGCCAATCGAGCCGCTCGACGGGAATCTGGACTCGCTCGACCACGTCCTGCACGGGTTGCGCGACGCCTTCCCAGCGGAAACGGCTGCGCAGAGCCGGATGCCGCTCGGCGACCCGCTGCCAGGCGCGAAGGAACTGCGCTTCGTCCAGCTCGTGCAGCGTAGTAACCACCTGCTCGATGTAAGCGCCGGGATGTTCTCTGCTGAGGCCGTGGAACAGCATCCCCGCCTGCATCGGGGACAATTCGTAGGTGTCGATTATGGTCGTCACGTCGGTTTTGCCGGGCGGCCGAGCTGCGGTCCGTCACCCCTGATGATATTGAGTAGCTCACGGCCAGCGCTATCACCCGCCCTCGATTTCGATGTAGTCGACTCGTGACCGCAAGTAGTCGTCGCGCGACGAGGGAGAGTTCGTGCCCGGCGATGATCACCGTGGTTCTCCGACGGATCGATCTTGCGCGCAAAGATCCGAACCATGTCCCGCGTGTTCAGATGGAGCCTGCCGCGATGCATCAGACCCAATGCCGCGCTAAGCCTTTCGATCATCTGTTGCACCGTCTTGCTCTTGGACATCACGCCGATGTTCCATAGCAGGCGCCCGAGCGACATGGTGCGGCCAACGCGTCGTTCAGCAACAATCTCGAATCCGAACCGTTCGAGGAGAGCGCCTAACGTGCGGCCAGTGTAAAAAACAATGTGGCCATCGCAACTGAGACTGCGCTCGCGCCTGCCGAGCAGACGAAACATCAGCGTGTCGTAGACCGGCGTTTCGACGACGAGAAATCCGCCCGGCCGCAACACCCGCGCTATGGCCCCTACGGTGGCCTTTCACATCGAGGCGGTAGTGCGAGCGAGCGAAGTTCGCCGCCCTGCCATCGGGCTCCACCCCGCTTACGCCCCATCCCTGTTCCCTGAAGCGATCGAGGAGCACCCCTGCATGGCAGCCCACCTCGAGCAAGGCCTTGCCGCGCGGCAACAGCTTGCGCAAATCCTGGCCGATGGGCCCGTAGTCCGGCAGCTTGTCGAAGGAACGAATGACCGACGGGGTGTGCAACGACATGGGCTCCCCCGTCTGGCCCGCCGCTACATAATTAGCGATGTTCGCCGTAGCTCTCGGATAGGCGTACATCAATCCGCAATTCATGCAGCGGACGATTTGATGCTTTTGCGCGACGCCGCGCGGGAACAAGACCTCGCGCTCGCACGCGCCGCAGTTATTGCAGTTCACGACGCCGTTAACCATTCACGATGGCCGACTTGATCATGTCGCAGGCCTGGCGGCCCTTCTGCAGAAGCTCCCGGTTGGGCGGGCGCCGCGTGGATCGCTCGAGGTAGCGGAGCGCCTCGGCCGCGGTCAGGCGCGGCCGGTGGAGGAGCGCGTCGCGTGCCATCAGATAGCGGTCCACGTCCAGCAGCTTCTCCTGGTAGACCGAAATCGTCGGAATGCCGAGTACCGCCATCTCGCGCGTCATCGTTCCGCCTGCGCCGATGAAAAGGTCGCAGTCCGGGGCGATCTCCGCGATGTCGAGCGCGTCGGCGACGACGCGGACCCCCTGGAAGCGCGGCTCACTGTAGTGTTGCGCCTGCTCGCGGTCGCGCGGCAGTACTGTGACGCTGGCTTCATTCTTCAAGCCGAGCAGCACGTCGTCGAGAAAATTGACGCCCGCCTTGTAATACTGGGCAGTCCACGGTTCCGGGCGCACGTAAACGCAGCGGCGCGGTTTCGCGCTGCGCTGGTCGCGCGATTGACGCAACACCGGGTCCAGGCGATGCAGATAGATGCCTTCCTTTACTCCGGGATAGCGCAGCACCTTGCGAGGCGAGGCATACTGTCTGCGCAGGTTTTCCGGCGACAGGCATTCCGGCACCAGAATCCTGGATGCCGCGAGAAAGGCCGGAATATTTCCGAGCGCGTGCTCGTTGTCGTTCATGTAGATGGAGCGCACGCCGAGAAGCCGCGCCACGACCGGAGAGTGAAAGGAGCTCTGGGACACCGCCACGTCTAACTTTTTGTCTCTCAGGAAGTGCCACAACTGGCACACGCGGACCGGGTATCCATAGGCCTTGGCGAGACGCCCGGCGCCGTAGTGCTTCCCGACCACCGTGTGCTTGATCCCGTGGAGCTTGAGAAGTTGAACCGTGTTCGCCAGCGGTCGCGCGGTGACGATGAATTCATGCGCACCGGCGAGGTCCTCGAGCATCCCGGAGAACATGTTGATGTGCGGGGAGTTGGAGATCTCAAGCCAGATATTCATGCTTCACTGCCGGCGCATTAGGCTCAGGAATACGCTTCCGCTCGGGATTCGGGCGCATCGGAAAAAGCTCGCGGCTTGACCGGTTCGACTTGAATGCCAAGCTCGCGATAAAGCACTCCGAGATCCTCGATGATGGCTTCGGTGGAATAGCGCTTGCGAACATCGCTGTGCGCCGCCTCCCGCAGCCGGGTGCGCAGCGCGTCGTCCGTGAGCATGGTAACGATCGCTCGGGCCAGCGGCTCCGGCTGTCCCGGGTCTACCAGCAGGCCATTGACGCCATCCTCGATCACGTCTGGGATGCCTCCGACACGGGTGGCTATCACGGGCACCCCGCGTGCCATGGCCTCCAGCAGCGCGACAGGCAGCGCCTCGAAGTAGGAAGGCAGCACGAAGACATCAGACTGCCGCAGCAGATTGTCCTTGTTCTTGCCGTTGACCCATCCCGGCAAACGCAGCGCGTGCTCGACGCCCAGCGAGCGCGCGAGCTCGGCGATGGAAGCGGCGTCGCCGCTGCCGGCAAGTACGAAACTCGCCTCGGGCACGGTGCGCAGAACGATGGGTATCGCCCTCACCAGATCGAGAACTCCTTTGGCCCGTTTCAGCCAGGCGAGAAACAACACCGTGCGGGCCGGGCGCCGCAAGGGCGCGACAGAAATCGGTACGGATACGGGATTACCGATGATGGCGGTCCGCGCTTCCGGCTCGATCTTGTGCACCTCGTCGCGCCAATGCTGGCTGAGCACTACTACGCGCGCGGCTTTGCGCAGCACGGCCCGCACCCAGGACTTGGCGACGCCATTGCACCCGCTCTGGTAGAACTCCGCCAAGCTGCCGCCGTGGAGGTGAATCACATATGGCACCCGGAAAGCAAAGGCCAGCGCGCACAGCACCGACTTGCGCCAGAAACTGCCATACGTCGAGCTATGCACGTGGACCAGTGCGACTCGCCTTCGCGCCAGCCGAATCAGTACGCCGCATACTGCGAACAGCCATGGCCGCAGCTTGGCCGAGAAGTCCCGCCCCGCGTACGTGGAGATATAGCGCAGCGGCCAGGCCTCGAAGAGGCCCGCTGCGGAATACGCTCTGATCACCTCAGTCATGCCGCCTGGATAATCCATGCTCGGGCCGAACATGAGGATGAGCCCTGAGGCAGCGCTGACCTGGGGCGGTCGCATGGTCAGGCCAGTTTTGTTTGCGCGCGGGGCTGGAACCATTCGCCGCGCTGAAGGACCTGGTTATCAATCGGCTTCGCTGGATCCACCTGACTTCGCAGGGCGCCTCGGATCGCTGCCACCAGGACGAAGCAATGAGCGACTACCGTGTAAAGACCGACTTGCACGCTGCGCCGCTTGACGGAAAGGACGCTGACCGGCGCGGCCAGCAATGCGATCAGAGCCGCCAGACGCAACGGCAACGTCACGGGGACTGACACGATCAGAACCAGCATGGGTATCCAGCCGGCTACCATGAGAAGGCCCCTGAATTCACGCAGCACGGACGGCAGGTAGCTCTTGCCGATCGCGGAGCGCAGCAATTCCCCGGCGCCAAGAGCGAATCCGTCGCGCCACCTTCTGGCGAGGAAGGAGTACGCGCCTAGCTGGTGGGTATGGTGACGGACACTGGGCCTGTCGATGCGCTTGAGCTTCCAGCCTGCGCTGCGCAGGCGCAGACCCAGTTCGAGTTCCTCGAAGGAATGGAGATTGCGATTCGACAAATAATCCACCTGCCGGATCGCATCGGTGCGGTAAAGTCCGCCGCAGCCAAGATGGCTGACGTAGCCGGGCTTCTGCGTCTGCTGCTTCAGATGACGTTTGCGATACTCGATGCTCAGGACTCCCGGATACTCGATTACGCCGCCGACGCCTGCGACATCGTCTTCGGATCGCAAGTGAGGCAGGGCCGCCTCGATGAACCCGGCGTCAAGCTCCATGTCGCCGTCCAGCAGGTAGATGAACTTTCCCCGCGCGTGCTGGAAACCCAGCTGCGGCCCGCTGCCGCAGCCGCGATCGGCGGCACGCACGAGCTGAGCGATGGTGATTGGAAAGCGCCGGGCGATCTGCACCGTCCGGTCATCGGAAAGCGCGTCGGCGAGGATGACCTCGCCGCCCACGTTGGCGATCGCGCGCAAGGCGCTTTCAATCGCCTTGGCGATCTTGGCCTCTTCGTTCAGCGCCTTGATGATCACGCTTACGCCAGTCATGGCTCGGCGCCGGTCCTAGCAGGCGGGGATGAAGTGGCCGCGCACAGACGCAGGCATATGGGCGGCGAGCAATAGCCGGAGCCAAAACCGCGGGGCGCGCAGGCACGACGGATCGTAGAGCAGCTTGAGGGCGCGACGGCGCTCGCTCTCGAGCAGCAGGCGGCGCGCGCTCAGCAGCCGGGCTACACTCAGCGTTCGCGCCACGCCTTTGCGGTGATGTCGTGGAATGGCGTTGGAGCGATATCGCGCCGCCAAGCGTTCGTAAGCAGGCGGGAAGTCTTCCGGGTGCGAACTCATAAGACTGCCCGGTACGCCCAACCGGTAGCCGACTAGTGGCTGTCCCAGATACGCGACGGGCCAGCGTTCCGCGATGCGAAACCAGACATCCATGTCCTCGCCGTGCTGCTCACCCTCGGGAAAGCTGATGGCGAAATCGCGCAGGATGCGCACTGGTATGACCACTGAACACGTGCAAAAGAAAATCCCGTGACCCCAGATCTCGAAAAACCGTTCAATCCGCTGGGGGCGACTGGTCGCCTTGATTCCCCATAGCGGTGGGACTCGCTGGAATCCATCATCGCGAAAGTAATAGAAATGGGTCGCATACATTCCACATTCTGGAAAACGCGCGATCAGATCGGCGATGGCGGGCAGATACTCGGGGGCCCAATAGTCGTCCGCATCGAGAAAGGCGACATAGTCGCCGCTCGCCTCGCTTATGCCCCGGTTGCGCGCCGCCGCGACCCCGCCATTTGACTGCCTGATGAGGCGCACACGCGCAGTACCCATGGCGGCCACGCGCTGCGGTCCATCGTCAGTCGAGCCGTCGTCGACCACGATCACGTCATGAGGCGGGTACCCCGATTGCAGAACCGACGCCACGGCCCGTTCAACATAGGCTTGCTTGTTGTAGAGCGGAATGACTACCGAGATCCTGGGCTGCGCCTGGCTCAAGATGCTCTCCACGCCGTAGCGAGCGATGTCGCAGGCCGCACAGCCCGGGCCACGCGATGGCGATTAGCGAGGGCGACGTGAAAGAGCAGGAGCTGCGTCGCGAAAGCACCGGTCAAGAAGGTGCCGCCGAGCGAGAGGGGCGTTTCGGTGGTGCAGCCCACGAGCACGACGATGAACAGCGCGACGGACAAGCCCCGCGAGCCACGCTGAGCGTCGATGGCGTAGAGCAAAAGGGTGCCAAGATAGACGAGCAGGCCTATTAGGCCCATCGCACCGGCCACGCTCAGAGACTGAAGGAACTGATTGTGAGCCGAGACCGCATGATCCAGGCCGATTTGCATGCGGTATGCGTCGTTCCACATCGGCGGGCCGTAACCGAACAAGGGATTGTGCAGCCACTCCTGGACCGCGAGGGACCAGATGAGATCGCGGCCGTCTAGTGTGGCCACGTCTTGGCCCTGTTTCGTTGCCATGATCTCCTCGACGGAGACTCCCACGGTGGGGAGCAGCAACATGGCCAGCGCGACCAGACCGCCCAGCGCCAGCAGCGAAAAAGCCGCCGGCCCCCAGGCGCGAGAGCGCAGCACAAGCAGCAAGGGGAGCGTAATTGCTGCCGCAGTCCAGGTCGTCTTCGACTGCGTCAGCACCAGCACGGCAACACCGATAACCAATCCCAGCCGCTGCAGCCAGCGGCGTTCGAAGGGCTGGTGGACCGCGAGCAGCAGATACACCAAAGCCAGAGGTGCCGTGCTATTGGCGTGGCTCTCCAGCCCCCAGAAGCGTATCGTGACGCCCGGGAGCATGCTCGGGTAGTTGCGCTCGATGGTGAGTTCTGGCCATACGACCGAAACCGCGCAGCTGGCGACCATAAAAATCAGAAGCGCCGATTTCGCAAAATGGATCGCTGTCTCGAGGTCCTGCGTCCGGCTCGCGTATACGGCCGCGAAAAGAAACAGTACGTAATAGTGCTCGTGCTTGAACTCCGGGTGCGTCCCCAAAGCGCTGCTCAGAACGGTATTGGTCAGGAAAAACAAGCCGAAAGCGACCAGCAGACCGCCTCCGCCGGCGCCACGATTCTCCCTGGAGAATGCCGCCGCCAATAAGCGCGCCACGCAAATCGCGAGCGCCGTGAAGAGAAACAACCGCAGGAGCCACTTGCCCGCGCCAGTGGGAGACGCCAACAGGCCAGGGGCGTACAGGTCACGGCCGTCGAGGATCGGGGCGATGCAGTTGTAAAGGACGATAAGCGCATACAGCGCCGGGACCATCAGGCGGCGCAATCGTCCTTCCACCTCCATTGCCGCGCCCAACGCCAACACGGCCGCCACGGAGAAAATGAACGCCGCGCTTGCGTAGACCGAAAAGCCGACGATCTGTTCGGCGGTCATATCCGCTTCCGGGCAAGCAGGATGGACTCGCCGAAGGGCGCGAGGCTGCGGGGCAGCCTTGCCAGGAGCATTTCGAACAGCGTCCGCACTTCAGGGGAGAACCACGGTCTGAATGAGCGCAGCGCTATCACTTGAGCGGCCAACCCGGCTGCCACATCCAGGACCAGCACGACTTGGCGCTGGTCTGTCATGTGCACTGCCAGTTCGTCCGCGAGCGCTATCGCGCCCGCCACCAATGCGGCTACAGCCACCCCGGCGCGCAACGCAGTGGCGATAGCACCAATGCTCAGGTTGAGTGCGATGCAAGCAGCCGTCGTGATGACGATGAAGCGCAGCACGAAGATGCCCAGCATCGCCCAGGCCACTGCTGCGAGAGAGTGTTGCGCCGCCACGTAAGCCACCGCCGCGAGCACAAAGGCGATGGGGAGCTGGAACTTGAATTCCTGAGTGATTCGCCCCGAGGTCCACAACATCGGTGTCCCCATCGTAGTAGCAATGAAGAACGGCATGGCGAGCGCGAACGCACGAAGCAAGGGCGCGCTTTCTGCCCACTCGTGTCCGTAAAGCGCCAGCATGATGGTCTGCGGTGCGGCCGCCATGCCCGCGAAGATCGGTGCAGCGAGCAACGTAGTCGCGGCGAGCATCGTGAGGAACACCGTGCGCAGGCGTGCAACGTCCTGCTCAACGCGGGAACTGGCTGAAAAAAGCGGGGCTTGCACTCCGGTCACGACGCCCGCGAGCTGGATCGCGAGGTTGTGGGACATAGCAAAGAGCCCTACCGCAGCGCTGGGAAACATGCGGCCGACCACGACGCGGCTGAGATTCATCAGCGCCCAGTTGTTGAGGTGGGTGGCGCACACCGTGGCTCCATAGCTGCAAAGCGCATAAGCGTCGCGATGCCAGATGGCGAGTCCCAGCAGGTGCGGTCTGCGCCAGTATTGGATTGCGAGGCCGAGCAGGCTCTGCGTGATGAAGGCCATGACCAGCGCTCCGACACCGTAGCCGCTCATCGCAAGCGGAATGCCGACGAGGCCGTAACCGAACACATAACTTGCGATGGCGGCCAGCTGAATGGATTTGAAATCGAGATCTCGACTCAGCAGCCCTCCAGACGTGTTGGCAGCCGCCTGGACCAGGCACACGATCGACATCGCCTGGATCAGGGGAGCGACCCGCGGCTCTTGAAAGAATCCGGCCGCGGTCTCTGCGAACAGAAACACGGCTATCGCAACAGTCGCTCCCACGGCCAATTGCCAGAAATTGACGAACCGCAGGTCTTCGTCGGTAACCGTATGTTTCTGGATCAGTCCGGCGGCTATGCCGAAGGTAAAGAAGCTGCCGAAATAGATGACAATAACGGCCATTGCGAAAAGACCGTACTGTTCCGGCCCCAGCAGCCGCGCCAGCGCGACCTGAATGCCGAGTTGCAGGACCAGCTGCACGACGGAACCGGAGGCTCCCCAGAGAGCGGCGGAGATGCTGCGTTGCGACAGGTCGGCCGCTTGCGGCATCGCTACTTGAGCAGCAGCGTCGGCCTGGGGCGCAAGAAGGGAAGCCTGCCCGGCCGCATGCGTCGTGGGATCACGCCCAGCATCGGCAGCTGGAGCATCTCGGCGACATCCTGGGCCAAGCGGATGCGCCGGTCGAGGATCTCGAGCCCGAGTGCCGCCCCGACGCCGCCGAAAGTCCCCAGCAAAATGGCGGCGAGGGTGTTCAGCAGCAGCTTCGGAAATGACGGCTCGACCGGCTCGGACGCCACCGTCAGCACTGAAACATTGGATTGGGTGAAGCGGCTCTCGAGCCTGCTCTGCGTGAGGCGCTGCGAGACGCCCTCGTAGGCTTTCTGCGCGTTGTCCACATCGCGCTGCAGCGTGGCGAGCTGGTCTCGCGCCTGCCTCATCTCGAGCAGCTTCTTTTTCTGCGCCGCGATGGCGGCCGCTAGCTCGGCTTCCTTGTCCTTGCCGACGGCGTTGGCCGTGCCAAATCCGCTCGTAATGATGCGCGTCTCGGCGTCCAGCCGCTGCTTGAGAGAAGCCAGCTCGGATTCCATGCGCTGGTACTGGGGATGGTTCTTGCCCAGGTTGCCGGCGACCTCCTGCAGCTTGGCTTCCTGGCGGGCGATGTCGGTCTTGAGGGTGTGGATGAGGGGGTTCTGCACCACCTCGGGCAGCGTGCTGGAGGCGCTGCCCGAGCGCTGCTTGCTTCTCGCCTCGGCACCCTGCCCCTGAATGACGGTGAGCTGCGCCGAAAGATCGTTGAGCTTGGTCACTTCGCTGTCGAGGCGCTCGTCGCTCGCGATGATGCCGTATGTCTTCTGGTGCTCGGACAAGCGCGCCTGCGCCTTCTCCAGGTTTTCGCGCAGCCCCTTATCCTGCTCGCCGAACCAGCGCGCGTACTGCCGCGCCGGGTCGGTCCTCAGCTCGATGCTGGCTTCGATATAGGCCTGCGCGAAGGCGTTGGCCACGGCCGCGGCGAAGGCCGGGTCGACCGCGCTGAACGAGATGTCGATGACGTTGCTCTCGCGCGAGGGCTTGACGCTCAGCTTTTTCTGCAATCCGTCCGCCAGCCAGGCCACGAGGCTGCCCTTGCCCAGGGTCCTCTCCAGCCACTGTTCCTTCCTGCCTGGCGCCTCATCGAGCTTGAGCAGCTTCACCACCGTCTGTGCCACGCGATCGCTGCCGATAATGTCGCGCTGCGTGGCCATGTAGCCGGGCATCACCATTGCGTGGAGCATGGTTCCAGTGACCGGATCCGGCGAATTCACGTCGACCACCACGGCGGCCGTTGCGGTGTATTTCTTGGGTAGCACCAGGCTCGCCGCCACGATCGCCGCTACGGTCGCGAACAGGATCAGCACGATGATCTTGAACCGCGCGCGCAGAACCGCCAGGAGCTGATGCAGGGTCATTGTGTCCCCGGCTTCAGAACTCGTTGAGCACGGCGCCGAGGATGCTGCACTTCGCCTGCGCCACGCTGTCGGAGATGCCCTGAACCCGCCACAGGCGGGAGGAATTTTTTTGCACCACGATCAGTGCGGTGCCGGCGCGCACGGCGATGGTCTGTGCGTCCGCGCTCTGGGCGACGGCCGGGCAGTCGAGCAGGATGAGATCCACATGCGCGGCGAGCTGGTGGAGCAGCTGCGCGAACATCGGCCGCGCCAGCAGATCCTGCGGGCTGGGCGGCGGCGCCCCGGCAGGCAGCACCGAGAGGTTCGGCAGCGACGCGACGCGTTCGAGCGCCTCGAAGGCGGCAGCGCGGCCCGACAGCACCGTCGAGAGGCCTGCGCGGTTGTCCAGGCCGAACAGGCGGTGCTGGCAGGGCTGGCGCAGGTCGGCGTCGATCAGCAGCGTGCGTGCGCCGAGCTGCGCGAACACCACGGCGAGATTGGCGGCGATGAAGCTGCGGCCCTCCTTGCGAGCCGCGCTCAAGATGGCGAGCGCCTTGCTCGCGGGCTCGCTGTCGAGCCAGCGCAGCATGAGCTGGCCGCGCACGGCGCGCAGCGCTTCCACCTGCGGGCTGAAGGGCTCGTAGGCGGCAACCACCTCCTCGCTCACCTTGCTCTCGCCGCGCCGCAGATAAGGGTGGTCGAACTGGCGCGCAAGCGCGAACTCGATGTCGGCCTGCGTGAGCAGGCCGACCTCTTTGCCCGCATCGCCGAAGCGCAAGCCCTTTTGCCGCTGCAGCAGCAGGATGCTCTCGACGTCCTGCGGCCGCAGCCTGCCAGCATGGACCAGGACCGCGCCGAGCTTGCGCTCCGCGGCCTTGAGTGCCGGGGATTGGCTCGGCGCGGAGGTCGACTCGCTCACGCGCGCTACGCTGTGAGGTTCCATGGCCTAGAACAGGCTATCGCCGACGTAGTACACGTCGCTGGGCTGGACTGGGTCATCAAGCCTGGGGTTGCTGACCTCAAGCTTGTTGCTCGGGCCGCGCCGGTACAGCCGCAAGCTACGCTCGGTGCCGCGCTGCGTCGGCCCTCCGCCCTGCGCCAGCGCCTGCCTCACCGTCATGCCGCGGTCTACGCGGTACGAGCCGGGACGCTGCACTTCGCCGTAAATGTAGAACAACGGCGCCCGGTTGACGTAGATCACATCACCCGGCGCTACCGTGACGTCGTCGTCATATTTGTTGTAGAGAAACAGCGCCGGGATATCGATTTCCTTGCGGAATGGCTTGCCTGCTCGCTCGCCCATGACGATGGCAACGTCGGCACCGGTCGGCGCAATTCCGCCCGCGATGGCGATCATCTCGGAGACGCGGACGTTGAAAGTCTCCAGCGGAAAGCGCCCCGCGCGGTTGACGAGCCCGAGGACCGAGACCTGGTTGCTGCGCATTTGCAAGGACAGGATGCTGACCTGCGGCTGCTTGATGAAATTGCCGTCGGCGAGCGCCTTGGCAATGGTCTGCTCGGCGAGCGGGATCGTCAGGCCGCCTATCCTCACTCTGCCGATCAGCGGATACGTAATGATGCCGTTCTCGCCCACGCGGGTTTCCAGCGTGAGATTCGGATTGTCGAATACCGAGATGCGGATGCTGTCGCCCGGCCCGAGCCGGTATTCGACCACCTTGTCCTGCGCGCGGGCGCCCAGCGCGAGCGCTGCGGCGAATATCAGCAGCGCGGCGCCGAGCAGGCTACGGAGTCTCATTGAATGAAGATGTCCAGGGTTGTTTACAGACGCTCGCGAGGTCCAGCGGAAAATCCGCCGCCGAAACGGGGTATTCGCCGCGACCACTGCGGCGTGGCTAGTCGGTCGCGTTGAGCACCCTGTGGCGGCGACGCGCGATGAATCCCAGCAGGGCAAGGCCCGCTAGCGCCATGCCGTAGGGTCCACCGCCGCGCTTCGGCTGCGCCGCGGCGTTCGGGGTTTCCGGGCCAGGGTTCGGCGTCGCCGCGGCGTGCGCGGTTTCGGGGCCCGTGCCGGGATGCGACGTGAAGTGAAAACGAGCGGCGTCGACGCAAGACACGCTGCGCGCAGCATTCACGCCAAGGGCGAGCGAGCTGTGGATCGCCTCCGGAGCTGGAGAAATCGAATGGTCCAGAAGTAACGCGCCCGCAAGCGCTTCCCCCGGCACCAACAATGCCATCGCAGATAAGATCACAGCTTTGGCAGTTCGCATCAGAGACAGAGTCGCAAGGGAGGCAGAGGAAGACATTTGGCCTAGCCGATCATAGTGGCTCGGGTCTCGATTCGCTATCGAGAAAGCCTGATTTTGGTGTAGCCGCTCGACGATCTGAAGTCGTTGCCCGACTACATGACATAGTCCGAGCAGATCAGAACATCAGCGAGGCATCGAGCGTCGCGACGGTGGCGCTGAACGGGATTGCAGGATCGTTGGACGTTTGCAGGTTGCGCTGCAGGCTGGCCTTGACCGTGACATTGCGCAAGAGTTGCCAGTCCAGCGCGAATTGCGCGCTGCGGAAAGCATAGCGGAGCTCCGAACCGGCGGGCACCACAGGATTGCGAAAATCGCTTGCTACATGATCGAGGGTCATCGCCAACGCAGTCTTGGCGCCGAGCTGCCATCGCGGTCCGAACGACAGTCGCTTGTCCACTCTGTAGCTCGCGAAATCGGCCTGCCACGGCTGGAGATCCCGGCTTATGGCGAGGCTGAGCGACAGCCTTGCGGTGGGAAGCCATCGATATCCGAGCCGTGCCGCGGAACCGGTAAAGTCCCGCTCGACGAAATGACTCGAGTGGTATTCGACCCGGGCGAGCCGTCCATCGAGCGTGGATTTGCCGCTGACGATCCAGGTCGCCAGCAGCTCGCTTTCCGAGCGCCTGAATCCGTCGTCGACCAGGGTCACGGGGTCCGCCGCGCGGTCGGTGAAGTGGCCGGCCGCGGAGCGCAAGTTGAAAGTAACGGAGCTGCCGGATCCTGCCACGTACTTGACGCCGCCTTCGCCGCCGGTCACCCGAACGCTTCCCAGTTGGATGAACGGCGACGTATTCTTCGCCACCTGCTGGCTCGCCGCCCCGAGCAAATGCCAGCCGCCGAACAGCCATGCGTCCACCGAGAGCAGGCGGTTTTGAAGGGTGCGCACGTTGCGCGTTGAAGGGTCCCGGAAGTCGGTGTAGTTGACGAGCGCTTCGGTGCGGTCGGCGGCGAGCGTGCCGCTCACGCGAGGGGTGAAGTGCCATTGCCACGCCCCCTGATACTGCAGTGCGTTGAAGTCCAGAAAGGAAAAATTGTTGTAGCGGTAGGCCGTTCCCGTGAAGTCAAGGAGAAAGCGTTGCTGCGCGTACGGCTTGTCGACGCGCAGCCCCGCATACGTGGCGCTGATGCGATCAGACTTGGTGGGCTTCCCCAGCAGCGCCTGCGGGTCGGCGGAGCTGGGGAGGTGAAACACGTTGCTGTCCCAGGTGACGGAGCTGCCGATCAGCGCCATGACGGGATGCTCCTGCACGGCAACCGGCGGGGGCTGCTGGACCTCCGCAGGCGGCTCCTCGTCGCTCGCGGGCGGCTGCTGGGCCGCCGCAGGCAGCGCCAGAAACAGGCTCATCAACGCCAGGACCCGCGCCATCAGGTTTATCTTACTCATTATTGTTTGAGGCGGCTGATCGCGCCGCTATTTACTCGACCGTGACCGACTTCGCCAGGTTGCGCGGCTTGTCGACATCTGTGCCCTTGTCGAGCGCGGCGTGATAGGCGAGAAGCTGCAGCGGGATGGTGTGCAGGATAGGCGACAGGATTCCGGCGTGGTTGGGTACGCGGATTACCTGCAAGCCGTCACCGTCAGTGAGCCTGGTGTCCTGATCTGCCATCACGTGCAGCTCCCCGCCGCGCGCTCGCACTTCCTGCAGATTGGAGCGGAGCTTCTCAAGCAGGGCGTCGTTGGGCGCGATCGCGACGACCGGCATGCTTTTGTCGACCAGCGCGAGGGGCCCGTGCTTGAGCTCACCCGCCGCATAGGCCTCGGCATGGATGTAGGAGATCTCCTTCAGCTTGAGCGCCCCCTCCATCGCGATCGGATAATGGATGCCGCGGCCGAGGAACAGCGCGTGATGATGCCGCGCGAATTTCTTGCCCCAGGCGCTGACCAGAGGCTCGGCTTGCAGGACCTCCGAGAGCTGCGATGGCAGGCGCCGCAGCGCCTGCAGCAATGCCGATTCCCTCTCGGGCGAGAGCCGGCCGCGCGCCTTGGCGAGCGCCATCGAGAGCAGCACGAGCGCGGCGAGCTGGGTGGTGAAAGCCTTGGTCGAGGCGACGCCGATCTCGGGACCGGCCCGCGTCAGGAATCTAAGCTCGGTGGCGCGCAACAAAGCCGATTCCGCGACATTGCAGATCGCCAGGCAATGGCGATGGCCGAGCGACCTGGCGTGATGGAGCGCCGCAAGCGTGTCGGCGGTCTCGCCTGACTGCGAAATACCGACGACGAGGCCGCGGGGATTCGGCACCGACTCGCGGTAGCGATACTCGCTCGCAATCTCGACGTTGCACGGGATGCCGGCGAGGCCCTCGAGCCAGTAACGGGCGACGAGGCCGGCGTGGTAGCTGGTGCCGCAGGCAACGATCAGCGCCGCATCGACATCCTTGAAGATCCGCTCGGCCTCGGTGCCGAACAAGCAGGGTGAGACCGCGCGCGCGTTGATCACCATCTCCAGAGTGTTCGCGATCGCTTTCGGCTGCTCGAAGATCTCCTTCTGCATGTAATGCCGGTAGCGGCCAAGCTCCACCGCCTGCGCCGACAGCTGGCTGAGGTGCAGCGGGCGCTCGACGACATTGCCTTTGGTGTCGACAATCCGCGCGCCGGCGAGGCTCACTTCGGCGCAATCGCCTTCCTCCAGGTAAATCATGCGCTGCGTCACCTGCAGCAGCGCGGAGGCATCGGAGGCGGCGAAGCTCTCGCCGTCGCCCAATCCCAGCAGCAGCGGGGGGCCCATGCGCGCCACCACCATGCGGGTGGGTTCGGCCTCGGCGATCACGGCGATCGCGTAAGCGCCGACCAGTGCGGCGACGCTGCGCCGTACCGCATCGAACAGGCGGGCGCCGGCGGCGAAATGCGAGTGGACGAGGTGCGCGATGACTTCCGTATCGGTCTCGGTGACGAACTCATAGCCTTTCGCCTGCAGCTTGCCGCGTATCTCGTCGTGATTTTCGATGATGCCGTTGTGCACCACCGATACGCCCCGGCTCACGTGCGGATGGGCGTTGTTTTCCGAGGGAACGCCGTGCGTCGCCCAGCGCGTGTGCGCGATGCCTAGGTTCCCCGACAAGCCATGCTCTTGCGTCAGCCTCGCGAGCTCGGCCACCCTGCCGGTGCTGCGCAGCCGCTTCAGCGTTCCGTTCACCACCGCCACGCCCGCGGAGTCGTAGCCGCGGTATTCAAGCCGCTTCAGGCCTTCGAGCAGGAGGGGAACGACATTACGCCGGGCGACAGCAGCGACGATTCCGCACATGGATCCAGAAAAATAAGGCAGGCGATGCTCGCCGGTGACGTACCGGCGACTAGCTCCATCAGACTACTACTTCGGGAGTCAGCTTTTCAACGCGGCTTGTAGTTGAGCCACCACGTCGAATCGCTCGATCGCTACAGGAAAATCCAGCTATGGCGACAGCAGGCGGGAGCACCATGCACTATGATCAAGTCGAAAGTTTAATTCTGCTGAACTGATGTGAACTTTTCCTCATGCGAGTGGACGGCGCACAGCAAGTAGACGACGAGCTCCAGACTTGGCGGCGCGAACACCAAGACCCGGCGTCGCCCGAGTCCGCTGCCGTCGGCGGTCCTGCGCGCTTCGATCCGTTCGAGCTGGAATCGGTCATGCTGAACCTGGATGCCTCGCTCAGGGTACGCGCGCGCCATCAATTCTTCGGCTGGACGCAGGGCACGCTGCAGAGCTTGGTCGAGCATCAGCTGCTGATCTGTGCCTTGCAAAATGAGGCGCCGGCAAGGTTTTACGTCGACAGTTTTTCGACCGTTCCCGTGGAGCCCACGCATTTCAGCGAGCTGTTCCGCCAGGATGTGTTCCTCGTCCCGCACCTCATCAAGAGCTGGGAGGAGAACCACAACCAGGTGATCACTTTCGAAGCGGGAGACGGCGACCAGTTTGCAGGCAGCGCCCTGGCGCGCGAATTGACCCGCTTGGGCGCCAGTCACATCGTCGCGCATGGAACCCACGATGCCACCGGGCAGCTGACGAGCTTCTTCACTTTTGCCTGCCGGCCAGGCTCGATCGGTCCGAGGCAGGCGTATTACGTCGAACTGCTGGTGCCTTTCCTGCACTCGGCCTGGATCCGTACCCAGGTCAACTGGCAGGCGAAAAGTGCTGGAGCGAGGCCCGCGGTGACGGGCTTTCTCACGCCGCGGGAGCGCGAGATCCTCGAGTGGATCTACCGCGGCAAGAGCAATATCGAGGTCGGGATGATCCTCAAGATCAGTCCCCTGACGGCGAAGAATCACGTGCAGAAGATCTTGCGCAAGCTGGGTGTGCTGAACCGCACGCAAGCTGTCGGCAAGGCGCTCGCGCTGCGCATTCTGACCACTTAAAGCCGCACCAATATCGTTAGCGTGACTGCTTGGATCGGATTCCAGGAGCGACTTCGCCCGACAAAAAAAAGCCCGGGCGTACTGCCGGGCGTGGTAGATGCCTGCTTAGGGAGGAAGGAGGGGAAGACATCTACCCGGTCCAATAATAGTGGCTCAAGTCTCGATCCGCTATCGCGAAAACCTGATTTCGTTGTAGCTACTCGGCGATCTGAAGTCGTTGCCCGACTACAAGCGTGAAGCCTGGCCCGATGAGAAAGACGTTCCTGCTTGCGGTCCTTGCCGGGACGCTGGGGTTTGTGGTCTTTGATTCCACCAGGGTGGAGCGCTCGACCCCTCCTTCGAGCACATCTTCTTCCGATCCCCATAGGGGTGGCGCCTCGGTCCCTCTCGCATTGCCTGAGCGTTCTCAGCTTGGAAAGCTGCGCGCACCGCTCTTCGCTTCGCGCTCGTGGCAGCCGCCGGCGCCCAAGATCTCGTCGGCGCCCCGTGTGCCTCCTGCACCGACCGCACCGCCGATGCCATACAGGTACGCCGGGAAGGTGGTACAGGGGGGGCAGCAGTTGGTGCTTCTGGCCAAGGGCGACATGTTGTTCCCGGTCACTGAGGGTGAGACGCTGGATGGCGCATACCGCGTGGAGTCCATCGGCGAGACCCAGGTTGTCCTGACGTATCTGCCGCTGGCGCGCGAGGAACGCATCGCCGTGGACTCCTCGCTCCCGGTTGCCGCTTCTGCAACCCGCCTGGATCCCGCCGCCGCAGCCGGTGGTGGGCAGGCCGCATCGGCCACGGCTGCCCCGGCGCGGCGAGCGCAGCTGCTTTGGGAAGGACCGCAGCAGGTCAAGCTCGGCACGCGCTTTGAAGTCATTCTGAGAGTGACGTCCGGTGAGCCGCTCCAAGCCTCGCCCATGCAACTGCGCTTCGACCCGGGCTATCTTGAATTCGGAGGCGCGAAGCCCGGCAAGTTTCTCGCTGGCATGGAGCGCGATTTCAGCTACCGCGCCAATCCGGACGGCTGCGCCGAGCTGCTGGTCCTCAGCTTCCGGACCGTGAAAACCGCGGCCGCCACGGAGCTCAGCATCGCTTCGCTGAACCTGCGGGGCGCGGGAGGACAGCCGGTCGCGTTCAGCCAGCCCGCGGCGTTCAAGATCACCATTTCGCCATAAAGGCGCATGGCGGCGCCACTTCTTCAACGCGGTTTGCGGCGCGGTCCGGTGCGTCGTTGCTGTGCGGCGCGCCGCTGTTGCTGGCGGCGCTCCTGACGTGGGTCTTCGAACCACCGGTACGCGGCCGTTTCGTCCGGAAAGCTCCGTACATTCAACCCGTGCTGTCGCGCGATCAATTCGACGTACTCGTGCGAAAGCCGCAGCTCCGCGGAATCCCCCAGCAGCGCGATGCGCCGCGACGATGTACTTGCGAGCTTGCGGAGGTACTCCATCAGCCCGTGCCGCTCGAACTGAAATATCGGCTTCGACGAACGAACCGAGATCAGGATGTGCGGGGCCGGGCTGTCCTTGCTTGCGCTGACGATCGCCTGGAAAAAGGCCTTCGTTTCCTCAACCGTCTCGCGGCCGAATAATTCCGCCCGCAGAACGCCTCGGTCGAGAGTGATCTTGTACCCCATGGCTCCGAGTCAGCTCCGCTGTGCGCTTTGCCTCCGTTATTACGGAGCGGCGTCCCGCGGTCAGGGCGACGGGGAGGCACCGAACCGCTGCAAAAGATTCGCGGTGATGCGCTGGATGCGCGGGTCCACGACGTTAGCGAGATCCAGTCCCCAGCTCCAGCTGAGCGTCCCCGCGCCGAACACCCACGCGCCGCTCGGTGCCTGGTAGATCGACGAGTTCGCGGTCATCGTTGTACCGCCGGAATCGGTGAACGGAGACTGCGACAACACCTGGTAGGTGCCGGCGACGGACGTCGGCAGCGGATAGCCCGGCATCGACGCGTCCATTTCGTAGCCGACGATCCCCGGGATGCTGTCGCCGTCGGCGAGCCCCGTCCCCGCGTACACCCAGCTCGAGCTGTTCTTGACCACATACGGCGCGTTTGGGTTTGGCGTGGTGAGCTGGATCGACCCTGCGAACTGCACTCCGGTGAGCTGCTGCTCGGGACGGTTGAGGAACGGATCGCGCCACAGGATGGTGGTCGTCGGACCCTGCACCGGGTCGATCGTGCGGTCCTTGTAGCCGACCATCACCCGGTCGGCGGCCCCAGTCAGCGGCGAGGGCTCGAACCGCACCTGCCAGAACACCGCGTCCGCGCCGAAGAACCCGAGGTGGACCCCGGCGTCGCGCGCTTGCTGGACCCCGTCGTACATCGGCTTCGACCAGTACTCGTCATGACCGCCTGAGAGGAACGCCTTGCTGTTGAGCAGCCGCGCGCTGTTCTCATGCGTGTCCACATCGGTCGAGTACTTCACGTCGTAGCCGGAGCGCTCCAGCCAGCGGACGAAGTAGTAGTCTA
>WNFQ01003703.1_pt1 | contig 22490 bp, 26 predicted proteins | sample 5400171 | NCBI WGS metagenome assembly WNFQ01 (sample SAMN13153356, study PRJNA577476) | soil metagenome | isolation source: 20 cm soil under Madrone tree | place: USA:California | collected 2016-06-14 | reverse complement strand
TTGTTTCGAGAGATCTGTCAGTGGAGGCTGACCTCCACAGACTGGCACGGGGCACTCAGGGCAACGAGGCACACGGGCGAAACAATGGGTTTTGAGCGCGCCTTCGTTCTCCCTACCTCAGCATCATCTGATCCAAGAACATGTTTTCCTCTTCGAAGAAGCACTCCCCTTCTAACTCAGCCCCTGCCAATAGACTCGCCTCACAATCTCGGGCTGGTACCCAACAGCCACAGTTTCCTCCCAAATCGCAATCGCAATCACACCCGCAATCACCTCAGCAAAAGCAGCGGTCGCAACCTGTCTGTCCATGGTCGGTATATGTTCTCCCGTCCGGGCCATCGCCATCACCATTTCCTCGAGATTGTTATACGCTTTCCACAACTGCCACGACTGCTGGTGAATTGTTCCTCTTTGGAGGTTATGCACACGGGTTTCCAAGCAATGATCTGTATGTGTTATCAACACGGGATTTCTCCACAACTCTCTTGCAGGCCAGCGGAGAGGCTCCCAGCCCACGTGTCGGACATAGTTCCACGCTCACCAGCAGCCACCTTTTGATTTGGGGTGGGAACACGATCCAGGGCTATGATGACTCGTTTTATCTGCTCAACCTCGGCACGTCGGATCTTTCGATGTCATGACCAGCTCTAGCTGATCAAACCTTCTTGTGTTCCAGTATCACGAGAGTGGACCCGCGTCGTGGTCAATGGTCCCAGGCCCAGTGGTCGTGATTACCATACCATGACGTTGGTCGGTTCCAAACTCTTCGTCTTCGGTGGCTACTTTGGTAGGCCTTTAAACGATATTTGGGCATTCGATTTGAATTGTTGTACGTTTTCCCCTCGCTTCCCTGAGCCATTTTGACTAGATATCCCCGCAGTAAATTCGAATCCTCATTGGGAGGCATATGAATCCTCACCCGGAGACAGGAAGCCCCTTCCGAGGGGCGCCCATGTTTCAGTAGCGACTGGCGACCGTATCATCATGTTCGTATCCCTCTCACTCTCGCCCTCTCCCCTCATTATAATGTTTTGTAGATTTGGTGGTAGTGACGCCCGACATCGTTATAACGACACTTGGTCGTTTGACATTTCGACACGAAAATGGACTGAGCTACGATGTACAGGGTCGATTCCGTCTCTCCGTGCAGATCATGCTGCTGTCCTCGTTGATGATGTAATGTATGTCTTTGGTGGGTATGCCGACGATGGAACCAAGTTAGGTGATCTGACTGCCTTCAACTTGTCAAGTAAGTGATTTGGCCTATTCCACCTCATCCGCCTGTTCACATACAATACCCAGCTCAGCAATGGATCGCGTTTCAAGACATAGGTCCAAGTCCAAGTGGAAGGTCGGGTCATACCATGGCTTCTGACGAGACACGCATGTTTGTGCTTGGAGGGACATTATCAGTAGGGGCACAGGCGGATGAATCCAAGCTTGTTCACGTTCTTGACACGGGTATGTATTTCTTTTTGTCATCTCATTTGGACGCCATCTAAGGCTTAAAACACAGAGCAAATCAAGTATCCTGAACCCGACTTCAGCGTTGTCAATCCTAGTGAGAGGACCACCCAACTCGCGCGGAAGTCATCAGCGGGTTCCCCAACCCAGGGACAAACACAACCACCAGCATCCTCTTTGTTGGATGCCCACGTAGTACTTGGTGCCTCTCCTTTTCAACATGCTACCCCCGAAGAATTGGACCGCCCCACCTCCCAGCGGATCACTCGCGAGCGAAACCCCAGTCCGAATGATTTACCATCACAACCACCGGGTGTGGATGATAAACCAAGACATGTCGCGGAAAGAGGTGACGATAGCGAAGGTTCGACAAAGCACCATGAGAAGCTCGTGGTGCCTGATGCTTCTTCTGAGGGTGTGGTTGCACGGTCGGAGGATGAGCGTCTCACTGAGGTTGAGCGACAGCTGTCGGCAACGCTTGCTGCGCAAACCGTGCGGGACTGGCGCATTGCACAGCTAACTGACGAGCTTGCGCAAAGTAGTGCACTACTTAAACAGACCGAGGCAAATGTGGTGGAAGCAAATAAGCGTGCAGAACTGGAGCTACGCGAACTGCGAGCGAAGCTGGACGATTTGGTGCTGTCTCGCGACCACGTGCTCGAGCAGGCTCAAAGTGCCCTGCAGAAAGCCATATCCCAATCCGCTGACGCCATCGAGCGGAGTCAACGTGAATTCGCAGAGGTGCGTGCCGAGCTCGAGGCGAGGAGGTCAGAATGGGCAGCAGTTCATTTACGACTCACGGACGCGGAGAATGGCTGGGCGAAGTGCAAAGCAGAGGTGGACACATTGCGCGCCCAGACTGCGGCAAACCTCGTCAATGCAGGTGAGGACAGAGTCATGCATAGGCTTATGGAACGCGTGCGAGCTATGGAAGCCGAAATGGTGTCACCGCGGTGGAACGATAAAAGCGATAAAAGTTTTGAAATGATGGAGTGTCGCAATGAGGAATGAAGTGGGTGATTGATTGGTCTGACCCTACGTGGTATTTATTTTCCTCCCTCAAAGGGTGGGCGGCAGCTTTTCTGATTGGTGTCCTGCACTCCAGCCTGTATACATAGCACGCTCGTGTATATCTACACCAGATCTCAACCGGACCAACAGGTTTTTCTGTTTCCTGGGCCTTCTTGGTTGAGAACATAAGGGTCAGAAGCACGGCAACAGAACAGCGAAGCTGGCACTTCAAACACCTGCTAATTGCTATTTCATCAAATGATCTTGCCATAGTACCCTTATGTATTATACAATATGATCGTCTCAATGATCTCACCATCCACTTTCACACCCAATTGCACAGGTGTTACCTGTTTCTCAATCTGAAGTGTAATGAGTTTATTCATGCAATTTGCTACATCACTGATACTCAAAAGTACAGTATGTATATCATCCATGCAGTAGCAAGAGTCCAGCCCCAAAATGACAGCTCGGACATAGGGAGAGGAAAGGGGCAGCTCAGATTTCATGCATTTTCATGTCTCGAAGATGCGTGAGTATTATCAAAGGGGAGTCGTTCAATGGTATCGCAATCGGGTATACTTCAACAAGCCTAGGCTAACCACACTTCAACCAAAGAGCATCGCGCTCTTCCAAGTATTTTTGTGCCTTCCCGAGCATCCAGATGGTAAACGAGAACTTGAAGTTCGGATACGAAATCGCACAAGTCCTATTGAAGATCCCTTCAATAGCCTCTTGTGCCCATGAACCATCCTGAAAAGACGTTATATGGGTGACACGAAAGTGGAACTATATCACGAACCGGTAGTTGGCGCGACATGACCAACGCCACAGCTTTTCTGATCGGCTCCGTATCTGGGTACTGCGCATACATGAGTGCCATCGCTGCCCAAGCAGTTTGGACGACCTGGGTGTTGTCGTGTTCGACCCATACACAGGCTTCGCATGTCTGTCCCAAACACTAAGTCCCGTCGAAACGAGTTCGAGGAAAATGTCATACCTTATAGCTCTCACCCCAGCCACCATCTGCCCTTTGCTTGCTCACAAGAAAATCACACGCCCGGCCAGCCGACTGGCTTGTCTCATATGTTTCACCGACAAGGGAAAGGCTCTCTAGGGCAAACATCGTTGCATAAGTAAAACAAATACCCCACGAACCCACCCAGCCGCCTTCGGGCTGCTGAAGAGCATACAAAAACCTTATAGCGCGTTGTATTGTTTTACTGTTGACAAATCTCGTTTGGTCGGCTCGTGAACGCCATCAACTATAATGACTCACGCAATCTCTTTCGTTCTGTAATCGGGGTAGTGTTTCCGGAATATTGAAAGCGAGGTAATCACCGAAGTTGTGCACTCCGGATATTCGTATTCAATCATGATCCTCCCTACTCGAATTAGAAACTGAGCTGTAACGATGAGCAGGAATGAACTCACCAAAGACTTCGGCGGGGTTCAACGACTCCAGCCAACCAGGGCCCCGCACTAGCTCGTAGCTAGCAAATCCTCCATCGCGATTTTGCATCGTCAGCAGCGTGTCAACCGCATCAAACAAGCGGTCGTCGGAAACAAGGGTGGGCGTGAATCTATCCTTTACTCAGCACGTGAAGATAGTCGATCATGGCAAAGGACATACTCCAGTTGGGTTTGCAAGTACAGAACTGACTTTAACCCTTCTCCAGTACAATCGCTAACCGTATATCCTTGCTCCTTGGTGCTAAATGGCCATGCGCCTTTCGTTCGGTGTCTATTTGACACCTTAAAATGCTTTGGGTTCTTGCGAATCTGACAACGGTCGAGCCAGTGCAGAGCCTTAATTAGACTTGGCTTATTATCTTCATCGTTGGCCAGTCCAGTCTCGACCAGAGCTTGAGTGATGAAGGCTATGTCCCACAACTGGCTGCCATTCGTGCCACACATCATCATGCCTTCCCCAGCAAGCCACATGAAATCCCGCCGTTTCTCCTCGTGTTGTCTGTGGGCATCACTCTCGGAGCCCTCGGCGTGGAATCGCGCAACCAGATTCATCATCTTGGACACAGGACCAAGCGTTTGATATCCGGTATTTTCATCCTCATAAACGATGAGCTTATACGCGTAGTCCACGCCGGCATGGCGGATAGGCGGGATAGAGCACTGTTCGTATGCACCAAGGATCCCGGCGATGAGATCGAACAAATTTTTGTGAGGTGAATGGAGGTCCGCTTCGGAGACATTATTTCGCTGGGCGGGCCAGTCGATCGTATCATAAGGTTGGGTATAGAGTTCCTATTTGCGTATGAGATCCTACACGAGCGATGTTGGAGCACATATTGATAATAACCAACCTCACGGAGCGCAAGAATCAACGGATCTTTCGTAGCCTTGAACCTCACACCATATAAGTACCCCATAGGAACGTATACTGTGCGAGTATGTATCCACCACCGTGACGGGTGGAAAGGGAGCCAGTCAGGTAGAAGCCTGCGAAAAATATGTCTAATTAAATGAGTTGATTTGCATATCCTACGCACCATAGCTCGGGAGGAATTGGGTTATTGCCTTCCCAGTCATAGACATTCAAGACAGAAAGCCAAAATTTGGCCCAGGAGGCTGAGGCGGCAGCTCCACCTAAGAACTGTAAGCGGACAACATAGTATATTTCTGGCTCATTATGCCCACCTAACTTATGTAGGGTAGAGCGGGCACGGACGATTACCGGGTGTTCCGCTGGGACTCCCAGAAGGCGAAGAGCGACATAATTGAGGGCGGTACCCATTGCGGTCGAGTGTCCCTCGATATGTCTAGACGCGTCAGTCCGTGATTTGAGTCGACTTTAGGGATAAACGTACAGACCCCAGCCACCGTCATCGGGATGCGCGTGGTTGAAAACATAACGAATCATTTCCAGCCTCTCTTCGTCAAGAAACGACATGCCGGTAACATATGAACCTATGACCAGGCCAGGCAAGAGAAACATGGGACCACCATACTCGCCAGCCCAGTGGCCTCCATTTGACTGGAGTTGTCGGTAGAATGAGTATCCGTTCCTAGCTGCGTCCAGTGGACTTTCTGCACTGGGCAGTGATGGTAAATTCTATACGGGGGTGTTTTTCAGGGAAAGGAGCGCCGATGGGGATAAATGGAAACTGACAAGAGGGAGGCCTAGCCAGTATCTGTCTGCGTTGCATGGAGGACGCGCCTCGAGTTCTTCGTCTGATTTTAGAAAGTCCCAAATATGCCTTCCGTCATCTGTATCTCGTAACCTCCAACGCGAGTAATCTGTGAAGGGCTGTTTTGGCGAGGCTGGGATGTCGAGAGCGGTCCACATTGCTCACAAAGGTGTTTGAATTTTGGCTTGGCCGATTTTATGGGTTAATGTTCCCGGCGCCAATTAAAATGGCCTGATGATGGTGGCCTGATGCTTACGTTGTTTTGAGACCCCTGTCTCGTCCCGATCCGACCTATCACATGCCCTCGGCAACCGGTCAATTGAACCTCCCGCCCGTTTCTTTCAACTTTGAACATCATGGCCCCCAGCAGAAAGTCTGCCCAATATCACATTGAATGTGTTGGAAATATGAGCGCATAAAATGCGTGGATCTACAAATCCGTGAGACAGGTTAGATACTGTACGTACATTCAGTGACACTTGCACGACGCCAGGCATGGTTCAGAATGGCGTGTTTCAGTATACTTTAGCTTCGCTTTTGTGACTGTAAACACTCATTATCGTAAGTTATGGTGAAGTTAGTCGCTTTGGGCCCCTCAGTACTCAGTTCTCGTGCTTACAGTGCACACTGAGGCCGACAGCATCCATCTGAACTCAATCGTACAGCTTTGTACACAAGGGCTGCGAGTTGGCAACTCAATTTGTCAGACTGCCAGAATGACCGACTCGTGCTGCACATCGGGATAAGTTGGTCTGGCTAACTGTGTGATGGCCAGTCATGCACACGCACAATGGCAGTACTGTCTTACACAGAATGTTTCCTGCAGTACATGCTATTGGCTCTGCATCCACATGTAATATGAGAAGAGTATCAGAGATGATCATCGATCATCTGTGGGCAAGAGAGTCAACGTGATCATCTATCGTCGCATCGTCCACCAACCATGACCGTCAACAACACTGCAACTAGTCAGTGCTAATAGTTGGCTTGAAGTGGGTGTACAGCACGTTGATAAGAAAGTGAACCATGTTTGTTGTGTTAACATTAATAGGTACGCTCGAATGTCTGGCCCAGGCTGTACTCCCAACAATATTAATCGGGAGGTCCGTAGATCACACATTGCGGAATAGTGGCGTCAGGAGACAAAGGGTACGTGGGTGGAGGAGCGAAGGATGTGGGGCGAGGCGAACATAAAGGCCGTGGGACATTGTGCCTGGTTGCTGCCGGCTAACACGTACAATGGGAAACAATTCCGGAGCAACTCTCCACAACTTGAACTTGACCAACGCAGACGTATTGTCCCAGTCGACACCGTGACGATCTTCTAGGCACGAACGCACTGTAAGGTGCGCGTTGGGGCCATGCTCGGAACGGAACGAAACGGCCAACGTCGGAGTGCTCAGCGCTCATCGATGCGCTCATCAGCCACGCGTTCGACATCAAAACACGTTTTCCCCTTTTTCCTCTCTTATCTTCTTGTCCTCCCACCTCTCCTTTCCCTCTTGTTTTCCTTCTTTTTACTTTGTGCTTTAGACAATGACGATCAGCACTTAGCTGGTGCTGTGCAGCACCAGTACGCTCACAATACATTCCTTAGTCCTTTTCTTTATATTTTACTGACATTTCTAACACTTTCCTGTACATACTGCACAACAACAACGCCTATACCTCGACAACGTCGCCACTTCCTTAACTCCGGACTCAATACTCAGAGGGACTCAGATGTATATAAACAGCCTCCTCACGTGTCGAGGACGGCATTGGATTATCACAGTGTGTTTCTCTTTTCCTTCCCTCTCTTGTGTGCGTTCTCGTCATCTCAGCATTCACGTTGTGGACAGCGCCTTTCATCTTCCTCTCCCTCTCAGTCCTTGTCGACTCCCACTCCTTTCATCCCCCTCATTATTGAGTGACACTACTCTCGCAGCAGCTACCTAAGCCACAGCACTCCATTCGAACTCTTTTATCTTTTCATAGGAATGTGTATGCAAGCAGATGTTTTGTATCCATTGACAAATTGACAGATCCAAGTAGCTGAGATCACAGTTATTCGAATCTGTCAATTTGTAACGTCTTCTGCCGTACGTTACTACTGGACAATAAGGGTTTTCTCTCCGTCAAGTCATGCTTGGTCAACATTGCTCTATTCTGTGACACTCCAAAATATCTCAAGTGAGTGCCATTAGATCTCGACCCGGTCGTAAATTCAAGGCCCGGACGTATTGGCTTTATATGGCACAATAGGTGCGACCTCGCCCTGAACGAGTAAGTTCGTCTAATCATGCGTTTCTCGGAACTTCTTAGCAATGGGCAACAGTCATGGATCTCGCAACAGGACCCCTTGTCTGATAATACGCTCAAGTGATTTCTTGCCTGTGATGCCGCTGCGAGGCGACCTTCACCCACCTTAAAGGCTCAGGGAAAATGCAGATCAGAGCCCCGCGTTCTGACGATTGACGAGAGTCGTTCTTTGCAAAATCTAGACGACAAAAGAGGACGCTGGCAATAATGACGCTTGTTTAACGCATTTCGGACATCGTTCGCCGTCGGCGCTCAGCAAAAGCATGAGCATGTGATTGCGTGTATGCCAGCCCACTGGGCTGCGGAAATGTGATACGCTTTATTTTTGCCGGGCTGAATGTACAGTAACAATATGTACCAGACACACGGGGCGTTCCAGATATAGACAGAACAAGTGCCATAACACAAGTGGCGAGCCAGGGACTCGGAGGAGACTGGCAAATTGGCAACTTGGCACAGTACCAGTAATATTAACGGAGGTGCATGGCACCTGAAAAATGAAAAAATGAATAGGCGTGAGAAACACTGGCACTGATCACTACAGTAGATCTTCCGAACGTGGTATCTGGCTCGGACGTCATCATCTCGGCGATGTTACACCTTGTCTGGCTACCGATGGCACGTATCCTCCTGCTACGCGGACACGGCCCTCTCCGAGTCGGCCTCATCTCCTCTCTGGCACTTTGCCAAACTATCTGTGGCACTTAACGAACGGAATACTCAGATATAAACTCGTATGGAACGGCCCCCATTCTCACTCCCTAGCCCCAGTAACAATGCAGTATGACAATGTTCGCTCTGTGTGTCGGGCCTCCGACTCCAAGGGCCGTGGCATCAGCTCGCAGCGGGCCCAGGTATGATTGTTCATCCTTACTAGGCGGCTGCTGTCTGTATCTGACTCGTTGGCAGACTCTTTCCGACTCAAAGTCGAGCCACCGTGACCCACCTACGCTTTGCCCAGTATGCGGAGATGTCCCTACGCGTGGCCAAGACTTAAGGCGTCACATTTTGTCCGTCCATTTACCGGACTGGATATGCTGCCCTCATTCAGATTGCTCTTGGCGGGGCAGCCGTAAAGATGTGCTCTACAAGCACCTCAAAGATTCGGACAAGAAGTGTGGTTCACTACCCGAATCGGTCGAGCAGTACACGATATATGACACTGAGTTGACTCTACGTTCGTTGCTAATCGACTGCGTTCCCTTCGAGACCGTGGAGACGTTCGTACTTGGCTGGATTGAAGAGAGAGCGAGGGAGCTGAACAAGATAGACGTATGGGGACCGCTGACCAACTGGCGGAAGTTGATGTCCCAGGTTTTGGTGGGGAATGTTTGAGCACAGAGATGACTTGAAATATTACTTTAATTTGTATTGTAGACGCGCTGTACGAGTACGGTACAGAGACCTTGTCACAGGCGCCCACACGAGTTGGATTAGACACGACTCTTTTCAGTCCCCTCCTAGCGTGTGATATTTCCTGGGCCCGGATTCTCTCCAATGGATATCGAACAGTCGGTTCTCGCCCTAGCTCGTAATCGCACTGACGTATTGATTAGTACACAAGATTCAGAAAAGCTGGCTACGACGCGATTGATCGCATATGCGACTATTATTATTCGATCCGTGAAAAACCTGTGGTCGCTCAAGTCAAACCAGGATATCTCCGCGACTTGATACCAGGTACCATCGTTGTTGTTTGATGGGTACGACCTAGGATCCAAAGCATTCTTTCTGCGCTCCAGAGTCGGCGCCGCAAAAGGGACATGATTGGGCATCTATCGTAGATGATTATCAGAATGTCATCGTTCCCGGTATGGGTTTGGTTTTTGACGTGCACCGCTTCGTTCACGCGTTCAACTGGAGTTACCAGGATTGACGCACTGGCAGCATCCGTCCTTTTTTGCATACTTTCCGACAGCAAGTACCTTTGAGGGTATGCTCGGGGATTTACTGTCTTCGAGCACTGCAAGCCCTGGATTCAATGTATGTTTGGAAGATCACGGTAATATCGCGAGACAACAGTCATGTTGACTGCCCTCGCGACAGTGGTTTGCAAGCCCCGCATGCACGGAGCTAGAGGCCGTAGTTATGGATTGGGCTGCCAAGATGTTTGGACTACACGGCGTCTTCTGGAACGCGAACGTGGTGGGTGGCGGTGTCATTCAGGTCAAATCATGATTCTTTCCGCATCCCTCACAAGCTCAATCTATTTCATTATTCACCTAGACTACCGCGTCTGACGCAGCTCTCACTGCTATCGTTGCTGCTCGAACCAGATATCTCAACGGACACCCGGGTACAACGCTAGAGTCACTCGTCATTTATGTGACGACTCAAACTCACTCCTTTGGGAAGAAGGCAGCGTTGATACTCGGGTTGCGCGTGCGCGCGCTTGACGTGGACGGAACAGTGGCAACTGACAATACAGGACTGACTGGAGAAGGCCTCAGAGCTGCTGTGGAAGAAGACCACGCTCAAGGGTTACATCCGTTCGTGTTGAGTGAGTGCAGCCTCGCGCGCGTATTTTCTGGGGTCTTGACAATCATTAACATGCATAACAGTTGGTACGGTTGGAACAACATCGTCGGGCGCCATTGATCGAGTGTCTGATATCGGGGCTACCAGTATGATTTAGACCCTGCGGACTTGTAGATGACCTTATCATTCGAAATAGTCAAGGAAAGCTACCCCTCAATATGGCTGCACATTGACGCAGCGTGGGCGGGAGTTACCCTTGCCTGTCCCGAGTACCGAGAGACCGCTCAATTACCCGGCATTAATGAGTATGCCGACAGCCTTTGTATCAACTTTCATAAGGTAAACCGTTCGAACAAAAATATGTCTTAGTCCACAACTCGACCAATTCTTCTGGCAGTGGGGTTTGACGAATTTCGACGCATCCGCTCTTTGGATCCGTGAACGCAGGCAACTTATTGATGCACTAGACGTCACTCCAGAATTTTTGAGGACCAAAGAAGGGGACGCAGGTGCGCGTGACCATGAAGGGGAATACGACTCTGATCTTAACCTGACACGGCCCAGGTATCGTGGTCGATTACAGAAACTGGCATTTGTCGCTTGGGAGGCGTTTCCGGTCTCTCAAGCTCTGGTTCGTACTGCGCAGTTTTGGTGTTGAAGGGTTTCAGGCGAACGTACGCAAGGTCTGTCATCACCCGGTTGCTTTGCAATTTGCACATACATACAAAATCATTCGTGCAGTGCATTTCTCTGAACAATTCGTTCGCGGAACGCATCCGCACCTCGCCAATCTTCGAACTCGTGACCCCTCCCTCTTTCGCACTCTCTGTGTTCAGGCTTTTGCCAGGATCAGAGGGTAGTAACGCAAAAGAATTTGAGATTGTCAATACTCTCAACCGAGCGTTTTATAGCGATCTCCAGGCCCGTCCCGGCCTCGCCAGCCAGGACAGAAGAAAGTGACATTGATAAAGCCTGGGAAACTATCAAAGAGGTTGGGGAAAACGTCTTGGCGAGGATGGGGCTACTGTCATGATTCGTAAATTGCGCACATCTTGAAATACAAGACCATTTGACAGAAGGTGAATCACGCTTGGTATGTGACATCGTATCTTCACTTTCGTGCTCAAACTAGCCAAGGTAAGCACTGGCAAACTCGGCGAATGCTGGGTGACAATCTTTAAATAGGATTTGGTGAGCCGGCGTTTCCACGAAATTATTTCACGCACGCGGACGTCTAAGACCGACAATACAGTAAGCCGAAAGGAGGAACTGTTGACGACGGGTTAGTCCAAAATAGCAGAAGGTCCAAACGATCTGCGTTTACGTCCACCATGAATTGAGGGGGTCCACTGGCAAGACTCGCGAGAGGAACATTATCAATTACATGTTCCCCCTAATTGCCATCACCTTTCACAGGTGGGCGGTACGCGCAGTGTCATCCATCTGGGATCTGGGTAGACCCTGGAAGGTTCATTGTATACTCCTCCGATGGTCGCCGACGGGGTTTGCTTGGGGTATAAAGCAGGTCACAGCCGTTTGTATTGGAACGCCTCTGACAAAAAGAACTCGTGTTATAATTTCAACCGAACTGCCACGCGGAGATCTGAATCGCGTATTTCACCCAAATGAACAGAGCATCGACAGAACAAAATCCACGCTGGCGGAATTTGCATCTCTTATTACAATGCCTGCTATCTTATGTCCTGTGCTCATACGAAAAAGAAGAGCGAATGTGCGATATTCTTGGTAATTCGTCGTTCTCCCTCTAGACAGAGATATCATTTCAACCGGGATGAGCACAACATGAGCCCCGCGCTACTCGCACTGGTAAAGTGTGTCGCCACCTGGACCCTCCACGGCTGCCCAAGGGCAACCCGGAGAATGTGATTCGCCTACATAGCATCTGTGTGAGTATCTGCCGTAGACGACGCGCCGACACCTGCACGAGACCTGCGGCCGTGACGCGACCCACGCGAACCCAAAATTTCCAAAAGTTTGAATCCATACCGGGTCGCTTGGTAAAGTGCACAAACTTTTGCGGGTCCGTCGTGATCAAGACAAAACCACTTTCACACCTCATACATTGCGCTCCTTGGATGCCTAATGCCTCTTTTCATGGGGTGGGGTTGCAGCGTGACGGATATGCCGGTGACGAGAAGGTCTCGCCGTCGAGATGACGGAAACGTTATAAGGTTTTCAGTTTCTGCTACGCGTGACTATTCTGAGAGGTGTACACAAGCCAAAATTATACATACGCACCTAGCAAAGTCCGACGATACGCCTGCTGAGACAGTTGGCGGTGAGCACGTCTGCGGAGTGAGTCGCACAGTTTTTACAAGGTGTCTCACGCATGGAGATAGAAAAGGCAATGATAAGGCGGGGGAACGGGGGAAAAGTCTTACAAAGCAGATTGCAAGGAATTCGGAATTCTGTCGTGCTATATCAGCCTCGGCCCACCTCTGGAGATATGTTTTCTCACCTCCTTCCGAACACCTCTCTACGGCGTACACGCCACGTAGAAGGTATGTATGTTCCCCTTTCCTCGCTCGTACAGGACGACTCATCACCTGCCAGTTCATAAAAACCCCCAGCGACCATGCATTCGCTAACACCATCAGTCGCTGCCGTCGCTCGGGTGGTGTATCTCTCCTCTGACGCAGTTATAGACTATCCATCTCCGTTTTCCCTATATTGGAAATCCCTGCCTCGTAATGCCTCCCAATCAACGACTATCACCGCCCTTCCATACGGTTCGGACCCCACTCCCGAATTGTTACGTCAAAGCACCCCAGCTTTATTGTCATTCACCGCCCCCAACTCCTCGGCTCTCATCCGTCTTCTACCCCATCTTCCCGAACTATCCGCCAGGCCTTTTGTCATCCATGTCGCGGCACAGGGCGATCTCGCCGATGCTCTAGTTCTCCGGGCAGCTGTACCATATTTTATTCATTCCTCTAATCCCCAGCAAGCCCACGACAATGCATTGTTGGCATCACGGCTTGCACGTACCGAACGCAAGGCAGTTGTCCACGTCTTTCATGTAGGCAACAAAAGTGATCAAATAGAACAAGTCGCAGAAGATAGCTTGAAGCAATTTCTTTACGCCGAGAAGCGCACACGTACCCACCCAAGAGCTACCGGGCGTGCTCAGAGTCCTGTTCCCAGTCGTCCGCAGAGCCCAATGGCTCAACCGTATAGCCCTTCTCCTACCCGGCCGTACAGCCCCTCACCAAAATATGCCAACGGTCACGCCAACGGGCTCGTTAATGGTCATTCTCGAAAAGGCAGTGATTTAGATGGGCATCACTCTTCTCGGCCGGTGACGCCTGCAACCCCGACATTCACTATTCATGTAGATCCTGTAACCGCGGAGCTTATTGAAGGTTACGAAGCTGCGGCATTATCTACCCTCGCCTTTGTCCGTCGGTCACAACGTGCGCTCGCGCAGCGGGGTCACAGTGAACCCCATACCCTCATCTTTGGCTTCGCTCAGACCAACCTAGAATTCAATATCGATGGAATCGCTTACATAGACGTATCTCTGCTGTCACCCCTACCCTCCTCCCGCATTCTCGCTGCCATTCGCCCGTCTGTCCGGCACGTCGTTGTCCTTGAGCAAGTCCAAAAGTGGACAACAAGATGGACCCCACTCTTTCTCGACATTGTCAATCTCCTGCAGCATCGCGATCCAGAAGATCGTCCCACTGTTCGCAACGCTTACCTAGGTGACACAAGTGGTTTGCAGTCGGAGGACGTTGCAACATTCCTTCGAGCCGTGACAGCCTCCAAGCCGTCAGCTCGCATGCGACTTGGGTCATCAATCCCATCTTCGTCCAATGGCCATGAAGTTCCCCATATACCGAGACATGAGAGCTCTTATACCAGGATCTTAGATCATCTATTCGGCGAGCGCTTAGAAATATCAAACTCGCCGTCTCTTGTGCCATCTCAGGGCGAGTTTGCGACTAGTCCGGAATTTGCGCTGGGGCGTATTCGCGGGTCATTGGAGGAGCGTGCAGAACTCACAAAAGCTATCCACGAGTTGTTGCAGGACGCAAAACTTTCTTCGGAAATTCATTCGTTACTTAGTCGTTGGATCCTCGTCAAGGATGACGCCGCAAAAAGCCAACAGATTGGAGACGAGATCGTTGCGGCTTTACAGTCTGGGGTCAATCATCCGGCTGCATCCCGGATTTTGTCGCTTCGGGAACATTTCAGAGTCCGGTCTCGATGGATAATTGGATCAGATGCCTGGTCCCACGATCTTGGGGCATCAGGTCTTCACCATGCCATCGCATCTGGCCTTAACGTGAACGTCCTCATTCTCGATACCTTGCCGTACACAGCCCGCAATACATCGGATCCCAATCGCCGCAAGCACGATGCCGGACTATATGCGATGAATTACGGAGATGTCTATGTGGCCAGCGTCGCTGTTTACTCGTCATATGCTCAAGTTTTGCAGGCCCTCGTAGAAGCAGACAAGTTCCATGGCCCCAGTGTCGTTCTTGCGTATCTTCCTTACACAACGGAAGAATCGGCAGCCCTCGACTTGCTCAAGGAGACCAAGCTAGCCGTTGATTCTGGGTACTGGCCGCTGTACCGGTGGGACCCCAGCAAGGAAGCCGCTGGCAAAGAGCCTTTTTCTCTCGACTCGGATGCCGTGAAAAATGACTTACAGGCATTCCTGGACCGCCGAAACCACCTGTCCCAATTGGTCCGTGCCAAGCCATTGCTTCCAGCGGCGCTTGTGACTAGCCTTGGTGAAACCGTGAAGGCAGAGAGGAAGAAACGCGCCCAACAGGCGTACGCAGAGTTGTTGTCAGGCATCGATGCGCCGCCGTTGTTGATATTATACGCGTCGGACGGTGGTGCGGCCGAGAAGAAGGCGAAAAGGTTGGCTGGTAGAGCCCAGGCGCGAAGACTGTCGACCACGATTGCAACGATGGACACGATGGACATCGATGCATTGTCACCCGAAGAACACGTTGTTTTCGTCACCTCGACAGCGGGCCAGGGAGAACCCCCGCAGAATGGCCGAACGTTCTTTAAGCTTCTCAATGCCGCTGTTGCGACTGGTGCAAAGCCTCTTTCGAAAATGAAGTATTCCGTGTTTGGCATGGGAGACAGCCATTACTGGCCAAGACCCGAGGATGCACATTTTTATAACAGGCCGGGCAAGGATCTGGATATGAAGCTTGCCGTGCTTGGGGCCGAGCGCTTTGCGGACTCGGGTCTTGGTGACGACCAAGATGCGGATGGTGCCGAAACAGGTTACAAGGTCTGGGAACCGCGGATCTGGAAGGCATTGGGCGTTGACTCGATCGAGGTACATGAGGCCGAGCCCGAACCTATCACGAACGAGCACATCAAAGCGGCTTCATCATACCTCCGGGGGACGATTGCGGATGGTCTCGTGGATACGAGCACGGGTGCACTAGCACCAAGCGACACACAACTGACCAAGTTCCACGGCATCTATCAACAAGACGACCGTGACATCCGTGACGAACGGGAGGCGCAAGGTGTCGAGCCTGCGTATGCATTCATGATCCGTGTGCGGCTCCCTGCTGGAGTCTGTACACCTGCACAGTGGCTGGCGATAGATGAGATTGCGGACGAGCACGGCAGTGGGCACTTTAAAATCACAACTAGACAAACCTTCCAATTTCACGGCATCATCAAAAAGCACTTGAAGCCATCGATGCAGGCCATCAACCGTACTCTTCTTGATACGTTGGCAGCATGTGGCGATGTCAATAGGTACGTCCTCCCTCTATACTGGTGCCTGTCAAGTGGGAATGATGTGTCCGCCTGCAGGAATGTCCTCTGTTCGGCAATCCCGTCGTTATCCGAACTGCATGCTCAAGTGTACGCGTTTGCAAAGGGTGTCAGCGAACATCTTCTGCCAAGGACAACTGCTTACCATGAAATCTGGTTGGACAAGAAGCTGGTGGCTGGTGAGGCACTTAAAGACTTTGAGCCTTTGTATGGCGAGTTTTATTTGCCTCGAAAGGTTTGTCCCATGATGATATTCTTTGACAAGTACCTGATTGCCCTCTTTTAGTTTAAAGTTGCTGTTGCAGTCCCGCCAACTAATGATGTCGATGTCTTTACCAACGACGTCGGTTTCATCGCTATTGTGGACGAGCGCGGCAAGTTGGCTGGCTTCAACGTGACCGCAGGGGGTGGGATGGGTGTCACACATGGCAGCAAGAAGACATACCCCCGCACAGGGAGCATTCTAGGCTTCGTGACAGCAGAACAAGGTATTGTGGTCGCTGAGAAAATCGTGCTTGTGCAGCGGGACAACGGCAACCGTGCTGAGTGAGCTTTCCCGATTACCTTGTTCCGCATGCCACTGAAAATACCACAGCCGAAAGAATGCTCGCTTAAAGTACACGATCGATCGCATGGGTCTCGATATCTTCAGATCAGAAGTAGAGAAACTTCTTGGCTTCGGTTTCCGGCCTGCCCGCCCGTATACTTTTGACCGTAATGTTGACGATTTCGGATGGCAAACCGGCGAGGATGGCAAGCATCATTTCACCTGCTTTATCGAAAACGGTCGCGTACAGGATGAACCTGACCGTAACTTCAAGACTGCTTTGCGGGAGATCGCAAAGATACATAAGGGAGAGTTCCGCTTGACTGCGAATCAGCATCTCATCATCTCGAATGTCAACTCGGCGGAGCTACCCGAAATAAAAAGGCTGCTCGCCCATCACAAGCTAGACAATCTCAATTTTACTGGGCTGCGTTTGTCCTCGTCGGCTTGTGTCGCCTTTCCAACATGCGGTTAGTATGCTGACTGTATCATTCGTGCGTGCTTAACACCCTTATCCAGGTCTTGCGATGGCTGAGTCTGAAAGGGTTGGTCCACCTGAAATTCCTCTCTATTTTCTCGCTGACATCTCTTTAAGTATCTTCCTCTGCTGGTTGATAAGGTGGAGAAGATATGCGAGGAGAATGGTTTACGGAATGACTCAATTGTCATGCGCATGACCGGCTGCCCCAATGGCTGCGCTCGGCCGTATGTCGCTGGTCAGTCTCACACGTCGTGCAGTTCTTGTAGACAATGAGACTAACAAACTCATCAGAGGTCGCATTCGTTGGGAAAGCGCCAGGTACCTACCTGATGCTGCTCGGAGGCGGTTATTACGGCCAACGACTAAACAAAATCTACCGAGGTTGGATAAATTTCCTTTTATACTCGCTCAGTCTTTTCTCTGATATCATTCTTCTTTGCGTAGAGAGCGTGACGGAGCCAGAGATCCTAGCCATTCTCAGGCCCATGATCGAGAGGTATGCTCTCGAGAGACTCAACGGAGAACACTTTGGGGATTTCGTAATTCGCGTTGGCTATATATCGCCCACGACAGAGGGAAAGGCATGGTACGAAGGCATGGGCGGTGAGGGGCCATATCGCGAGATTGCCGCATGATCTATATGTTTATTTTTATTGTGCGCGTTCATGTCCGGCGAATTTAATGCACTTCGTGATGACTCTCCTGTGCGTAGCATGTGCGCTTTTGGACAGGGAAGGTTGCGGTGCTCGGCCTCGGCTTAGATCGTAAAATGAAACATGGCAATATTCCCCTTCTAATGGGTAGCAAGTCAATGTGGTTCGTGATATTGAGATTAACGCGAACAGGCAGGCCAGGCCTGCTTCCTCGCGAGGCTTTCTGGATTACAACACTCGCATTCTTTCATATTTGGTACTGTACCTCTACGGCGATTCATCATCTCCGCCTCCACATGCTGCCGCGAAACCACGCATGGGCAACGGCAAACGACCTTACGGAGCAGGTTCATCGTTTGGACCTGGCAGCTGAGATAACCTCCCTCAGCACATTCACGATACGGTCGACATCTCCGCGTTCTGGGTTGATTGCTGTAATTCCCATGTGCCTGTAGAAGAGGGTAGTCTGATGAGCATAAAGGACGCGCCTCATATACGAACGTGAAGGTGCGCACCCTATGCGGAAGTAGTTCTCTACAGGTGGGGAAAACAGTCAACCATGATGGTTAGAGGTTAATAATGACGAGATCGGGTCCACATACCCTTCCTAGTACCTAGACCACCTGCCACAACGACGCCCTTTTGTAGGAAGGCGGGTAGAAGCTCGGAGGATTTCACGCCTTCTGGGCACCAGAGCTATAGATGAGGAACGCAACGCGAGGCTCATCCATGAGTTTCTGCGATAAAGTTAGGTCATCAATGGTGGCTCACTGCGGTCATCCCGTTTGCGGATATTTCAGGATGAATGGGGACTTTTGAGAGCCCGAGCTCTGCAGCAGCGGACCTGATGCGACTACTTGTCTCGCGATGCCGTCTGAGGCGTTCGTCTAGAGAAGGGCTGGCTTTGGTTATCTGAAATAGGGACTCGTGGTACGCGTAGATGAGGTTGACTGGCGGGGTCGCAAAGTACGCGGCCGATCCACCTTCGTATGCTTTCATGATAGGAAGCCATCTGTAATCAAGCCGGTTGGTGAGTACAGACTCCATTCGAAGTCGGGTCATGGAATGAAAAAGTCTTGCCTCTTCCAGCTGGCATAGTACGCCGTGACCGGGTTCGAACGCGTCTCAAAGACCTAAACCGAAACGAGACTATTAATCGCTGTGCTTATGACGTCGACAATAGTGATTTTGACCTTCATGGCCTTTTGGCTAGCGATGACGATACTGAGTCCTGGAGGTGCGCCGAGGCCTTTCTGACTAGCGGAAATGACAACGTCGATACCCCAGTTGTCCATCTGAATATCCTCGCTTGCGACAGCACAGACGGCATCAAGAACGACGAGCGTTTCGGGTGAGATCTTTTTCACAGCTTCAGCAACCGGCCGAGGGTCCGAAAGCACACCTGCCAGTGAACGAAAATGACGAAGTCGGGAGGTGTTCGAACATGATTGAGGGACGGAACTTTCGCACCTGTCGAAGTGTCCACATGTGTGATTGTCACAATTTTGTACTTCTTGGATCGAAGCGCCTGCTCGACTTGCGCTACATCGACAGTCCCGCCAAAGTCTGCATGCAGTTGATCGACTTGGGCTCCATACGTTTGAAGGCTAAAGTCAACAACGTGATAATTCAAGATTCAGGAGAGACGAAAAGTATATGCGTACCAATCTGCAAAGCCATCGCCGAAATATCCCGCGTTGAGTACCAGAGCGCCTTCTCCAGGCTCTACGAGGTTGGCAGAAACCTAACATTCATTATATCTTGGTGAGCGTGACGGCGAGGACGGAGGGATATGCAACGCTTGCCTGGTCCCATCCGAGGGTCCCAGATCCGGAGATGAGAAACGGCTGAGCAGTTGTCGTCCGGACAACCTCTCTGATTCGATATGCATCCGCGAAAGAAAGGCGTTGCGTGTTGGCACAAAAGGGTTTTTCAAGTCTGGACTCGTGCGTACGTACCTTGTCATGCGGATGCTCTCGCCGAAAATTGCCGCGAAGTTCGCAGACATATGAGAGACCGAAGGATGGGCATTGGCATAGAGGACCTGTGGAATAATGACAATAGTCGGTCAGTGTAAAAGATACTAATTCCATCCAAGAATGGATGAACGTACTTCGTCGGTGACCTCGATGGGTCCAGGTATGCTTTTATTCGAGACCCCTTGTCAGTCATACAATCGACAGAAATGTGCCAATGAAATGTAAGAATCTTACACCAAAAGCCTTATAACCGGTGCTAAATAGCAACGTCATCGAACAGGATGACTGGAAACTCACTGATGAGGTTCCTTGGCCCAAGTGAGTGGAAGGTGCGAAGAGAGCAAATGTGGTATGAACTGCACCTGTCTAAAACCTGTTGTTGATGACATGACCCTATTGCGCTTTATGTGAGTAGAGATAAGAGAAGGACGGAAAGAGGTGGGGCGACCGATGCTTGCATGGAGGACGGCGCCGCCCCTGATGCGAGATAACATTAATGTTCCGAGCCGACGCGTCGACTGATGGAAGCGTATTTTCGGCCTACTGTACTATTGCTAACCACCCGAGCTCAGCAAAGCTAGAACGGGTATAAGTTGACTATTCGTACAATCTAAGCTAAGTTACATCCACATTGCGAGCAAAGATGCCAGGACCAGAAACGGAATTACCGACCATTAGCGCTTGTGGCCAGCACTCGCGAAGAGTCTACTTCTACCCCACTCGTTTGTCCTCCGACAAACCCTGCTATGGTTTTCTGCATGTCGTTCCATTCGGTTTCTCGCGGAATAGCCATATCTCCGATGTCGTATATGTATAGCCGACCTTCACTACCTCCCAAAATGGCACGTCGACCGTCTTTGCGGTCCCATTGCAACTTGTTGAGTGCGTGTTCAGCATTCACGGTGGTGGACACCACTGGTACCTACATGATATTATATTAGGTAACGCTTGAAAGGTATTGCTCTGCGACGAACCTCTGTATCCACGTTTAGATTCCAAAGGTCAAACTTCCCCGAGCCATCCACGGAAGCGAAGACCGCGGGGTGTGCGGGATGCCACCTGACATCGTATACATAGTCATCTGCTTCGTCAAATGAATAAATCGGTGTTACGGTCTGTGAGGCCGTGGATGGCTTCGCCAGTGACTTCGTACGCCACAGTTTCACAGTCCAATCAACGGAACAGGTCAAGAGCAGGTCAGAAAAGTCCACCGGCCCATGGAGGGGGTGGAAATTGAGTCCCATAATTGGGCCAGAGTGGCCCTTGTAAACGTCGTACTGATTAAGACCAGCCTTCGCTCCTGCGCGGTCGTAACGGTTTGCCTGGTATATATTTCCCTCTTCAGTGCCGACCCAGAAAGCTGTGGTTTCGTTATCAGGAAAATCGAGGGTCGTGATCGCAACTTCGCCAGTCTTGTTGTGACCCGCATGTACGAGTTCCAGGGTTTCCTAAGTTATGTGAGTCTCTGAGCTTCTTCACGAAAATAAATATACACACTTGGGGCTGAGCAAGCATGTCCACGAGCCAACTGCACACCATACCGTCCGTACTGCTGGTAATGAGGTTGTGTGCATTTTGAGTACCAACCATCTGCATCGCATAGACTGGATGTGTGTGACCTGCTGCTGATAACGGCGTTTTGAGAACGGGTAAATGTTTTGACCGCGTATCCCAGAGCAATATTTGTCCTGAGTACGTTCCCCCGAAGACTAGATTCGCATGGAAGGGAGAGAATGTAACTGAAAGTACGTCAGACTATGTCACCCGTCAACACTGCGTGAATGAGAGGCTAAGGAGCTACACACCTGAGAATGAAACACAAACTCTGGTCGCTCGAGCAAGTGTAGATTCCACACAGCCACAATCCCATCGGGCTCATTGACTGCCGCGGCATTCTTGTTGTATGATGCAACGCTGAGTTCCGGAAACTGAACTCAAACTCATGAGTAGGAGGAAGACCTTCTCTCTCTGGGAAGGACGGACCTTGGGTGACCAGTCCACGTCAGTGATGGACCGATTCTTACAATATCGTTCGTCCCAGAAAGCACATACACATTTAACGCGTTTTCCTTCGGAGTCGTCGCTGCGATGATAATGACTCAAGGGGCTGAGATGCAGTGCAAAAAGGAACATACCCCCCGGTTTCTGCCCCGGAAGTGTAATCCCGAATGTAATCGTAGTTATCGTTGAGTGCCCGCTGAACGATTTTCGACGATTGTTCAACGAAGTCTAGAAACTCGGGGGCGGCAATAATGCTAATTTTTTCCTCCTCCGTTAAATCTGAGCATCTGTTCAGCAAAGATATGATGTGCAAAGGAGAAGATTGACATACCCCGAATTTCATCTTCTATTTCACGGTCTAATATCGCACTTTCTTCTTCAAGTCTTTCCAATGTCCGCTCTGGGTCCACTGTGGTTTCACGCTCACGGAAGATGGGCTCCTTGACTTCTTCATCATAAGTAGAGGCAGCATTAAATTCGATGTCTGCAGTCTGAATCTCCTTGTTATAAGTAACACGTTCCTGTGAACAGCGAACAGTTAGTCGGAGACTCTGTTTAAAATGGCAAGCAGCACACCCGCTGTGGAAGCTCAAACAGCTCCTGCTGGATATCAATCAAGTCTGGAATATATCTCGGCGTCATCGG
>WNFQ01000719.1_pt1 | contig 22496 bp, 15 predicted proteins | sample 5400171 | NCBI WGS metagenome assembly WNFQ01 (sample SAMN13153356, study PRJNA577476) | soil metagenome | isolation source: 20 cm soil under Madrone tree | place: USA:California | collected 2016-06-14 | reverse complement strand
TGCCCTCGGTGACGCTATCAAGATTGCGGCTGATCTCCTGCAAGGGGCCAAGAGCCAGACGGGAGATAAGGGCCGAAAGGAACAGCGAAAGAAAGATCGACCCTACGGAGAACACCAGGGCGTGCCGGAGAGGCCGTGTCACCTCGTCCCGGATCAGGACTGTGGAAATTCCCACCCGCACCGTGCCGAAGGGTTCACGGTTCAATTTAAAGGGTAAGTTCACGTCGTAGACAGCAGACGGACTGTAGAGCATCCGCAACTGATCGACGAAACGAGCATTCTGCAAGAGTGCGAAATCGGGACGCTTCTTCAGCACCTTACCGGCCAGCGCTGCGTTGCTGTGCAGGATGGCTCGGCCATCAAGGTCAACAACCGCCGCGTCATAAGCGATTGGCACGTTGGCAACGAAAGAGTTGAGCAGGTCGTTCAGATTGGTGTCCGTTTCGAGCGTGCTCTCAATTGCAGCTCGCACCGATCGAGCGTTGTCAGTGTCGATACGAGTACTGGTAAGATCCGGGACCGCATTAATCGCGGAATATCCGATTTGCTGTGCGAGCAACTGCGCGACTTCCGAGGCATTATTCACCCGCTGGCGCAGGATTTGGGAGATATATAAATAAGAGAACGAAGCCACCATTACCGTAACCAGAAAAGTAATGGCGAGTACGATTTTCGTTTTCCGACGCATGTGTCAGGTCGAGGGGCGGTGCGTCTTCGGGACGCACCCGGCTTGGGGGAATCCGATACCGGAGTTTACTCTTCCCGGCCGGGAACCGCATCTGCCGTGGCGCTGCCATACTCCTTCAATTTATTGTGCAGGGTCTTCAGACTGATGCCCAGGATTTCTGCGGCCCGGGTCTTGTTGTTGCTGGTTGCCTCGAGAGTTTTCAGAATCAGCATCTTCTCCGCCTCACCCACGGTGGTGCCTACTCCCAGTCGGACCGCGTCAGGATCACTGGCGGCTTGCCGAACGGTCATTTGCCCGAAGCCGGGAGGAAGATGTTTGGTCTCCACTACCGCGCCTTCGCAGACGATCACCGCGCGCTCGAGAGTATTGCGGAGTTCTCGCACATTGCCCGGCCAGGAGTAGTTGTTGAACTGATTCAGCACGGCTTCGCTCACAGTGGCAACGCGGCGGCCGTGCTTGGTGTTCATTTCCGCCAACAACGTTTGAACCAGGTCGGGAACATCTTCTTTATGCTCACGTAGCGACGGCATGTGGATGTTGAAGACGTTCAGTCGGTAATAGAGGTCATTGCGCAATTCGCCGCGGGCAACGGCTTCATCCGGAATTTTGTTAGTCGCGGCCAGCACTCGAACATCTACTGAAGTTTCCACTTTACTGCCCAGGCGACGCAGTTTGCGATCTTCCAGAACGCGAAGCAGCTTGGCCTGGGTTCCCACCGGCATCTCGCCAATCTCATCCAGAAGAAGCGTTCCGCCCTCGGCCAGTTCGAAGCATCCAGTGCGACGCTCGAGCGCTCCGGTGAATGCGCCCTTCTCGTGCCCGAAGATTTCGCTCTCAATCAGAGTCTCAGGAATAGCAGCGCAATTGATGGGAACGAACGGCTTGGTACGCCGCGGGCTTAGTTCGTGGATGGTGCGAGCGACCATCTCCTTTCCTGTACCGCTGGCTCCGGTGATGAGCACAGAAGCCGTGCTGGGCGCCACCATTTCGATCAGACGGAAGATCTCCTGCATTTTCTTGGAGGGACCGACGAGGCTGCCGAGCGAGCCGGCATCCCGCAACTTCCGCCGCGTAACCTCGAGTTCCAGCTTGGTGCCGAGGAGTTCACCGGCCTTCTGCAGAATCGTATGCAGTCGGTTCGTGTCAATGGGTTTCGTAATGTAGTCGTAAGCACCCATCCGCATGGCTTGCACTGCGCTATCGATCGTGCCTTGCGCGGTCATCACAATCACCGCCACCGTTTGATTGCTTTGGGCATCGGCCAGGCGTTCCAGCAGTTCCATGCCACCCATGCGCGGCATCTTCAAGTCGGTGACGATGATCGCTGGTGACCACTGCGTGACTTTGTCCCATCCCTCCACGCCGTCCGCGGCCGTCTCCACACGATAACCCCAGGCGGATAGGACTTCGGCAAGACCCGTGCGTTCGTTTTCCTCGTCTTCTACGATCAAGACTTTTTCTTGGCTCATAAGGGCGTTCAGTGCATTATTCCGGTTCCCCACGCTCTCTGGCAAGGAAGAGCGATTAAGATGCGGTTGCTCCGAGGGCCGGATGGGGAAAGTGCGGCAAATTCTGCAGGCGCCTCTGAACCGGAAGCGCGCCTGTGCTATGTCAAACTGAGACGAAATTAGGGTTTACCATCTTGCAACCTCGTCGAGTTCTGCGTCACAAGATACAGTAATATTCGCACAGCCCCGGTTTCGCTTTGCGAATTCGATGCTGTAGAATTTGGCGTCACTGGCAACCCCGTTTTCCTTGTTGTCTCGCGAAAGTCGCAACCTCGTGGTTGGGTGTCCTGTCAAAGAAGTGCTATTCATACCGGAGGACTACATGTCACAGCGTTGGGGTTCACGAGATGGCCGAAGACATTGGCTCGGCCTTTTTCTGACGCTCTCTCTGATTCTGTGTTCAAACGCAGCGCTATCTCAGCAGCAAGACCCACCCAAGGCCGAGCTGTTTGCTGGTTATCAATGGTTGAATCCGGGCGGAAATATCCCCGGCGGTCCCGACGGCGCGGGCGGCGTCCTCCCCTTCAAGTTGCCCAGTATGGAGAAGGGATTCGGATTAGCCTTTGGTTACAACTTTCATCCCAACTTGGCACTCGAGGGCGACTTCGGGGCAAATTATAAGGACGGGAACGATTTCAGTACTTATTCGATTGGTCCTCGCGTTACCTATCGTGGAGAAGGGGTCAATCTCTTTGTGCATACGTTACTGGGAGCAAACCACCTGAACCTCGCCAATCTTCCCTCGCGCACCGGCATCGGCGCGATTCTTGGCGGAGGCATCGATATCCCCATCATCAAGCAGTTCAGCATTCGTTTGATCGAAGCAGACTATCAATGGGCACGGCAGAACTTTGCGAAGGAAGTGCCAGTCAGCCAGCCTGACCTGCGCCGTGCGAGTTATTCGGGCGTACGGTTACGCTCAGGTGTGGTCTTCAATTTCGGCGGGGCGCCCGCGGTGCCAGTGTCGGCATCCTGCTCCGTGGATCATGCGGAAGTGATGCAGGGCGAGCCCGTGACCGCGACGGCCAGCGCCAGCAATTTTAATCCGAAGCACACCCTGAACTACGCCTGGAGTGGCACCGGCGGGACTGTGACCGGCAAGGACAACACAGCCTCGATCGATACCAAGGGCGTGGCCGGCGGCACGTATACGGTGACCGCTCACGTGACCGATCCCAAGATGAAGAAGAACGGCGATGCAACCTGTTCTTCGAACTTCACGGTGAAGGAACCGCCCAAGAATCCGCCGACGATGAGTTGCTCGGCGAGTCCCACCAGCTTGCAAACGGGCGGGACTGCTACTATCACTTGTAGTTGTACGAGTCCGGACGGCGTCCCGGTAACGGTTTCCGGTTGGACAGCAAGCGGGGGCAGCGTTTCCGGTAGCGGCAACGTTGGCACCTTGAACACAACGGGAGCATCGCCGGGTGTCATTACAGTGAGCGCGACCTGCAGCGATTCCCGCGGCTTGACAGCGAATTCCTCATCGCAGGTGACAGTGGAGAACCCGCCACCGCCGCCGCCCAAGGCAAGCAAGCTGAGCCAGTGCGACTTCCCGAACGAGAAGAAGCCGTGGCGCGTGGATAACACCTGCAAGGCGATCCTTGACGATGTGGCTCTGCGAATGCAGCAGGAAGCGGACGCGAAACTGGTAATCGTCGGCAACGCCGAGCCCACTGAGAAACGCAAGAACCTGGCTGCCGAGCGTGCCCTGAATTCGAAGGCGTATCTCTCGGGCGGCGAGGCGAAGCAGGCCATCGATGCAACCCGCATCGAGACCCGCACCGGCAACGGTGCCACGAAGACTGCAGAGTATTGGGTGGTGCCGGCAGGCGCGACCTTCGACTCGGCGGGAACCGAGGCGGTCGATGAAACCAAGGTGCAGCCGGTTCCGGACCATCCGAAGCCTGCGGCCAAAAAGAAGGCCAAAACACAGTAATGGTCTGCACCAGGACAGGCCGGTCGGACACCCCGACCGGCCTATTTTTTTCGCTGCCCTTACGTAACTTGATGGGGAGGGGAGAGGCTGTCACTCTCTCCCCGCAGGGTATACTCCTGCCACAGGGGCTGAAACACACATGATTTTCAGGGGAACATCAGGGAAATTGTTGATTCTATTGCTGATCGGTCTTGTCGGCAGCACGTCGCTGTGGGCCGGTCAGTGGGCAGTTTCGGGACCGGATGGAGGCGACGTCCGCAGTCTCACCTACGATCCGAACAACCCCGATCGCATCTTTTTAGGTACCAGCACGGGTGTGGTTTTCGTCTCCAACAATGGAGGCCACGATTGGTCCAGGTTCGCTCATCTGGGGACGGGTGACGACTACGTTCTCGACCACATCGCACTGAACCCGCACCACACCAACATTATGTACGTTTCTGCCTGGAGCATCCAGAGCCAGCAGGCGGGTGACATGTTCCGTACGCGCGACGGCGGAAAGACCTGGCAGACTCTGCCCGGAATGCACGGGAAGTCTCTTCGTGCGATGGCCATGGCGGCTTCCGACTCCAACATTCTCGTGACGGGAGCGCTCGACGGAGTTTTCCGCAGCACGGATGGCGGAGATAGTTGGGAACGTATTTCTCCTGCGAATCATGCAGACATCAAGAACATCGAGTCGATTGCCGTTGATCCCAAGGACCCGAACGTTGTCTATGCCGGAACCTGGCACTTGGCGTGGAAGACGGCCGACGGCGGCGCGAACTGGCAGCACATTAACAAAGGCATGATCGACGATTCCGACGTCTTCTCGATCATTGTTGACCATAGCAATCCTTCGAATGTCTTCGCCAGCGCCTGCTCGGGTATCTACAAGAGCGTAACGGCGGGCGACCAGTTCCAGAAGATCCAGGGCATTCCGTTCTCAGCGCGCCGCACGCGCGTGCTCCACCAGGATCCGTCGAATCCCAACATCGTATACGCCGGGACCACGGAAGGTCTCTGGAAGACGATGGATCTGGGCAAGACCTGGAAACGCGTGAGCAATCCGGAAGTCGTGGTCAATGATGTGTACATCGATCCGAGAAATTCGCAGCACGTCTTGCTGGCAACCGATCGAAGCGGCGTGATGGCCTCGAATGACGGTGCGAGCACCTGGACAGCGTCGAATCATGGCTACACGCACCGATTCGTGACATCGATCGTGGCGGACCACAAAGATCCCAACACGGTCTATGTCGGCGTTGTGAATGATCGCGAGTGGGGCGGTGTGTTCTATTCTCACGACGGTGGGGAACACTGGTTGCAGAAGAGTGCCGGCCTCGGCGGCAAAGACGTATTTACGCTAAAACAGGCAAGCAACGGCACGCTGGTCTCCGGCACAAACCATGGCATGTACGCTCTTGAGCGCAACGCTACGGGTTGGCATCCGATCAATTCCATCGTGACTGAGAAAGTGTCCACCAAGAACGTGAAGAAGGGCAGCAAGAAGACGCAGGCGGCGAGCAAGACGAGCACCCGCTCGATACTCGAAGCCAAGGTCAGCGACATCGAGATTGTGGGCGAGCGCTGGATGGCCGCCACTTCCAACGGACTGTATTTCAGCAAGGATCAAGGCAAGTCCTGGATGGGTGGTCCGGTGCAGGGCGAAAAGGACTTCGTCTCGATCAACGGTAAGGGTGAGACCGTGGTGGCTGCGACACGCACGAAAGTGTTCGTGTCGGGCGACAATGGTGCGACTTTCACTCAGCACAACCTTGCCTCCTACGTCACCAGTATCCGTGGCGTTACTGTGACACCGGACTCGCATATTTTTGTAGCGTCCCGCGAGGGTGCGTTCCACAGCGGCGATTCCGGAGCTACCTGGGAGCACGTGGTGAACGGCCTCCCCGACAAGGACATCACCTCGGTCTCGTACGATGGCTCCGGCAAGCGCCTGCTCGCGACCAGCTTGCAGACCGGCGTCGTCTTCGAAAGCGCGGATAGTGGGCGTACCTGGCGACGTGGACCGGATGCAGGTTTTCCCCTGCGTCGGGTAAGCGTTGTGCACGGCCGCTTCATCGGCGCGACCCCGTTTGATGGCGTTATCATGCAGCCGGAGAACCAGCCGCAGAGTGCGGCGGCCGGTGCAGGGGGCGCCTCGCAATAAAGGTTGGGCTTCAGCAGGGAAGCAAGGGCCCGGAGGCCGGAACATCGAGCCTCCGGGTTTTATTTTTGCTCGAATGTTGGATATCACCGACGCCGGTGGCCGTCCGGCTTCTGTCACTTCTCCAGCGCTGCGAGGATGTAGTCAGTCAGCAACTTGTCCGTTTGCTGGTGCATGCCCGGTGTGCTGTAGTTAGTGCTGGTAAGCACAACCACCATTCTGAGCTCCGGAAAAACGGCAAGCTTGTTCCCACCATTTCCTGACATGTAATAAGCCGAATACGTGTTGGTTGCCGTCTTGAACCCTTTCAGCCACCAGAAGTAGCCGTACTCAGTTTGATCATCGATGCGCGCGTGAGGACGGGTGGAAGTCTTGACCCAGCTCTCGGATACGACTCGCCGCTCGTGCCACATGCCGCCATCGAGATAGAGTTGGCCCAGCTTCAGCAAGTCACGACTGCGCAGGCCTAGACCGCCACCCGTCATAGCTAGCCCAAGGGGTGAGAAGATCCAATCGGCTTGCTCGATTCCGAGCGGCTCGAACAGGTTTTGGCGCGCGAACTCCGGCGTGGGTATGCCAGTGGCACGGGCCAGCACGCCGCTCAAGGTGGTGGCTCCCGCGGTGCAATAACTGAAGCTGCGTCCATAGGGGGAGTCCTGCGGTTTTTTGTCGTATGACGAAAAGCCGCGAACGGGCAAATCGAGGGTAAATTGGATCCAATCCTCGATCGGGTACATGCGCTCTTCATTGCCACGCGAGAAATCGTTCCAGTCGTTGCATTCCAGCACGGAACTCATGGTAAGGAAATCTTCGACTGTAATTTTGTCTTTTCGCAGATCGGGGTTCTGGACCGGCTGCTTATCCTTGAAGAAGGACATGATTCGGGCTTCCACGCCGGTCAGCATTTTTTTATCGATGGCGATGCCTATCAACATGCCCGTGACTGTCTTGGTCGCCGAGCGGGTGTTGCGGGTGGCCAGAGCATCTCCATCGAAGTAGTTTTCATAGACCAGCTTTCCTTCACGGGCGATCAAGATGCTGGTGATCTTCTTGAACTCGTTGGACTGAATCGCCTGCTCCATGGCTTGGAGTTTGGGGGAAGACAGTCCGCCGGAGTCGGGAGTGCCGGTTAGCCAACCTTCCTGACCCGGCTTCGCAGGATCTGAGGAAGTCTGTGCGAGCAGCGTCCCGGCATACAAGCAAGTGGCGAAAAGCAAGGCGTATCGCTGGTACAGACTTGTCGGTAGCATGCAAGCCTTTCTGTCTGACAAGGCACTCCGAAATGGATTTCGGTCCGGTCGCGGGTCGCCCGCTGCAAATCGATCGACGCTTTCTCAACGCAACAGTGAGAGGGAAGCTCTCAGGTATTTACGGGACGCTCGGAGGGAAGTTCCCCGTCCTTATCTCTGTCAGCGCAAAAAATACACGACCCCGCCTACACTCTCAACTCTAAGCGCCTTGTTTTCAACCACGAAAGTTGGCATCAGCCTTGCGACTTGTGTCGAGCAAGAGGTACGGGCGAGGATTTACCCCATGAAGGCGTGGACAGTCATCGGTTTTGCGGCGCTTGCCCTGGGGCTCGCCATGACTGTGGAATGTGGTCGCCAAGCGGCTGTTCCCGTGGCTGCCTCCGAGGTGGCTCCGCCTAGCGACAGTGAGCACCTCCCCTTCGATCGCCAAGCACGGGCTGACGGCATTTCTCCCAGCAGTACAGTGATTCCCCCTGGAGTTCGGATTCCTGCGGGAACACCCATCAGCATTCGCGTTCAGTCCGCGATCGCCAGCGCCAGCGCACAGTCCGGAGATACTTTTCAAGCGCTGTTGGTCGACCCGATCGTGGTGAACGGACAGACCCTTGCCGAACGAGGAGCTTCAGTCATTGGGCGCGTAATGGAAGCGAAGGCGGGCCATCTCGCGACCCCCGGATATCTTCGCTTGGCACTCAATTCCATCGCCATTAACGGGAAGACCTCGGCAGTGCAAACCTCTAGCAATTTCCTGAAGGGTACGTCCGCCGCCCCTAGGAAATTGGCCGCCAAGCGGAGTACTGAAGGCACTGTCAATGAAAACCAGGTTCTGGCCGAAGATGTCACGGTTGGCCCGGACCGTCGGCTCACGTTTCGTCTAACCGAGGCGCTTCCCCTCCGGGACTAAGACCAAGTCAAGGCATCAGCGGACTTAGGCATCCTCCCTCGACCCGAGCAGGGAGCCTCTTCCGTGGTTGCACGTCACAACCCACAGTGACGAATGCACTTAGCATTCCCAGATTGGACTCAAATAGTTATCCCAAATGGGGAGCGGACGCGCCCCCGCGGTATCTCGAACATTCCCCGATTCGATATCGCGTACTTGATGGTTGGCTTTCTCCCGGACGAGGGTAGGGCGGAACGAAGCGCCACGGGACAACCCTTACGAGCTCTGGACGGCCCCATCGGAAGTACTTGATCCCGCTCTGTTCAGCGACACGTTTGACGCGAGTCCAGAGGGCTTGGCTCTAGCCAGCCATGGCCGCATCCTCTATGCCAACCCGGCATTCGTCAGCTTGTTCGGTTACTCCAGCCCATCCGAGGTCGCCGGCAGACCCCCTACCGACTTTCGGATGAGTCCCGATAGCCACGACTGCGTCCTGCAGAACAGTGGCGATACGGCCCGCATCAGCAACGGCAATCCCCTGTGTGATTTCCTCCGATGGTTCCCCACAGCCCGGGTCGAATCTGGTTGCTCGACGTTCCGGTTTGGGGAGTCTAAAATTCGTGCTGCTGACGGGTGCGCGATGTCAGCCAGCGCGAGCGGCGACGCTGGACGGATCCATTTGAAAATTTCGTTTGGTGCGCGGACCAGAGGGGAGCCCCAGTTTGCGGGACTGGCCGAGGACATCACCGGGCGAAAACGGTCGGAGCAGCGGCTTCGTGAGGCGCAAAAGATGGAAGGTGATTGGCCGCCTGGTTGGTGGTGTGGCCCAAGACTTCAACCATCTCCTGACGGGTTCCAACTGCCCGACTCGACCATCTTCAATACGATTGTGCAGCTCAATGGGGACAAGTTGCTCTCGCGCGATCTTGCCGTGTCGGTGCCGCCGAGGATGGCCGCGCCCCATGCTTGTCGCGGGTTTCGGATTCGGTGCCTGGCGGTATCAGTGAGCGTAATAAGCATAGGGCCCAGACTCTCAGAACAGACGGCAGGATGTCCTCTGTCGCCGCTACTCTCCTCGTGAATTCCCACCTCTTGAGAGAGTTCTAGCCGATACTGCGCTTCCGGCTTGGCAAGCGTTTAGGACCGCTCCTTCCGTTCCCTCGTAGCGCCTGTAAGAGTGCAAGGCCCCATCCTGTAGATCCGGGCTGCTTTGCCCGAAGGATGTCTGGCATTTGGGAAGTGACCTCTTGGGCGAAGGTTCCGTCGGGCTTGGGCATCAGAACTGGTCGATCGACGAGTTGCAGCATCAGGAGGTCGTTTCCGCTGTCGCCCAGCGCGATCGTGCGAATGGGAGTTCCCCAGGCAACCCTGTAAAAGCCGATCAGCGCACTTAAGGCGAGTCCCTTGTCGTGGTCACCGGAGAAATGCCAAAAGCGCCCGCCCTTCTGCACGGAGTAACCGCGCTCTCGGGCTGTTCGGCGGAAAGCTCGAATTCTTGCTGGAGTGGCTTTTCGAAAGATAAAAGGTTCGCCGGTTTCACGCTGCTGCGCCATGCGTGCTTCCTTTACCGTTAGTCCGGTCGTCCGCGCTACCTCATCCGCAGTCATTTGATGAAATCCGCGAACTTCCACTCCGGTTTGCCGGGCGATCGCTCGCAACTCACGAACCAGTTCGTCGTACGGACGACCGAGCACCAAGGTGTAATGCTTCGCTTTTCCGGTCGAGGAGCCGATCGCCGGAAAATACCCAGCTGGAATCACGAGCGATCCGCCATTCTCGACAACAAATGGGTGAGTATTACCGATGCCTCGACGCAGGGCCTTGACCTCGGTTCGCGTCTTGCTCGTGCAGAAAATCAGGGGAATGCGCCGGCGTCGCAGTTCGTTGAGGGCGCGATTGGCACCGTCCCACGAATAGGAGGTGTGGTCGAGGAGAGTGCCGTCCAGATCAGTGAATACGAGAGTCCGACTGCGCTCAGAGATGGCGGAAGACCTCCTCTTCTGCCACTGACGAGCGGACCTTGGCTTCGAGCCACTGGCGAGCCATGTCCCTGGCCCCCAGGCCGAACGCAAGCGCCATGGCAAACACGATCCCTGCAAACACGATGGCAAACGCGACCAGCAGCGGCAGACTGCCAACGTGCAGTTGTTCCAGCGCGATCACTACTGCGAGGGTCATCACCAGAACACGCACTCCCCCGGCAATCAGGCGGGCTGCCGGCCATTGCGCGTTGACTGCCGCCAGCAAGGCGCTGCGCGAAACCATCCGGCTGACCACCACGCCCAGCAGCAGGACCAATCCGGCAGCAATCACGTTGGGAATGTAGTCGACGAATCGCCGGACCATTTCGATGCTAGCAGGAGTATCGGTTGCATTCAGAGCAAAAAGCGCTACCAGCACCCACACCACGGCCTGGACGAAGCGCGCGCCCAAATCGCTCGGCGAGCGGAACACGCCGGTCCGCTCGATCATGCTGGCGAACCCCGTTCGCTGTACCAGGTGATCAAAGCGGGCCAGTTGCAGTGACCGGTACGTGAGCCAGCGCAACACAAAAGCCACGAACCCACCGATGATAAGCGTGACCAGCACCATGATCAGTACAGGCACGATGTGTGCGGACTGGTCCGCGAGGCGCTGAAAGGGGTCGAGAAACATCCGATCAAACAGGCTGCGCATGGAATTTCTCCTTCCCAATGGTGTCCCAATGTTGAGCGAGGTAGGACTTCTCGCTCTCGAATACGTGACAGAGCTCTTCGATGCGTTCTTCGACTTGCGGGGCCGTACTTTCGGTTACTTCCAGAACAAAGGAGGCTGTACGTCCGAGATAGAGCGGAACCAGTGATTGCAGGAGGTGATCGCGGTCCAGAATGCGATGGTGATAGGCTGCAGCCGCTTCGTAAATCATGCGGACCCAGAGCTGGTCGGGAATATGAAATCCCTGGCCATTGCGATGCACATAGTTCGTCAGATCTACCATGGTGGACGGAGATAGGAACGAGCTGTAGATCTCACGCAAATCGCTGACGCCCTGCTGCGCGGCATGAATCATGCGATCGGTATTTACCGTAAGCGGTTCCACACCCACTTCGAACGGAAACCCGAACATGGGAACGGCCTCGCAGGCTTGAACGTTCTTCCAGATCCCGTCGTAGCTCTCCATCAGGCTGAAAAACGAGCCAACCACCTGCCGAAACATGCTCGTCAAGTCCGATCCTGGATCCTTCGCGTCGTGGAGTTTGGCACCTAAGTAGGCCTGTCCTACACGGAATCCTTCCGCGATGGCCGTAACCGTCATCCAGATATCGATGCCGAAGCGGGCCACATCGGTGTCCCAAACATCCTTTTCCAGATAGCGGGCCGCTAGTTTTCCGGAAAAGCCGAACTCCCCACCGATGGGTTGCCTCACGGATTTCCCGTAGAGCGTCCGCGTCATGGGATAGATGATGCCGTTCGTGATGGTGCCGTCGTACTTGTGGCGATGATAGTAGGGAGCGATATAGTCGTACTCGTATTCGAGCACCGGCTGGGCGAGAAGTTCGATCCATCCCGGCGTTATGCTGCGCAAATCGGAGTCGACCACGACGCACGCTTTGGCCTTCAGTTGCTTGGCCACCGCAAAGATCGTGCGGAACGCGCTGCCTTTGCCCGGAAGACCGTGGTAGGGCGTGCTGATGCGGTGGCTGACTTGGACGGGATGAGAAACCAGGAGCAGGTCATCCGCACCGGTCTCGGTCTTCAGTACTATGTCTTTCGTCTGATCCTTCGACCCGCCGTCGGAGTTCACGATCACAGAGCGACGATTCGGGAAGTACTTCGCCAATCCCACGGACACGGCGCTGACGACATGCCCGATCGTCCGAGCATTGTTGTAGCTGGGAATGCCCACCACGATGTCGGTCTCGCCAATCTGGTCGAGACGCGTCCTTAGTTCAGTTGGGAATAGCTCGTCCACGATTGCTCAGGCCGTTTCTTTGTGAGCTAGCAACGGCTGCGCGTTAATCCCTACCACATGTGCGGACCGATTGTCGTTGTCTACGGCCTCTCGCAAGTCTTCCATGAATCCCGGCAAGGCCGCGCTTACGCGCATCCAGTTTGGAATTGGAGGAGTGCCCAGCGGATCGGCGAAGAACTCGTCGGTGGCCAACTTCAGGGCATGCGAGAAGGTCTCCACCGCGGTTTCTTCCTCATGGCGATCGAAGATCAACCCGTTAATCATGGCATCGGCGTGATAACGGCTGATACTGTTTTCGGCCATACGCTGATAGCGAACCAAGAGCGTCTGCATCAGACCCGCGTCGAACTTCACGCCTTCCGCCGCCAGAATTCGGAACAATGCTTTCGAGATGTCCATGGCCATCTTCATAAGGCCCTTGGTGGGATCTCCCTGGGAAAGTTCCTGGTGCTTATGCTCGTAGTTGTCCGCAATGTCGACCTGGCAGATGCGGCGGATCGAGCAGTTCCGATAGACCTCAGCCAGGACGCCGACCTCCAGGCCCCAGTCGGATGGGGTGCGGTTTACGCGCGCGAGGTCGGCCTGCATGGCGAATTCCCCGGCGAGCGGATACCGGAAGCTGTCCAGGTACATCAGGAAAGGCAGGTGTCCGACAATGGACTGCAGCGCCCGGATTACAGGCGTCATCAGGAGACGAGTGACCCGTCCATGCATCTGATGGCTGAGTCGAGCGTAGTAGCCCTTGCTGAATTCGAAGCCAATGTCCGGATGCACCACCGGATAGCAGAGCCGAGCCAACATGTCGCGACTGTAGTTCACGATGTCGCAATCGTGCAGCGCGATCACGGAAGCCTTTCGGCTGGCCAGCACGTAGCCATAGGCTATCCAGCACTGCCGGCCTTTACCGTCTGGACCAATCTGCAGGCGGTTGTCTTCAAGTGTTTTGTACAGGCGTTGTACGCGAGGTCCGTCGTGCCACAGGACGCGCACGTCCCCAGGGAGGACACTCAGACGACGCTGGACATCTTCGAACTGATCCTGCGTGGCCTGCGCCAAAGACAGAACGAACTGGCGGACGTAAGTGGCTTGGCTAAGCTCGGCGATCATCGTATCCATCGCCGGCTTCTCAAATTCGGAATACAGGGCAGGCAGAACCAGCGCGATGGGTTGCTGGCGAGAGAAATACTCCAGTTGCCTTTCGAGGATTCCCACGTCGCCCGCACCCAACCGGTGCAGGGTAGCAATGACGCCCATCTGGTAGAAGTCAGCCATGCTCGTATCCTCCCGGGTCTGAACTTTCACTTCCGTGAACTTACAGTTGGTTGCCGGCCCGGCGAGCACCAGCGGGCCCAATGAAGACAACAGGGAACGGACACCAAAACGTCAAGATCACACAATTGGCGAGACTACCTGGCTCGCGCAGTTGGATACACTGTAAGTCGGTACTGTTGCAACTGCGCAGCCAGAACTTTTTCGTGCCGGCTTTTCAAGGACCTGGACTGCATTTTTGACCTTCCAGCCCCGTTTCACACTACTGGCGCATCACCAAGACATCTGGTGTGCTCACCGTAATCCCTGGGGCGGCCGGTGGTCAATACAGAATATTCTCCCCTTCGGATGCAGTTTTTTCCTAATTGAAGATGTTGAAACGGAAGTGCTTAGAGCAGTTACCACAAATCGATGGATCAGGCTGCAGCCCAACTGTGCGCCTTCGGGAACAGCAAGAATAAATACTGCAAACCGGTCAATGCTCCGCATAAAATACGGCAGATGCATGGACGCAGGCGCGTTCAGTTCGACCGCCGCAGACCCTAGGCCCTATGCACGTTCTCGTCACTACCGACACCATCTCCGGAGTTTGGACCTACGCTCGTGAACTCGTAAGCGGACTCGTGAGTCGCGGGTTGCGCGTGACGCTGGTTAGCCTGGGAGAGGTTCCCCTACCTGAACAAACGGCGTGGATGGACAGCCTGCACGGCCTCGACTATCGGCCGACCGGCTTCCGGCTGGAATGGATGCAGGAAGGCGAGCAGGATTACAAGGAATCTGCCGCATACCTGAAATCGCTGGTCGAAGAGACCCAGCCGGATGTTCTTCACCTGAATCAGTTCTGCTATGGCGATTTGCCCGTCGACATCCCGCGCGTAGTGGTCGCACATGGTGACCTGGTCACGTGGTGGTTGGCAGTGCATGGACACGAGCCGAAATCAGCCCGCTGGCTGCATCGTTACCGAGAGGCAGTCGTGCGGGGACTGCTAGGAGCTACGGCCGTGGTGGCGCCCTCCGCGAGCATGCTCGACGCCTTGCACCTTTCCTACGTACAAGTGGCGCGTGAGCGGGTGATTTACAACGGCCGCAATCCGATATTTTTCAATCCATACGTCAGCAAGGAAGATTCAGTCCTATCGGTGGGCCGATTACTCGATGCCGGCAAGCAGGTGCACCTGCTCACCCAGCATGAGCACCCAATCTCGGTTTGTATTGTCGGCGCGGAACATCCGGCGAACCCTCCGCGAATTCCAATTCGCGCTGATATCAAGGTTGCCACCGACCAGCTGTGCGTTTCGCTGAAGGGTCCCCAAACGGAGGCCCAGTTGCGCAATCTCTATAGTCGCGCGTCCGTATATGCGGCCACCGCCCGCTACGAGCCCTTTGGGATGGAGCCCCTCGAAGCGGCGCTTTCGCGTTGCGCCATCGTCGCCAACGATATCCCCAGCTTCCGCGAAATCTGGGGCGACGATGCCGTTTATTTCCGCACGAACGATGGTGCCAGCCTGGCATCAACCATCCGCGAACTTACAGAGGATCGCGAGAAGTGCCGTGCGTATGCGAACCGGGCCTACCAGCGGGCACGCGACCGCTACAACCACAAGCGCATGATCGACGAGTACTTGCAACTCTACCGTGCCCTGCCTTCCCTCGACTGGGCGGCGGCGTAGTACAGCGCCGCGTGTTATCTTCTTACCCTCTGCGGGCACGCCCCGCCAACTGCAGCAATCATTCTGATGGAGGCATCTGTGGCTCAAGTCAAGATTACGGTTCGACCAAATGGTCCCTATCGAGTAGAGGCTTCGGAAGGAGCGATCGAACTGGTAGACGCAAACGGAAACAAGTATGACCTCACTGGCAAGCCGGCATTTTCCCTGTGTCGCTGCGGAGCGAGCGTGAATAAGCCTTTTTGCGACGGGACCCACAGCCGCATCGGGTTCCAGGCCGCCGAAGCGGCTGTGCAAGCCGAGAAGAAAGAGTAACGACAACTCGATCATGCGTTAACGCTACGCGATCCTGGGGCCCCATACCATGTCTGCAAAACGAGACCGAGAATTGGGAATGGCCCGCAAAATTACGCGGCGTGATTTCCTGAACGGCGTAGCTCTGACTGCGGGTGCAGCCTTGTTACCATCGCAGTGCTTGAGCGCGCTGGCGATGAGAGAAGATGCCAAAACCTCAACTGAGTACTACCCTCCGGCGTTAACAGGTTTGCGCGGCAGTCACGTGGGATCCTTTGAAGTCATGCACAGCCTGCGCGACGGCGGGTTCTGGGAGGATGCCGGAAAACCCACGGACGCGAGTGAGGTCTACGATCTGGTCGTCGTCGGGGGTGGTATTAGCGGACTCTCGGCAGCCCACTATTTCCGGAAATCAGCCGGGCCGAAAGCCAAAGTCCTCGTTCTGGAGAATCACGACGACTTTGGCGGACACGCCAAGCGCAACGAGTTTCAAATAGGCAACCGGAAGCTACTGGGCTTTGGGGGAACGTTTTCGATTGAGAGTCCCGCTCCCTACAGTTCGATTGCCAAGGGCCTCATCGAAGAATTGCAAATTGATGTGACTTCCTTTCCCAAATACATGGCGCGGGATCTTTACCGCTCGCAGGGTTTGAAGCCCTCGATTTTCTTCGACAAGGAAACCTTCGGAGTCGACAGGTTGGTCGTGAATCCCACGCCCGCAGGCGGCGAGACTCGCGAGCAGCCCGACACCAGTTCTGAAGCTTGGAAGAAATTTCTGGCGGAGGCTCCGCTCCATGAGCAAGCCAAACGGGATTTCAAGCGGATTCACGAAGAGAAGAAAGACCACTTTCCGGGGCTCACCTCGGATGAAAAGAAAGCCCGCCTCGCCCGGATCAGCTACGCGAAGTATCTGACCGACGTTGTCGGTGTAAGCGACGAAATCGTGAAGCTGTACCAGGCCTTTCCGCATCCCCTGTTCGGAGTCGGAATCGATGCTGTTCCAGCCCAAGATGCCTGGGGATTCAAACTGCCAGGCTTTGCCGGGCTGGACCTCGATCCAGCGCCCGGGAAAGGGATGAACCGCGACGCCATTCCCAACGAAGAAGCTGAGAAGTACTTCTTCCACTTCCCGGACGGGAACGCCAGCATCGCGCGCCTTACCGTGCGAAAGCTCATTCCGGAGGCCATCCCAGGCAATTCTGTCGCTGACGTGGTTACCGCCAAGGCAAACTATAGCAAACTGGACGAATCTTCGTCCCCACTGCGAATCCGACTAAACAGCACGGTCGTGCGGGTGAAGCACCTAGGCGACCCAGTCGCTGCGAAGGAAGTTGAGATCGCCTACGTGAAGGGTGGGAAGTTACAGACAGTGCGCGCGGCCAACTGCATCCTGGCATGCTGGCACGTCGTGATCCCCTACATCTGCGAGGAACTGCCTGACAAGCAGAAAGAAGCGCTCAGTTCGGCGCAGAAGGTGCCGCTGCTTTATACCAACGTGGCCCTCCGCAACTGGACGTCGTTTCAAAAAGGGGGAGCCAATTCGATCTACGCTCCGGGCTGCTATCACACCGGCATCAATCTGGATCTGCCGGTGAGCATCGGAGACTACCACTGTTCGCAAAAGCCGGAGGAGCCAGTCGTGGTTCACATGATGAAGACGCCCTGCCAGCCGGGCCTGCCGGCACGCCAGCAGCACAGCAAGGGTAGGGCAGAGCTCTTCAACACCAAGTTCGAAACCATTGAGCGGGAGATTCGCGAACAACTGGCACGTACCGTCGGTCCGGGGGGGTTTGATCCCGCGCGTGACATTAAGGCCATCACGGTGAACCGCTGGCCGCACGGCTACGCCTACGAGTACAACTCCCTGTTCGATAAGTTCTGGTTGGAGGGCGGAGAAATTCCCTGCGAGATGGCACGGAAGCCGTTCGGGAAGTTGGCCATCGCGAACGCCGACGCGGATGCCTATGCGTATACCGATTGCGCGATCGACCAGGCTTACCGGGCGGTGCAGGAGATCACGAAGGCGTAAAATCCGCGCGAAGCGCGGTATGCAGGAGGAAGAGTTAACAGCCTAATGACCAAGAGCTAGTAGCTAGTGAATTGTCTTCGTCTTCCGCGACATGTAGTCCATCAGCAGGTATTGCCCGAGCGTATAAGGAGTGGTGAAATACGCTTTCCCTCGGCACATCTCTGTGACCTTCTGCACGAAATTGACCAGGCCGTAGTCGGAAGCAAGCATGAAGGTGTTGATGAGCACGCCGGCTCGCTTGCACTTTGAAACTTCTTCCAGCGTCTGCCCTACCACCAGCGGATCCAGTCCAAAGGCGTTCTTGTAGATCCGCCCATCTTCGAGAGTGAGCGCCGAGGGCTTGCCGTCGGTAATCATGACGATCTGCTTCATGTCCTTGCGCTGGCGTTGCAGGATACGCTGGGCAAGGCGCAGACCTTCGCGAGTGTTGGTGTAATAGGGACCCACCTTCACGCGCGCCAATTGAGTCAGGGGCACTTCCTCCGCCGAATCGTGAAACAAGACCAGCGACAGCGAGTCTCCTGGATACTGCGTGCGGATCAGCTGCGACAACGCCATGGCAACTTTTTTCGCGGGCGTGAAGCGATCCTCTCCGTACAGGATCATGGAGTGCGAACAGTCCAGCATCAGCACGGTCGCGCACGACGACTGGTATTCGCATTGATGGACGTTCAAGTCGGAATACTCGATGTTGAGTGGCAGCTGCAATCCTTCGCGCTGAATCGCGCTGGACAGCGTAGCCGTAATATCCAGATTCAGGGTGTCGCCAAACTCGTACACCTTGGACGCCCCGCTGGCCTCCACTCCGGTAGCCATATCACGCGTGTCATGGCGTCCAAAGCTGGATTTCCCAAGTGAACCGAGCAAGTCGCGTAACGCTTTGTAGCCCAGAAAGTCGAGGCTCTTGTCGGTGATCTCGAATTTGGCTTGTTGCTGACTTTCGCCGACCTGGCCCCCTGTCGCAGACGTCTTGGACGGATCGGGAGGATCCTCGATTGAAATGAAATCCTCCTGTTCCATGCGCTCAATAAGCTTCTCGATCAGTTCATCGAGCGTGCCGTCCATCTGCATTTGCTGAAGACGTTCCCGCATCTCCTCGTCAAAGCGGTCACCGTCCAGCAAAGCCTGCTCGATGGCCTGTCGCAACGCATCCAGCGTGTGCTCGCCCTCGGGCAGATCGTAAAACATGTAGTTCTGGAACCCGCTTTGCAGAAAATAGTCCGACAGCGCGCTGAGCAGGTCTTCCATGCTCATCTCGCCGGCCGGGTCGGGCACGTACTTGCTGTACCGGATGCGTTTCATAAGGTGGCTGTTGGTCGTTGGCTGTAAGTCGTTGCAAAACCAAAGACAAGTCTTGGTCGGCTAATAGGCGTTGGCAACTCTATGGTTCGCGCGACTTCGCGGCTGGCCATTAGCTAACGACCACAGGCTATCAGCTAATTAAACGGTCTTCGTCCCCGGAACGGCTCCTCTCGTTCGAAGGTGCGCTGCTCTGGCTTCTTCGGCTGTTTCTCGCCCGCCGTAAAGACGCGCTCCTCGCTGCGGCCGATTCGCTTGTGCGCATGCAGGCCTTCCAGGATGAATTCCGCCGCGGACACCTGCGATTCCACATTGTCTTTCGACGACACACTCAGAACGCTCAGTTTCTCCATGAGGCCCTGAATCCCCTTCACGCCCTCCAGCACTTCTTTGGCGGCCGCGCTGTCAGTAACCTGGATTTCTCCGCCCAGATCGAACCATTGCACGATCTGTCGCATGTCGACGCCACTGAAGTATTCGTCGAAGGTTTTGGCGATCGCCGTCCGGATCAGTTCCCGGCTTACATGGTCGGCGCCCTTCATCTCGCCCTCGTACTCCAGTTCCAGTTTCCCCGTGATTGCCGGCATGGCGGCGTAGATATCGCTGATGCGGGGTACTACGGTTTTTTCGTCATTGCGGATGGCACGACGTTCGGCGTTGGAGATGACGTTCTCGGTTGCGGAAATCGGTAGACGCTGGCTGACGCCGGAGCGTTTGTCGATCTTCTTGTCCTCCCGCGCAACAAATGCCACCCGCTCGATGACTTCGCGCACATACTTCGGAAGGTATAATTTGTAGCCATCGCGCTGCGTCCAGGATTCCTGGGCAGTAATCGCCATGCCTTCTTCCACCGTCGCAGGATAGTGCGTGCGGACTTCCGACCCGATGCGATCCTTCAGCGGCGTGATGATTTTGCCGCGCGCCGTGTAGTCTTCCGGATTCGCGCTGAAGATCATGGCCACATCAAGCGGCAGGCGAACGGGATAGCCTTTAATCTGCACATCGCCTTCCTGCATGATGTTGAACAGCCCCACCTGAATCTTTCCCGCGAGGTCAGGCAATTCGTTAATGGCGAAAATCCCGCGGTTGGCCCGGGGCAGCAAGCCGTAGTGCACGGTCAGTTCGCTGCTGAGTTCATGTCCACCACGCGCCGCCTTGATGGGATCAATGTCGCCGATGAGGTCGGCGATGGTGACGTCGGGCGTGGCCAGCTTTTCGACGTAACGCTCCTCCGGCGACAGGTAAGCAATCTGAGTCTGGTCGCCATGCTTGGCGATCTCGTCGCGGCAGCGGCGGCAGATCGGAACATATGGGTTGTCATGAATCTCGCAGCCGGCAACATGCGGGGTTTGCGGGTCGAGCAGACTGGTCAACGCCCGCAGGATGCGACTTTTGGCTTGCCCGCGCAATCCCAACAGGATGAAATTGTGCCGGGACAAAATCGCATTCACGATTTGCGGCACGACCGTGTCGTCGTATCCCACAATTCCCGGAAATACAGGGTAGTTCCCGCGCAGTTTCAAGACCAGGTTCTCGCGCAGCTCATCCTTGACGCGCCGGTTCCGCAAACGCTGTTCGGAAAATGGACTCTGCCGCAACTCGCCCAGAGTGCGAGGAAGACTCATAACGGGGACCCCCACCAAAAACGGCTCTGGAACGCATTATACGCCCGGCGAGATCGCGGTCCGGCACACGCTAAGTGGCCGGTCTCTTGAGTTTTTTCAGCGGGCATGCCCATTTCCGCCGGCTCTTTGTCGCATGGTGACTGCGCGACGCAGGTTCGGCAGAATTCCCTCGAAATAGGTAATGACGTTTTGGATGCGCTGCGCCTCAGAGCGGAGACCGAGCATCTTTTGCTTGAAGTCGAGGTCGAGCGGCAACGAGCCGGCCAGATGATAGGAGAGCGGCGAATCCTCGCCCTCCGGCAGGTCTTGCTCGGAATTGGCCAAAGCCAGGATCTGCCGATGCAACTCGACCGCGTGGGCGATTTCCTGTTCAGTGGGCTTTTCCGGCTCGTCGGTGACATAGAGAATTTCGCCTCGCAAGAACGTACGTTCCTGATTGAGTTCGAGAATCTCGAAGCGCTCCCGACCCTGAGTAACAATGTCGAGTCTGCCATCCTCGTAGGTCTTGGTGACGGCGACGATCTCCGCGGTGCATCCAACATCCGCGAGACTTGTCTCCCGCGCACGGACCACTCCGAACAGCTGCTTCTGCGCCAGGCACTCGCCGATCATCTCCTTGTAGCGCGGTTCGAAGATATGCAATGGCAAGGGTGCGCCCGGAAACAGCACTACGTCGAGCGGAAACAATGGCAACAGGGACCCCACGAAACCTCCGAAGAATCGCCAAGAAAAGCGGCTGGCTGTGCACAGATTGTACAGCCGCGGCTTGACTTCCGAGCGTCTGGCAACTAAAAGCCTGACATGGAATTGACGGGCAAAGTTGCGGTGGTAACCGGGGCGTCGATGGGAATCGGAGAGGCGATCGCGAAAATCCTTGCCGATCATGGTGCGCGCGTCGTTCTGCTCTCGCGCGATGCCAGCCGCGCCGAAGCAGCTCGAGAACGACTGGGGCACGCCGAGCGCACGCTGGCGCTCTCCTGCGATGTGCGCCATCGGGAAGAGATTGAACGTGTGATCAGCCTCACCCTGCATCACTTCGGGCGAATCGACGTCTGGATCAACAACGCCGGGCACGGGTTGATCGATTCCGTCGCTGAGATGGACATGGCCGCCTGCCGTGATCTGTTCGAGACCAACTTGTTCGGCGCGATCTCGGCCATGCAGGCGGTGATTCCGGTGATGAAGCAGCAGGGCTCGGGGACAATCATTAACATTTCAAGTGTTGCCGGTCACGTGCCGTTGCCGTACAGCGCCGCCTATTCCGGCAGCAAGTTCGCCATGAACGCCATGGGCAAGGCCTCGCGGATCGAACTCCGGAAGCGCAACATCAACGTGCTCACCGTCTGTCCGGGCTATGTGCGGACTGATTTCAGTGCCAATGCAGTGCGCGGCAGGGAACTCAAGAAGGTTCGTCCGTCGACAGTCCGCGGCATTACGGTCGAACGCGTAGCCCGCGCGACACTAAATGGCTACCGCAAACAGAAGAGAGAAGTGATCGTACCCTGGACGATGTACCCGGTGGTAAAGCTCTACCAGCTATTCCCCGGTATCGTCGAGCAAGCGATGCTGCGGTTGGCGAAGCCGGCAGAATGAAGCCCCACAAAGCTACGAGGCAGCTTTTAGTTTGATCGGGTGCTTGTCGCCGTGGTTAAGAGGCCCACAGCTAACCCAAATCTGCCAGCATTCCTTCCATCTCCGACTGTGCGTGGGAGTTGCCGGTGCGCTTTGCGGAAGCAATGCCGTCGCCTAGCATTTTCTTGGCTTCAGACACACGGTCCACGCGGGCCAAGGCCTGCGCGGCCATGAAATAGCCAGCCGTGTAATCCGGGTGAGTCGCGAGCAGTTTGCCGAATTCTTCCAGCGCTCGATCAACATCGCCCGTGTTGGAATACTCCAACGCAAGGCCATAGCGAGCGAAGGCGTCGTTCGGATTCTGGGTGAGGATCT
>WNFQ01000717.1_pt1 | contig 22517 bp, 15 predicted proteins | sample 5400171 | NCBI WGS metagenome assembly WNFQ01 (sample SAMN13153356, study PRJNA577476) | soil metagenome | isolation source: 20 cm soil under Madrone tree | place: USA:California | collected 2016-06-14 | reverse complement strand
TATCCCCAAAACCGTTCTCCTCCCGCAAAAGGGCTATCCCAGCGACGTCGACATCACTTCCGAATCCCTGCACAACCTAACCTATCCCATCGATTGGGACGGTCTCCTCGATTACGTCGGCCGCCCTGCCATCCTCAAGCCTTTCTCCGGCGGCGGTTGGAAACACGTCTACAAGGTCAGCACCAAGGAAGAACTCCTCGCCGCGTACGACAAAACTTCTCCCTACTGCATGACCTTGCAGGAATTCATTGACTTCACCGGCTACGTCCGCTGCTTCACCTTCGGAAAAAACGACATCACTCCCGTCCGCTACGATCCCAAGGAGCGCCGCTACCTCATCGAACACGAATATCTTTCCAAAGATCTCGGCGCGCGCATCGTCAAAGACGCGCAAACCATCAACCTGGCCCTCGGCTACGAAATGAACACCATCGAGTTCGCCATCAAGGACGAGATCCCCTACGCCATCGATTTCCTCAATCCCGCTCCTGATATGGAGCGCGACCGCATCACCGAGTTCTATTTCGAACATGTGGTCGAAAAAATGGCCAAGCTGGTGATCGACCGCGCCCTACACGGCAACGTCGCCAACACTTGGCCCCGCTGGGAGGAAATGCTCGGCATCGGCGCCGCTTCCGGATTCACCGCTGCTCCAAAAACTGCCTCGCGCCAGGTCACCACCTCCGCCTCTTCCGCATTTGGAGCTAAAATCAGATGACCGCCGCCGCCGTTCCCTCCCCACTGGCCTCCAAGCCCGCCGGGCATTGGCGCGAAGCACTGCTGCCTGTGCTCGCCAATTCGCCCGGCTTCGCCGATCAGTTTTTCGCGCGCCTCCGCAAATCGAGGCTCACCTTCGGAGATCGCGTCCTTTGCCCCTTCTTGCGCCCTTTTTTTCTCTCTCCCGAAGAGGAACAGCATGTTCGCATCGTTGCGGAAACCATCGCCGCTCTCGGCGAGCGCGTAGCCGCCGCCGCGCTGGATGATCGCGCGCTCTTCGCTCAGTTCCATTTGCGTCCCGAAGAAGAGCGCCTCGCGCGCCTTCACGCCGGTTACGGCTTCGCCAGCACCGCATCCCGCCTCGACGCTTTTCTCCTTCCCGATTCCCTGAAGTTTGCCGAATACAATGGCGAATCTCCCGCCGGCGCTGGTTATGCCGAAACCCTTGCGGAAATTTTCCGTGCTCTGCCGATGATGGCTCGCTTTTCGAAACACTACGACGTGCACAGCTACCCGCTCAGCGCCAAGCTGCTCGACGCCCTGGTCATGAGCTACGTCGATTGGGGCGGCACGTCCAAGCGTCCTCAAATCGCCATCGTCGATTGGCGCGAAGTGCCCACCTGGAGCGAATTTGAAATTCTGAAAGAGCGCTTTGAGAAAATGGGCGTGCCCGTCGTTCTCGCCGATCCCCGCGATTTGGTTTTCGACGGCAAAACGCTCGCCGCCCACGGCACGAAAATCGATCTCGTCTATCGTCGCGTGCTCATCAACGACATCGTCGCGCGTCCCAATGAATGCGAGGCATTGGTGAAAGCCCACTCCGCGAATGCCGTCTGCGTCGCCAACACTTTCCGGTGCAAGATTCCCCACGTGAAGGCCTTCTTCGCCGTGCTCACCGACGAGCGCAACGGCGCGCTATTCTCGCATCAAGAACGCGAAGTCATCCGCCGCCACATTCCCTGGACCCGCGTCGTCGAAGACACCGGCACTGCGCACTATGGCGATCACGTCGATCTCCTCGCGTTCATTCGCGAAAAGCGCGAAAACCTCGTCCTCAAGCCCAGCGACGAATACGGCGGCAGCGGCGTCACCCTTGGCTGGGAAACCAACGAGCACGATTGGGATGAAGCCATCGCCCGCGCCATCTCCGCCACCAAGCCCGGAGAAGCCAGTTGCGCCTGGATCGTGCAGGAGCGCATCCCCATCCGCCGCGAAGTTTTTCCCTACATCACGCCCGACAGAAATGTCGAATCCCGCGACATGCTCGTCGACTTGGCCCCCTATCTCTTTCGCGGCAAACTCTGCGGCTTCCTCACCCGCCTCAGCGCCACCGGCCTCGCCAACGTAACCTCCGGCGGCGGCCAAGTCCCCGCCTTCCGCGTCACCCCCCGCGCCGCATAATTCCACCCGGCCCCTGTAGCGCAGGGCGGAGTCCGCGCAGCCCTGCGGCCTTTCCTTCGCCGCGCCATACCTGTAGCCCCCATGCGCCATCGCTGAGCGCAGCCCAAGCAAGGTGTCATCCTGAGGCTATCCGATTTTGTGCGGTGACCTCTTCGCACCGCTACAGCACGTCCCCCTGTAATCTCGCCGCGCTCCTACGCTAAGATATCTGCATGAACTTTGGCCCCGCCTCACCTGACCTGCTCCCCGGCGCAAAGAACGCCGTGGAAACTTGCCTCGCCATCAAACCCGGCGAGCGCGTCGCGCTAATCGCTGACCTGCCCAGCCGCGCCGTGGCCGCAAGCCTCGCCGCCGCAGTGGAAAATGTGCATGCGCTATGCACCAGCCTGCTGCTCGAAGATTTCGGCCCGCGCCCCATAAAGGCAGCGCCCGCCGCCGTACTCGCCGCCCTCGAAACCGCCGACATCGGCGTCCTGTGCATGAACCCCCAACCCGGAGAACTCGGCGCGCGCATGGCCATCGTCCGCGTCGTCGAGCGCCGCCAAATCCGCTACGCGCACATGGTCGGCGTCACGCCGGAAATCATGCAGCAAGGCATGCGCGCCGACTACCGCATGGTCGATCGCCTCAGCGAAAAGCTCCGCGCACGCATGCTGCGCGCCGAAACGCTCACCGTAAAAACCGAAGCGGGCACCCAATTCGCCGCCCATTTCGATCGCGGCCTCGACTGGGTAAAAACCAGCGGCCTCATCAGCCCGCGCTATTGGTCCAACCTTCCCGCCGGCGAAGTTTTCACCACCCCGGCTACCGTCGACGGCACCTTCGTCTGCGATGCCACCGCCGGCGATCACTTCAACGGCAAGTACGGTGACTTGCAGCGCACGCCCCTGGTCCTCGAAATCGAAGACGCGCGCCTAAAACATGTCGAATGCGAGCGCAAAGACCTCGAAGAGGAATTCTGGGACTACTGCCACACCGACGAAAACAGTGATCGCGTAGGCGAGCTAGCCTTCGGCACCAACCTCGGCCTCTCCGAAATGATCGGTATCCTCCTCCAGGACGAAAAATTTCCCGGCGTGCACATTGCCTTCGGCGACCCCTACGGCAGCCAGACCCACGCCGACTGGAAATCACGCACCCACGTAGACGTCCTAACCCGCAACTGCGACGTCTGGATCGACCAGGACCAAATCATCTCCAAAGGCCGCTACCAACTCGACCACCTCGGCCTCTAGCTCCCACACGCCCTTGCTCTGCCCTCCTCTGCATAAAGTTTGAGTTGGGGTAGATTTTGCAAATTACTATGACTCCTTGAATCGCAGCCGACGCACCACGATGAGCCTCCAAAACTGTAAGTGCCTCATTGACAATGGATTACGTCGCGGAGCCTGACTTGCACCAAGGCAAGCAGGAATCCGAGTGTCTAGGTGTGTCAGCAGGCACACGGATCAAGGAGGCCTCTGTGAAGAAGCTGAAGTACTTTTCCTCAGCGGTGCTTGTTCTTTCCTTGCTGGCCCTTCCGGCTACAGCGCAGAAGGGTAAGGACCGCGACAATGAGGGTGCCACGAGCACCGGAGCCACCCGCGCAGACCTGGTTAAGGATACCAACAAGACGCCACCTGACAGATAAGAACGATAAAAACAAGGGTAAGCGCAGGGGCTTTACCATAGGCAAGGGTATACACAAGGGTCGTCACTAAGAACCATTCGAGCAGTTTCGGATACTTCTTAGCAGTCCGGACTAAGGGGAGCCGCCAGAAATGGTGGTTCCCCTGTTTGTTTCATGCCTTCGGGCAAGCGCCATTAGGCAGAGTTGATCGCATACCTTCTTCTCCGTGCCCTCCGTTTACCCCGAGATCCGAGGGGAGCCTCGGGAATTCGGACAGGGAATTCGGGGACTCGAACCACAGGCCCGTTTGCAATTTCTCAGCGCGAGGCCAACAATAAACCTTTGCGGCGCTCGACGCCGCCCGTGAGGTCACCATGCCCGAAGCCGTCATCGTTTCCGCCATTCGCACTCCCGTCGGCCGTGCCTACAAAGGCTCCCTTCGCACCACGCGGCCCGACGACCTCGCTGCCCTCGCCATCAAGGAAGCGCTAACCCGCGTGCCCGCCGTCGACCCCAAGCAAATCGACGACGTCATTCTCGGCTGCGCCATGCCCGAAGGCGAGCAAGGCATGAACGTCGCGCGCATCGCCGCGCTCCGCGCAGGCCTTCCCGTGGAGACCTCCGCGATGACCATCAACCGCTTCTGCTCCTCCGGACTGCAAGCCATCGCGCTTGCCGCCGAGCGCATTCGCGGCGGCTCCGCGGAAATCATCGTCGCCGGCGGCACCGAGTCCATGTCCCTCGTGCCCATGGGCGGCAACAAAGTCTCGCCCAATCCCTGGCTGGTCGATCACTATCCCGACGCCTACATCAACATGGGCCTCGGCACCGAAAACATCGCCCGCAAATTCGGCATCACCCGCGAACAAGCCGACGCATTCTCCGCCAACTCCCACAAAAAAGCCCTCGCCGCCATCGCCGCAGGAAACTTCAAAGACGAAACCATCCCCGTCGAAGTGAAAATCACTTCGCTTCCCACCAACGGCAATGGCGCCTCCTCCAAATCCAAATCCTCTCCCGCGAAGCCCACAACGCAGACTTTTCTCTTCGACACCGACGAGCTTCCGCGCGCCGACACCTCCCTCGAGGTCCTCGCCAAACTAAAACCCGCCTTCCACGCCAAAGGCACGGTCACCGCCGGCAACAGTTCCCCCATGAGCGACGGCGCCGCCGCCACCGTGGTCATGAGCGATGCGCGCGCCAAAGCGCTCGGCCTCAAGCCGCTGGCCCGTTTCGTCGCCTACGCCACCGCCGGCTGCCCTCCCGAGGAATTCGGCATCGGCCCCGTCTTCGCCATTCCCAAAGCACTGAAGCTCGCCGGACTCTCGCTCTCCGACATCGCCGTAATCGAGCTCAACGAAGCCTTCGCCGCGCAATCTCTCGCCGTAATCCAGCAAGCCGCCCTCGACCCTGCGCGCGTCAATCCCAACGGCGGCGCCATCGCCCTCGGCCACCCGCTCGGTTGCACCGGCGCGAAACTCACCGCCACGCTGATCCGCGACCTCCAGCGCAAAAACGCCCGCTACGGCATGGTCACTATGTGCATCGGTGGCGGCATGGGCGCCGCCGGCATCTTCGAGCGCCTCTCTTGACGGGAGAGAACCTTGTCATCTTGAAGGCATCCGGCGAGGATGCCTGAAGGACCCCAACTTAAAATGTCTGCAACCCACCATCTGAGAGCTCGCCTGCAACGCTCCACTAGTTTCCTGCGTTTAACTTGTCATGCGACTTCTGGCATCGTACGATTCCCGCTCCATGAAACCAGCCATTCGTCTGCTTTGTGCCATGATGCTCTGCGGCATGCTGTGCGCCTCGCTGCAAGCGCAAGCTCCCGTCTACAATCTTCCTCAGCAAAGTCCCACGACGCCGCCAGGGCCTGTCCCTATCGGCGAAGAGCCGCATCACCGCCTGCTGCTGCAAAACGATTTCACGCACGTCTACATCGTGATGGTTCCTCCCCTGGACGCCACGCTGCTGCATCAGCACGATCTTCCGTATCTGTACGTCACGCTGGGCGCCGCGGACATCATTAACGCCATCGTAGGCAAGCCCGAACTCCACCAGATCTTGCAAGACGGGGAGACGCATTACTCACCCGGACATTTTGCGCACATCGCGCGCACGGATTCCGGCATGCCGTTTCAGAACGTGACCATCGAACTGGTGCGTCCTCAGGGCACACCCAAAAATCTGTGCAAGGATGTGCTGCCGGGAGCACCCCTCAACTGCCCCGAACAGAAGGCGGCCCCGGACAACAGCAAAGCGAAGAAAGGCCAGCCCGCGCCCGCGGTTGCGGCAGAGGATGTTCTCTATTTTGAAACCGACGAGATACGCCTCGACCTCCACAAAGTATCCAGCGGCAAAGACTACGTCGACGCAACGCCCCAGACCGATGCTCTGCTCGTCGCGCTGACGGATGCCAACCTCGACGCCAATCTCGGCGGCGAGCACGTTTCCTTTCTTCACGGAGGCGACGTGCTCTGGCTGCCCGCCGGCCAGCACCGCCGCATCGTCGATTTCCTCGGCACGCGCTCCAGCTTCCTGCTGATTTCCTTCAAGGACAGCACCACCGCGCCTGCAACCCAGTAACGCGTGGAAAACGCCAACGACATTGAACACCATTGAATTCACGGCGCTAGTGGGATTGGGTTCGCTGCTGGCGGGGTTTTTGGGGGCGCTGACTGGCCTTGGCGGCGGAGTGGTGATTGTGCCGCTGCTTACGCTGGTCTTTGGAGTTGATATTCACTACGCCATCGGCGCGGCGCTGGTTTCTGTGATTGCCACTTCCAGCGGAGCCGCGGCCGCGTACGTGCGCGAGGGATATTCCAACGTGCGCGTGGGAATGTTTCTCGAGATTGCCACCACCGTGGGGGCTTTGGTCGGAGCGAAGCTGGTTCTGCACCTGCACGTTTCCATCATCTCGATTATTTTCGGTGTAGTGCTGCTCTATTCCGCATACGCTTCCATCACGCAGCACGCCCATTCCAGCGCGGACGGCGGGCCGGATCGCATCGCCACTTGGCTGAAGATGGATAGCACGTATCCAACTGCGAATGGACTCGAAAGCTACCACGTCCGCGGAGTACCGCAAGGGTTTGGGCTGATGTTTGTGGCCGGAGTGCTTTCGGGACTTCTAGGAATCGGTTCCGGTGCGGTGAAAGTGCTGGCGATGGACAAGGCCATGAAGCTGCCGTTCAAAGTGTCGACCACGACATCGAATTTCATGATTGGAGTGACAGCGGCGGCGGGCGCGGGAGTTTATTTGCGGCGCGGCTACATCGATCCAGGACTGGCGATGCCGGTGATGCTGGGAGTTCTGGCAGGGTCGCTGATCGGGGCACGGATGCTGGAGCGAGCGAAGGTGAAGGTGCTGCGCATGGTGTTCAGCGGCGTGATTGCGGTCCTGGCGTTAGAGATGATTTACAGCGGGTTGAAGTAAAAGAAGTAAGGATGTAAGGAAGCAGAGATGGAGAAAGCCGAACACCGAATGGATGAAATTATGGGACGGCTGTTGCGCACGGGCGTGATTTTAGCGGCCGTGTTTGTGCTTGCCGGCGGCGCGGTTTACCTTGCGCGACATTCAACTCCGACCATAAATTATCGAGTATTTCAAGGCGAACCGGAGGAGTTGCGCACGGTTTCCGGGATTTTTCATGAGGCACTGGCGCTGCGCGGGAGAGGGCTGATTCAACTTGGCTTGCTGATTCTGATCGCCACGCCTATCGCGAGGGTGGCGTTTTCGGTGGTGGCGTTTCTGTACCAGAGAGATTGGACGTACGTGCTGGTGACGCTGATTGTGTTGGGACTATTGGTCTATAGCCTTTTGGGTGGACATGGGTAAGGATGGAGAGCAAGGATTAACACGGAGTGCGCAAAGACCGGAGCGCGGAGTTGACAGAGAAGAAAACTGGGGTAAATTGGCACTCCAATCGGACGGAGCGTAGAATTGAGAGCGCGTTCACGGACCTGTACAGCGCGGCTCCAAGGAGAAAGAGATGGCGACTGCAACCATAGCGAAGCCGGCGGCGAAGGGTGGGAGTTTTTTGCTGGAATCGCCGCTGCCGGGGGATGTGTTTACACCGGCGGATCTTACCGATGACCAGAAGCTAATTGGTCAGACGGCAGAGGAGTTTGTGGTGAAGGAAGTGCTGCCGCTGGTGAAGGATTTGGAGAACAAAAAGGCCGGATTGATGGCGTCGCTGGTGAAGAAGGGCGGCGAGCTGGGTTTGATGGGCGGGGGCGTGCCGGAGCAGTACGGCGGGGCAGGCCTGGACAAGATCGCGACCACGGTGCTGACGGAGAAGCTATCACTTTATGGCGGCTTTGCGGTAACACATGGGGCGCATGCAGGGATTGGCACGCTGCCGATTGTTTATTTCGGGACGGAAGAACAGAAGAAAAAATATCTGCCGAAGCTGGCCACGGGCGAGCTAATTGGCGCTTATTGTCTGTCGGAACCACAGGCCGGTTCGGACGCCCAGAATTCGCTGACGCGCGCGGAGCTGAACAGCGAGGGCACGCATTACATCCTGAACGGCCAGAAGATGTGGATCACCAACGGGGGCTTCGCGGACGTGTATGTGGTGTTCGCGAAGGTCAATGGCGAGAAATTCACGGCCTTCATCGTGGAGCGTACGTTTCCCGGGTTCAAGCCCGGCAACGAAGAGCACAAGATGGGGATTCACGGAAGCTCGACGACGCCGATCTTCCTGGAGAACTGCAAAGTGCCGAAGGAAAACGTGCTGCATGAAATCGGGCGCGGACACATTGTGGCGTTCAATATTTTGAACGCGGGAAGGTTCACGCTCGGAGCATCGTGCGTGGGCGGGGCGAAGAACGTGATGTCGACTTCGTCGAAGTATGCGAAGGAGCGCAAGGCGTTCGGGAAGCAGATCGGTGAATTTGGATTGATCCGGGAAAAGCTGGCGGAGATGGCCATCCAGATTTTTGCGGTGGAGTCGATGGTGTACCGCTCGGCGGGGAATATTGAAGCGGCGATGGCGGCGGCTGCGGCCTCCGGAGGGGACAAAATCCAGAGCGCGATGAAAGTGCTCGAGGAGTACGCGATCGAAAGTTCCATTGCCAAGGTGTATGGCAGCGAGATGCTGAACTACGTGGTGGACGAGGGAGTGCAGATTTTCGGCGGATACGGATTCCATGAGGATTATGCAGTGTGCCGCGCGTACCGCGATTCGCGCATCAACCGAATTTTCGAGGGCACCAACGAAATCAACCGCATGCTGATCATTCAGATGCTGATGAAGCGGGCGATGGGCGGGCAACTGGCGTTGATTCCGGCGGCCATGAAGCTGGCGGACGAGATATTGGCAGGTCCGTCGTTCGAAGAAGCGCCGGAAGGGGTGCTTGCGGACGAGGCGCGGGTGGTCGCGAACGCGAAGAAAATGTTTTTGCAGGCGGCGGGCGGAGCGGTGCAGAAATTCCGGGAGAAGCTGGCGGAGGAGCAGGAATTGATCGGCGCGCTCTCGAACATGGTGATGGAGATTTACGCGATGGAGTCTTGCCTGCTGCGCGCGCAAAAAGCAGCGGCGGCGAAGGGCGAATCCGCCACGCAGACGATGATCGATGCGGCACGGGTTTTAATCGCGGAGGCCGCGGAACGCGTGGAGCATGAAGCCAAGCGCGCGGTGACGGCGGTGAACGAAGGGGATATGTTGACGACGCAGATGGCGGTGCTGAAGCGTTTTAGCAAGCGCGCGCCAGTGGACACGATTGCGCTGAGGCGCAGAGTGGCGGCGGCCATCCAGGCGCAGGACCGGTATCCCTTCGAGGGACGCTAGTAACCTCGATTCAAGAAATGCCTTTCAGTCGACCTTTGCCTCGTGGCTGGCCCGCAGCCGCATGAACAGATAGATCGAAGTAATGAGCAGAAAAGGCGAAGAGTAGAAGCCCGGAGCGGGGCGCGGGAACTGGACCGAAGCTACGGTGCGCCCCAGCACCGTGAAAACCGTGTGACCCAATCCATTGAGCAGCATGACGCCGGCAAACAAATAGGCCAGCGGGCGAAGGCCGCGCGCATTGCGGTAGGCAAAGGGCGTGAGCGCGAGCAAGATCAAGTTGGCAACGATGAGTCCCACTAACCACTCGCGGTACTCGAAGGTGGGCATGGGGAACCAGGCCAGCCGGTCACGCATGGCGATGACCGTAGGGTTGTAAACGTTGAGGAAGCCGGTGAGCGCCTCGTCGGCTACGTGAGCACAGAAAGCAAGACACAGCAAAATCCACGCAAGGCCAAAATTGCCGGGCGAGGCCGAAGCCCGAGTAGCGGCTGCATCCATGGCCGGGATTGTAGCGCGAGGAAGTTCCCGCGGGATAGATGTTTGCTCTTGAACAACGAAGGGGTACGCGGAGCTTTAGCGAGCTAAGCGTATACCTTACACTTTTCGTAAGCGATAAATCGTAGCCGCGAATGAAGGAGCAGCTTGGGAATGTTCCGGAAGCTGTTAGCGTTGGCGTTGGTCATTGTTGCGTTGCACGCTGCCGCTGTGCTGACGCTCGGAACATCTCCCGCAGGATCCCTGATCGGAAATTTACTGCAAATTGCCGCTTGCGGCCTGGCTGTAGCGTCGGTGTTCGCCGCCTCGCGGCGCGCCACGGCCCTGAGCCGGCGATTCTGGCTGCTGGTGGGATGCGGGCTGGCCGTGTGGGGATTGGCGAACGTCGGCTGGATGTATTACGAAATCGTGCTGCACACGGAGCCTCCGACGGGCTCGGTAGTGCGCTTCCTGTTCGGCACGCAATCGATTTTCTTTGCGCTCGCGGTGTTTCTGAACCAGGACAAAGACGCGTCGACGCTGGACTTGGAGTCCGTGCTGGACTTCGTGCAAATCGCCATCGTTTTCTTTTTTATTTTCATCGGATTTTATTACATACCGGCACACCACCTGGATGCACGAACCGCGTACATCCGCGAGGTGTGGATGGAATCGGGCGAGGACGTGGCGCTGGTGTTGCTGGCCGCGGTGCAAGCGACGCGCGCACGATCGAGCCAGATTCGAAAACTGTATCAGGGTTTTGCGGTGTACTTGCTGGCCTACACGGTCTGCGCGGGCGTCGCCGATTACATGCAGACGATCAAGGTTACGCCGACGGGAACATGGTACGACCTTGGGTGGACCATGCCGCTGCTGGGAGCGACACTGTGGGCAGCGAATTGGCAGCCATCGCCGGTGACGCCGGCTCCGCGGCGAGTGCGGCAAAAAAGATTTGGCGAGCTGCTGCTCGACAACGCCACACTGGCGCTGGCGCCGCTGATCGTACTGCTGCAGGTAGCGCAATTAGGGACGGAATGGCACGCGGTGCGGTTCACGCTGCTGGGCGTTTCGATTGTGTGTTACGCCCTGCGATTGGGGGTCACGCAATACCGGCAGAACCAGACCGAGGATACGCTGCAACGCCACAATCGGGCCATGGACTCCGCGGTGAACGGAATCGCGATTGTGGACGTGAAAGGACAACACACCTACGCGAACGCGGCATTCGCGCAAATGGTGGGGCACGAGAATGTGGAGTCCATCGTCGGCCGGCCGTGGAAGGATGTTTACGCACCCCAGGACGTCGAGCGAGTGGAAGGGGAGATCCGCGAATCAATGCGGAAGAGGGGCAAGTGGTATGGGCCGATGACTATTCACCGGCGAGACGGGAGCGCGCTGCCAGTGGAGATGGCGGTTACGCTGTTGCCGGACGGCGGCGTGGTGTGCGTCAGCCGGGACATGACGGCCAAGCGGGAGGCAGAAAACGCGCGCGCGCAAGCGGAGGCGAAATACCGCATGCTGGTCGAGCAAGTGGCGGCCATCAGTTACATCGCGGAGCTGGGCATTCACGGAGAATGGCTCTATGTCAGCCCGCAGGTGGAAACGATGTTTGGATTTTCGGCGGAAGAGTGGCTGATGGATTCGCGGGCGTGGACGCAGCACGTGCATCCGGAGGACCACAAGATCGTGGAGGCCGCGGAAGAAGTGAGCAAACGCGGGGAGCGTTTTCAGGCGGAGTACCGCGTGGTCCGCAAGGATGGCCGCGTGATTTGGGTGAGCGACACCGCGGTGGTAGTGGCGGGGAGCGATGCGCATCCGTTGATGGAAGGAATCATAGTGGACATCACGGAACGCAAGCAACTGGAGACGCAACTGCAGCAAGCGCGGCGCATGGAGGCCATCGGCAGGCTGGCGGGCGGAATCGCGCACGACTTCAACAATCTGCTGACGATCATCAAGGGCTATACGGAGCTGGCGCTGAACAGGCCGAGGATTTCGGCGGAGCTGCAGGCGGACGTGGAACGCATCGAGGACGCTTCGGAGCGCGCGGGCACGCTGGTGCGGCAATTGCTGGCTTTCAGCCGGCGGCAGGTGCTGCAGCCGAAGCTGATCGATTTGAACGGTATTGTGTTGGGTTTGGATAAGCTGCTGCGGCGATTGATGGATGAAGACATTCAGATGACGACGATTCCCGGGAAGGATGTCGGGACGATTAAGGCAGACCCCGGGCAGATGGAACAAGTGATTATGAATTTGGTGGTGAACGCGCGGGATGCCATGCCGAATGGCGGGCGGCTCGCGGTAGAAACCGCGAATGTGGATTTGGATGCGGCGTACGCGAGCGACCATGCCACGGTGAAGCCAGGGAGTTACGTGATGCTGGCGGTTTCCGACACGGGGACGGGAATGAGTCCGGAAACAGTGGCGCATATTTTCGAGCCGTTTTACACGACGAAGGAAAGCGGGCGCGGAACGGGGCTGGGGCTTTCGACGGTGTACGGCATCGTGAAGCAAAGCGGGGGATACATTTGGGTGTACAGCGAACCAGGGCGCGGGGCGTCGTTTAAGGTGTATTTGCCGCGTGTGGAACAGGCGCCGGAGGCGCTGCCGGCAGTCAAGCCAGCGAGCGGACAAGAAAAAGGAACAGAGACGATCTTGCTGGTGGAAGATCAGCCGCAGGTGCGCGAGCTAGCGCGCATGGCGTTGTCCGAAAAAGGATATACGGTGCTGGCAACATCGAGTCCCGAGGATGCGGAAAGCGCGTGCGCGAGGCACGGCGCGGAGATTCATTTGTTGCTGACCGATTTGATCATGCCGGGAATCACCGGGCGGGAACTGGCGAAGCGGTTGACCGCGCGGCATCCGAAGATGCGCGTGCTGTACATGTCGGGCTACACGTTCGGCATCACTACACAGACAGGGATGCAGAGCGGGTTGTTGGAAGACGGCGTGGCGTTTCTGCAAAAGCCGTTCACGCCCAGCGTGCTTAGCGAGAAGGTGCGCGAGGTGCTGGACTGGAGCGTTGCGACAAGCAGGAGTTGAGATTTGGGCTGAGTGGCTGGCTAGTTCTTCAGTGGCGGCTTTGGGGCGGCACTTTCGGCGGGAGCGGGCGGATTGGGCGCAGCGTTGGCCGCGTCTTTGGGCTTGGCAATCGAGGCAATGCTCTCGACGTTGAACTTTTTGTAGTCGGAATAACGCGTCACTTCATTGACTTTGAAGGCTTTCACCAGCAGGACGCGCACGCCGACGTGCGCTTCTTCGTAGGTGGGCAGCCAGACTTCGTTGTTGATGTAGGCTTGTTCGAAAATGAAGCTCGTGCCCTTCTGCAGGTTGGCGATGACACCGCCGCCAAAACGGAAATCTCCCACAAAATAAGCTTCCAGGCGCGCGACGTCGCGGGCTTTCTCATCGATCCAGACAACGCCGGCGAGCTCGTGCACTACTTTCTCCGCCAGTTTGTGGGGCTTGAATTCGGGGTTGGGCTCGAAATCAAAGACCAGGACGTCCTGGCCGCGGAAGCGTTCGCGACGGGGATTGACAAATTGGCAGGCGCGAAGGAAAGTCTCGATGCCGACATCGTCGTCCTCTTTTTTCTCTTTGCCTTCGTCCTTGGCCTTTTCTTCCTTGGCTTCTTTCTTGGCGTCGCGCTTCTCGATATCCCGAATTTCCTTTTGCACTTTCTCGTTTTCTTTCTTTTGTTCTTCTTCACTGAGCGGCTTGCCGTCTTTCTTGACCAGTGTGGAAACCTCGTGACCGCTTAAGTAGAAGAAGGTGTACTCGTGGAGCTCACGCTTGCTGATTTTTCCGGTTTTGTCGAATTCGGTTTCTTCCTCGCTGCGAGTGCCGGCGTAGTTTTCCTTGAGTTTGTCGATGGCTTTTTGGTTTTCGTCGATCTCCTTGAAGAGCGCCTTCAAGTCCGGCAGTTGGACTTGCGATTTTTTGGGAAAGTCGAAGATACGCTCGCCAACGGCGCCGTTCACCTCCGCACGCGTTACGGCGACGTTGTAGGTTTCAGTTCCGCGATGCAACTCGATTTTGTAGGGGATTTTCAGGCCGTTCACAAGACGGTAGTCGTCGTAGAGAATTTGCTCGTCGATTCCACCGACGGTGGCCGCCTCTTTTACGATAAGGTGCGTCTGAGGATCGAAGAAAACGTGGCGCTTCACGCCGGTCATGGTGGTGGCTTCGATTTCCAGGGCGTCGCGGCCGCGGACCTTGGAGAAGGCGCCAAAGCCAAGGCCGATCTTGTTCTTCTTGGCGTCGACGAGGTGTGAATTGTAGTACTGCCCAGCCGCTTCGAGCTGGCTGCCCTCGGCACCGACCAGCGTGGCGAATTCGCCATTCGCGGTGCGGTGCCATGCGGACTTGCCGTTGTAGGCTTCGACCAAGCTGGTATCACCGGCGACCAGTTCGGAGTAAAAGCGGTTGGGCAGCCTGGTGTTGAGAGTGTATGTGCCGGCCTTGCCGTCGGCGGTGTGGAAGGTACCTTCGATGGTGATTGTTCGGGCATTAGAGAGTGCTTTGGAGCCGCCTGCAGCTTTGACGTACTGGTCGACAATTTTCTGTGGATCTTGGGCGTGCGCGCTGCCGGCAAGAACGGTCAGGCAAAAGGCGGTGGTTATTGCGAACTTGTGGGTCGGCATGGCGTTCACAGATAGGAACGCAATTGCATGGGAAAAGTTTCGCCGGATTTGCAAAATCGGACAAGCCTATTCGCAGCGCAAGGTGACGATGGGGTCGACGCGCGTGTCACGGCGCACGGGAAAGTAGCGTTACTTCGGTGCGCGCTTATTGCGCTTTGGGGCGCTTGAGATATTTTTCGTATAGGGCTTTGTGCTTGTTGTCGAGCGAGGCGGGCTGGCCCTTAATGAAAAGGTAGCGCACCTCGGTGGTGAGCTCTAGGGGATCGCCGTTGGTGACGACGACGTTGGCGATTTTGCCGCTCTCTAGCGTGCCGACCTGATCGGCGAGGCCGAAGATTTGCGCGGGGTAGAGGGTCACAGCCTTTAAGGCTTCGTCGTAGGGCAACCCGTAGGCGACGGCGTTCGCAGCTTGCTGACCAAGACGCCGGGAGAACGAATTGTCGAAACTGCCGAAGGCAAATTTTATGCCGGCGGCGGCCAGCTCCGCGGGCTGTGTGAGCAAGCGGTCATACGGATCATCTTCTTCGCGGGGCAGCGTCAGCGTGGGACCGAGAATCACGGGGATGCTTTTTGAACGCAGCAGGTCCTTTATTTTGTAGGCTTCAGCGCCTCCAGCAAGAATCATTTTCAGCTTTTGCTTTTCGCAGAACTCGACGGCATTGCGAATGTCACGGGCTTTGTCCGCGAAAACCAGGACGGGGAGCTCGCCGCGGGTAACAGGCACGAGCGCTTCGAGCTTGAGGTCGCGCTGATAGTCGGTGGCGCCGCCGTGGCCGAGAGCCAGCGCGTAATGCCGGGCGCGGTCGAGCCAGTCGGTGAGCTCATCCACCTGCTTTTCATATTCCTGCTTAGCGTCGGTAAATGATTTTTGTTTTCTGGTGAAGGTGGAGAAATCAAAGGTCTGCGTTTGGATTTCCGGCCAGTTGAGCACCATGGCGACACTCTTCTTCAGGAGCATGTCGTTGATGGTCCAGCCGGACAAATGGATGGCGGAGGCCTGACCGGCAAGGATGCCCGTCGGGCCCTCGGAGTCCAAACCGCCGCTCGCCGGCACGGCGAGCACTTCGGTGATGCCCGCGGCGCGTGTAACGGGAATATGTTCGCTGGAAGGGAGGACGGCTTCAGAGGCTACGACATCAGGATTGAACGCTCCGGTTTCCGCGGAATCGACCGTGGCGCTAACCGCGCCGATCTCGCGCAAACCCATTTGTGTGATGGGATCGAACAGGCCGGGATAGACCTGCAGGCCCTTGCCGTCGATCACCTGGGCGCCTGCGGGGGCTTCGACGGCGGCTCCGACATTGGCGATTTTGCCGTTCTGAATCACGATGGTGCCATCGTCGATCGTGGGACCAGAGAGGGTAAAGATTTTCGCGTGGGTGATGGCGTACGTGGGTGACTTGTCTTGCGCGCTCGCAGCTTCCGAGAAGAGAAGGAGGTTCAGGAGGCAAAGAAGGCAAAGAAAGTAAAGGAAACTGCGCGACGAAATCGACAGGGTTTTCACTCCGCACCTCCGGAAACGGCGGAGGCTTGCGGCGGCTTGGGTTTTTCTGCCGGCTTTTTCTCTTCGGGTTTCTTCTCTTCCATCTTTTTTTCGCCAGGCTTCTTGGCGGCTTCGCCGGCTTCGGGCTTTTTCTCGCTCTTCTTTTCTTTTTCGAGCAGCGCTTTCTTTTCTTTTTCGCGGCCGGGACGGTCTGCGATATCGCGCTGGCGGTCGAAGTAAACGCGGCCATCGATCAGGGTTTTTTGGACCACGGCGTAAGCGCTAAGCGGATCGCGATTGTAGATAACCAGATCGGCATCCTTGCCGGCATCGATGGAGCCGACGCGCTTGTCGATGCCGAGCTGAATGGCGGGATTGAGCGTGACGAGCTTGAGCGCTTCATCGTGCGAAAGGCCGCCAAACTTGATGCTCTTCGCCGCTTCCTGATTGAGGTGCGTGGCTTCCTCGGCGTCATCGGAGTTTACGGAGACGAGGACACCGCGGCGGGTCATCAATGCGGCGTTGTAAGGAATGGCGTCGTAGGCTTCGACTTTGTATGCCCACCAATCGGAGAAGGTGGAGGCGCCCGCTCCGGCGGCGGCGATTTCGTCGGCCACTTTGTAGCCCTCCAGGACGTGCTGGAAAGTGCGCACCTTGAAGCCAAATTCCTTGGCCACGCGCAGCAGCATCAAGATTTCGTCTTCGCGATAGCAGTGCGAATGGACGTAGCGCTTGCCTTCAAGGACTTCGACCAAGGGGTCGAGCCGCAAATCGCGGCGTGGCGGGACTAAATTCTTCTCGCCGGCCGCGGTGCGCTTGTTGTACAGGTCCCAGGCAGCTTTGTAGTCGCGTGCTTCGGCAAAGGCGCCGCGAATCGTTTCCTCCACGCCCATGCGCGTGGTGGGATACCGCACAGCTCTGCCGCGGCTATTGGAGCGCTTGGGATTTTCGCCGAGCGCAAACTTGATGCCGGGCAGCGCGCCTTCGAAAGGCAGCTTGGAGGCGGGCTGGCCCCAGCGCAGCTTGATCACGATAGTCTGACCGCCGATGGCGTTGGCGCTGCCGTGCAGCACGTTGGCGACGGTGACGCCGCCCGCGAGGTCGCGGTAAATATCGACGTCATCGGGATTCAGCACGTCGGCGATATTGACGATAGAGGAGACGGAGATGCTGCCTTCGTTGACGCTGCCGTCCACGGCGATGTGCGAGTGGCAGTCGATAATGCCGGGCATGACGAACTGGCCAGCCGCGTCAATGACTTGCGCGTCTTTCGGCGCCTTTACGGAGGCGCCGACCTCGGCGATTTTTCCGCCTTTGATCAAGATCGAACCGTGCTCGATGGTGCCGTGGCTGGCCGTCAAGATGGTTGCGTTCTGAATCAAAATGACGGGAGAGGATTCGCCGGCAGCGGCAGATTCGGAAGCGTGGGCCAAAAGCGGCGCAGGCAGGGCGAGCAACGCGGAGCAGATAAGGAGTTTTGCGCAGGTCAGCGTTGCCGTTTTCATTGGGCACCTCCCGCGGAAATCTGGTGAACGCCGGGCCTTGTGCCGGTGAATTCGATGTCCAAGCCTTGCACGCTGATCGATCCTTTGACGGAAGTGCCGTCGAAAGTGCCGGTGAAGAGCACATCGGAAGGCGAACCCTCGATGGGAATGTTGATCGTAAAGCTGAACTTGTCGGCGCTGAGATAGCCGGTGATGATGTTGGCGTTGCCGCGCGTGCTGGACAGCGTGCCGGAAAGCGAGCCGTCGCTGGCCATTATGAGGTCTACGGTGGACTCTTCGGGCCCTTCTGGCGTGGTGTAGGAGAATTTCCATTTGCCGGTGAGGTCACCCTTGGGAGGATCCTTGGGCTTTTCCGGCTCGCGGATGGTGAATTTGCGGCCATCGACGAAAACGAATTTGATTTTTGTTTTTTCGTCGAAGATATCGCCATCGGCGACAACCAGGTTGGCGATTTTGCCGGTTTCGATGGAGCCGAGCCGGTCCGCGACGCCGAAAATTTCAGCGGGCGTCAGGGTGAAAGCACGAATCGCGGCGTCGGGGGAAAGACCAGCGTCGATGGATTTTTTGGCGGCCTTCAGCATGTCTTTCGGCGCAGTAATTGCCCCGGAATAGAACGCGAACTTTACGCCGGCCTTGGCGAGCGCGGCGGGTGAAGAGGGCGCACGGTCTCGGAAACGCAGGGTGTTAACCGGAGGAACTTCGTCGGGGTCGGCGTCTTTTTCCGCCTCGGGCCATTTTAGGTCGAGGAGAACCGGTAGCTTCTTGGCGGCGATTTCGTTGGCTACTTCGTAGCTCATCTGGCCCCCGTACAGCACACCGCTCACGTGCCAGCGATCGGCAAGCTCCAAGGCACGGCGAATCTGCCTGGCGTTGCTCGCCGGGATAAGCACCAATACGTGATCTTCCAGTGCCTCGGCGAGAGCCTGCTCAGTGCGATCGAAGCGCGGCCGGGCTACGCCGCGCGGATTTTTTTCATAGATGGCCTGAGCCTTCGTACTCCAATCGGTGTCCAACCAAACCTGGCGCACGTAGGCGATCGAGCCCATGAGCGAGCCGGGGAAGCTGGCAAAGCCGCCGGCGGGCTGCAAAGACACGGGAACGGCGACGGGCGTTTTCACCACCATGTCGCCATTGCGCTCTCCGGCAAGGTCTAACAGGGAGGCCTGCCCGGGAAACATTCCACCCTTCGGCGCGGAAATCACGGTGGTGAATCCGGCGGAGCGCCAGGTCTCGACGCGCTTGTCGCTCAGGGTGGCTTCGTCGGCCGCGCTGCGCCAGGGTGTCGATCCAGGCCGATCCTCCGGGCCGCGCGAAGTAGGCGGCTGCGAACGCGCACCGCCTTCGCCGCCGGAGGACGTGGGAGCGGAGGGAATGCCGACGTCGGTGAAGGAATCGATGAAGCCGGGATAGACGATGAGGCCTTTGCCTTCGATGACCCAAGCTTCATCGGGAATAGTGGCGTCTTTGGCGACAGCCTTGATTACGCCGCGCGAGATGATGACCGTGGCGTTTTCCAGGCGCGGCCCGGAAACGGGAACGACGGTAGCTCCGCGAATGGCGAAGTATTGCGGCTCGCCACCCTGCGCGGCGGCGCGAGCCGAACCGAGCAAAGCCACGCCGACTGCCGCGACGACCCCCAGCGCAAACCTCAGCCTCTGAAACGAAGAACGCATTCGGCACTCCTTAGTTTTGGATAGCGCGGAAGACGCGACCCGGCCACCAACGATGCTGTAGACGCACGAGGCTAGTGGGAAGTTACGGAAGAGTCAAGGAGATAGGGCGGCGGCGCGCGAGGGTTGTTCACTGAAAAAAAGCGGAAATGTGAGGAAACAAATTGGGGGCGAGTTTCGTCTCTTGTATTGCCATCCCATAGGGCAAGCGGCCTGTGATATGGTTATCCAATAGGAGGAGCAAGCGGATGGGCATCCCGACTCTGAGCAGGGAGAGGTTATGAGAGCGCTTCGCGCGTGGGTGCTGCGGCTGTGGGCCATTGCACGCAGAGACCCTCGCGACGCGGAACTGCGCGAGGAACTCGAAAGCCATTTGCAGATGCACATCGACGACAATTTGCGGCGCGGCATGAATCCGCAACAGGCACGCAGGGAGGCGCTGATGAAGCTTGGCGGTGTGGCGCAGACAGAACAAAGCTATCGCGAACGGCGCGGCGTTCCAGTAATCGAGATATTAGTGCAGGATCTGCGGTATGCGGCGCGCATGTTGCGCAAGAATCCGGGATTCACGGCGGTCGCGGTGGCCACACTGGCGCTGGGCATCGCCGTGAACGCCACGATGTTTAGTCTCGTGAGCGCTTTCCTGCTGCGGCGTCCGCCGGGCCGCGAACCCGAGCGCGTGGCGGTGGTTACTGCGGTCAACCCGGCGCCGGGTTTCCTGCCGGACGCGAATCCTGTCTCCGCGCCCAATTACCTTGCCTGGCGCGAAGGGAACGACGTTTTCGCGGACATGGCTGCCGCGGATGAATATCGCACGGTCAATCTGACCTTACAGCGCCAGAACGAGGCGCTTCGCTCCGCAGCCGTGTCCTCCAACTATTTCAGCGTGCTGGCTGTCTCCCCGCGATTCGGGCGCACCTTCGAAGCCGGCGAAGACCAGTCTGGGCACGAGCACGTCGTTGTCCTCGGCTACGAACTCTGGGAGCAGCGCTTCGGTTCCGACGCTTCGGTCATCGGCCGTAGCATCCGGCTAAACCGGGAAAACTACACGGTTATCGGGGTGATGCCCGCGAGTTTCCGTTTGCTGGGCTTCCCGCCGCAACTGTGGATGCCGCTGGTGCTGACTGCTGCGGATCAAACCGCGGCGGCCCGCAACAACCGTTCTTTGTATGTGTTCGCGCGACTGAAACCCGGCGTAAGCCTGGAACAGGCGCGCGCGGAGATGGTGACGCTGGCGCGCCGTACCGCGGAAACTTTTCCCGAGACCGAAAAAGACTGGGGCGCTGCGGTGCGCACGCTGCCGGATTTCCTGGTCTATGGATTCGGCATTCGCAGCGGCTTAGCGGTAATAATGACCACCGTGGGTTTTGTTTTGATGATTGCCTGCGCTAACGTAGCCGGGCTGTTCTTGGCGCGCGCGGCGGGACGCCGCAAGGAGTTGGCCATTCGCATCGCCCTCGGCGCCGGCCGCCTGCGCATTATTCGGCAATTGCTGACCGAAGGCCTGATGATCGCCCTTCTCGGCGGCGCCACGGGCCTTCTGCTTGCCGATTGGGGCATCCATTTTGTTCGTGCCAGTCTGAACTTCAATGAAGCCATAAGCGCCGTACCGCTGAGTCTGGATTGGAACGTCGTCCTCTTCACCATGGGTGTCTCGCTGGTGTGCGCAGTGCTGTGCGGCCTCGCGCCCTCGCTGAAAGCGTCGCGAACCGATATGAACACGAATCTGAAGGACGAAAGCCGCGCGGCCTCGATGAGCCGTTCGCAGACCCGTCTGCGGACGGTGATGGTCAGCGGCGAGATCGCGGTGGCCTTGTTTCTGCTGGTCGGAACCGGGTTGCTTTTCCGCGGAATTTTCCTTATTGAGCACCAGGATCTCGGCTTTCATACAGACCATCTCCTTACCGCGCGCGTGACACTCGACAAGGCACGATACAAAGATGCCGCGCAACAAACCCTCTTCGTCCAGGATCTGATTCCCCGCCTGCAACAGATTCCCGGCACGGAGGCGGTCGCCGCCGGTTCCGACTTGCCGGCAACCGGACCTGGCACGGTGACTCTGAAGATCAAGGGTCAGCCGGATTTGCCTGCGAACCAGCCGCTGAGCACTCTCGATTCTGTCGTTACCCCGGATTTCTTCCGCGCGACGGGCATCCCGCTGCTGCGTGGCCGGACATTCACGGAGACGGATAACGTGGGCGCGCCACGCGTGGTCCTGGTAAACCAAGAGTTTGTGCATCGCCTTCTGCACGACCAGGAGCCGCTGGGAAAACAGATCCGCTTGGAGGTTAGCGGCGCCACGCCCGCGTGGGGCGAAATCGTCGGAGTTGTCGGCAACGTGAAAACCCACTCCGAAGGAATTAACGACGACACGCAAGTGTACGAGCCCTTCCTTCAACGGCCCGTGCCTTCCTTCTCTCTCATGGTGCGGACTAGTTCCGATCCGAATAGCCTGGCCTCCGCTCTGCGCAAAGCCGTCTCCCAAGCGGATGCGGAGCTTCCGCTGAACCGCGTGATGAGCATGTCTGCTCTGATCGATCGCCAGAAAGGGGGAAATCCATTTTTCGTGCGTGTGCTGGGCAGCTTCGCACTTCTAGCGTTGACTCTCGCGGCGATTGGGATTTACGGGGTAGTCGCTTATTCCGTTGGCCAGCGAACGCACGAAATCGGCATACGCATGGCGCTGGGAGCCAGGAGCTCGGAAGTGCTGCGCATGGTTTTGTGGGAAGGTATGAAAATGACTGCGATCGGAGGGGCCGTTGGACTGGTGATGGCGCTGCCACTGCCGAAGATTTTCGACGCCATATTCTATGGGCTCCGCCTTCGCGAGCCACGCCTCTACATCTTTGTCCCAATGGCCATCCTCGCGGTTGCGATATTGGCGACATACATCCCCGCGCGCCGAGCTACGCGGGTCGACCCGATGGTCGCGCTGCGCCATGACTAGGAGCGGAGCTTAGAGGTTCGAGGCTAGCAGGCCGGAACGAAGTTTCCGCGAAAGGAAAGTCGATGAGATGGCTGCGTGCATTGCTTCTGCGATTTGGCGGACTCTTGCGCAAGCGTGAGAGTGAGCCAGACAACAATTTCAGCGATTATTTTTTGATGTCTTTGGCTTGGATAGATAGGAGCTCAACTTCGAAGATAAGGGTGGCGTTGGGACCGATTTGACCGCCGGCCCCGCGATCGCCATAGGCTAGTTCAGATGGAATGAAGAGTT